>LNFM01000893.1_pt1 | contig 75825 bp, 76 predicted proteins | sample 596031 | NCBI WGS metagenome assembly LNFM01 (sample SAMN04254537, study PRJNA301005) | activated carbon metagenome | isolation source: dual media filters at the Ann Arbor, Michigan drinking water treatment plant | place: USA: Ann Arbor
GATTCCGCCAGCGCGTCACGAAATTCGCCGCGAAGTCGCCTGCTTTGCAGGACGATTACATCGACTGCTGGACCGGACTGAAAACACACTTCGATCCGAACCGCCGCGAGCCCAAATAATGAAGCTCGCTTCGTTGAAGGAAGGCCGCGACGGGCGGCTCGTAATTGTTTCGCGCGATCTCACGCGTTACGCCGATGCCGCCGCGTCTTTGCAAGTTGCGCTCGACAACTGGGACGAAGCCGCGCCGGAGCTTCGCGAAATCGCGGAAGCGCTGGAGGCTGGCAAGGTCGAAGATCATCCGTTCAACCCGGTGGAATGCGTGGCACCCTTGCCGCGTTCTTACGGCTGGGCGGACGGCTCGGCCTACGTCAATCACGTCGAACTGGTGCGCAAAGCACGTAACGCGGAGATGCCGCAGAGCTTCTGGACCGACGCGCTCATGTATCGCGGCGGTTCGGACCGGTTTCTCGGACCACGCGAGCCGTCGAAGTTCGCGGACGCGGCATGGGGCATCGACTTCGAGGCGGAGGTCGCAGTCATCGTCGATGACGTACCGATGGGCATCACGCCCGAAGCAGCGCGCAAGAAAATCCTGTTGGTGCTGCTCGTCAACGATGTCAGCCTGCGCAACCTTATCCCCGGCGAACTCGCCAAGGGCTTCGGCTTCTTTCAATCAAAAGCTCCTACCGCATTCTCGCCGGTAGCGGTGACGCCTGATGAGCTAGGGCAAGCGTGGGACGGCGGCACCCTGAACTTGCCGCTCCATTCTTATGTAAACGGTAAGCTGTTCGGAAAGCCGAACGCAAAGACCGACATGACCTTCGATTTCGGGAAACTGATCGCGCACGCCGCGCGGACAAGGCCGCTCTCCGCCGGAATGATTGTCGGCTCCGGCACGGTGTCGAACAAGGGTGCCGACGGCGGGCCGGGCAAGACGGTGGAAGAGGGCGGTGTCGGCTATTCCTGCATCGCTGAAATCCGCGCGGTCGAAACGATCCGGAACGGCAAACCCTCGACGCCGTTTCTGTCTTTCGGCGACAGCGTCAAAATCGAAATGCTCGATACGCAAGGAAAATCCATCTTCGGCGCGATCGATCACAAAGTGGAAAAAGCGTGATGGCAAACTTCGCTTCAACCGGCGATCTCTCGGAAAAGAAAGTCACCTTCGAGGAAATCGGCCGGGATCTTTACGCTTTCACCGCGGAAGGCGATCCGAATTCGGGCATCATCGTCGGCGACGACGGCGTCATGGTGATCGATGCGCAGGCGACGCCGGTAATGGCGCAGGATGTGATCGCGCGCGTCAGACAAGTCACCGACAAGCCGATCACCCATGTGCTGCTCACGCATTACCATGCAGTGCGCGTGCTCGGCGCCTCCGCCTACAACGCCAAAGCGATCCTCGCTTCCGATGCGACCCGCGATCTGATCGTCGAGCGCGGCAAGCAGGACATGGATTCGGAAATCGGCCGCTTCCCGCGCCTGTTCCGGGCGCAGGAATCGATTCCCGGTTTGACCTGGCCCACGGTCACTTTTCCCGGCGAGATGACGATCTGGCTCGGCAAACGCGAGATTAAAATCCGTCACATTGGCCGCGGCCACACCGCAGGCGACGTTGTGGCCTACGTGCCGGACGCAAACGTCGTATTTTCGGGAGATCTCGTCGAATATCACTCGGCCTGCTACTGCGGCGACGCGCATCTCAAGGATTGGCCTAACACGCTGAATAAACTTGCCGAATTCGGCGCGGGGGGCTTGGTGCCGGGCCGGGGCGCCGCGCTCAAAAGCGCATCGCAGGTGACCGACGGCATCAAGCTGACAAAGGCCTTTTTATCCGATCTTTACGGCAGCATCGTACCGGTTGCGGCGAAAGGCGGAACGCTGAAAGACGCCTGGAGTGCCGCACGTACGGCCATGGACACAAAATACGCAACATTCGCGATCTACGAGCATTGTATGCCGTTCAATGTTTCGCGGGCATACGACGAGGCACGGGGGATCGACCATCCGGTGATCTGGACCGCCGAACGCGACCGCGAAATGTGGAAGGTGCTACAGGGATAGGTCTTGGAACTATGCGCGCTATTCTAGTCCTTATACTCGTTATTGCGTTCGCCACTTCTGCCGCGGCCCAGGCACAAAAAGCCAAATCGCGCGAAGAACTGATGCAACAGGCGTTGCAGGCTGCACTCGATAACATCCAGACGATACGGTGCGGTAGCGACCGCTGTGCGCCGGCAACCGCGGAAGAAAGAAAAAACCCGCCGCTTTCGCTCACCGAAACAAGTCAGGTATTCGGGCGGGGACTGTTCAGCGGCGGCGCGGACATCTGCCAGCTCGACTGGGGCAAGCGAAATTACGAGCCGATGATGGCCTATTGGCGCTCGCGGAAAAAGAACGAGCGCCAGCTAGCGTTGATCAGCATCATTCACACGATCGGAATGCAGCAAATCCAGAAGCAGATCGGTGCGAACTGCCCAGCCGAGATGAAGAAGGACGTCGAGTCCAAACTGGATTTCAAACCTTAAGGTTAAAGGCGTCGAGGGCGATGGCGGAGCGGAAGTCGGTCTATCAATTCGGCTATCGCCGCAGCGCTGATCAGGATTCGAAAAGTCCGGTTCGCCGTCCCGTCGTCATTGTCGGTGCCGGTCCTGTAGGGCTGACCGCTGCGATCGATCTCGCGCAGCGCGGGATTGCTTCCGTCGTGTTGGATGACGCGGATCGTATTGGCGAAGGATCGCGCGCGATCTGCTTCTCAAAACGCTCGCTCGAGATCATGGATCGCCTCGGCCTCGGCGAGCGCCTCGTCGAAAAGGGCGTCACCTGGAAAGTAGGCAAAGTCTTTCTCGGCGAGCATCAGGTGTATGCCTTCGACCTTCTGCCGGAGGCCGGCCACAAGATGCCGGCTTTCATCAATCTCCAGCAGTATTATCTCGAAGGCTATCTGGTTGAGCGCGCAGCCGAATTGCCTCTAATCGATTTGCGCTGGCGCAACCGCGTGACGGCGGTGGAGCGGCACAACGGCTTCGCGCGTCTCACCGTCGAAACGCCGGAAGGCGAATACCGGCTCGACGCCGACTGGTGTCTTGCCTGCGACGGAGCGCGCTCGAAAGTGCGCGATTGTCTCGGTTTGAAATTTGAAGGCCACACCTTCGAGGAGCGTTTCCTGATCGCGGACGTGAAAATGTCCGCCGAATACCCGACCGAGCGCTGGTTCTGGTTCGACCCGCCGTTTCATTCCGGGCAGTCTGCGCTTCTGCATCGCCAGCCGGATAATGTCTGGCGCATCGACCTTCAGCTTGGTCCCGACGCCGATCCTGAAGAAGAAAAACAGCCTTCGCGCGTGCTGCCGCGGCTGAAGCGGATGCTGGGTGATCGAAAATTCGAGCTGGAATGGGTCTCGGTCTATCGCTTCAACTGCGCGCGGCTGAAAAAGTTCGTGCATGGCCGTGTCGTCTTCGCAGGCGACAGCGCGCATCAGGTTTCGCCATTCGGTGCGCGCGGCGCGAATTCCGGTATTCAGGATGCCGAGAATCTTGTCTGGAAACTTGCGCTCGTGCTGAAAGGCGAGGCGCAGGAATGCCTGATCGAAAGTTACGAACTCGAGCGCGGGCAGGCGGCGGACGAAAACATCGGTCATTCGACCCGCTCGACCGATTTCATCGCGCCACGCACGAAACACGAGCGCGTGCTGCGCAATGCGGTCCTGCAACTCGCGCCGCATACACCATTCGCGCGGCGCATGGTGAATTCCGGGAGGCTGTCAGTCGCGTCTGAATACGATACGCCGCTTTCGACAAAGGATTTAGAAGCCTTTGGCGGCAGCGCGAAGCTGGGCCTTCCCATCCCCGATGCGCCGATCGAGGATCGCGACGGCAAGCAGTGCTTTCTCCTGCAAACTCTCTCGGACGATTTCGAGCTGCTTTACGTCAAAGACGGCGCGCGGCCGAACGTGCCTGAGGGTTTGCGCCTGACCGTGATCGGCGAAGACTTCATCGACCGCGACGGCGTATTTGCCTCGCGTTTCGATGCGACGCCGGGCTCTGCTTTTCTGCTTCGTCCTGATCATCATCTCTGCGCGCGGATGCGCCGCTATGACGGCAACCGCGTCCGTGAAGCGCTTGCGCGCGCGAAAGGAATATCGAAATGAGCAGCCTCAACACCGAACCAAATCTTCCAAATCCCGATGCGGCGTACGAAGCGCTGGTCGAAGCGCATCGCGGTATTTCGGAAACGGAAAGTGCGGCGCTGAACGCAAGGCTCGTTTTGATTCTCTCGAATCACATCGGCGATCTGTCGGTGCTGAAAAGCGCGATTTCACTGGCCAAGAAGGCCGGTTGATCAGGGTCGTGAAAGGCTAGAACCGGCTGATTCTCCTTTTTTCGCCCGGCGGTGGAGCCTTACCGCCGGCCATCTTCGACTTTTAGCCCCACCACACCTGTGTCAATTCTGCAACGGCCCACGAAATCCCGCAGTTCTACCCCCGTTTTGCTTACCGATTAGGCACGTTGCCTACGCGGTGGCGTTGCCGAAACCCCCACAAATATTGGATTTTCGCACTCGAATACGAGGTTCGGGGTGCCCCGGTGAGTAAGACCTGACTCGCCGGCCGTTCCAGGAGAGGCACTTCAAAATTGAATTGGGGTCACACGATGAGGGGTAACAAGATGAAGAAAATTCTCGGCACCGGCGTAGCGCTCGCGCTCATGGCTGGCACCGCTATCGCGGCCGACATTCCGGTTAAGGCGCCGTACCTGAAGGCGGCTGCGTCGCCGGTTTGGGACATTGCCATCGGCGGTGCGATTGCTTCGGACTACAACTTCCGCGGCGTTTCGCAGTCGGACCGCGGCGCGTCGCCGTCGGCCTACTTCGAATTCCAGTACAACTCGTCGATCGGCCAGATCTATGTCGGTCTCGGCGGTCTCGGCGTCGACTTCGACAACGCGTTCGGCTTCTCGAACCCGTCGTCAGAAATCGACATCTATGCCGGCTGGCGCAAGACCTGGGGCAATCTCTCGGTCGATATCGGCTACATCTACTATTGGTACCCGCAGGAAGACTTCAACACCGATTGGGAAGAAGTCTATGCGAAGATCGCTTATGCGGTCACTCCTAACCTGACGATCGGCGGCGCGGTGTTCTACACCCCGGACCTGCTGAACCTCAGCATCTTCAACGGCTTCAACAACGTGTCGGCTACCTACTTCGAAGCGAACGCGAAGTGGGTCACGCCTTGGGTCTATAACGGTGTCGGTTCTTACATCTCCGGCGCTGTCGGTGCTTGGAACATCGAAACCGCCGCGTTCCACACCAGCAACCCGGACTACGTCTATTACAACGCCGGTATCGCGTTCACTTACTCGGCGCTTACCCTCGACCTCCGTTACCACGGTACGGACATGAGCGTTGCGGAATGCGCAAGCTTCCTCAACGTCGGCGCGGGCACCCGTCCGGCGAACCGTTATTGCAGCGATACCTTCATTGCGAAGCTGTCGTTCGACACGCTTCTCTCGAAGATCAAGAACTAAGCTTCTCTTTCGAAGCTTGAGGAAACGGGCGGCGTCAACCAACAAAAAAGCCGGGCGAAAGCCCGGCTTTTCTAATCGATGATAGTGCGGCTCAGCGCGTACAGGTGATCGCGACTTTCTCCGGGCAGGCGCCGCCCTGGCAGATCTTGGCGGCCTTCATGCCGGCCGGCAGCGAGCCGGTGATCTCGGTCGGGTCCATGCGGCCGAAGTCGACCGCGGAAGCAAACTGATTGGCCTGGCAGACCGCGGTCGCCATCGCCTTGCCGCAGGTCTCGCCTTTGACGAGGCAGCTATCGATGCCGTAGCCGTCGGAGCTGTCGAGAATGAAGGTGCGCGTCTCGGCCTTGGCCAGCGCGACGGATGCGAGCAGGCAGGCTGCCAGCGCGGAAATGCGTAACGTTGTCATAAGAAAAAGCCCGTTCCCCGGAGACCCATAGTCTCCTTGCAAAGGTTGCGCCTGTTGGGTTGACGGGCCGTTAACTCGGGAACAATGACCCTTGCGGCACGAGGTAAAGCCGCCGCTGAATCGGGTCAACGGCGATAGAGTCGCGTTTTCCATTAAGGAATGGAGTGAGTCTTGCGGGCAACACTCACCCTTGACGGCCCGCTTCGGCTTCAGCATGGTCCCGGCCATGACAACGGCCAACAACGCTTTCTTCGGCATTTGCCGCGAGATTATTCGCACCTGACATCGGGCGCGGACGGCCGTTTATTCTCCAAAAGCTGAGAGTCGAACGTTCCGGGCCGCGGGACGGAGATTTCTATGGAGCTTCGGCTCTACAACACGCTGACGAAGGAAAAAGAGGTCTTCCAGCCTCTCGATCCTGCGCGCGTGCGTATGTATGTCTGCGGCCCGACGGTTTACGACTTCGCGCATATCGGCAACGCGCGGCCGGTCATCGTCTTCGACGTGCTGTATCGGCTGCTCCGCCATCTCTATGGCGAGGGCAAAGTGAAATACGTCCGCAACATCACGGACGTGGACGACAAGATCAACGCACGGGCGGCGGAGGAATATCCGAAACTGCTGCTGAACGAGGCGATCCGTCTCGTCACCGAGAAGACTGAAAAGCAGTTTCACGACGACGTCGATGCGCTCGGCTGTCTCCGCCCGGATGTCGAGCCGCGCGCGACCGAACATATCAATGAGATGCGCGATCTGATCGAGCGCCTGGTGAAGGCGGGCTTCGCTTATGTCGGCGAGGAGCACGTGCTGTTCGAGGTCGGCAAGATGGCCGACTACGGCAAGCTCGCGCGCCGCTCGCTCGACGAGATGGAAGCGGGCGCACGCGTCGAAGTGGCGCCTTACAAACGCAATCCGATGGACTTCGTGTTGTGGAAGCCGTCGAAGCCGAACGAACCCGGCTGGCCTTCGCCTGCCGGAATCAAAACGCCGGGCCGTCCGGGCTGGCACATCGAATGCTCCGCGATGTCATGGAAGCATCTCGGCGAGACGTTCGACATTCATGGCGGCGGCATCGATCTCGTCTTCCCGCATCACGAAAACGAAATCGCGCAATCGCGTTGCGCGTTTCATACGCCGATCATGGCGAAGACCTGGATGCACAACGGCTTCCTGCAGGTCGAAGGCGAGAAGATGTCGAAGTCGCTGGGTAACTTCGTGACGATCCGAGAATTGCTCGCGACGAAAAAATTTGGCGATCGCGAATGGACCGGTGATGTGATCCGTCTTTCGATGCTGAAGACGCACTATCGCCAGCCACTGGATTGGACGGTCGCTGCTTTGAATGAATCATATTCCGTCATCAACGGTTGGCGCCGTCATTTGACGTCTGGTGGCGATTATACAATGGCCTTCATCGAGCAAAATCGAGAGCAATACGAAACGTTCTTGCCGGCCCAGGACGTTGTCAGCTCATTGTTGGACGACCTTAATTTTTCTCAGGCTATATCCGCTTTGCATAAGTTGGCGCGGATCGATTCGGTCGAAGCAAAGCAGGCACTGTTCGGCTCTCTGCAATTTCTTGGGATACTCACTTTCGAGGAAATGGCGAGCGAGCAATCGTTCGAAGAACTTCCGATTTCCAAGGAGATGCTCAAAGCGAGAATTGCCGCTCGGAATCTCGCGCGCGAAAACAAGGATTGGAAAAAGTCTGACGAAATTCGCGACGAGCTGAAAGCCATGGGCGTTGTCATCAAGGACAATAAGGACGGCACCACGTCGTGGGAGATCGCGCGATGAACTTCTGGAAAACGCGAACTGGTCTGGTCACGATCGTTGCCCTACTGATTGCACTCGGCGCGGTATCGGCATGGCGCATACAGACGCGCGCTGACAATCGCGCGGCGCAGGAAACCAAGCAGCGCATCGAGCGGGACGTGAAGAGTTCCATCGATAACGCCACTAAGAATATCAAGCTCTGCCCACTCTCCGACCCCGACTGCAACAAGCGGTGAGGGCCATGGCGCGGACTCGATACTTGAACGATTTGAATCGGAATCGGAGCTTTTGCGCCTATTTGCAAGATGCTGAAAAACCATCGTTTTTCGCGTTCAAAACTTCGCGTTTCGAATGCGCAATTCCTTACTTCGTGAATCAACGGGTGAAGCCGTGAAAACGCGCCAGCTTCGCTTGTTCTGGAGATAAAAATGGCCCGCGAGCGCCTCTATTTGTTCGACACCACGCTGCGCGACGGCGCGCAGATGCACGGCGTCGATTTCACGGTCACCGACAAGCTCCGCATCTCGAAGATGCTGGACGAACTCGGCGTCGATTACATCGAGGCCGGCATTCCCGGCGCGAACCCGAGCGACACTGCGTTGTTCTCCGAAGACAACGGCACCAAGGCGAAGTTCACCGCCTTCGGCATGACCAAGCGCGCGGGCCGCTCGGCCTCGAACGATCCGGCGCTCGCGGGCACCTTGGCCGCGAAAGCCGACGCGATCTGCCTTGTCGCGAAGGCATCCGCCTTTCAGGTGCGGGTCGCGCTCGAAATCAAACCCGAAGAGAACCTCGAAAGCATCCGCGAGTCAGTCAAGGCCGTGATCGAGTCCGGCCGCGAAGCGCTGATCGACTGCGAGCACTTCTTCGACGGATATAAAGACAACAAAGACTACGCGCTAGCTTGCGCGAAAGCAGCCTATGACTCCGGTGCACGTTGGGTCGTGTTGTGCGACACCAACGGCGGCACGCTGCCGAACGAGATCGAAGCCATCGTCAAGGATGTCTTGAAGCTGATCCCCGGCGATCATGTCGGAATCCATGCGCACAACGACACCGAGCAGGCGGTCGCCAATTCGCTCGCGGCGGTGCGCGCAGGTGCTCGCCAGATTCAGGGTACGCTGAACGGTCTCGGCGAGCGTACCGGCAACGCCAATCTCTGTTCGATCATCCCGACGTTGCTCCTGAAAGGCAACTTCTCTGAAAAGTTTGAGATCGGCGTAAAGCCTGAGCAACTCACGACACTGCGCCACTGCGCCCATACATTAGATGAAATCCTGAACCGCGCGCCGGATAAATATGCGCCTTATGTCGGCGAGAACGCTTTCGCGACCAAGGCCGGCATTCACGCGTCCGCAATTCTGAAAGACCCCACGACCTATGAACACATCTCGCCGGAGTCGGTCGGCAATCGCCGCAAGGTCATGGTCTCCGATCAGGCCGGTAAGTCGAACGTGCTCGCGGAACTGGAGCGCCTCGGCATTGTCGCCGACAAGAACGATCCGCGGCTGAGTTATTTGCTCGAGGAAGTGAAGCGCCGTGAGGCGGCCGGCTACTCTTACGAGTCAGCGGATGCGTCCTTCGCGCTGCTTGCGCGCCGGATGCTCGGCAAGGTGCCGGACTATTTTGATGTCGAACGCTTCAACGTGAACGTGGAGCGCCGCTACAATGCCAAAGGCGAACTCATCACCGTTGCGGAAGCGACCGTAAAGGTGCGGGTCGGCGGCGAAACCATGATCTCGGCGGGCGAGGGCAACGGCCCGGTGAACGCGCTAGACGTGGCGCTCCGCAAAGACCTCGGCAAATATCAATCTTATATCAACGGGCTCACGCTCACCGATTTCCGCGTGCGTATCCTCGACGGCGGCACGGGTGCCGTCACGCGCGTTCTGATCGAATCGACCGACGAGAACGGCGAGCAGTGGACGACGGTCGGCGTTTCGCCGAATATCATCGACGCATCGTTTCAGGCGCTGATCGACTCGATCACCTGGAAACTCTTGAAGAGCAACGCGCCGGTCTAGGGGAGAGGGCGATGATCGACCACATCTCGATTGGTGTCAGCGATCTGAAAGCCTCGACCGCCTTCTATAAAGAAGTGCTTGCGGCGCTCGACTACGAACTCCGCGACGAGCGGCCTTTGACCTCGGGCTTCGGCCGCCGCGGCAAGCCGCATTCGGAATTCTGGCTGAACGCGAGGCCTGGCATGGCAAAGGTGCCCGCGGATTCTGGCACGCATATCTGCCTGCGTACTAAATCGGCCGAAGCGGTGAAGGCGTTTTACGAGGCGGCAATGAAGCTCGGCGCCATCGATGACGGCGCGCCCGGCATCCGCTCGCATTACAGCGAGAACTATTACGCCGCCTTCATCCGCGATTTCGACGGCAACAAGATCGAAGTCGTGACCTTCGTAGCACTCTAAAAAATTACATATTCTCCGAGACGCCCTGGTTCTCGCGAAGCGTCCAGAGCGTCACGGGTGCCGCCGCATTCCTGAGCTTCGGCAGAATGTCTTCGACCTTTTCGGCGACGAGCAGATTGTCGATTGCGTGCTGGCCGACGAAGCCGAGGTCGCGGAAATTTCCGAGCAACGCGAGCAGGGGATTCCAGAAGCCGTTGGTGTTCAGGATCAGCACCGGCTTCTGGTGCTGGCCGAGCTGTACCCAGGTGAGCTGCTCGACGAGTTCCTCCAGCGTGCCGATGCCGCCGGGAAGCGCCACGAATGCATCGGCAAGCTCGAACATCTTGTGCTTGCGCTCGTGCATATCCTTGGTGACGATCGTGTTCGTCGAATGCGCGGCTTCGGGCCGCTCGCGGTTCACGAGAAACGTCGGGATGATGCCGGTGACTTCGCTGCCTGCATCGCGCGCCGCGCGGGCAACGGTGCCCATCAGGCCGACGCCGCCGCCGCCGAACACAAGACCGATCTTTTCCTTGCCGAGGATCTCGCCGAAGGCTTTTGCGTCTTCGATGAAGCGTCCGTCCCGGCCCGGTGAGGAGCCGCAATAGACGCAGATTTTTTTGATTTCAGCCATGAGCAGGATGTGGCGGTCACGCGCCGCCGCGTCAAGGCCGCGTCAATGATCTGTGGTCTGCTCGAAGCCGCTGCCGTTCCAGCGATAGCGGAACACGCGAAGCCGCTTGCGGCCGCCGTCGGTGCTGTCGTGGTTGGCTTCGACCGTGTTGCCGTTCACCGAAACCGGCTGCGACAGATGTACGAAGAGATAAGGCTTCGGCGCGCCGGTGTCCTCGGCGAACGTGACGGGCGTATATTCTCGTGTGCCCGCGTCCCAGCGAAATACGATCAACACGCCGCGGCTCTGTGCCGAAGTACGGACGAAAATCTCGTCCACGCCGTCGCGGTCGATGTCGAGCGCGATAACCGCGTTGGTGCGGTTGCCTGCGCGAAGCGGTACCAGCGCCTCGCCGACGCCATCGAAAACCTGCGGCTCCGCGCCCGCGACCGAAATCGTGAGCCGCACGCCGTTCTCGCTTTGCGTGGCCTCGACCGCGGCCACCCCCTGCGGGGTCCGCGCGGCGATCTCCTGTGCAGTGGCGGCCCCGGCAATCAGAACGAACACGGGCAGCAGCAAAGCGATTAGACGGCGCATGGAAGGACTCGAATTCTATGGGAGGAACACCTAGATAGCATGGAGCGGCGTCTTACCGGCGCGAAATGCAAGAATTGCGACGATCCGCCCCGGTTTCGGCAGCCATGCTAGGCTGCGCCGGATTTATAGGCAGCAAGGCGCTCTCCCGCCGCATTTTTGGATGAAGAACCGCGCCGGCGAAAAAAGTTCGAGAATGAAAGAAGCAAATCCCGTAACCCGTCCGACTCTCTTGTCCACCATCGTTGGATTGTGGCCGCATATGTGGCCCTCGACGCGGCCCGATTTGAAGCGCCGCGTCTTCGTCGCGTTCCTGCTGCTGCTGGTCGCAAAGCTTGCGACCGTCTCGATGCCCTTCACCTTCAAATGGGCGACGGATGCGCTGGTCGCGGTTTCGGAGGGCAAGGTGCCGACGACCGGCGTCTGGCTCGCGATCTTCTCCGCGCCGGTTGCACTGGTCACGCTCTACGGCTTGATCCGTATTTCGATGGCGCTGCTGACTCAGTTGCGCGACGGCTTGTTTGCGAGTGTCGCGCTGCACGCGGTGCGGCGTCTCGCGCAGCTCACCTTCGATCATATGCACGCGCTCTCTCTGCGCTTTCATCTCGAGCGCAAGACCGGCGGGCTGACACGCGTACTTGAGCGCGGCCGCAACGGAATCGAAGAGCTTGTGCGCCTTGTTGTGTTGCAGATGGCGCCGACGATCCTCGAACTCGCGCTCGTCATCGGCGTGATGCTGATCGCCTTCGACTGGCGTTATGCGGTCATTGTGCTGATTACGATGATCCTCTTCATGGCGTTCACCTATCGCGCGACTGAGTGGCGCATCAAGATCCGCAAGCAGATGAACGACTCCGATACGGATGCCACCGCGAAGGCGGTGGACAGCCTTCTGAATTTCGAGACGGTCAAATACTTCGGCGCCGAGAAACGCGAAAGCGAGCGCTACGACCGCTCGATTGCGAAATACGAAAAAGCAGGTGTGCAGACCTATACGTCGCTTGCGGTCCTGAATGCCGGTCAGGCGACCATCTTCACGATTGGCCTGACCATCATGATGGCGCTTTGCGTATTCGATATTCAGGCCGGCCGACGCACGGTCGGCGATTTTGTCATGATCAACGCCATGCTCATTCAGCTTTATATTCCGCTGAATTTTATGGGAATGCTTTACCGCGAGATCAAGCAGGCGATCATCGACATCGAGCAGATGTTCGGAATCCTTCATCGCAACCCTGAAATTAAAGATTCGCCTGGCGCAAAATCGCTGCAGGTACGCGAAGGCACGCTGCGTTTTGAAGATGTGCGTTTCAGCTACGATCCTGAGCGCGAAATTCTGAAAGGCGTTTCGTTTGAAGTACCCGCGGGTCACACGGTCGCGATCGTCGGCCCCTCGGGGGCGGGCAAGTCCACGGTCTCGCGGCTGATCTACCGTTTCTACGATGTCGCGGGCGGGCGCATCACGATCGACGGACAGGACATCCGCGACGTGAAGCAGGAGTCGCTCCGCGCCTCTATCGGCATGGTCCCGCAGGATACGGTGCTGTTCAACGACACCATCCGCTACAACATCCGTTATGGCCGCTGGGATGCGACCGATGCCGAGATCGATAAGGCGGCGGAAGATGCGCAGATCGACGATTTCATTCGCATCTTGCCGCAGGGCTACGACACCGAAGTCGGCGAACGCGGGCTGAAACTGTCCGGTGGCGAGAAGCAGCGCGTGGCTATCGCGCGCACGATCCTGAAAGGCCCGCCGATCCTGCTGCTCGACGAAGCAACTTCCGCGCTCGATTCCAATACCGAGCGGGAAATTCAGGATGCGTTGGAGCGCGTCGCCAAGGGCCGCACCACGCTCGTGATTGCGCACCGGCTTTCGACCGTCATCAATGCTGACCAGATTATCGTGCTGGAAGCAGGCGAGGTCGTCGAGCACGGCACGCACGCGCAACTGCTCGCAAACGGCGGCCTTTATGCCGGTATGTGGAATCGCCAGCGCGAAGCCGATGCCGCGCGCGAGAAGCTGCGCGAGGTCGCGGACGAGGTCACGCCGCGCGAAAAACCGAACGCAGCACCGCCGAAGGTCGTTGAAAAAGAGCCTGCGGCTGTCGTTTCGCCCACGCAGAAGACCGAAGCCGCGGAATAGCGTTTGATGAGGACGCGGCGGCGCGTGCTAAAGTCTGTCAGGTGATACGATGAACTCGTCGGGCGATCCTCAACGAACCCACACACGGCTGGACCTGTGGTTCGAGCGCGTGCTCGGCGACCACGGCCCGCAGCATTTCGGCTCGGGCTGGTTCTCCGGGCTGATCGGTCTCTTGCTCGGCGCGGGATCGTTCTTCGCCGTGCTGGTTTTCCATTTTCACGAATGGCTGACCATCAATCAGTTGAGGGCTCAATATCCGGTCGAATTCATGCGCGGCTTACTCACGCTCGCCATCATCGCCGCTTTCTTCTTCTCCGCGCTGAATCTCCTGCTGCGACCAAGCAAGCGTCTTGGCCTCGCCGGCATCGCTTTCACTTGCGGCGCTGTGATCCTTGGCGGAGCGGGCGTCGAGATTAATCCGGAGCGCGAGGCGCCCGTGCATCTCGGCCTCGACTGGCTCGTATTGAATGTCGTGCTGCTTAGCCTCGTTTTCGTGCCGCTGGAGCGCTTGTTTCCGCTCAAACCCGAGCAGGGCACTTTCCGGCCCGGATGGACGACCGATGGTATCTATTTCCTCGTCAGCCACATCGCGGTCGAACTTCTCACCTTCTTCACGCTGCTGCCGGCGACGCTCGTCTCGCAGGCCTGGCAGGCCGAAGCGCTCGGGATGCAGGTGAAGAGTCTGCCGATTGTGGTGCAGGTCCTGCTCATCATGATCGCCGCGGACCTCACGCAATATTGGGTGCATCGAAGCTTTCACCGCATTCGATGGGCATGGCCGTTCCACGCAATCCATCATTCCTCGCGCAATATGGATTGGCTCGCCGGTTCGCGGCTCCACATCGTGGACACCGTGGTCACGCGCGGACTGATCTTGGTCCCGCTATTCGTGATCGGTTTCGCCGAGCAGGCGCTTTATATCTGGCTCGGGATTGTTGCAGCACAAGCGACATTCATTCACGTCAACATGAAGTGGCGGCTGAAATGGCTTGAGCAGGTGCTGGTCACGCCGCGCTTTCACCACTGGCACCACGCGGTAAAGCCCATCGACAAGAATTTCGCGGTCCACTTTCCCTGGATCGACCGCTTGTTCGGCACCCACCATCTTCCGGCGGACGGCTCGTGGCCTGCCGAAGTCGGAATTCATGGCGATCCGGTGCCCGGCGAGTTTGGCTCTCAACTCATCTGGCCGTTCAAGTAGCGCAAGACAATTACCAGGCGTAGCTGCCGGAAATTCTTCCCAATGCCCCGCGCACCGCGTCGAAGCCAACCACGATCCGGTACAACTCGCGCAGTGTCTTGCCTTTCGAAAGCGACTTCGCTTCGTTCATTTCTTCCGCGGTCGGTTCGCGCCCAAGCAGACGCGCGAACACCGCGACGATGTCATGTTCTGTCGCGGGATGGGCGAGCGCCGCGGGATTAAGTTCGCCGGTCAGCATCTCGACGATGAGATCGGGTGAGATCAGCGGTGCGCGGGTAAGAAAACTTTCCGCGAGCACGGAAGCGAGTTTGTGGTCCGGGTGCGAGCCGTCTTCCAGTGCCTTGCGGTAGCGGGAAAGCTGCACCGCCTTGTCGAAGGGATTTACGGGCGCATCGAAGTGCGCGGTGAGCGCGGCCTCTTCTTCCGCGACATAGTAGCGGTTCAGTCCGTCGAAAAACACGAAGCGATATTTCTGCGAAAGCAGAAACGGTTCCCAGCCGCCCCAGTTCGGTTCGGGCGAGGCGGGCATGGTCGCTTCGATTACGACTACCCGTGGGCGATAATTTTTCCAGTCCGCGCCTTCGAGCACGTCTTTCTCGGCGCCCTCGACGTCGATTTTGAGAAAATCAATCGCGTTCGGCTGATGCTTCTTGCAGAGCTCGGCAAGCGTCGTGACCGGAAGCTCCAGTTCGTTCGATTTCTTGCCGTAGTTTTCGGCGGCCGCTCGTGCGTTCTCGCCGATCGTGGTCGAAAGACCGTGAAAGTCATCGACCAGAAAAAACTTCGCCTTACCGGGCGAGGAGCCCACCAGCGTTTCCGCGCCGATATCGCGCGGGCGCACGCTCCGGGAAAGTTTCGCAAGCGAGGGGTTCGGCTCGACCGTGATCCCGCGCCAGCCCTTGAGATAAAAAGCGAAGGAGACGTTGTCGATCACCGGGTGCCCGGCGCCGACGTCGATATAGAAGCCGTCTTTGCGCTCGCGGAAGCAGCGCATCAGATAGACGTCCTCGAAATGCTGGGCGTAAGAAAGCATATTGGCTCCGGTTTCGCTTAGGCTTATGCCACAGAATTGGCAGGAGAAAGGCTTCAAACAGGGGCCGTTGACGCGGGGCCGGGGCCTCATTAGCAGTCCGGCGCAAAGGGATATCCGATGTCGATCGTCGATTCCGTACGCAAGCAGATGGCGCCTATCCATCCCGAGGGCTACCTCTTCATTGGGATATTCGCGCTCGTCTCTCTGGTGCTGTTCATCATCTGGCGGCCCCTGGGCTGGATCGGCGTCGTGCTGACCTTGTGGTGCGTCTATTTCTTCCGTGATCCCCCGCGGGTGACGCCGGTCCGCGACGGGCTCGTTACCGCGCCCGCCGACGGCAAGATTTCATCGGTAGCCTTGGCAGTGCCGCCTGCCGAACTCGGCCTCGGCTCGGAGTCGGTGCCGCGCGTCTCGATCTTCATGAGTGTCTTCGACGTGCACGTGAACCGGAGCCCGGTGTCGGGCGAGGTCGAGCGCATTGTGTACCGGCCCGGCAAGTTTCTCAGCGCCGATCTGGACAAGGCGAGCGAGGACAACGAGCGGAATGCTCTCGTCATCCGCACCCCGTCCGGGCGCTACGGCGTGGTGCAGATCGCGGGCCTCGTCGCGCGCCGCATCGTCTGCTTCGTCAAGGAAGGTCAACTGGTCTCGCAAGGCGAGCGTTTCGGACTGATCCGCTTTGGCTCGCGCGTCGATGTTTACCTTCCGGCCGGCACCAAGCCGCTGGTCGCAGTCGGCCAATATGCGCTTGGCGGCGAAACGGTGATCGCGGATCTTGCGGCCACGGCCGCAGAACCGGCCTTCCGCTCCGCGTAACCAAGCCGGCAACACGCCCTTCTTTTGGTGCCGTTTCGGGGGTATTCTCCTGTCTATGGACAGACTGTTCCCATCCTTCGAGCCCGGCGACGAAAATCCGCGCAAGCGCTTCCGGAAAATTCCGATCCGCGCGCTCCTTCCCAATATGGTCACGCTGCTCGCACTTTGCCTCGGGCTGACCGCGATCCGCATGGCGATCGAGGGACGCATGGAGCTTGCGGTGGCGGGCATTGTGCTTGCCGCGATCCTCGACGGCATCGACGGACGGCTCGCGCGCTATCTGCAGGCGCAGTCGCGCTTCGGCGCGGAGCTGGATTCGCTTGCCGATTTCATGAATTTCGGCTGCGCGCCCGCGCTTATTCTTTTCTTCTGGGGTCTCGGTCCGCTGAAGACGCTCGGCTGGGTCGTGATGCTAGTGTTCGCGCTTTGCGCAGCACTTCGTCTCGCGCGCTTCAACGTGATGATTGACGACCCGAACCGTCCGGCATTCGCCGGCAATTTCTTTGTCGGAATGCCGGCGCCCGCCGCCGCGGTCGTCGTATTGCTTCCGGTCTATCTCGAAATGCTCGGCGTACCGCGCTTCTCGTTCAGCCCGGTGCTTTATCTGATCTTCGCGCTCGCGATCGCGCTTGTGATGGTTTCGAAAATTCCGACCTGGTCCGGCAAGAAACTGAGTGCCCGCGTGCCGCGAGAATATGTGCTGCCGATCCTCGTGCTGGTCGTGCTCGTGGTCGCGATGCTCTTGAGCTACCCGTGGGAATTGCTGACCTTCATTGTGCTTGCCTATCTCGGCACGATCCCGCTCGCCTTCATGCACTATCGCCGTTTAGAGAAAGCGCACGTTCTTTCTTCCGGCGGCTTGATGGCACCGCAGCCGGAGAACGAGCAGCGGCCTGATCGCTTGAACTAGGCTTCGCGGGCTATCGCTGTCTTAGCGCTGCGTGTTCGAAAGCGCGCTCAGACGCTCGCTTAGCGTCGATTGCGGGAAACTTGTGCGAAGTAGCTTCAGCGCTTCTGCGTCCGAGCGCGGGCGAAGCGTTGAAAGCATCAGCCGCATCCGGCCGACGAGCGGCGAAAGGTGGTCCGGCGCCAGCGTAGGCGCGCTTTCCAGAAATTGCAGACCGGTGAAAGCTCGCATGACTGCCCAATCCCTGAGCGAGAGCCTTGTTCGCACTTGCGAGAAATGCTGTGCCCAATCCGTTAACAACCGGTTAAGCCCTAGGTTCCAACTGGAATAAAACTTCCAAAAGCCGGGATTTCTGGCGCTGCCGGCCGCATACTAGGCTTTCGGTCGTTGCCAATCTCGTGGCCCCCACGTTATCCGTCCCACCCTGCGGTCGCCTTCGGGGAAGGGGCTGCCACAGGCGAAGGCGCCACTAGAGCGCCGATACGAAAGAAGCGTCCCAACAGGGTGGAAATGCCGGAGCAAGAGAAAGCAGTGGCTCGCGGAAGCCTTCACGAGGCGCTGCATAACGTAGCCGTATGGTTTGCCTACGCGGGCGGAGCGATCGTCGCAACGATCGGCATCATGTCGGCGGTCAGCATCATCGGCCGTGCACTGTGGTCGAAACCGATCACCGGCGATTTCGAACTGGTCGAGATCGGCATCGCAGTCGCAGGCTCCTTGTTTCTTGCTTACTGCCAGATCACTGCGGGCAACATCTTCGTCGACATCTTCACTATCCGCGCGAGCGACAAAACGAAAGCCGCGATGGATTGCTTCGGCGCGATCCTGATGGGGATCATGTTCGCGCTTGTCGGCTGGCGCTGCGCGGTCGGCATGACTGAAATCCGGCACAGCGGCGAAACTTCGATGCTGATGGGTTTTCCGATCTGGATCGGTTACGTCGGCGTACTGCCCGGCCTCACCCTCGCTGCAATCACTGCGTTCGCGCAAGGCTTCGGCTTAATCGGCGTTTCGGAGCGCGTATCGCATGAGTAAAGTCGAAATCATCAGTCTCGTTTCCGTCGGCATGATGGTTCTCATCGCGCTACGTGTGCCGCTCGGCGCATCGATGTTTTTCGCGGGTGCTGTCGGCTACGGCTGGATCGTAGGGCAGGGTCCGCTGCTGAATTATCTGAAGGGCCTGTTTTGGGCGCGCTTCTCGGTTTACGACCTTTCCGTCATTCCGCTTTTTCTTCTGATGGGTCAGTTCGCGTCGGTCGCGGGTTTCTCGCGAAGTCTGTTCCGTGCGGCGAATGCATGGATCGGCTGGGTGAAGGGCGGCGTCGCGCACGCGGCGATCATCGCTTGCGCCTGCTTCGGCGCGATCAGCGGCTCCTCGGTCGCGACCGCCGCGACCATGAGCCAGGTCGTTCTGCCGGAAATGAAGCGGCTGAACTATTCGGATCGTCTTGCCACGGGTACTCTGGCCGCCGGCGGCACGCTCGGCATTTTGCTGCCGCCGTCCTTCATTCTGATTATTTACTCGTTCCTTGCGGAGCAGAGCATCATCAAGCTGTTCGCGGCCGCAATCGTGCCCGCGGTTCTAGCGATGATCCTCTACATGGCCTCGATTTCGATCTATCTCTGGCTCTATCCCGAGCACGCGCCAAAGAAAGCCGAACGTGCGAGCCAGAAGGAAATTATCGACGCGACACTGGAAGCCTGGCCGATCGCAGCAATTTTTCTCGTCATGTTCACAGGCATCTATCGCGGCTGGTTCACTGCAACAGAAGGTGCCGCAGTTGGCGCCAGTTCGACATTGTTGCTCGCGATCGTGCGCGGCAAGATAACGTTCAAGACTGCGCTAAGCGCGTTCCTGCCGGCGGCGCAGGCGTCGGCGATGATTTACACAATGTTGCTTGGTGCCGCGATGATGAACACCGCGCTCGCGGTCTCGCAGGTGCCGGCCGATCTTTCGGCTTGGGCGAACAGCCTGCCTTATCACCCATTGATTATCGTCAGCGGTTTTCTGCTCCTGTTCGTGGTCTTGAGCTGCATTCTCGACGAACTCGCGATGATGCTGCTGCTCTTGCCAGTCGTGCTCCCGACCATTCTCGGCCTCGATCTCTTCGGCATGACCGCCGAATTCAAGGCAATCTGGTTCGGCATTCTGATGCTTGTCGTCGTGTCGGTCGGGCTGATCGCGCCGCCGGTCGGGCTTACGGTTTATGTCGTGGCTAACATCGCGAAGAGCGTGCCGATTGGCGAGATTTATCGCGGCGTCATGCCGTTCCTGCTTTCGGACATCGTTCGCGTTCTGCTGCTTTTGTTCTTCCCCATACTTACGCTCTACCTCGTTCGTTTCGTGGGGTAGTAATCCTTCACGTTAAAACCGCTCGGAGAAGCGGGACAAAAAACCAACAGCCATCTGGAGAAAAAAATGAATCTGACCAAACGCCTAAGCGGTCTCGTTATCGCCGCTGCCGCGCTTGCGTTCTCCGGCTCTGCCGACGCGCAGACCGTGACGCTTCGCGTTCACCAATTCCTGCCGGCGCAAGCGCCGGTGCCGCGTAACTTCATCGCTCCCTGGGCGAAGAAGATCGAAGAAGAGTCGAAAGGCCAGATCAAGGTCGAGCTCTATCCTTCGATGCAGCTCGGCGGTACCCCGCCGCAACTGTTCGATCAGGTCAAGGACGGCGTCGTTGACGTGGTCTGGACGCTGCCGGGTTATACGGCGGGCCGCTTCCCGCGCACGGAAGCTTTCGAACTTCCCTTCATCGCCGGCAACGCCGAACAGTCGAGCCAGGCGGCATGGGAATATTACGAGAAGCATCTGAAGGACGAATTCAAGGACGTGAAGATCATCGCCGTGCACACGCATGGTCCTGGTCTCATTCACGCCAAGGGCGCGGGAGTTCAGAAGCTCGAAGACATGAAGGGTCTGAAGGTTCGCGGCCCTTCGCGCGTCGTGAACCAGCTCCTCCAGGCGCTCGGTGCGACGCCGGTCGGTATGCCCGTTCCGGCGATGCCTGACGCGCTTTCGAAGGGCGTGATCGACGGCACCGTCGTGCCGTGGGAAGTAACGACCCCGCTGCGTGTTGCAGAACTCGTGCAGACCCACACCACGTTCTCCGGCAACCGCTCGTTCTACGTAGCCTTCTTCGTCTTCGCGATGAACAAGGCGAAGTACGACGCGTTGTCGCCGGAACTGAAGAAGGTGATCGACAACAATTCGGGACCATCCGTCTCGAAGTGGGTCGGTCAGGTGATGGATGCAGGCGATGCTCCGGGCCTGAAATTTGCGCAGGACCGCAAGAACAACATCGTCACGCTTGATCCTAAGGAAACCCAGCGCTGGAAGGATGCGGCCAAGCCCGTCATCGCCGCCTGGGTTGCCGACATGAAGGGCAAGGGCATCGACGGTGAAGCGCTGATCAAGGATGTCGAAGCTTTGATGGCAAAATACGCCGGTCCGGTGAAGTAAGCGCTTCCTGCCTACTTGCAAAAATCGAAACCCGCCGCATGATCGCGGCGGGTTTTTCGTTTGAGGTAAAAATGACCGCTCGCATGAAGGATAAGGTCGTGCTGATCACGGGTGCCGCCGGCACGATCGGCAATGCAGTGGCGCAGATGGTCGAGCGGGAAAGCGGCAAAGCGATCCGCACCGATCTCGCTTCGCATAAAGGTCAGGATTTTGCGCTCGATGTGACATCGGAAGCGAACTGGAAAGCGGTCGCGGAAAGTATCTCGAAGCAGTACGGCCGTTTGGACGGGCTCGTGAACTCGGCCGGCATCGCTTCACTCGGCACCATCGAAAGCGAAGACTTCGCGGGCTACAAGAAAACCATGGCTGTGAACGTCGACGGCACGTATCTCGGCTGCAAGTATGCAATGCCGCTTTTGAAAGTACGCGGCGGCTCCATCGTCAATCTCTCATCCGTGTCGGGTCTGGTCGCCGGGCACAATCTCGCCTCCTACAACGCCTCCAAAGGCGCGGTGCGGCTGCTTTCGAAATCGGTGGCGCTTTACGGCGCGCGGCTGAAGCCGCCGGTGCGCTCCAATTCCGTGCATCCCACCTTTGTCGAGGGTGCAATGGTGGAAGATTTGCTTGCAAAAGCGAAGTCGCGGGAAGCGGCCCGCGAACGCATGACTGCGGATGTCCCGCTTGCCCGCTTCGCCCAGCCGGAAGAGGTAGCGAACCTCGCGGTATTTCTGCTAGGGGATGAGAGCGCCTTCATCACCGGCGCGGAAATCCCCATCGACGGCGGGTTGACCGCGCGCTGACCCAGACCAACGAACAGGCGGAATAGAACCGCTGCTATTCGCAGGAGAGGAATTCATGGCTTCGCAGATGTTAGATCCGAAAACTTTGACCGTGCTGGTGACCGGCGCGACTTCCGGCTTCGGTGCCGCGACCGCGCGGCGCTTCGCGCAGGCCGGCGCGAAAGTGATCGGCACCGGCCGCCGTCAGGATCGTCTCGATGCCCTGAAAAAAGAACTGGGCGCGAACTGCCACACCCTCAACTTCGACGTCACCGACAACGCCGCGACCGTGAAGGCGCTGCAATCCCTTCCGGCGGATTTTCAAAAGATCAATGTTGTCGTCGCGAACGCCGGTGGCGCGGTTGGTCTTGAGCCTGCGCACGAAGCGAACATCGCCGACTGGGAACAGATGATCGCGATGAACATCAATGGCCTTGTTTACACCGTTCGCAGTACGCTTCCCGGCATGGTCGAGCGCGATGAAGGCCATGTCGTCGTCGTTAGTTCGGTCGCGGCGAACTACTCTTATCCGGGCGGCAACGTCTATGGTGCAACCAAGGCTTTCGTGACGCGCTTCGCGTTGAACATCCGCTGCGATCTCCTCGGCAAGAATGTTCGCGTGACTTCGGTCGAGCCGGGTCTCGCCGAAACCGAATTCTCCGTCGTTCGCTTCAAGGGTGACAAGGCGAAGGCCGACGCCGTCTATAAGGGCGTGAAGCCGATGGTAGCCGACGACATCGCCGAGCAGATTTTCTTCGCCTGCACCATGCCGCGCCACGTGAACATCAATCGTATCGAGGCGATGGCGACGATGCAGGCCTGGGGACCGTTTGCGATCAAGCGCGACGCGTAATCTGTGTCGATATAAAATAAAAAGCCCGCGGATCGCTCCGCGGGTTTTTTGTTACGGCTTTTGCGGCGCCGACGGCGGCTGCGGCATCAGATCGTAAGGATGCTTCCAGCCCGGCAGCTTCTTGATACGTTCGCGCCAGGCGTGGACATTCGGAAACTCTTTCTCGATGTCGAAGCCGTGCTCTTCAGCCGGATAGTAAATATATCCTGCGACCGAAATGTCCGCGATCGTCGGCTTGTCGCCTACGAGATAATCTTGCTTCGCAAGATGCAGGTCGACAATCTTCAGATTTGAAAGCACGCGTCCGCGTAGGAACGCAACAACCGCCGGGTCGCCGCCCTTTGCCAGTGAATGGAAGAAGCGGTGCGTCGCCATGAAGTTCGTAACCTTGTGGTTATCGAACAGGATCCAGCGCAGTACTTCGAGTTCGTCGTCTTCGTTTGAGGCTTTGAATTTTCCGGAAAGCCGCGAGAGGTACGTCAGGATTACACCCGACTGCGTGAGCCGCTTGCCCTTGTGCTCAAGCACAGGTGCTTCACCCATTTCGTTCACGGAGGCGCGCCATTCCGGTGAGCGCGTTTCGCCTACGAAGAAATCGACCGCGACCGGCTCCCAGTCCGCGTTGATCAAATTCAGCATCAGCGCGGCTTTATAAGAGTTGCCGGACTGCGCAAAGCAATAAAGTTTGTATTCGGCCATCTGGATCACTTCATCGTCGGAATGGTGAACTCGGCGCCGCCCTTGGTGCCGGAGGGCCAGCGCGAGGTGACGGTCTTCGTCTTTGTATAGAAGCGCACCGAATCCGGTCCGTGCTGGTTCAGGTCGCCGAAGCCCGAGCGCTTCCAGCCGCCGAAGGTGTGATAGGCGAGCGGCACAGGAATCGCGAAGTTGATGCCGACCATGCCGACATTCACCTTGCTCGCGAAGTCGCGGGCGGCATCGCCGTCGCGCGTGAAGATCGCGACACCGTTGCCGTATTCGTGGTTATTCGCGAGCGCGAGACCCTCATTGTAATCCTTCGCGCGCACGACCGAGAGCACCGGCCCGAAAATTTCTTCCTTGTAGATGCGCATATCCGGCGTCACTTCGTCGAACAGGCAGCCGCCCATGTAGAAGCCTTTTTCGTAGCCCTGCATCTTGAAGCCGCGGCCATCGACTTTGAGTTTTGCGCCTTCCTTGATGCCGATCTCGACGTAGTTCTTTACCTTCTCGAGATGCGCACGTGTGACCATCGGCGGAATGTCCGCGCCGGCATCCGTCGAAGGTCCGATCTTGAGACTCTCTACGCGTGGAATGAGTTTCTCGACGAGCCGGTCCGCGGTTTCCTTGCCGACCGGCACGGCGACCGAAATCGCCATGCAGCGCTCGCCGGCGGAGCCGTAGCCCGCGCCGATCAGCGCATCGACCGCCTGATCCATGTCGGCGTCCGGCATCACGATCATGTGGTTCTTCGCGCCGCCGAAACACTGCACGCGCTTTCCGCTCGCAGTACCCCGCGTGTAAATATACTCGGCAATCGGCGTCGAACCGACAAAACCGACCGCGCGAATGTCCGGATCGTCGAGGATCGCGTCCACGGCTTCCTTGTCGCCGTTGACGACGTTCAGAATGCCAGCGGGCAATCCGGCTTCAAGCATCAACTCCGCGAGGCGCATCGGCACGCCCGGATCGCGCTCGGAAGGCTTCAGTATGAAGGCGTTACCGCAGGCGATCGCCGGCGCGAACTTCCACATCGGGATCATCGCCGGGAAATTGAACGGCGTAATGCCGGCCACCAAGCCGAGTGGCTGGCGCATGGAATAAATATCGATGCTCGGGCCTGCGCCGTCGCTAAACTCGCCCTTCAATAGATGCGGGATACCACAGGCGAATTCCACGACCTCGACACCGCGCTGAATGTCGCCCTTGGCGTCGGCAATCGTCTTGCCGTGTTCTCGCGCAAGCGTATCGGCGAGGCTGTCGGTCTCTTTTGCGATCAGTTCGAGAAACTTGAAGAGCACGCGGGCGCGCCGTTGCGGGTTGGTCGCGGCCCAGCCCGGCTGGGCCGCCTTCGCGTTTTCGACGGCCCCGCGCAGTTCGGCCTTCGAGGCCAGCGCGACCTTGGCGATGATGTCGCCGGTCATGGGCTGGAACACGTCGCCGGTGCGGCCCGATGTCCCTTTGACGTGCTTGCCGCCGATGAAATGACCGATCTCGCGCATGGTGCGTACCTCCCGAAAAGTGCAGCGTTTATCGCCGCTTCTGACCGTTTTAACGGACCGTTAGGTTTGTCCTAGCGTAGCCCTTCGCTCCGCGAAAGGCCGGAGATGACAAGCCTTTGATGCTGAAGAATCCGTGACTTAACGCCTTCTTAGGTGCGTCCGGCTAACCATCCGAACCCAAGAGTATTGCGGCCCAGAAGCGGCCCGCGCGTAAGTCGGGAGAACCCATCCATGGATCTGGCAACAGGCATAGGCATTGTATTCGGCTTTTTAGTCGTGGCCTTGCTGATCCTTTTGGACGGCGACGTTAAGACCTTTATCGACTATCACGCCGCGATCGTGATTTTCGGCGGCTCAACCGCCGCGACACTGATCCGTTTTCCGTTTTCTTCTATCATGCACGGGCTTCCGCTCGGCGCGAAATATGCCTTCACGATGCGGCGCATGACCCAGCTCGAACTCGTCGATGAGGTCGCGCGCCTCGCCGAAGTTGCGCGCAAGGCCGGCCCGCTCGGTCTCGAAAAAGAAGAGATTGAAGACCCGTTTCTCGCCAAGGGTGTGCGTTATGTCGCGGACGGCTACGACTCCGCCTTCATCCGCGACGCGATGGAACGCGAGCGCGAGACCTTCTTTATGCATCTCGACGAAGGCCAGAAGATTTACCGCGCCATCGGCGACTGCGCTCCCGCCTTCGGCATGGTCGGCACACTGATCGGCATGGTGCAGATGTTTGCGAATATGTCCGACCCTTCGAAGCTCGGGCCGTTCATGGCGGTCGCGCTGCTTGCGACGCTCTATGGCGCGTTGCTTGCGAACCTCATCTGTCTGCCGATCGCCGACAAGTTGCAGGTGAAGCTGCACGACGAGGAAACCAACCGTACGCTCATCATCGACGGCGTGTTGATGATCCGCGAGGCGAAGAGCCCGGCGATCGTGCGCGAAATGCTGGTCGCTTATCTGCCTGAGCGGCATCACTCCGCACCGGAGACCGCGCCGGCTTGACCGGCAGCTGGGTAAGAGGCGAACAGGCGTATGGGTGTAAAGCGTAGACATGGCGGAGGCCACGGTGGCGGTCACGGCTGGTTCGTGACCTTCGCCGACTTGATGGCGCTCATGATGGCGTTCTTCGTCATGATCGCGGCCTACTCGACCATGGACAAAGAGAAGATGAAGCTGATGACCGGCTCGATGCGCGATGCCTTCGGCACGCAGCGCGACAACCGGTTCACCGGCATGGTCGAGGTCGATGGTCTGCCGATCCGCCCGAAGCTGCAGAATGCGAAAAAGGATATTCGCCCTGAAGAGACCAGCGAGACGCCGGGCAAGGACGAGCAGGATAACGATCTCATCTCCGGTCTGAAATCGATCAAGGACCGCCAGTTCGCGATGGCCGCGGCGAGCTTGCGCCAGGCGTTGCAGGATCTGCCGGAGATCACCGAACTTTCGAAGCACATTCTTTTCACCGAGACCAAGGAAGGCCTCAACGTCGAGATCGTCGATCAGGACGGGCGCTCCATGTTTCCCGAGGGCGCGAAAGAACCCTATGAGCGCACACGCAAGCTGCTCGTCAAAATCGCGGAGTCGATCCGCGCTATGCCGAACCGTGTGATCGTCACCGGGCATACGGCAGCGCTCCGCACGCCGCCCAAGGGCGATTACGGCGCTTTCGATTTGTCGGCCGATCGGGCGAATATCGTCCGCAGTATCCTGCAATCCTCGGGCGTGCGGGCGCAGCAGATTTCAATGGTTGCGGGCCGCGCGGATAGCGATCCGCTGTTTCCCGAAGATCCATACATGGCGGCTAACCGCCGCGTGACGATCACGTTGATGAAAGAGGCGCCGGTCTCCCCGCCGAACATCCGGCCATAAGACGATCTTGACCCGCTGTTGGCGGCAACGCATTTAACACTCTGTATTACTCGGAGCGCATCATGTCCGATCCGGCGGTCGAAGATCTCACGGTAGAACAGGTCAAGGCTGGTCTTGAAGACGGCTCGATCTTGCTGGTCGATGTGCGTGAGCCGAACGAACTTGCGGCCGAGCGCATTCCAGGCGCGATCGATTTCCCGCTCTCTACTTTTGATCCCGCCGCCTTACCCGATCCGGAAGGCAAGCGGCTCGTGTTTACGTGCCGTTCCGGCCGCCGCTCGTTGACTGCGTCCAAGGCCGCGCAGGCGGCGGGGCTTCAGTATGATGCCCATATGGCAGGCGGAATTCTCGCATGGAAGGCAGCCGGCTTCGATACCGAAACCGGTTGATCCGCGCCCTCGCACCAGTTGAGAACTCTCGATTTGCCGACTAACGTCGCCCCCGAATTTCGTACTTGGGAGACGCCCTCGATGTTGAGCCGGATTCTGAAAACCTCCGCATTTGTCTTTGCGCTGCTGGCGGGTGCCGCGAGCGCACAGGAGCGTGTGGTCAATGTCTATAACTGGTCGGACTACATCGACCCGAAAGTGCTGGAAGAGTTCACCAAGGAAACCGGCATCAAGGTCCGCTACGACACGTTCGATTCCAACGAGATCGTCGAAGCGAAACTGCTCGCAGGCAAGACCGGCTATGATGTGGTGGTACCCGGCTCGACCGTGCTGCGCCGTCTCTTGTCGGTCGGCGTTTTCCAGAAGCTGGATAAATCGAAAATTCCGAACCTCACGCACGCGTGGCCAGAAATCACACATCGTCTCGCCGCCTACGACCCCGGCAACGAGTTCGCAGTAAACTATATGTGGGGGACGACGGGCCTCGGCTACAACGTTGCGAAAGTAAAGGAACGCCTCGGCAATGTGCCGGTCGATAGCTGGGATATTTTCTTCAAGCCGGAAAATCTCGCGAAGCTAAGGAACTGCGGCGTTCATGTGCTCGACACTGCCGAGGAACTGTTGCCCGCCGCGCTAAAGTATCTCGGCATGGACCCGGACTCGAAGAACGCCGCTGAAATCGAGAAAGCAGGCGAGCTTCTTTTGAAGCTGCGGCCGAACATCCAGAAATTCCATTCATCGGAATATCTGAACGCGCTAGCCAACGGCGAAATCTGTCTGGTCGTTGGCTGGTCGGGTGACGTATTTCAGGCCAAGGCACGAGCGAAGGAAGCTGCCGAGAAAACCAAGAAGCCGGTGGTAGAAATCGAGTATGTCGTTCCGAAGGAAGGCGCGCAGATATGGTTCGACTCGTTCTCGATTCTGAAAGATGCACCGAATCCGGAAGCCGCCTACACCTTCATCAACTTCATGATGCGTCCGGAGATCGCCGCGCGGAACACGAACTTCGTTGCCTATGCGAGCGGAAACATGACCGCGCAGAAATCCGTCGATAAGGAAATTCTTGATAATCCCGCGATCTACCCGTCGGCGGATGTTTTCAAGCGGCTCTACACCGTGACGCCTTACCCCGCGCAGTTGCAGCGGACGGTGACGCGGGTCTGGACGCGCGTGAAAACCGGGAAATAGTCTTGCTCACCGCCAGCGGCGGTGCAGCCAGAGCCATTGCTCGGGATATTCGCGGACCCAGCCTTCGAAAACGTCGGAGATTTTCTGCGTGGCCGCGTTGATGTCGACCTTGCCTTCGGCGTCGCGCGGCAGCTGCAGTTCCTCGGTCAATTCCATCCGGAAGCGATTGTTGGGCAGGCGGATCGCGCGCACTGCGTGAACCGGGCAATCGACATTGCGCGCGAGCCTTGCGGGCAGTGGGCTCGCTAGCGTCTTCCTGCCGAACATCGTGATTGGCACACCACCTGTGAAATGCTGATCGACGACAAGCCCAAGGTGCCGGCCGTCCTGCAACACCTTCGTCATCGTGAAGACGGAATGCCGAGCCGAGTTGATCAATTCTGCCATCGCGCCGGTACGTGTCTCGCGGACAAGCTCTGCAAAGCCGTGATTGGTAGGCGCCTTATAGACGACCGCGGTATCGAGCCCGTGCGCGAACGCGGCGACTGCCGGTAATTCCCAATTTGCAAAGTGCGCGGAGACGAAGATGGCGGGCTTTCCGTCGTCGCGAAGCAGATTGTAAAGTTCCGCTGTGCGCGGTGAAAACTCGATCCGGCCGGTATTCGGGTTTGCAGGGTCGTAGTCCCACATCTTCGGCAGGTGCACGAACTCGCCCGCCACGCGTCCGAGGTTCTCCCAGACGCCCCTGACGATGGCTTCGATCTCTTCGACAGATTTATCGGGAAACGATGCCTTCAGGCTCGTGCGCGCGATTTTCGAGTTTGGCAGCCATGGGCCGATGTTGCGTGCGATCCCGCCCATCAGGTTCGACGAGCGGTCGGGTCCGAGCGCGCGAATGATACCGATCATCCCGCGCACCAGGAGCGAAACTAAGAGATCGCGCAGCCAGGTAAATGGCCGCATCGCAGCCGTCAGCGCTAGCCAGATACGGAAGCGCGTCGGATTCGATTTGACCCAATAGTTGAATCGGAGCCGGCGCTTACTCGCCATGACTCAGAAACGCACCACGATCTTGCCGAACACGCGGCGGCTCTCCAGCCGCTCGAGGCCCTTCTCGAATTCCGCAAGCGGAAGCTCGGCGTCAATTACGGGGGAAATTCCGCCCGCGATCTTGTCGAGCGCATCCTTCACATTTTTTATCGTGAAGCCGAACGAACCGAAGATTTTGTATTGCTGCTGAAAGAGCTGCATCAAGTTCATCTGCACGGTCGGGCCGGAGGTCGAGCCGCAGGTAACGAGACGCCCGCCCTTTTTCATCGAAAGTAGCGAGCCGTTCCAGGTTTCAGCACCCGTATGCTCGAACACGACATCGACGCCCTTCTTCTTGGTCAGCTTGCGCACCACGCCTTCAAAGCGGTCCTTGCGGTAGTTGATGACTTCGTCTGCGCCGAGCGCTTTTGCTTTCGCTGCTTTCTCGTCGTCGCCGACGGTTGTGTAAACGGTGCAGCCGATCGCTTTTGCAAGCCTGATCGCAGCAGAGCCGATGCCGGAGCCGCCGGCCTGCACCAGCACGACTTCGCCGCTTTCCAGCTTGGCATTGTCGAAGAACATATGCTCGACGGTCGCAAAGGTGAGGGGCGCACAGGAAGCATCCGCAGGCGAAACGCCTTTCGGCACCTTGACCACGAGCCGCGCGGGCCAGTTGTAGAGGTCTTGCGCATAGCCATCGACATGAAAGCCCGCGAGGCCCTGCACGTTTTCGCAAAGATTGTCGCGGCCTTTCTTGCAGTTCTTGCAATGACCGCAGGTGAGTGCGCCGTATGGCACGACCGGATCGCCGGCCTTGAAACCGGTGACACCTTCGCCGACCGCGGCAATTTCGCCGGAGGCTTCCGCGCCGACCACCATCGGCATCTTGCGCTTGGCGAAGGCCATGCCGCGCCAGCCCCAGACGTCGATGTGGTTGAGCGCGACCGCGTGGGTCTTGATCTGCACTTCTCCGGGCGCGGGCGCGGCGGGCGCGTCCACTTCCGAGATTTCGAGTTTGCGGTCACCAAGCAGACGCAACGCGCGCATAAAAAATTCCAGTCCGGCTTTGAAGAAGAACGATTAGCGTTGGACGCCTAGGCCAGCGGAGAGCCCGCCGTCAACCGGCAGCACCGCGCCGGTGATATAGCCCGCGCCGGGCGACATCAGAAATGTCACCAGACCCGCGACATCCTCGGGCTTACCGAGTCGTCCGGAGGGGATGCCGGCCTGTAGCTTGTCGCGATATTGCGCATAAGGCGCGAGCATTTCGGTATCTAAGAAGCCCGGCGCGATGTAGTTCACGGTAACGCCACGGCGCGCGGTTTCGGTAGCCAGCGTGCGTGCGAAGGCGAAGAGGGCGGCCTTGGAGGCGCCATAAGCGCCGTTGCCGACATTCGCGTGGAGTGCGGCAAGCGAGCCGATCACGACGATGCGGCCGTCGCGCGCGCGGGTCATCGGCCGGACGAGCGACTGCGAGAGCCGCACGAACGACCAGAAGTTCACCCGCATCACTTTCTCGGCCTCGGAAATGTTCATCACCGCGGCGAGCGCGTCGTAGCTCATGCCGGCGTTATGGACGAAGCCGGAGAGCGGCGCTTCGTTCTCGATCTCAGCGGCAAATTTCTCGACCGCCGGTTCATCGGCGAGATCGACAGCCTTGGCTGAGACTTTGCCGCCAAGTTCTTTAACAAGCGCATCGGCTTCCGTACTCGCGCTGCGATAGGTGAAGATGACCTCGTGTCCCGCGCCGGCAAGCTCGCGCACGATCTGCGCGCCGAGGCCGCGGCCCCCGCCCGTCACCAGCACGCGGCGTGATGTAGGCGTCTTGCTCAAGCGGGCTCTCCCGATAGCACGAGGCTCACGTTCTGGCCGCCGAAGCCGAAGGAATTGGAAAGCACGGTCCGCACTTTCGCATCGCGCGCCGTGTTGCCGACGACGTCGAGCTGGATCGTGGGATCCGGCAGGGAGTAGTTGATCGTCGGCGGAATGCGCTGATGCTGGATCGTGAGCAATGAGACCACCGCTTCGATCGCGCCCGCTGCGGTCAGCGTGTGGCCGATCATCGACTTGTTCGATGTAATCGGAATCTGCTTCGCGCGCTCGCCGAACACGGCCATCACGCAGTTCGTTTCCATCTTGTCGTTTTCCGGCGTGGATGTGCCGTGCGCGTTGATGTGATCAATGCCGTCCGCAGTCATACCGGAGTCGGCAAGCGCCTGATGCATACAGGCGATCACCGGTTTTCCGTCGGGGCTTGAGCGCGTGCGGTGGAAGCTGTCCGCGACTTCGCCGCAGCCCGCGACCACGCCGATGATCTTTGCGCCGCGCGCGGTTGCGTGCGCGAAGCTCTCTAATACGAGCGCGCCTGCGCCTTCGGCCATGACAAAGCCGTCACGATTTTTCGAGAACGGCTTCGACGCCTGCTGCGGCGGATCGTTCTGCGTGGATAGCGCGGAGAGGAGTGAGAAGCGGATCAGCGCCTCGGCGTGAACCGAGCCGTCGGTTGCAACCGCTAGTGCTGCATCACAATCGCCGCGGCGGATCGCTTCCAGGCCGAGCTGGATCGCGGTGCCGCCGGACGCGCAGGCGGTGGAAAGTGAAATTGGCATACCCTTGGTGCCGAACTTGTCGGCAAGATGATCCGCAACGGTGCCGTAGAGGAAAAGCTCGTGCCAGTCCGGATGTTTGCCGTGCGCCGACATCTCGAGTGCCACTTCCGGCGTGTAGGGTTTGGCGGGATCGGCTTCGGCGGCGAGCGCGCGGCGCTGAGGCCATTCCATTTCAACCGGCGCCACGGCGCAGAAGAGGGGCCCCGGAAAGTTTCCATTCGAACCGATGCCCGATTGCGCGATCGCTTCTTCCACGGCGAGCGTGCCGAGACGCTCCGACAATTCGGGCGCGCTCACCGGCTTGTCGAACAGGAAGTCGACAGTGCCTGCGATCGTGGTCTTCAGGCCGTCTAGCGGAAAGCGGTTGATGCGGTGAATGCCGGAGGTGCCGGCGGTCAGCTTCTTCCAGTTGTCTTCCTTGCCCTGACCGAGCGAACTGACGACGCCCATACCGGTCACGACAACGATGGGCCGCCCCGCCGAGTCCAGAAATCCGTTCTTCGCCATGACAGCCTCGCTAGATCGCTTCGACGATTCCAACACCTTCGCCGCGCCAATGGCCGACGGTGGCAACAATAATCGACTTTACGCCATCCGTGCCGGTGCTTTCGAGCGGTACGTTAGGCATGGCAGCCGCGAGTTTTCCGTTGGCAACGGCAAGCGCCGCGAAGGCGATCCCGAACGGGAACATCGACTCGAAGGTCTGGCCGATACGGCTGACGATTGCGCGCACTGGCAGGTTCGCGGATTTAAGCGCTTCCGCTTCTTCGCTCGTCACCGGCTCGACGCCGGTTGCGCTGGTGTAAATCGCGCCGGCCTTGGTGTGCGTCTTTGCGTTTTCGAGAAGCGCGCCGATGGAGGCGCGAACGCCGCCCGCGTCGCGTTTCGCGCGCGCCGCCTCGACGTAAGTAATCTTTGCAATCGGCTTCGCGCCGCGCGCTTCCGCGTGCTTGCGCGATTCCAGAACGAGGAAGCAGCTTCCGGTTCCGGTCGCCATGCCGGGCTTACGGTCCGGCGCGAACACCGGCTTGTATTCGTCGCGATAATGCATCGACGCGAATTCCCACAAGCCGAGCATATCCGGGCGCGCGGCGTTATAGGCACCGCCTACAAGCGCGAGATCGCTTTGTCCCGCCTTGATGCGCGCGTGCGCGGTCTGGATCGCCTGCACGCCGGAGCCTTCTTCGCCCATGAAGGTACGCGAAGAGCCGACCACGCCATGAACGATCGAGATATTGCCTGCGAGCAGGTTCGAAAGCTGCGCGAGAAAAAGCGTCGGGCGCAGTTCGTTTTGCAGGCGCTCGTTCAAACGAACTTCAGGATTGTTTGCCTGCCGCAACTCGTCCGCGACCGACGCATCGACATTGACGTCGCGCTCGCCGCCCGCGGCAGCCACGATCATGTCCATCCGCTTCAACAGTTCCTGATTACCTGCAACGCCCGCGTGGGTGAGCGCAAGACCGGCGGTATAGGTGCCGATGCGCTGCCACAGTTCCATCTGGCGCTGGTCGCCTTTTTTCGGAATCTGCTTGTCGAAATCGACCGGACCGAGCGGGTGAAACAGAAAGCCCGGATAGGTTTTGAAATCGGTGACCGGAACGTCGCCGGAATTCAGGCGCGCAAGATGCGCGCCGGAGCCTTCGCCAAGCGAAGAAAGCAAACCGATGCCGGTAATCCAGGTTTCGCGGCTCGTATCCATCTTAACTCACGCCGTCACTTTCAAGCCGATCGCCCGCGCGCGTTTGCGCATGACCTCGGAAAATTCGGGAGACGGGAAGGGCATGATGCGAAGCGTGATCGAAGCGTCGGCGACGGGCGTGCCGTCTTCTTTCTTCACTTTGCATTTGGTGACGCCGTAGCCGGAGCCTTCGTGTTCGATAACGGCTTCGGCGAACAGCGGCGTGTTGGGCGTCACGAAGTTGCGCATCTTCGCTTCTTTCACGGAAGCGAGAAATCCCATTCTCTCGAAATTGAGTTTGGCAAGCAGAATCCAGCCTGACGCCTGCGCCATGAACTCGACAAAGAGCACGCCCGGCACCAGCGGGTGACCGGGGAAGTGGCCCTCAAAAACGGGGCTCGCGTCAGGCACATTGCCCCGCACGACAATGCGGCCCTCTGAAAGGTTCAGCTCTTCGATCTTGTCGACGAGCTCGAAATATTCGAGCCGCATGGAAGACCTTACGCGCCCTTGGCGGCGACGAGTCCGTCGATGCGCTCGGCGAGGTTCTTCAGCACGAAATACTGCTCCGTCGTGGCCTTGCCGTCGTTGACTTCGGCGGTCCATTGCTCGAGCGGCAGTTTGATGCCGAACGCCTTGTCGATTGCAAAAGCGATATCGAGGAAGTCGAGGCTGTCGATGCCGAGATCGTCGATGGCGTGGCTTTCCGGCGTGATCTGCTCACGCGGGATATCGCAGGTTTCGGCGATGATGTTGGCGACCGTATCGAAGGTCGAGGAGGACATGGATATTGCTCCGCTCGGTGCCGGATTGGCGGTGGAAAGGAAAAAAGAGCCGCCGCCAATGGCTTGTCGGCACTCTATTGTGTCGCGGTTCGTATAGCGGACGATATGGGGGCTTTCAATGCCGGGAACAGGCTTGGGAGGCCCCAAAATCCATTGATCTAAAGGCTTTTTGTGAAGGGGGCGCGCCTCCCGTTGCGGCATCAAGGGTCTCGCGGGATCGTGCCCCCTCGGCTATGGCTGCCCGCAAGGTTCCCCGATCAGGGTTTGCCGCTCCCAAATCCGGAGTTTTCAAGATGCGCCTCCCGACGCTGCTGCTGTCCCTGTCTTTTGCCCTTTCGGCTGTCTCTGGCGCCTCCGCGAACGACATCGCCAAGGGCGATCTGGTGATCTCCGCGCCCTGGTCGCGGGCGACGCCAGCCGGTGCGCAGGTTGCGGGCGGCTACGTGGTGATTACAAACAAGGGTCTTTCGGCGGAGCGTCTGGTCTCCTTCAGCACCGATCTCGCTGGCCAGCCCGAAGTGCACGAGATGACCAACGAGGGCGGGGTCATGAAAATGCGACCGCTCGCAAAGGGTCTCGTGATCCCGGCGGGTGCCACCGTGAAGCTGGAGCCGGGCGGCTATCACCTGATGTTGCTTAAGCTGAAGAAGCCGCTGACCGCAGGCCAGCGCTACAAGGCGACGCTCGTTTTCGAGAAGGCCGGGGCGGTCGAGGTCGAATTCGAGGTGCGTGCGATGGGTGCGGGCCAGCAGAAGAGCCACGGCGGCCACCACAATCACTAGAGGCCACCATTAAGACCACGGCGCCAAGACAAAAAAACAAGACAAAAAAACCGGACAAATCCGCAAGAAGTTTCGAGACCTTCGCAGTTCTACCTCCCATAATATGAACTGGTAGAAATCAGGGCCGGCCGGGTGGTGAATCCGCTCGCCCGGCTCGGTCATGAATGGCCGCTGCGGAGCCCAATGAGTTCGATCGGTTATGCCAATGCTCTCATTCTGGTCGGCGCTGCGCTGGCCGTGCTTGGCGTGTTTTCGAGCCTTATTGCGACGCGCGTTGGCGCTCCCTTGCTGCTCGTCTTCCTTCTCGTCGGAATTCTCGCGGGCGAAGAAGGGCCGGGCGGGATCAAGTTCGACGACTTCTATTCGACCTATCTCGTCGGTTCCGCGGCACTTGCCATCGTTCTGTTCGACGGCGGGTTGCGGACGCGATTTGCTGCTTTCCGCGGCGCATTCTTTCCAGCGATCACGCTCGCGACACTCGGAGTCGTCCTCACTGCTGTCCTGATCGGCTTGGTCGCGACCTATGTCCTGAATCTGAATTTTCTCGAAGGCTTGCTGATCGGGTCCATTGTCGCTTCGACCGACGCGGCGGCGGTATTCTTTCTGTTGCGCGCGGGCGGACAGCAGTTGAAGCGCCGCGTAGCTGCGACGCTGGAAATGGAATCCGGCACCAACGACCCGATCGCAGTCTTCATGACGATTCTGATCGTGCAGTTGTTGTTGGTGAGCGGACAGACTTCGGTTGGCTCAATCGCCTATGCGGCGCTGCGCGAAGCCCTGCTCGGCGGGTTGATTGGCGTGGCCGGAGGCTTTGCAATTTCGTTTGCGCTGAATCGCATCGCGCTGCCCTCCGGACTGCACCCGTTGATGGTCGTAGCTTCCGCTCTATTTATTTACGCCCTCGCCGTAGTGGTCGGCGGCTCGGGATTTCTCGCGGTCTATCTTGCCGGCATCGTACTCGGCAATCGCCCGGTACGCGCATTCGCGTCGATTACGACATTTCACGACACGCTCACCTGGCTTTGCCAGATTGCGATGTTCATCATGCTCGGCCTTCTGGTCACGCCGACGAAGCTCATTCCCTATCTCGCAGGTTCGCTTGCGCTGGCCTTCTTCCTGATTCTGGTTGCGCGGCCCATTGCGGTCTGGATCTGTCTCGCGCCGTTTGGATTTCAGACTTCCGAAAAAGCGTTCATATCCTGGGTCGGGCTGCGCGGCGCAGTATCGATTTTCCTGGCGGCAATCCCGACGCTTTCCGGCGTGCCCGGCGCCGAAGTTTATTTCAGTGTCGCCTTCGTAGTGGTGGTGGTTTCCTTGATCGTGCAGGGCTGGTCGCTGACGGCTGTGGGCCGCAGGCTCGGCGTCGCACTCGACGACCCTGCGCCATCGGTGAAGCGTATCGAAATCGATTTGCCCGGGCAGTTGGATGAAGAACTCGTCGGTTACCCGATTGTCGAGGGCAGCCCCGTTGTCGGACACGGCACATGGCCCGCATGGGCAAAACCCGTGCTCATCGTTCGCAGCGAGGCGATCCTGTCGCCGCAGGAAGCGGGTGCGTTGCGCGTGGGAGATTACGGATATTTCCTTGCGCCGCCGCAGCGCGTGGAACGGCTGGACCGTCTGTTCGCTCCGAACGAAGGTTACATCGACGAAGAAACCTCCGCGGCATTTCCATTCAAGGGCGATGTTCGCATGGGTGCCGTCGCCGATATGTACGATCTCAATGTGCCGCCTGCCGAACGCGAAATGACAATCGCGGAACTTTTCAATCGGCGTTTCGAGGACAACCCTCGGCCCGGCAACCGGATCGATTTCGGTCATGCGCGTCTTGTGGTGCGCGATATAGATGACGACAATGTCTCTGAAGCCCGGCTCGACTTCGTGCAGGAACCGCAAGGCGGCTTTGCGCCTATACGTTCGACTTCACTACGCCGCCTGCTAGGCTATCCCAAGCGGCTGGCGCGCAAGGTTACGCGCCAGCGTTAGAACAGAAACCACAAGGAGGACGTAATAATGAAAAGCTATGCCAGCGCGCACTGGGAAGGCTCGCCGAAAGACGGCACCGGTACGCTCGATACCAAATCCGGCGTTCTCAAAAGCTCGCCCTACAGCGCGAAAGCTCGCTTCGAAGGCGGCACCTCGCAGACCACGCCCGAAGAAATGATCGGCGCGGCCCATGCCGGCTGCTACACCATGGCGCTCGGCTTCGGTCTGATGCGCGCGGGTATCAACCAGAAATCGATCCACACCGAGGCCGAGGTCGAGGTGATCCTCGGCGAGAAGGGCGCGAACATCACCGGCATCAAGCTGAAGACGACGGTGGTTGCGCCGGGTGCCGATGCCGCGAAAATCAAGGAAACCGCCGAAGAAGCGAAGAAAAACTGCCCGGTATCGAAAGCGCTCTCGGGCGTGCCGTCGATCACCTTGGAAGTCGAGGCAAAAGTCTGATTTGTCGCTAACAAGCGTGACCGCGTAACATCCCTCGATGCATCCCGTATTCGCCAATCTGCCGACCACGGTGTTCGAGGTGATGTCGCGGCTCGCGCGCGAACATGACGCGATCAATCTAGGTCAGGGCTTTCCGGACGATCCCGGCCCGGAAGATGTGCGCCGGAAAGCGGCAGAAGCGGTAGTCGAAGGCTGGAACCAGTATCCGCCGATGATGGGCCTGCCGGAATTGCGCGCTGCAGTCAGCAGGCACTATGCACATTGGCAGGGCGTCTCGCTCGATCCGGAGTCCGAAGTGATGATTACGTCGGGAGCGACCGAGGCGCTCACGGGCGCAATACTTACTTTGATCGAGCCGGGCGACGAGGTCGTTGTGTTCCAGCCGCTCTATGACTCTTATCTGCCGATGGTGAAGCGGGCAGGCGGGATTCCAAAACTCGTTCGTCTCGAGCCACCGCACTGGCGCATCACGGAAGACGCGCTGAAGCGCGTTTTTACGAAGAAGACGAAGGCGGTGCTTTTCAACAATCCGCACAATCCCGCCGGTATCGTCTATTCGATGGACGACCTGAAGCTGCTCGCACGTTTCTGCGAGGAGTTCGATGCGGTCGCGATCTGCGACGAAGTCTGGGAGCACGTCGTCTTCGATGGCCGGAAACACGTCTCGATGCTGTCGGTGCCAGGTATGCGCGAGCGCACGGTGAAGATCGGATCGGCCGGAAAAATCTTCTGTCTCACCGGCTGGAAAGTAGGCTTTGTCTGTGCGGCGCCCGCCTTGATGCGCGGGCTCTCGAAAGCGCACCAGTTCATTACTTTCACTACGCCGCCGAATTTGCAGGTGGCAGTGGCTTATGGGCTCGGCAAAGCCGACGATTATTTTACGTCGATGCGCTCGACGCTCGCCCGTTCGCGTGACCGCTTTGCTGGCGGCCTGAAAAAGCTCGGCTTCGCGCCGCTGGAAAGCCAGGGCACCTACTTCATGAATGTCGATCTCGCAGCACTTGGCATCAACGAGCGCGATACCGACTTCTGCCAGCGGCTGGTCACCGAGAACAAGGTTGCGGCGATCCCGGTATCTGCGTTCTACGCGGAAGACCCGGTTACCAGCGTGGTCCGGTTCTGCTTCGCCAAGCAGGACGCGACCCTCGATGGGGCAATCGGGCGGATGGCAAGCCTGAGCCGCTAGCGCGCCGAAATACAATTCGCTGTTTTTGCCTATTTTTTATACAGAGCGCACAAGGCTGCCCAAGTTCTAATCCGCGCTGTCACATAAGCCCGTAAAATGGGCTGATTTGCTCATCCCAGAAGCTGGCATATGCATTGCAACTCCCTTGCTTGGCGTAAGCGTCCGCCAATGTTCGCGCGCCTTCGATCCATCCGGCTCGAACCTCATGGGGAGCTTTCATGTTCAATTTCTTCAAAAAGCTGAGCGTTGCGGCCGGTACCGCGGCGCTGGCTGTTTCGATTTCGGCGGCGCCCGCCGCCTCGCAGGAGACCGTAAAGGTCGGCATCCTGCATTCGCTCTCGGGCACCATGGCGATCAGCGAAACCACGCTGAAAGACGTGATGCTCATGCTCATCGAAGAGCAGAACAAGAAGGGTGGCGTTCTCGGCAAGAAGCTGGAAGCCGTCGTCGTCGATCCTGCGTCGAACTGGCCGCTGTTCGCCGAAAAGGCGCGCGAGCTGATTAACGCGAACAAGGTTTCGGTCGTGTTCGGCTGCTGGACCTCGGTGTCACGTAAATCCGTGCTGCCGGTGTTCAAGGAACTGAATTCGATCCTGTTCTATCCGGTGCAGTACGAAGGCGAAGAATCCGAGCGCAACGTGTTCTACACAGGTGCTGCGCCGAACCAGCAGGCGATCCCGGCGGTCGACTATCTCGCCAAGGAATACAAGATCGAGCGCTGGGTGCTCGCGGGCACGGACTACGTCTATCCGCGCACCACAAACCGCATCCTTGAAGCCTACCTGAAGTCGAAGGGCGTCAAGGACGAAGACATACTCATCAACTACACGCCGTTCGGTCACTCCGATTGGCAGACGATCGTCGCCAACATCAAGAAGTTCGGCACCGGCGGCAAGAAGACCGCTGTCGTGTCCACGATCAATGGCGACGCGAACGTTCCGTTCTACAAGGAACTTTCGAACCAGGGCGTGTCCGCAAAAGACATCCCGGTCGTTGCTTTCTCAGTCGGCGAAGAAGAACTCGCCGGCATCGACACCAAGAACCTCGTCGGCCATCTCGCCGCCTGGAACTACTTCCAGTCGATCGAGAACGCGGACAACAAGGAATTCATCGCGAAGTGGAAAACCTTCACCAAGAATCCGAAGCGCGTTTCCAACGACCCGATGGAAGCCCATGTCGTCGGCTTTGCCATGTGGGTGAAGGCGGTCGAGAAGGCCGGCAGCTTCGATCCTGACAAGGTCATCGAGGCGCTGCCCGGCATCAAGGCGAAAAACCTGACGGGTGGCGAGTCCGAAATGCTCGCGAACCACCACATCACCAAGCCGGTGTTCATCGGTGAAATCCGCGCCGACGGCCAGTTCGACGTGGTGTGGAAAACCGACGGTCTCGTGCCGGGTGCGGCCTGGTCGCCGTACCTCGAAGGCTCCAAGGACCTCGTTGCCGACTGGGTTAAGCTCAAGTGCGGCAACTTCAACACCAAGACCAACAAGTGCGGCTCGTAATTAGCGCTTGATCTCTTGACCAACCGGGCGGGGCTGAAAGTCCCGCCCGGACCTCTCCACCAAAAAGGCCGCAAGCCATGAATTCCATTCGGGCGATTTCTCGCAAGCTCGCGGCTGTCTCCGCTGTCACTCTCGCACTGCTTTGCGCGCCGCTCGCGCACGCGGGCCCGTTTGAAGACGCGCTGCCGAAACTGGCGGCAGACTCTTTCTCCGATACCGCTGACGCAATCACCGCAATCGCTGCGAGCGGCCACGCCGACGCCGAGCCTGTCGTATCGGGCATCGGGCAGGGCAATGTGTTGTTCGATCCGGCGACGAAAGCCGTTTATCTGCGCGATGCTGCCGGCAAGGTGAAGAACCTTGCAACGGGTGCTGTTGAGGCGAAGACGCCCGAAGGCCTACGGCCGGTTCGCCAGAACAATCGCGTGCGCACGACAGTCGATGCCGCGCTCGGTACGCTGCGCCTTGTTTCGCCCGACGCGAACAAGCGTCTCGACGCCGCAAATGCCGTCTTCAAGTCGCGCGATGTGTCGGCAATGAATTTGATCGAGACTTCGCTCGCAAAGGAAACCGACGCACGCGTGAAGAAAGCGCTGAATGAAGCGCGCGCGGCAATTCTTATTTCTCAACCGAATACTTCCGAGAAAGAGCGCATCGCGGCGATCCAGTTAATCGGCGCGAAGGGTGACAACGACGCGCTCGCATTGCTTCGCTCCGTGCCCGCGAACGCTTCGCCAGATGTGAAAGCGGCGACAGCGGCTGCGATTGCAACCGTCGAACGTTCGCTTGCCTACTGGGAAGTCGGGCAGAACGTCTGGTACGGACTTTCTTTAGGCTCTGTGCTGCTGCTCGCCGCCATCGGCCTCGCCATCACTTTCGGCGTGATGGGCGTCATCAACATGGCGCATGGCGAGATGGTGATGATCGGCGCTTACGTCACTTTCGTAGTGCAGGAAGTGATCCGCCAGAATTATCCGGGCCTGTTCGACTATTCGCTCGCAATCGCGTTGCCGCTCGCATTTCTCACAGCAGGCTTCGTCGGCGTGCTGATCGAGCGCGGCATTATCCGCTTCCTCTACGGCCGCCCGTTGGAAACGCTGCTCGCGACCTGGGGTCTCTCCTTGATCCTCCAGCAGGCGGTCCGCACCGCGTTCGGTCCCACCAACCGCGAAGTCGGTGCACCGAGTTGGATGTCTGGCGCCTTCGAACTCGGCGGTCTCGCTATCACGTATAACCGCCTCTGGATCATCGTGTTCTCGATGTCGGTGTTCGTTATGCTCCTTTTCGTGCTGCGCTTCACGCGCTTCGGCCTTGAGATGCGCGCGGTGACCCAAAACCGCCGCATGGCGTCGTCGATGGGCATCAAGACGAGTTATGTCGATGCGCTGACTTTCGGCCTCGGCTCCGGCATCGCCGGCATCGCGGGTGTCGCGCTTTCGCAGATCGATAACGTCTCGCCGAATCTCGGGCAGGGCTACATCATCGATAGCTTCCTCGTCGTCGTGTTCGGCGGCGTCGGCAACCTGTTCGGGACGCTGATCGCGGCACTTTCGCTCGGCATTGCGAACAAGTTTCTCGAGCCGTTTGCGGGCGCCGTGCTCGGCAAGATCATCATTCTGGTGCTGATCATCATCTTCATTCAGAAGAAACCGCGTGGATTGTTCGCGCTCAAGGGCCGGGCGGTGGAAGCGTGAAGCAGGAACCGTTCTTCCTTCGGCTCTTGGACGGGCGCGGCAAGATCTTCATCGCGATCATTCTCGCGATGGCGATTATCGTGCCGGCGCTCAATCTTCTGCTGCCGCCTTCGAACCCGTTCCATGTGCCGACCTACATCATGGCGCTGGTCGGAAAATATCTCTGCTACGCTTTGCTCGCACTCTCGGTCGATCTGGTCTGGGGCTATGCCGGCATTCTCTCTCTCGGCCACGGCGCATTCTTCGCGCTCGGCGGTTACGCGATGGGAATGTACCTGATGCGCCAGATCGGCTCGCGCGGTGTTTACGCGCATCCCGTATTGCCGGACTTCATGGTGTTCCTGAACTACAAGGAACTGCCCTGGTTCTGGTACGGCTTTGACTGGTTCATCTTTGCCGCCGCGATGGTGATCCTGGTCCCGGCGGCGCTCGCCTTCGTATTCGGCTGGTTCGCGTTCCGCTCGCGCGTCACAGGCGTCTATCTTTCGATCATCACGCAGGCGATGACGTTCGCGCTCTTGCTCGCTTTCTTCCGCAACAATTTCGGCTTCGGCGGCAATAACGGCCTCACCGATTTCAAGGACATCCTCGGCTTCAACGTGCAGGCGCAAGGCACGCGCGCGGTCTTATTTTTCCTATCGGCAATTTTCCTGATCCTCGGTTATCTCCTGTGCCGCTGTATGGTGACATCCAAATTCGGAAAAGTGCTGATCGCGGTACGCGATCAGGAGTCGCGCGCGCGCTTCATCGGCTATCGCGTCGAAAATTATAAGCTTGTCGCATTCGTGGTCTCAGCCTGCCTCGCGGGTATCGCCGGCGCCCTTTACGTCCCGCAAGTCGGCATCATCAATCCCAGCGAATTTTCTCCGGCGAACTCGATTGAAATCATCATCTGGGTCGCGGTCGGCGGACGCGGCACGTTGGTTGGCGCGGCCCTCGGCGCTTTTGTCGTGAACTACGCCAAGACGGTTTTCACCGGCGGACTGATCGCGCCGTTCTGGCTTTTTGGCGCCGGCGTGCTTGCACTCGCGGCGTTCCTGGTCTGGAAATCGCGCCTGCCTGCTTTGGCCGGCATCGTTGCAGGTGCTGTGCTCGCTTTCGCTGGCTCATTTATTCCGGGAACCATCGGCAATTATGCCGGGCTGATCGTGGCCGCGGTCGCGTTTGCAACCTTGATCCTGACTACGCGGCCGGAGGCGGCAGGCGTAGGTACGGGTGCGTTGCTCGTGCTCTTCTTCTCAACTCCCTTCGCGGGCATCCCGCTCGCGCTCTATTGGCTCTTCGCACTCGGTGCATTGTTTGTCTTTGTCACGCTGCTGATGCCGAAGGGTATCGTCGGCACGTTTGGCGATCTCTACGACAAATATCTGCCGCGCAAGAAACCGAAGGATGCTTCGATGAATGGTGCCGCCACGCAACCGAGCCCGGCGGAGTAAGTCATGAAAACCACCTCCGCATTGCTTTATCTCGACGGGGTTTCGGTCGCATTCGACGGCTTCAAGGCGCTGAACGAACTCTCGCTCGTCATTGAGCCCGGCGAAATGCGGGCGATCATCGGCCCGAATGGCGCGGGCAAGACCACGATGATGGATGTAATCACTGGCAAGACGCGGCCTGATTCCGGCGACGTTCTGTTTCAGCAGGGTAATGTCGATTTGACGGCGATGGACGAGGCGAGCATCGCGACGCTCGGCATCGGGCGAAAATTCCAGAAACCGACGGTGTTCGAACATCATACCGTTTACGACAATCTCGTGCTTGCACTCGCCGGTCCGCGCGGACCGGCATCGAATCTGTTCTGGAAAGAAAGTGCGCGCGAAACAAAACGCATCGACGAACTCCTCGGCGTGACCAGGCTTGGCGATCATCGCGAGCGTCTCGCGGGCGGCCTTTCGCACGGCCAGAAGCAGTGGCTCGAGATCGGTATGTTGCTCGCACAGGAACCGAAACTTCTGCTTGTTGACGAGCCCGCCGCCGGTATGACCGACGCCGAAACGCATCAGACTGCGGAGCTTTTGAAAGAGATCAACAAGGAGCGCTCGGTCGTGGTGGTCGAGCACGACATGGTGTTCGTGCGCGAGCTTGGCGTGCGCGTGACCTGCCTGCATGAAGGTTCGGTGCTTGCCGAAGGTTCGCTCGATCAGGTCGCGGGTGACGACCGCGTCATTGAAGTTTATCTGGGGCGCTAGCGATGTTGGAAGTTAACGGCATCGATCTCTATTACGGCGCGGCGCAGGCGCTGCGCGGCGTCTCGCTCAAAGTCGAGCCTGGCAAGGTTGCCTGCGTCTTGGGCCGCAACGGGGTCGGCAAGACTTCGCTCTTGCGCGCGATTGTCGGCCAGCAGCCGGTCAAGAAAGGTACGATCTCGTTTGAAGGCAAGGACATCACGAAGACCGCTCCGGCGGATCGTGCGCGCATGGGCATCGCCTTTGTGCCGCAGGGCCGCGAAATCTTCCCGTTGCTGACCGTCGAGGAAAATCTCGAGACCGGTTTTGCGCCGCTGAAGCGCGCCGACCGCTCGATCCCCGAAGATGTTTATTCGCTGTTCCCGGTGCTGAAGACCATGACGCGCCGCCGTGGCGGCGATTTGTCCGGCGGCCAGCAGCAGCAGCTCGCGATCGGCCGCGCCTTGACCATGCGCCCGAAACTGATCGTATTCGACGAGCCGACCGAAGGCATCCAGCCCTCGATCATCAAGGACATCGGCAACGCCATCAAATACCTGCGCGACCGCGGCGACATCGCGATCCTGCTGGTGGAACAATATTTTGACTTTGCCGCTGAACTTGCGGACACTTTCGCGGTGATGGAGCGCGGCCAGTTCATCCTTTCCGGCGATCGCGCAATGATGCAGTCGACCGATGTCCGTCAACGTCTTTCCCTCTGAGGTAGCTAGCCCCGCGACGCTGCCCGCCTCGATCCGCGCGAGCGGCGCGCTCAATCTTGTCGTGGCGCATACGGATTCCGGCACTGCAGCGGAAGACATCGCAGAGAGCGGTCCGCTCCGTGTGCGCTTCCCGCGCATCCGCGAAGATCGGCTGGAAGCCATCCTTATCAATACGGCTGGCGGCATCGTCGGCGGGGACAAGCTTGAGTTTCAGATCGAGACCCGCGAGGACGCATCGCTCAGCATCACCAGTCAGGCCGCCGAGAAAATCTATCGCTCGAACGGGCTGACTGCGCGTATCTCCGTTTCTTTGAAAGCGGAAGCCGGCTCGGAATTGTTCTGGCTGCCACAAGAAACGATCTTGTTCGACCGTGCGCGCGTCGAGCGCGAGATCACTGCCGAAGTCTCAAAGGACGCGTCGCTTGCGATATGCGAAGCCGTTGTGTTCGGGCGCGATGCCATGGGCGAGAAAGTTTCGCGCGGGCTGTTGCGTGATCGCTGGCGCATCATCCGCGACAGCAAGTTGATTTTCGCTGACGCGCTGACGCTGGAAGACGATGTGAAATCCACGCTTAATCGCGTTGCTGCCATGAACGGCAGGATCGCGATGGCGACCCTGGTCTGCGTTTCAAATGACGCGATGAGCAAACTCGACGTAGTCCGCGAAGCGCTGCAAGGCGAGGGCATCGAAGCCGGTGCCAGCGCGTTCGATGGAATTCTCGTTGCGCGCATTCTTGCGGAAGATTCGATTGCGATCCGCGCCGCAGTTCTCTCCGCGTTGGAGGCGGCAGGCACGCCGCCGCCGCGCGCATATTCCTTATAGTTCGAGGCAAGCATGAACCTGACGCCAAGAGAAAAAGACAAACTCCTCATCGCGATGGCAGCAGAGGTTGCGCGCAAGCGCCTGAAGCGCGGGGTGAAGCTCAACCATCCGGAAGCGATCGCGCTGATTACCGACTACGTAGTCGAAGGCGCGCGCGACGGCAGAACGGTGGCTTCGCTCATGCGCGACGGCGCAAAAGTGTTGAAAGCGAGCCAAGTCATGGATGGCATCGCCGAGATGATCCACGACGTGCAGGTGGAGGCGACATTTCCGGACGGCACCAAACTCGTCACCGTGCATAACCCAATCCGTGGTGCGGCGACGAAGAAGAAAGACAAGAAGAAGCCGAAGCCTGTGCCCGGCGAGATCGTCACCGCCAAAGGCGACATCGAACTCAACGTTGGCCGCGCGACATTAAAGATCAAGGTTGCAAACACGGGCGACCGCCCGATCCAGGTCGGCTCGCATTATCATTTCTTCGAGACGAATCCGGCGCTGAAGTTCGACCGCGAAAAAACGAAGGGTATGCGGCTCGCAATCGCGTCCGGCACGGCTGTGCGTTTCGAGCCGGGGCAAAGCCGTGAAGTGACGCTCGTGGCTTTAGCCGGCAAGCGTGAGGTTTACGGCTTCAGACAAGATGTGATGGGCAAGCTGTGATTAACCGCTCGTTAACCATACTGGCGCAGGCTCCTTACTTTCTCCTTACAGGAAGAAGGAAGCCGAACTATGCCGCACAAACTGAATTATCGCGCTCGCGCGACGCTCACCACCAAGGGTCAGGTCACGCTGCCGGTCGTGCTTCGCCGTCTCTGGGATTTGGACGCCGGAGACGAAATCGATTTCACACTGCAGGACGACGGCCGCGTCGTGTTGCGCAAACATATGAAGCTGCTGCCGCAAACCAGCGACAGCTAAATGCGAGAGTCGCACTATGAGTAAAATGTCGCGTGCCGCGTATGCGGATATGTTCGGACCGACGACCGGCGACAAGGTGCGGCTCGCAGATACCGAACTCTTCATCGAAATCGAGAAGGACTTCACCACCTACGGCGAAGAAGTGAAGTTCGGCGGCGGCAAGGTCATCCGCGACGGCATGGGCCAAAGCCAGGTAACGCGAGCGAACGGCGCCGTTGACACCGTGATTACCAACGCTGTGATCCTCGATCATTGGGGCATCGTCAAAGCCGACATCGGGATTAAAGACGGCAAGATCGTTGCCATCGGCAAAGCCGGTAACCCTGACATCCAGCCGAACGTCGACATCATCATCGGCCCCGGCACCGAGGCGATTGCGGGCGAGGGTAAGATCGTCACCGCGGGTGGCTTCGACAGCCATATTCATTTCATCTGTCCGCAACAGCTCGACGATGCGCTGATGTCTGGTGTCACTACACTTCTCGGCGGGGGCACCGGCCCCGCGCATGGCACGCTCGCCACTACCTGCACGCCCGGTCCCTGGCACATCGGGCGGATGATTCAGGCGATGGATGAAGTGCCGATCAACATCGGCATTTCCGGCAAGGGCAACGCATCGCTCCCCGGCGCGCTCGAGGAAATGGTGCTCGGCGGCGCGTGTGCGCTGAAGCTGCACGAAGACTGGGGCACGACCCCGGCGGCCATCGATTGCTGCCTGACCGTCGCCGATCAACTCGACGTGCAGGTGATGCTGCACTCCGACACGCTGAACGAATCCGGCTTTGTCGAAGACACCATCAAGGCTTTCAAGGGCCGCACCATTCACGCGTTCCACACCGAGGGTGCTGGCGGCGGTCATGCGCCGGACATTATGAAGGTCGCGGGTCTGCCGAACGTGCTGCCGTCATCGACCAATCCGACGCGGCCTTTCACGGTGAATACGCTGGACGAGCATCTCGATATGCTCATGGTTTGCCACCATCTCGATCCGGGCATCGCAGAGGACTTGGCGTTTGCGGAGAGCCGCATCCGCCGCGAGACGATTGCCGCCGAAGACATTCTGCATGACCTCGGCGCGCTTTCGATGATGTCGTCGGACAGCCAGGCCATGGGCCGCATCGGCGAAGTTGCGACGCGCACCTGGCAGACTGCGGACAAGATGAAGAAGCAGCGCGGCTCGCTGAAAGGCGAGAAGGGCAACGACAACATCCGCGCCAAGCGCTACATCGCGAAATACACGATCAATCCTGCAATCGCGCATGGCGTCTCGAAACACATCGGTTCGGTTGAAAAAGGCAAGCTCGCCGATCTCGTGATCTGGTCGCCGGCTTTCTTCGGCACCAAGCCCGACATGATCCTGAAGGGCGGTTCGATTGTTGCAGCCCAAATGGGCGATCCGAACGCGTCGATTCCGACGCCGCAGCCGGTGCATTACCGCCCGATGTGGGGCGCGATGGGCAAATCCCGCACGGCGTCTTCGGTGGTTTTCACCTCGAAGGCTGCGGTCCAGAACGGACTTCGCGAGAAGCTCGGTGTCGAGAAGGAACTGGTCGCAGTCGAGAACACGCGCGGCGGCATCTCGAAGAAGAGCATGATCCACAACGACGCCACGCCCAATATCGAGATCGACACCGAGACCTATGAGGTGCGGGCGGACGGCGAATTACTGGTCTGCGAGCCGGCGAAGGTGCTGCCGATGGCGCAGCGCTATTTCTTGTTCTAGTTTCGTCATGCCCGGCCTTGTGCCGGGCATCCACGCCTTAGCAGGCTTCAAATGCGGTAAAGACGTGGATGGCCGGGACGAGCCCGGCCATGACGAGGTTATATTAGTGAGATGAGTTCATGATCCGCGCCACCGAAGTGCTCGCCGCCGGCCAGTGGAATCAGGCAGCCGAGGCCGACAGTATCGAGTTGCCACATGATGGCCGGCATCGCCGCCGCATCGCGATGCGCGGCACGCGCGACACCGTGTTCCTGCTCGATCTCGCGGAAGCCATGATGTTGCGGGATGGCGACGGCCTGAAGCTCGAAGACGGCCGCGTGGTTCGCGTCATTTCCGCCAGCGAACCGATTGCGGAAATCACTGCAAGCGACCCGCATCATCTCTCTCGCATCGCATGGCATCTCGGCAACCGCCATGTACCCGCGCAGATTTTGAGCGACCGCATCCGCATCGGCCGCGATCATGTGCTGGAAGAACTGATGGTGAAACTCGGCGCGAAAGTTTCGCGCATCGAAGCGCCGTTCGATCCGGAAGGCGGGGCCTACGCGGAAGAAACCGCGCAGGCGCACGGCCATCATCATCACGATCATGGTCATGACCATGACGGTCACGACCATGCGCATCATGAACATAGTCCCGAATGTGGCTGCGGGCACGATCATACTCACGACCACGGCCATCACCATCACGGCCATGCCCACAAGCGCTAAAGCCAAGGTTGCAAGCGCAAACGGCAATTTGCCGTTGCTTGCGTGGCTGTCGCCCGCGTTCCCGGTCGGATCGTTCGCTTACAGTCATGGCATCGAATGGGCATTCGAGTCGGGCGATGTCACGGACGCGAAATCGACCGAACAATGGATCACTGATCTTCTGCAATGCGGGGGTCCATGGTCTGACGCCGTGTTGTTGGCGGCCGCGCATCGTGCCGTGAGCGCGAAAGAGTACAACACCCTTCGTGGTGCTGCTGAATTCGCTGCTGCGCTCGCACCGTCGAAAGAGCGCAAGCTGGAAACAATGGCGCAGGGCGAGGCCTTCATGAATTCGGTCAGTTCCGCTTGGCCTAACAAGCTGCTCGAGAAAATCGTTAGCCTGATTGGAAAAGAAGTCGCTTATCCCGTCGCGGTCGGCGTCTCCGCCGCCGCGCACGACATTCCGCTGCGCGTGACGCTCGAATCCTATTTGCTCGCTATGGTTTCGAATTTTGTTTCCGCGGCGGTGCGGCTGATTCCGCTCGGCCAGACTGACGGCATCAAGATCGTAGCTAATCTCACGCCGCTCGCCCGCGAAGTTGCTGCGCGTGCGGAAAAGTCCACGATGGACGATGCGGGTGGCGCTGCTATCCGTTCTGATATCGCAAGCATGAAGCACGAAACGCAATACACAAGGTTGTTCCGCTCATGACCTTTGCGGCTTTTCTCGGCGTCATTATGTTCACGTTGCTAATTTCTATTGCAGCATTGCACATCGTATGGGGCTTCGGCGTCGTATGGCCTGCGCAGAATGAAAAGCAACTAGTTAGCTGGGTCGTCGGCGCCAAGGGTCTTCAAAAGATGCCGCCGTTCTCGCAATGTCTGCTCGCGGGCATCGGCATCGGCTTTTTCGCTTTCGTAGCCCTTATGCTTGGCAATGCGATTTCATCGCCGCTCTCGCCGCGATGGGTAACGATGATCGGCATACTTTCTGCTTTCGTTTTTGCGGGCAGAGGCATCGCTGGATATTTTCCGCAATGGCGCCGACGTTTTCCGCAGCAGCCGTTTGCGACCTTCGATCAATATTCTTTCGCGCCGCTCTGCCTGCTGCTTGCAGCCGGCTACGCGACGCTTGTCATCCTAAGGATATGAAATGAGTAAAGTGAGAAGCGGCCCCCTTCGCGTCGGCATCGGCGGCCCGGTTGGCTCCGGCAAAACCATGTTGATGGAGCAGCTCTGCCGCACGTTCCGAGACCGTTACGATCTCTGCGCGATCACGAACGACATTTATACGAAAGAAGACGCGGAGATTCTTACGCGCACCGGCGTGATTCCAGCCGAGCGCATCATGGGTGTCGAAACCGGCGGCTGCCCGCACACCGCGATCCGGGAAGACGCTTCCATCAACCTGCGGGCGATCTCGGAAATGCGCGCCAAGTTTCCGAAGCTCGATCTCGTGCTGGTCGAATCCGGCGGCGATAATCTCGCTGCGACCTTCTCGCCTGAGCTTGCGGACCTCACGATCTATGTCATCGACGTGTCAGCCGGCGAAAAGATTCCCCGCAAGGGCGGGCCGGGCATCACCCGCTCGGACTTGCTCGTTATAAACAAAGTGGACCTCGCGCCGCTGGTCGGCGCCTCGCTGGAGGTCATGGACCGCGACTCAAAGCGTATGCGTGGCGAGCGGCCCTTTGTTTTTGCCAACCTCAAGGCGGGCAAGGGCGTCGATGTGATCGCGGGCTTTATCGAGCAGGCGGGCGGGCTTGCCGCATAAGATGTGGGCGTCTATTTTCGCGCTGTCGTTAGCCCTTTGATGTAAAAGGATTTTATGTGTAGCGCGAAAGTTCCGTAGGGTAACTCTTACGACAACTTAATCCCACTAGACTGTCTGGAATGTTAGAAAAGAGCACACCCGGTTGGCTGACCGGTAGCGCTCAAAAACCGCCGGAACGCCAATGGCCGCGAAGTTAAAACCAACCCGCTCGACCTATGTGATGCTTGCCGGCTGCGCTGTTCTCGTTGCCGCAGGTCTGTGGTGGACCTTCGGAAGTTCCAGCAACCAATCGGCGCAAAAGAAAAAAGGCCCGGCCACGATTTCGGTTCTGGCCGGCAAGGCGCTGCGCAAAGACGTGCCGTATCGCGTGGAATCACTCGGCACCGTTCAGCCGCTGATCACCGTTTCGATCCGCTCGCGCGTGGATAGCCAGGTCGTCAAGGTTCACTTCGAGGACGGCGCGAAGGTGAACGAAGGCGATCCGCTGTTCACGCTGGATAGCCGCGCCATCGACGCGCAAATTCAGCAGGCGGAAGCGACGCTTTCGCTCGCCAAGTCGCAGCTTGAAAAAGCCGAGCGCGACCGCGAGCGCATCGCGGGTCTCGCCGCCAAAGGTACGCTCTCGCCGGTACAGGAAGCCGACGCCAAAACCAATGTCGAGGTTTTAAAAGCGACAGTCGCGCAGAACGAAGCCAATCTTCAGAACCTTCGCGTGCTTCGCACCTATTATGATGTGAAGGCGCCGGTCTCGGGCCGCATCGGCGTCGCGAACGTCCGTCAGGGCGCAATTGTCCGCTCCGCGGATTCCGGCACCCCGCTTGCGACTATCAATCAGATCGCGCCGATCTATGTCGCCTTCGGCATTCCCGAGCGCTTCATTCCCGAGTTGCGCACGGCAGGCGAGAAGGCGGCCGTCGAGGTCGCGTTCCAGAACGAACTGACGCTTTCCAACGGCAAGGTTGCCTTCATCGAAAACGCCGTCGATCCGCAGACCGGCACCATTCTCGTGCGCGGTATCTTCGAGAACGGCGATGAAAAATTATGGCCGGGGACGCTCGCTTCAGTGCGCGTCACGCTCCGTATCGACCCGAACCTCGTCACGGTTCCAGCGGAAGCCGTGCAGAGCGGCCAGAAAGGCAACTTTGTTTTCGTGATCGAGAACAATGTCGCCCGCGTGCGTGCGGTCAAAGTTCTGCGCACCGCCGGTGGCGAAGCGGTGCTTTCCGAAGGTCTCAACGGCGACGAAACAGTCGTCATCGACGGGCAGCTGTCGCTGCGTGAAGGCAGCCGCGTCGATATCAAGCAGCGTCAGGCAGGTTCATAGCGATGAACTTCTTCGAGCTGTGCATCCGCCGGCCGGTGCTGACGACACTTTTGATGGTGTCGATCATCATGGCGGGCGTGTTCGGTTATCGCCTGCTGCCGGTGTCCGCACTGCCGCGCGTTGACTTCCCTACGATCAATATCAACGCCAGCCTTCCGGGCGCGAACCCGGAGATCATGGCAGCGACGGTGGCGACCCCGATCGAGCGGCAGCTTGCGACGATTGCCGGCATTACCTCGATGACTTCGTCGAGCACGACCGGCTCAACGCAGATTACGATTCAGTTCGACCTCAACCGCGATATCGACGCAGCCGCGCTCGACGTGCAATCCGCGCTCTCGGTCGCGCAGCGAAACCTGCCGATCGAAATGACGGTGCCGCCGAGCTTCCGCAAGGTAAACCCAGCCGATGCGCCGGTTCTTTTCCTCTCGTTGATTTCCGACACGCTGCCGCTTTCGGTGGTCAACGAATATGCCGAGACCGTGATCGGTCAGCAGATTTCGCAAATCACCGGCGTCGCACAGGTCAACGTGTTCGGCGGCCAGAAATATGCGCTGCGAATTCGTATCAACCCTGAAGCGATCGCCGCGCGCGGCATTGCGCTTTCCGAAATCAATCTGGCGATCGCCCAGGCGACTTCGAACACGCCGCTCGGTGTCATTGCCGGGCCAAAGCAGACCCTTACACTCGACATGGGTTCGCAGCAGGCCGACGCGAAGAAATATCAAGACCTCATTGTCGCGTGGCGCAACGGCGCACCAATCAAGTTAACCGACATCGCCATCGTCGAAAACGGTGTTGAGAACGAGCGCATTGCCGGCTGGTACAATGACGCGCGCGCGATCAACCTCGCGATCTACCGGCAACCCGATGCAAACACGATCGATGTCGTCGATGCCGTTAAGCGCCGTCTGCCCGAATTCCGTGCCTCTGTTCCTGGTGCGATCAACATCGAAGTCTTGATGGATCGCTCGGTCTCGATCCGCAACTCGGTTAGCGCGGTGCAGCGAACGCTGATGGAAGCGGTCGTACTTGTTGTGCTTGTGATCTTCCTATTCCTGCGAAGCGGGCGAGCTACATTGATTCCCGCGCTGGCGCTGCCGCTATCCATCGTCGGCACTTTTGGCGCGATGTATGTGCTCGGCTATTCGATCAACAACATGACGTTGCTCGCGCTCGTGCTCTGCGTTGGCTTCGTCGTCGACGACGCGATCGTCGTTCTCGAAAATATCTACCGATATATCGAGCGAGGGATGCCGCCGTTCCAGGCGGCGATCACGGGTGCGCGCGAAATCGGTTTCACCATCGTCTCGATGACCGTTTCGCTGGTCTGTGTGTTCATTCCTGTGCTGTTCATGGGCGGGGTGGTCGGCCGCGTGTTCCGCGAATTCGCAGTCACGATTTCGGTGGCGATCCTCGTCTCGGGCTTTGTTTCGCTGACACTGACGCCGATGCTTTGCGCGCGTGTGTTGAAGCCGGTCGACCACAGCAAGAAGCCCGGCCGCTTCATGCGTTATTCCGAAGCGGCATTCGAAGGCGCATTGGCAGGCTATCGCCGTTCGCTTGACTGGGTTTTGCGTCATCGCCCGGCGACGCTCATGGCGACGTTCGCGACGCTTTTCATCGTGATCGGTCTTTATGCGTGGGTGCCTAAAGGCTTTTTCCCGATTGAGGATACCGGCTTTATCTCCAGCACCATCGAAGCGGCGACTGATACGTCTTTCGAGGAAATGGCAGTCCGGCAGCAGGAAGTAGCGGCGATTGTGCGGAAGGACAAAGATGTCGCCTATGTAGTCTCAATCGCAGGTGCGACTGGTATCAGCAGAACGACGAATACCGGACGGCTGTTCGTTTCGCTGAAGCCTCGGCACGAGCGAACAGAAAGCGCGAACCAGATCATCCAGCGCCTGCGGCGCACGGTTGCTCAGGTTCCTGGCGTGAATGCATTCTTCCAGCCCGTGCAGAACATATCGGTGGGCGGCACCGTATCGCGTGCGCTTTATCAGTATACGTTGCAAAGCTCGGATACCGATACGCTCTACAACCTCGCGCCGCAGCTACAGGAAAAGATCGCGCAGATTCCGATCTTGCGTGACGTGAACTCCGATTTGCAGATCACCAATCCGCAGATCACGATCGATATCGATCGCGAAAAATCGCGTGCTCTCGGCATCGGCGACGACCAGATCCGTAGCGTGTTGTATAGCCAATACGGCTCGCGGCAGGTTGCGACGCTCTACACCGCGAACAATCAATTCCAGGTCATCGTCGAGGCGCAGCGCCGCTTCCAGCGCGACGAGACGGACCTCTCGCGTACGTATTTGCGGGCATCCACCGGCCAGCTTGTGCCGCTGGACGCCATCGCAACCATGCGGCGCACCGTGGGGCCGTTGCAGATTTCGCATCAGCAGCAGCAGCCCTCGGTGACGATTTCATTCAATCTGGCGCCGGGTGTCGCGCTTTCCGAAGCTGTCGAGGCGATCCAGCAGGTCGAGCGCGATTCCAGTTTCCCGGCAAGCGTTTCAAGCGGCTTTCAAGGCACCGCGCAGGCCTTCCGCGACTCGCTTTCCAGTCAGCCGCTGTTGATTCTTGCCGCGATCCTGGTGATCTACATCGTGCTCGGCATTCTCTACGAGAGCTTCATCCATCCGCTGACGATTTTATCCGGGCTGCCTTCGGCCGGCATCGGCGCGCTGCTAACGCTGCTTTTGTTCGGCATGGACCTTTCGGTGATCGCGATTATCGGCATCGTGCTCCTGGTCGGCATCGTGAAGAAGAACGCGATCATGATGATCGATTTTGCGATTGAGCGAAGACGGCACGGCATGGGCGCGGAAGAATCGATCCGCGAAGCGGCGTTGCTGCGCTTCCGCCCGATCATGATGACGACGATGGCCGCGATTTTCGGCACCTTGCCGATTGCGATCGGCGCGGGCGAGGGCGCGGAACTGCGTCAGCCGCTAGGTGTCGCGGTCGTCGGCGGTCTGCTGCTTTCGCAATTGCTGACGCTCTACATCACGCCCGTGATCTATCTGTATCTCGACAAGTACGATCAGAAGATTGCAGGCGCGATCAACGAGAAAGAGGCCGAAGTGCCGGTAGAGCACGGCGGCAAGAAGAAGATCGTCGCCGCGGAATAATTACGCGGCGGCGAATTTCTTCGGCGCGAACAACCGCTCCATCTCGCGGCGGAATTTCACGGTATCGTCTTCCGTGATTGCAACGTCATTCCACGTGACAGGTTTGTCTGCCGCGACAGGCTTATTCAGCTTCACCTTGTGCGCGAGGCCGATAGGGAGTGCGCCAGATGCAAGCGAATCTTCCGCACGCACGATCTTGCCATACACCGTGTAGCCGCCTTCGCCGTCGAGCATTTCTCCCGCTACGAGATTGCGTTTTGCAACCGCCGCGACATCGGAGCGGAACGCATCCGCAGTGCCGGTTGCTTCGCCGCGCAGCACGGCGGCAGCGGCGGAGATGCCGAGTTCGAGACCGATCATGTGATAGGGGCGGTAGAGCGCGGAATAGCGTCCCGATTTGTCGGTGATCATGCCGTATTCGGCAAAGCAGCGGCGCGTGTATTCGGCTCGTGCATCGTCCGAGCCTGCTTCGAATACGACATAGACGCCCCAGCGCAAATCGCGCTCGACCGGCGAGCCGTCGCGGTTCAAGGAAGACACGACTTCGACAATGCCGCTTTCTTCCAGCACGCCACCTGCGGCGCGCGGGATCAGGTGCTTCGGCAGTTCGTCCGCGCCGCAGGGCGGGAAGGCGAGACCATCGCGCGGTGCCTTCAATCCTGTCGCATTGGAAATCGCCGCCATCTCGATTGCCGACTTCGTGCCGTCGAGAAACGAATTGAACATCTGTGAGTTCATACCGGCGCTGGCAGCCTGCTCCGCAGTCATGCCGTAATAATTCCAGACTGTGTCGGGCGTCGATTGCGGATATTCCAGCAAGTACTTCGTGCCCTTGCCCGCAGAGACGACGCGAAAGCCACAGGCTTCGGCCCAGTCCACCATTTCGCACACGAGTGCCGGCTGATCGCCGTAAGCCAGCGCATAAACGACGCCCGCTTCCGCCGCGCGCTTCGCGAGCAGCGGCCCGGCCAGCACATCGGCTTCGACCGTGACATTAACTACGTGACGGCCAGCCTTAAACGCTGACAGACAATGCCGGATCGCCGCGGCGGGACTCCCCGTGACGTCGAGAATTACATCGAGGCCGTCGGCGTTGATGAGCGCCATAGCATCTTCGGTGATCGCGGTTTTGCCGGCCTTCAATGCGTCCGGAAGATCGCGTGCGATCTGCGTCTCGTCCCAGCCGGTGCGCTTCAACGCATCGCGGGCGCGCGTGCCGGAAAGATCGGCGATGCCGAGGACGTGCAGGCCCGGTGTGGTGCGCGCCTGTGCCAGAAACATCGAGCCGAATTTGCCCGCTCCGATCAGCCCCGCGCGGACAGGGCGTCCTTCCGCAGCGCGGGCTTTCAACATCCGGCCCAGATTCATCGTGGAAACTCCATTTCTTATCCGCCCCAGTTCCGCATGGTGGTCATAGCCGTTCCGGCGCGGAGCTGGCTACCCATGAAGCCGCTGGCGCTCGCCGTGCGGCGGGTTTATAGCCAAGAAGAATAAGACAACAGCGCAGTGGCCATGCCCGCGCTTCCGGGGAAACCGCCGAGGAAATCGATATGAACAAACCGCTCGTAAAAGACGCCGCCAAGCCCGCATCCGCCGTTTCGACGAACTGGGAAGATCCATTCGATCTGGAAAGCCAGCTCACCGACGACGAGCGCATGGTGCGCGACACCGCGCGCGGCTACGCGCAGGAGAAGCTGCTGCCCCGCGTCACCGAAGCGTTTCTTCATGAAAAATACGACCGCTCGGTCATGACCGAGATGGGCACGCTCGGGCTGCTCGGCTCGACACTACCGGAGAAATACGGCGGCGCTGGCCTGAACTATGTGAGCTATGGCGTGGCCGTACGCGAAATCGAGCGCGTGGATAGCGGCTATCGCTCGGCGATGAGCGTGCAGTCCTCGCTCGTGATGTATCCAATCTACGCGTATGGCTCGGAAGAGCAGCGGATGAAATATTTGCCGAAGCTAGCAAGCGGCGAGATCGTCGGCGCATTTGGTCTCACCGAGCCGGACCACGGTTCCGATCCCGGCGGTATGCGCACGCGCGCCGAGAAGACCGCGAAGGGCTACAAGCTCACCGGCACCAAGCTCTGGATTACCAATGCGCCGGTCGCCGACGTTTTCGTGGTCTGGGCAAAGTCGGACGCCGATGGCGGACGCATCCGCGGCTTTGTTCTTGAGCGCGGCATGAAGGGCCTCTCGACACCGAAGATCGAGGGCAAGCTCAGCTTGCGCGCGTCCATCACCGGCGAAATCGTGATGGAAGGCGTGGAAGTCGGCGAAGATGCGCTGCTTCCCAACGTCGCCGGTCTTGCCGGGCCGTTCGGCTGTCTCACCCGCGCGCGTCTCGGCATTGCCTGGGGCGCGATGGGGGCGGCGGAAGCCTGCATGGCGGCTGCCCGCGACTACACCCTGAACCGCAAACAGTTCGGCCGTCCGCTGGCCGCGACCCAGCTCGTGCAGTTGAAACTTGCGAATATGCAGACCGAAATCGCACTCGGCCTTCAGGCAGCACTCCGCGTGACCCGCCTCATGGACGAAGATCGCTGCCCGCCGGAGGCGGTTTCGATCGTGAAGCGCAACAACTGCGGCAAGGCGCTGGATATCGCTCGCGTCGCGCGCGATATGCACGGCGGCAACGGCATCACCGCCGAATATCATGTAATGCGTCACGTGATGAATCTGGAAACGGTGAACACCTACGAAGGCACGCATGACGTTCATGCGCTGATCCTCGGACGCGGCATCACCGGCATTCAGGCTTTCTCGCAGTAAGTTCGCGTTCCATGACCGCACCGTTAGACGGCATTAAGGTGCTCGAGCTCGCGCGTGTGCTCGCGGGGCCTTGGGCCGGGCAGATTCTTTCCGATCTCGGCGCGGACGTGATCAAGATCGAGCGTCCGGGGCAGGGCGACGAGACCCGCACCTGGGGTCCGCCGTACCTCGAGGGCAAGAGTGGCGAGAATCTTTCCGCCGCTTACTATCATGCGATCAATCGCGGCAAGCGCTCGGTGCTTGCCGACTTCAAGAACAAGGAAGACGTTGAGCTTGTCGTCGCGTTGATTAAAGAAGCCGATGTCGTTCTAGAAAACTACAAGGTCGGAGACCTGAAGAAATTCGGCCTCGACTACGAGAGCGTGAAGAAGATCAATCCGGAAGTGATCTACTGCTCCGTCACCGGCTTCGGCCAGGACGGGCCTTACGCGAGCCGCCCCGGCTACGATCTCATCATTCAGGCGATGGGCGGCATCATGGACATTACCGGCGAGCCGGACCGCGAGCCGATGCGTACCGGCGTTGCTTATGTGGACGTGTTCACCGGTTGTTATTCGGCGATAGCCATTCAGGCGGCGCTGATTGCGCGCATGAAGACGGGCGAGGGCCAGCACATTGATATGAGTCTCATGGATGTGCAGACGAGCGTGCTTGCCAATCAGGCGTTGAATTATCTTGTCTCCGGCAAGGCGCCGCGCCGCATGGGCAATGCGCACCCGAACGTCGTGCCCTATCAGGCGTTTGAGACTTCCGACGGTTACATGATCATTGCGGTCGGCAACGACGGACAGTTCAAGAGCTTCTGCGACGTGCTTGGCCTGCCGGAAGTGCGCGACGATCCGCGCTATGCGAGCAACGGCAAGCGTAACGAAAACCGCGCGACATTGATTCCTGCACTGATGGCGAAGACGAAATTACGCACCCGCGATGATCTTTTGGCGGCGCTCGAAAAGGGAAATGTTCCCGCCGGGCCGATCCGTTCCATCGACGAGGTCTTCGCCGACCCGCAGGTGATCGCCCGCAAGATGCGGATCGATCTGCCGGACGATAGTGCCAAGGCCGGCTCGATCCCCGGCGTTCGTTCGCCGATTACGATGGCCGGAACGCCGCTTCATTATGACAAGCCGTCACCCCGTCACGGCGAAAATTCGGACGAAGTACGTACCGCGATCAAGGCCGGAAAGCCTGCCTTCCGTTCGACCCGCGCCACTTGAATCTGAATCTCAACTTGAGGTCCGCTTAAAGCAGCGTTCTCTCTCAAACGATTCAAAAGACTCAGCTTTTCTAGTTCCGGTGAATCTCCGTCTCAAGGCCGCCTGAATCGGATGTTGAAGCTGTATCGACGGCTGAAATGGTAGCGTAGGCCTCTAACAGTTCTAAGCGATGCACGATAAATGACAGAAAAGCCTGTACGAAAGACGCTGACTAGCTCGGCACGTTCACGATGCAGTTTGCATCAAGTAGCACTGTTGCTTGGCATCTGCGCTGCAACGGGCGTTTTTTCGCATCCGTCACCAGCAACTGCGCAATCCAGCGGCTACTTCACGTACAAACAGCAGCGAGAAAGGGATGAGCAAAACTTGAGGCTACGGAGTGAAGAAAGGCAACGGCTCGAACGCAGCCGCGAAGAGTCAGCGCGAGACCGAGAGCAGCGATGGAGAGATCGCGGGCGGACCAATATGTTTGGTAAAGAAGAACCAAGGCCCTTCTAGCTTGACGATGAACTTGCGCGTCCGCAGCCAAACATTTGCGCCACGCAGCGCAAAACTGCGGAAGCCGGGAGTGGAGCGGGTATGGGATGAGATTGGTTGGGGGACTAGGATTCGAACCTAGATTGACGGAGTCAGAGTCCGCAGTTCTACCGTTGAACTATCCCCCAACGAAGTCCTTGTTTGCCAAGGATTTTTAGCCGGGTGCTGGCGGCGGACACCGCCGGAAGCGCGGACCTTCTAGCCGACCCGGCTATGCGCCGCAACCGGCTGCTTTTGCACTACTCGGCGGGCTCCATGGTAGCAGCGGGGTCTTCGGTAGATTGCTTGCTCAGAAAGTATCCCGCAGCGACGGCCGCAACCGCAAGAATGGGAAGCGTGCCGCGCACGCCAAGCGTGCGGACGATCTGGAGACCGGTGAGAAGCGCGGCCGGGTTCTGCCACCATTCCGGGTCTTTGCTTTTCTCGGCTTCTGCTTTCGCCAGACGAATTTCAGCCGCACGGGCCAGTGCGCGGCGTTTTCGGCTGGAAGCAAGCAGCGGAATAAGCGCGAACAGCGCGACTACGCCGAACACGCTTGCTACCGCACCCCACGCGTACATCACGCCATAGGTTTGCATCGTCCATAAAAACAGGACGACCAGCCCGCAGACGAAAGCAGCCATGCCCGCGAACGCGAAAATCGCGCCCGCGATCATGGCCTTCAAGGTGAGGTCGAGGCTCACCTTCAACTCGTCGAAAAATCCGCCAAACATGGAGGCCTCCCCCGTGGCCGCTTAGCGGCGCCAGATCGCGCCGATCAGGAAGCCGATGCCGGCAGCCATCGCGAGCGTGGTCACTGGACGCTTGTAAACGGCATCTTCGACCGCATCGCCGATCGTCGCCGTTACATCCTTGACCGCATCCACTGCTTCCTGACCCTTGCCGCTTGCGTCGGAAATTACGCCGTCGAGATTTTTGCGTGCGCGGCTGTAGGCAGCGCTGCCGGTGGCGGAAACGAGTGCAGCAACCTGCTGCGTCAGTTTGGAAACATCGCCCTTGAGGCTCTCGAATTCGCGGTCGATTGCTTCTTTGGCATGAGTGCCGTTGGTCGTGGTGCTGGTGGAAGTAGCCATTGGAAAAGCCCTCTGCATTCTTCCGCGCGGGTGTCCACGCAGGAAAGTGTTGAATCGGAAAGAGTTGATGCAGAAACGCAGAGGAACACGGAAAGTTCCGGACGTCAGCCCGGAAGCTTCACTTCATCCTTGGTCACGAACTGATTGATGATCACGATCACAACAATCAGCAATGGCACCGCCAGCAGCGCGCCGAACGGACCCCACAACCAAGCCCAGCAGGCGATTGAGAGGAAAATAAAGAGCGGGTTCAGGGTCAGCCGCGCACCGAGAATGGTGGGCGTGACAAACTGCCCTTCGACCGTCGACATACCGATGAAGAACAGGGGCGCAATCAGCGCCTGATAGAAAGATCCGAAGGTCACAAGCCCGACGCCGAGCAGTGTCACGATCATCGTCGCCGGACCGATATAGGGCACAAAGTTCAACACAAAAGCCAATGCGCCCCAAACCCACGGGCTCGGCATACCGATGAAATAGCAGGCGGTCGCGACGATGATTCCGACCGCCGCGTTGATGCCGGTTACCGTCGCAATATAAGTAGCAAGGCTTGCCTCGACCGCATTCCAGATCTTGATCGCGCGCAGCCGCGACTCGCGCACGCTGCCGAAGCGAACGATGCTTTCCTTTAGGCTGTTGCGGTGACCGAGGAAGAAGAACAGCGTACCGAAGAAGATCAAGAGTTGCCCGACCGCCGGCGTCAGCGAGCTGAGCGCCGGCTGCAACAGGCTCGAGTTGAAATCGAAAGCGATGGTCTTGCTCTGCGAAGGTGCGGCACCCAACGCCTCGCGTAATCGATTCCACGCCTCGATTGGCGCATCGAAAATGACGAGCTTCTCGCGCAGATTGGCGCCGATTTCCGGCGCACGGCCGATCCAGTCGCGAACCGGATCGGAAAGAAAAACGATTCCGGTCGAAAGTAGCCCTATCGTGCCGAGCACGAGGATAGCTGCGGTGCCGGCGTGCGGAATCCCGTAGCGCGAGCCGAAATTCGTGATCGGCGCGAGGATGGTGCCGATCACCAGCGCAAGCGTGATGGGTAGGAAGACACCGCGGCCATAGCCGAGCAACGCGGTGAAGAGGATCAGAAAAATCCCGATCAGCGCATATTGGGCGAGCTTGGCGCGCGTGCCCGTCGAGGCTCGTCCTTCGGCCTTGTCGCCGGATTCGTCTGCTTCGTAGGGTGGGGTGCGCTCGTCCATATTCGCCTGTCTTGCCCGCAAGGGCTGGCTCTAAATCCTTAAAGCCGGTTGTAGTTGCATCGTGGCGCAGCCGCGAAGAGTAGGAAAGGGGTGCCCCGTAACGTCACTAAGAACGTCATTAATCCGTGAACCAATCGGGGCTTTGGGGGTTAGGAGCCTTGGAGCGGCGGTTTCCGGTTACGGGAGCCGCCGCCTTTGGCAAATGGGAGTCGGGCGAATGGGCTTGCTCATCAACATTCTGATCACGTTTCTCGTAATCGTTTTGGTGCTTTATCTCGTAAACCTGCTTCCGGTCGATGGCCGCGCGAAACAGATCATCCGCATCGTCGTCATTATCATCGGTATCCTTTATCTGCTTCGTTATTTGATGGTTGCGGGACCGATCCTCTAGGTTGCACACCTGAACGGATAGGCGTCTCCACCGGGCTGCGCTAGGCTGCGCAGCCTGGGCCGGAGGCGCATATGCCTGATTCAATCCTCTACCACGAAGCCAATCGTGCATTGCAGGACACCTTCAAGAGCCGCGGCATCGCCGACCGGCTCGAAGAGAAGCTCGCACGCACCTCGTTCACGCCGGACGATCGCGCCTTCATCGAGAACGCTTTTCTCTTCTTCCTTGCGACCGCCGATGCGGACGGACGCCCGGACTGTTCGTTCAAGGGCGGAGCGCGCGGTTTCGTCCGGGTGACGGCCGCTAACGAACTGGTGTTTCCGGACTATGACGGCAACGGGATGTTCAAAAGCCTCGGCAATATCGACGCCAATCCGAATGTGGGACTGCTCTTTATCGATCTGGAAAAACCCCGCCGCCTCCGCGTGAACGGCACGGCAAAGGTCAATCGGGACGACCCGCTGCTTATGCTCACCGCCGGCGCGCAGTTGATCGTGCGGGTCACAGCGAAAGCGATCTTTCCGAATTGCCCGCGCTACATTCCGACCATGACGCTCGCGAACCCCTCGAAATACACGCCGGTAGCGGGCACCGCTCCGGAAGAGCCGGGCTGGAAGACTTTCCCCGATTTCAAGGATGTCATTCATCCTCGCCATCCCACGGCATAGCGCGCGTTTCACCTTCCGCATTGCGGTAGCGAAGCGTTGATTTGCGCTGATGCGTCGCGCTGCTAGACTGGGGGCAACGTACAATCAGTAGCCGGAATTCTGTCGAGCGCTTCGTTTTGCGCTCCGGTTTCCGGGGAAAGGCATGGCATGGCGGACCAGCCGCGCGAGAGCGCGTCGGGACCGCAACAAGCGGCCAAATCCGGCCGGCGCCGTCGCAGGCGCCGTGGACGCAGAGGCAATCGGGCGCCGTCTCCGGCGCAACCGCCCCAGTATGCGCATTACGGCGCGCTAGATCTCGGCACCAATAATTGCCGGTTGCTTGTTGCGGCTCCTACCCACGATTCTTTCCGCGTCGTGGATGCCTTCTCGCGCATCGTGCGGCTGGGCGAGGGGCTATCGCGCACCGGCGAGCTTTCCGAAGCGGCGCAGGACCGCGCGATCGCGGCGCTGAAAATCTGCGCGGCGAAACTGGAAACCAAGAAGGTTACGCGCACGCGTTTGATTGCGACCGAGGCCTGTCGCGGTGCGCGTAATGGCTCTGACTTTCTCGAACGGGTGGCCCGCGAGACCGGGCTGCAACTCGAAATAGTCAACCGAGAAACCGAGGCAAAGTTGGCTGCCAACTCCTGCGCGCCACTACTCGACCGCAACGCTTCCGGTGCGATTCTATTCGACATCGGCGGCGGCTCTTCCGAATTGGCTTGGCTCGGCAAAGCCGACGATGTCGATGGCGGTCCTCCGCTTGCCCCGGTGCAGGAATGGGATTCGATGCCGCTCGGCGTGGTCACGCTCGCGGAGCGCTTCGGCGGTGAAAATGTAACGCCGGAGATTTTCTCGGCGATGGTCGAAGATGTATTGCCGCGCGTGAAGGCATTTGCGGCGAAAGCAAGCGGACTTGCGGGCGGCGAAATCTATCTGCTCGGCACGTCCGGCACCGTCACTACACTTGCGGGGATTCATCTCGAGCTTCCGCGCTATGATCGCCGCCGCGTTGACGGCATCTGGCTCACGAAAGCGCAGGTCACGAAAGTGGTCGATCAGCTTTGCGCAACAAGCTATCAGGATCGCGTCGCCAACCCCTGCATCGGTGCGCAGCGTGCCGACCTCGTGCTTGCGGGCTGCGCTATTCTCGAAGCGATCCGCCGCGTATTTCCCTGCGAGCGGCTGCGGGTTGCCGATCGCGGTTTGCGCGAAGGAATGCTGGTTGAGCTGATGCGCGCCGACGGCGTATGGAAACGGGCATGACTGACAAGAAAACATTGCCCGAGCGCGGCAAGGTCCGCGTCAAGAAAAAGACCGGGCGCTCGCACTCTTCCAACCAGTGGCTGAAGCGTCAGCTCAACGATCCGTATGTGCGCAAAGCCCATGCGGAAGGCTATCGCTCGCGCGCGGCCTTCAAGCTTCTGGAAATCGACGACAAGCATAAGATTCTGAAGCGCGGCGCGCGCGTGGTCGATCTCGGTGCCGCGCCCGGCGGCTGGTCGCAGGTCGCGGCAGAGCGCGTCGGTGTAGAAAAAGGCCTGGGCAAGGTCGTCGCGATCGATCTGTTGGAGATCGAGCCGATCGCGGGCGTCGAGTTCGCACAGATGGATTTCAACGAGGAAGACGCGCCGGAGCGCTTGAAGCAGATGCTTGGCGGGCAGGCGGATGTCGTGCTCTCCGATATGGCGGCAAATACTACCGGCCACCGGCAGACCGATCACATCAAGATCGTGGCACTCGTCGAGATGGCGGCGGAATTTGCGCGCGAGGTGCTGGCACCCGGCGGTAGTTTCATCGCGAAGGTCTTGCAGGGCGGCACCGAAGGCGAGTTGCTGAGCTCGCTGAAGCGCGACTTCAAGGTGGTCAAGCACATCAAGCCGCCGGCGAGCCGCAAGGATTCTGCGGAGCTTTATGTCCTTGCGACCGGATTCAGAGGTAACAATTAGGCTTGCGGGCCGCGCTCGGTATTCTCCGCTTCCGGCGGAGGTGCCGCGATTAGCGAAGCCCCGGCATCGAACGGCAGCTTCACCAGCATGAAGATCGCGGTCGCTGAACAGGCCGCAACGACTAAGAACGCAATCGAAAAATCGCTGAGCAGGATTTCGTTCGAGCCGCGCGAGTAGCGCAAGGTCTCAAGCACGATGGCCGAGACCGCGACACCCGCCGACACCGATATCTGTTGCGCGACGCTCGTGAAGCTCGTGGCCTGGCTCATGGTCGAGGAGCCGAGATCGGCAAACGCCAGCGAGTTCAGTGTTGAAAACTGCAAAGCACGGAAGAAACCACCGACAAACAGTACCGAGATAATGATGAAGTACGGCGTACCGGGCTGGAAGAAGCCGGCGGCTGCAATGAACGATGCCGCGACCACCGTGTTGAAAACCAGCACCCGTTTGATGCCGAAGCGCCGCAGCACTGGCGCGACACTCGCGCGCATCAGCATCGCACCGGCAGCGCCAGCGAAGGTGAGTAAGCCCGATTGCAGCGGCGACATACCGAAGCCGAGCTGAAACATCAGAGGCAGCAAAAACGGCATCGCGCCGACGCCGATTCTGAACATCGAGCCGCCGATCACACTGGTGCGAAATGTCTGCACCGATAGTAGTTTCAGATCGATCAGCGGCGCGGGGTGCATACGCGCGTGCCGCACGTAGAAATACATCACGATCCCGCCGACGACGATCATCGACGCCGAGAGCCACACCGGCAGCAGTTCCTGGCCTATTGTTGTGAAGCCGAAGGCGAGGCCCGTGAGTCCGACGCCGGATAGAATAAACCCTACGACATCGAGTGGCGGCACGGTCTCCTCGCGGATGTCCTCAATGTATTTGGTAGCTAACCAGAACCCGATAATGCCGATCGGAATGTTGATCCAGAAGATCCAGCGCCAGTGGAAATAGGTCGTGATAAAGCCGCCGAGCGGCGGGCCGATCATCGGGCCGATTAGCGCGGGCACCACGAGCCAGGCGAGTGCGGAAACGAGTTCGTGCTTCGGCACCATGCGCAGGATCACGAGGCGGCCGACCGGCACCATCATCGCGCCGCCTATGCCCTGAATGATCCTGTAGGCGACGAGATCGCCGAGGCCCACGGCAAAGCCGCAGGCGATTGACCCGAGCGTGAAGACCACGATGGCCGCGCGGAAAATCGTGCGCGCGCCGAACTTATCCGCCATCCAGCCGGAGATCGGAATGAAAACCGCAAGCGAGAGGAGGTACGAGGTGAGCGCGAGCTTCAGCGCGATCGGGTCCACCTTCAGATCGCGCGAGATTTCCGGAAGGGAGGTCGCAATCACGCTCGAGTCCACGTTCTCCATGAAGAGCGCGGTGGCGACGATGAGGGGGACGAGGATTTCGCGGCGCATAATAAGGTGAGTGATTCCGGGCTTTGGGATAGACCGTGAAACCGCTCGCGTCACCCCGCGTTATGAAAGGCTGCCTTGCAGTAAGCGGGCGGCTCACTACATGGGTTCCGGGACTTTAGAGGAGGCCCGCCGATGATCTATTTTCTCGCGTTCTTTGTGCCGCCGCTCGGCCTGCTGCTGAACGGCCAGCCCTTCGCCGCGGTCTTCAGCGCGTTTCTCTGGGTGATCTGCTTCTTCGCGGGCTGGTTCTTCTGGCCGGCCTGGCTGTTCCCGTCCGGCTACGCGATCGTAGCGATTGCCATGAAGAACGACTCGCGCCGTCACCGCGAACTGGTCGAGGCGGTCGAGAAGCACGGTCCCCCTCCGGGCTGGCGGCCGTAATCCAGCCGATAGGCAGGCTGCGATGTTTGGAGGCGCCCCGCGAAAGCGGGGCGCCTTTAGTCATTTCCGAGGGGGCGGCTAGGGCGCTTGCCAACCGCATAAGCCTATTGTAAGTCGTCGATATGTCGAGAAATTACGACGTATTATCGAGATCGAGTCCATGATTGCCGAGTTAAATGATCTGCCGCGCGAACTGCCAAATCTCGATCAGGGAAGGTTCAATCGTCCTGATCTGACGAAGCTGTTCGGTATGGAAAGGTCGCAGCACCCACCGCGCATACTTTTGCTGTACGGCTCGGTTCGTAAGAAATCCTACAGCCGCCTGCTCACCGAGGAGGCCGCGCGCATACTGCGTGCGCTCGGTGCAGAAACGCGGACATTCAATCCCTCAGGATTGCCGCTGCCCGACGATGCGCCGGCGTCCAACGCGAAAGTTGCCGAGCTGCGCGAACTGGCAAACTGGGCGGAAGGCATGGTCTGGTGCTCTCCTGAGCGGCACGGTGCGATGACCGGAATCATGAAATCGCAAATCGACTGGATTCCCTTGGCTCAGGGCGCCGTACGTCCGACCCAGGGAAAGGTTCTGGCCGTCATGCAGGTAAGCGGCGGCTCGCAGTCTTTCAATGCGGTCAACCAACTGCGTGTCCTCGGCCGCTGGATGCGAATGCTCACAATTCCAAACCAATCTTCAGTGCCAAAGGTGTTTCTGGAATTCAACGAACATGAGCGCATGAAGCCTTCTTCTTATTACGACCGCGTGGTCGATGTCATGGAAGAACTGGTCAAGTTTGTGTGGCTGACGAGAGACCGAAGCGCTTATCTCGTCGACCGTTACAGCGAGCGGAAGGAGAGTCCTCCCGAGCTTGTGAAGCGGGTATCGCAGCGCTCTCTTTGATTTGTCACGGCACTGTCTCAATAAGTCTGTAGGTCGAGATATATGGACAAGAAAAAAGCAATCGAAAGCCTGTCCGCGCTCGCGCAGGAGACGCGGCTCTCGGCGTTTCGCTATCTCGTTTCCTGCTGTCCTGAAGGCAAGAACGCTGGCGAGGTGGCAAGGCACTGCAAGGTGCCGCACAATACGATGTCCACGCACCTCGCAATTCTGGAGCGCGCGAGCCTGATCGATTCTGAACGACAGGGCCGCGAGGTGATCTATTCCGCCAACATTTCCGGTCTGCGCGCACTGGTAGATTTCCTCGCCAAGGATTGTTGCGGCGGAAGGCCTGAAATTTGCGGCGAAGTATTTGCGGGGGCAGCTTGCGCACCCGCGCGGAAGGCGGAGCGGGTTCGTGGATAAGCCGTACAACGTATTATTTCTATGCACCCATAATTCGGCCCGTTCGGTTTTGGCCGAAGCGATCATGAATAAGATCGGCGCCGGTAAATTTGCCGCCTTCAGTGCAGGAAGCCAGCCGCGCGGTGCGATCAATCCGAATTCGATAAAACTTCTCAGTCAACTTGGTTATGAAACGAGCGGTTTTCGTTCCAAGTCATGGGACGAATTTGCGAAGCCGGGCGCGCCTGAGATCGATTTCATTTTTACCGTTTGCGACGACGCGGCGGGTGAAGCTTGCCCGGTCTGGCCAGGAAAACCGCTGACCGCGCATTGGGGTGTAGCCGATCCGTCGGCAGTGGAGGGCGACGAACTGAAAGTCGCGCTCGCGTTTCAGGAAGCCTACCGCCTGCTTTATCGCCGCATCGAATTGTTCGCGGCACTGCCGATCCGTGGATTAGACACGATCACGCTCAAAGCGAGGCTGCGCGAGATCGGGCGCGGAGAGGGCGCTACCGTTAAAGCGATGAGCCCGACTTGAACTCGCGCGCACTTGCAGCGGAATTCATCGGCAGCGCTATTCTCGCGGCGACCGTAATCGGCTCGGGGATCGCCGCGCAGAATCTCTCCGGCGGAAACATCGCGATTGCGCTGCTTGCGAACGCCATTGCCACCGGCTGCATTCTATATGTTCTTATTTCGGTATTCGCGCCACTTTCGGGCGCGCATTTCAACCCCGCGGTCAGCATTGCGTTTGCTTTACGGGGCGAACTTTCGTGGCTGATGTGCGGCAGCTATGCCGTCGCGCAAATTGCGGGAATGATCGCCGGCGCATGGCTCGCACACGCGATGTTCGAGCTTCCGATCTTGCAAACATCGACAACGGTTCGATCTTCGGCGGGGATGGCGCTTGGGGAGACTGTCGCGGCGTTCGGGCTTGTCCTTACGATCTTCGGCCTGAAGGAAAAGCACGCGCCGCAAATACCGGCGGCGGTCGCGCTTTACATCACTTCGGCTTACTGGTTCACGTCTTCCACTTCGTTCGCAAACCCCGCGATCACAATTGCAAGATCGCTTTCCGACACCTTCGCCGGAATTGCGCCTTCGAGCGTCCCGGTCTTTATCGTATGTCAGCTTGCGGGAATGCTTGCGGCGGTCGCGCTAGCGGCTTGGCTATGGAAGAACACCGGCAAGCCGTAATGCGATGCCCGCAAGCGAACAAACCACAAGCGTTCGCACCAAGCCCGCGTGGACCACGAACATCATGAAAGCTGCGAGCAGCGCGAGCGCCAGCGCAGAATAGTCCACGCTGGCAAGCACCGGATATTCGATCTCCATTCCGAACGCCGAATAGGTCTTCTGCGCGCGAAACAGAACGTGCTGCGCGAACCAGACCGCCAGATTCAGAATGACGCCGACCACGGCGGCGGTGATTGCAGTGAGCGCGCCGGAGAGCGCCTTGTTGGCCCGCAACGTCTCGACATAAGGCGCACCGGCAAAAATCCAGAGGAAGCAGGGCGCGAACGTCACCCATGTCGCAAGCAACCCGCCGAGCGATGCTGCCACCAGTGGATGCAGCATACCGGGATCGCGGAATGCCGCGAGAAAGCCGACGAACTGCAACACCATGATGAGCGGGCCGGGCGTTGTTTCGGCAAGCCCGAGTCCGTCGAGCATTTCGCCGGCGCTCAACCAGCCGTAATTCTCGACTGCCTGCTGCGCGACATAGGCAAGAACCGCGTAAGCGCCGCCGAACGTCACCATCGCCATTTTCGAGAAGAAGATCGCAATGCGGCTGAACACATTCGCATCGCCCAGGAACACAAGAACCAGAACCACCGGCATCAGCCAGATCAGAAGCCATAACGCGGTGACGCGAAGAAAGCGCGCAAGGCTCGGCCGCGTATGCTCGGGCTGTTGTTCGTCGAGGAGCGTGTCGATCACTTCCTTCGATTTCGATGCGCCGTGCATCACGTTTACGTCGAAGGCGTGCACGCCGGCTTTAGCGCCGAAGTATCCGATGAGTGCCGCGCCGAGCACGACGATCGGAAACGGCACCTTGAAGAAAAACAGCGCGATGAACGCGAGCGCCGCGAGCGCGATCAGCGTGTTGTTTTTCAGTGCGCGCTTTCCGATGCGAAGCACGGCTTCCAGCACGACCGCGAGAATAGCGGCTTTCAAGCCGAAGAAGAGCGCGGCGACAACGCCGACCTGGCCGTAGAGCACATAGATGAAGCTCAAGGCCATGATCGAGATCACGCCGGGCAGCACGAACAGCAACCCTGCAACCAGCCCGCCGCGCGTTTTGTGAAGCAACCAGCCGATATAGATCGCAAGCTGCTGCGCTTCCGGGCCGGGCAGCAGCATACAATAATTCAGCGCGTGCAGAAAACGGCGCTCGGAGATCCAGCGCTTCTCGTCGATGAGTATGCGGTGCATGAGCGCGATCTGCGCGGCCGGTCCGCCGAATGAAAGCAGCGCAACCTTCAGCCAGACGCGGGTGGCTTCGGAGAATGATGGGTAAGCCGGCTGCATCAGTTCTTCGCTTTATGTGAGGGCCAGTTGTGCGTTTCTTCGGTTGCATCGCGGCACCAGCGATAGAATGCGTCGTATAGCAGAATGCCTGCTTCCAGCTGTTCGAGGTCGTCCGAATACATACGCGAAAGGCCTAGCGAGGCGGCGAGCAGGCCCGCCGCCTGCGGCGACAGATCGAGGCGCGAAGTATCCGCGCCCCGCACCATATCAGCGAGACGCAAGAGCGGCCCGGTTTGCAGGCCGAATTCCTGAAGCATCACGTCGAAGGTGCAAAGCTCGCCGCGATGGGCGAAGAAAACATCTTCTACATCGAACGGTGCCGCGCCAAACCGCTCGCCGACCGGGATCACCTCGCTCGGCCGTACAAAAAGAATTACTGCGTTCGGATCGATAAAGCGCCGGATCAGCCAGGGACAGGCAATGCGGTCCACCTTCGGCCGTTCGCGTGTCACCCAGAGCGTGCGGTTGCGATCGTCCCGCTTCGGAAAATGCCCGGTCGAAATCAGCGGCAGCCCGGCGTCGCGCCACGCGACGAAGCCGCCTTCGAGCACCTCCGCGGACGCGCCTTCGTTGCGGAGATAGGCGGCATAGCCTTGGCTGATCTTCGCGCCTTTATGGCAGACGATGGTCAGCGGCCGGTCTTCGAACTCGTGCGCGGATTCCGCGAGCGCGGCGCTGCGGCGCAGGCTGCCGGGAATGAGCCGCGGGTCCGCGGCGTAATCTTCCTCGGTGCGAACGTCGATGATGAGCGGCGACTTCGGCGTGCCGATCAGCCGCGAAAGATTTTGCGGGGTAATTGAATAGATTGACGACATAATGCGCCCTCGGTGAAGTTCGGGACGCGATGCTTCGGCTGTCGCCTCGTGGGGAGATCGCATTCCCCATGGCGCGGATAATCGTCGGGATTCGAAGCGGTGTAAAGGGTCACAGGCAGCCGTTCGCATTCTCGCGCTCCATGCAGCCGAGGTTTAAGCAACTTGCACCGGCCGTTTCTGTTCGCGTGCTTGGGGTTTACCCCATTCACGCAAAAGAAGAGGCGGCGGGGACGCCGGGGATTTTCCGATCCCCTCGGCCGCCTGCACAGAAGATAGAAGTGCAGACGAGGTATTCACCGCGAGAGCCGGAATAATCCCGGCGTCCCAGCCCGCTTGGCGCTTGCGCCAATCGGGCCAAGTAAAAACTTCGCGCAGTGGTTGTCGGCCTGCTTCGCATGACCCCCGGTGGACTTACCGAATTATCCACCGCTGGAGACCTCCTCGGTCGCTCCGTCTTCGGTTGGCACCGCGACGCAAGTAACCGCCAAGAGAGGCCGAAGTGGCGAGCGGCAGGCTCGCCGGGATCAAACGACTTCAGCCGCCGCACTTCGCCTCTCGCGTAAGAGACAATCTGCGGCCACCGCTTCCGGCCCACGCTTTGCTACGCGGTGCAAAGCGTCCTCTCCCGAAGTCGGGTTTACCCGACTTCGGCACTTAAACCCGAACGAAGTTCGGGCGAGCCAGAACGCGCGCAGTTTATTTCGGCGGGAGAGGGCGGGGATAAGTTTTTCGGAGGATTCGGGGAAGGGGTTGGGAGGGAAGGGGAAAGTGGTGGAGCGAAAACCCCGTTATCCCCGAAGGTGAGAACATAGAGCAGACTTTCTATATTCATCTCAGACTTCAAAAATGAGGTCGCGCTTGGGTCGGAGATGCTTGGACCTTTTCCCTCGCCCCCAACTTGGCGTACTAAAAAGTGCCCAAAACAAAGGGCTTTTTGGGGTTCATTGAAACGACCTGCAAAAACCCCATATATTGGTGTAGGGATTTGGCGTGGCTAAGAAAAAGAAAACAATTTCGACTATAAAGGCACCGGTTTTGCAGCCGGTCGATTTTGGGCCTTTGGCAGATACAGAGATTGTAGGCCGCAAAGAAAAGTGGAGCGAATTTCATTTAAAAGACGGAACAATTATTACTATCAAGCCTATTGTGATGGAGATTGGTAAGTCAAAAAAGTTCAATGAGCGTGGCGAGCCAATTTACGTGACTAAAACAGGTATTATGTTGAAGGCGAAAGTCCCAGATAAACTGAAGCGAAAGACTAAAAAGTTATGACGTTTGTAGAGGGTGTAGCAATTTTAGAAACGGGTTCATCCGCTTCTATAGCTGTTGCGAGCAATGCAGAAATTTATTTGGTCAACTCTACGGCAGAGATGACCGATGACGGCTATTTGGCTGCCACCGTTGAGGCGATTATTCAGGCGGATAAATCGAAGCCTGTCGCAGTGATGAGCGGCAAAGACTTCGCAAAGTGGCTCGGAGACCTGTAAGGCAAGAAATCGCACAGCGGCGCGAAATGGTGTTCGCTCCGTCCGTTGCTTTCAGGGATTCCTACAGAGCATTCAAAGACGAAAATCCGAAAATTGTTAAACCGATGGAGACTTTCGCGCATCGGAAATTGGCGATTCCCGCAGTGCCGCTTCCTAATGGAATGAACGATCACGCTCTCAAAGGTGTGCTGGCAGGGTATCGAGAATGCCACCTCGATGGAGACGTGCTCTTAATTTACAAGATCGAACGTAACGTAGTTCGCCCGCTTCTGGTTTGCACCCACAGCGATTTGAAGGGTCCTCGACAGTCCGACACCCTTCGAAGACTTCAAGGCGGATAACGCTCAAGCCACCTTCGTGAAATCCGGCGGGCGGCGCTCGGCAAATGCGCGGAAGGCTTCGAGTGCTTCCGGCGAGCGCAGGCGTTCTTTAAACGCAGCGCCTTCGGCCTCCATTACGCGCTTGATGATCGCAGGATCGCGCATCAACTGCTTCGTGAGTTTCAACGCACCGGCAGGGCGGGTGGCTAACTTCTTCGCATAATCCATCGCGCGCGCGCGAACCTGAGAAGCGGGAACGGCCTCGGTGGCAATCCCGATCTCGGCGCCTTCCTTGCCGGTGACCGGCTCGCCCAGCGCAAACATCTTGTAGGCCCGCGCATAGCCGATCCGCATCGGGAGCAGCATCGTGGAGGCGGCTTCAGGTACGAGCGCCAAGTTCACGAACGGCACCGTCAGCTTCGCGTCTTCGGCAACGACCACCATGTCGCAGTGAAGCAGCATGGTGGTGCCGACGCCGACCGCATTGCCTTGGACTGCCGCGACATAAGGCTTCGTGGAAGCAGCTAAGCACTGGAGGAAGGGGGAGGCCGCGACGTTCTCCGGCTGCACCTTGCCCATCGCGACCTCGGTGAAGTCCGCGATGTCGTTGCCGGAGGTGAAAAAGTCGCCCTCGGCCTGAAACAGCACGGCCCGGATGCCGGCTTCTTCCTCGGCCCGGATCATGCCCTGCACCAGCGCCCCATACATCGCCCTGGAGAGCGCGTTCTTCTTGTCGGGGCGGTTCAGCGTCATGGAAAGCACGCCGGCTTCCAGCGTGGTGCGGACGAGATCGGTCATTTCTAGCCTCCCGGAATGTTGCGTTCACTATAGCGGGGAAAGTCCTGTGGATGCAGGCCCTCAAGGCGTTGGTTACGTGACGGCACCTTTGCCTTTTGGAACCGCCATGCTAACGACCCTCGCCAACCCAAGGCATTTGGCGATTCCGCATCCGCGGCGCCTGCCATCTTTCCGGCGTAAGCCCGGTGAACAGGAGTTGGCGATGAACCGTCTTACCGACGGCCTCGCGCGGGAAGCGCTCACCTTCGACGATGTGCTCCTGAAGCCTGGCCTATCCGATGTGCTGCCTTCCGAGGCGGATGTCCGCACGCGCCTCACGCGAAGCGTCACCCTGAACATTCCGATCCTGTCGGCGGCGATGGACACCATCACCGAAGCGCGGCTCGCCATCGCCATGGCGCAGGCCGGCGGCATCGGCGTGTTGCATCGGAACATGGCGCCGGACGTGCAGGCCGAGCACGTGCGACGCGTCAAGAAATTCGAGAGCGGCATGGTGGTGAACCCGCTCACCATCTCGCCGGATTCGACGCTCGCCGAGGCGCTCGAATTGATGAAGGCGAACTCGATCTCCGGCGTGCCGGTGACCGAGAAGAATAGTTCCGGCCCCGGCAAGCTGGTCGGCATTCTGACCAACCGCGACGTGCGTTTTGCCACCAATCACAAGCAGCGCGTGGCCGAACTGATGACGAAGGAAAATCTCGTGACCGTGCGCGAAGGTGTCACGCAGGATGTCGCGAAGCGGCTCTTGCATCAGCACCGCATCGAGAAGCTCTTGGTCGTTGACGAGAACTATCGCTGCGTCGGTCTGATTACCGTCAAAGACATCGAAAAGGCGGTCGCCAATCCGAACGCCTGCAAGGACGAGCAGGGGCGCTTGCGCGTTGCGGCCGCCACCACTGTCGGCGAAGAAGGTTTTGCCCGCACCGAGGCGCTGGTTGATGCAGGCTGCGATGTCGTGGTGGTCGATACCGCGCACGGACATACGCGTCGTGTGTTAGAATCCGTCGCGCGCATCAAGCGTCTGTCGAATGCGGTACAGGTCGTGGCCGGTAACGTCGCGACCGCCGAAGGCACCAAGGCATTGATCGACGCGGGCGCGGACGCAATCAAGGTCGGCATCGGTCCGGGCTCGATCTGCACCACGCGCGTGGTCGCAGGCGTCGGCGTGCCGCAGCTAACGGCGATCTTGGATGCCGCCGAAGAAGCGCGCAAAGCCGACGTCCCGGTGATCGCGGACGGCGGCGTGAAATTCTCCGGCGATCTTGCGAAGGCGCTCGCCGCCGGCGCCGAATGCGCGATGATCGGCAATCTCTTGGCGGGCACTGACGAGTCCCCCGGCGAAGTCTATCTCTACCAGGGCCGCTCTTATAAGTCGTATCGCGGCATGGGCTCGGTGGGTGCAATGGCGCGCGGCTCGGCCGATCGCTACTTCCAACAGGATATTAAAGACAGTTTGAAGCTGGTGCCGGAAGGCATCGAAGGACAGGTGCCGTATAAAGGCCCGGTCGCAAGTGTACTGCATCAGTTGGTCGGCGGTCTCCGCGCGTCGATGGGATATGTCGGTGGTGCCACGATGAAGGACTTCCGCGAGAAGGCACAGTTCGTGCGTATCTCCGGCGCGGGCCTGCGCGAAAGCCACGTGCATGATGTCACGATCACGCGCGAAAGCCCGAACTACCGGATGTAAGCCAATGAATCTTCGTACTGCTGCCGTGCTTGCGGTCTGCTGCGTTCTGATGGCATCCGCCACAGCACAGCCCAAGCCAAAAGAAGAATGCGCAACCCAGAACGGGCAATTTGCCGAAGTGCGCTTCTGCGTGAGTTCCGTGCTGCCGCCGGAAGGCGAGAACAAGCACGGGCCTGAAATCTTCGTCGAGAACGACGAGAAGAAAGCCTGGTGCGAAGGCGTCACCGGCTACG
>LNFM01000782.1_pt1 | contig 75795 bp, 60 predicted proteins | sample 596031 | NCBI WGS metagenome assembly LNFM01 (sample SAMN04254537, study PRJNA301005) | activated carbon metagenome | isolation source: dual media filters at the Ann Arbor, Michigan drinking water treatment plant | place: USA: Ann Arbor
ATATTTTGGGTACGACGGCAGGAACCTAACCACCTTCCGAAAGCAATTCGATAGTTTGGTGAGAAGTGAGTATGGATATACATGGAGGGAGAATCGCACTCGGCTAGATCGAGTATTCAACGTATACGGCGGAGAAGTGCGCGTGCTCGAACTACGGACCGATGCGAATCTTGCAGTGTTGCGAGGATATTACCGTTCACGACCGGTCCGAGTCTGTCCTGCGGGCAAAGATGAGTTCTTCATCCTTCGATTTATACAGAAGGTTCTGAAGCCAATTGCAAGATGAAGGAGTAATCCGTGCCGGCATCCGAACTCTACCTTGCTGCAATCGGGCAGATTGCAGCGGAGTCGTATTTAGATGGTCTCTCCCTAACGGCGACCGACTTGCTGGATGTGCGTTTAGCCAACGGCAATAATCATCGTCTGGAGGGGGGGCGGCCGAATATCTTGCCGCCGGCGCAGTCCACTGGAGGTAGTCGGCTCGCGGACGCTCAGCGCGAAGAATTCTTCACCACCTTCGACATCATCGACCACATCCCCAACCAATCCAGCGGCTTCTCCGCCACGCTGCTAAAGAACAAGCTCACCGGCGAATACACCTTAGCCTTCCGTAGCACCGAGTATCGATCCATTGCCTACGGCGGTGACGCCGAGCGTGATTCCGTTCGTGGTGCCGCCGGCGACATCGCCTACAACGGGATGGCGTTTACGCAGCTGTCCAGTATGGAAAAGTACTGGTCGTCCCTGATGGATGGAACGCGCAGCATGGGCGCCATCCCGGACAATCCTCACCGCCTGGACCCATCATTCCTTCGCGCGGATGAACTGGCTGCATTTAAGGCCGCGGTGAGCGGCGGCGCAAAGATCAATGTGTCCGGCTACTCGCTCGGCGGACACCTCGCGACCATGTTCTCCGCGTTCCACGGCGACAAGGTGAGCTCGGTTTATCTGTTCAACTCGTCGGGGGTGGGGCGCTTCACCGATGGTGCAAGCATTACGTCCTATCGGCAGTTGCTCTCGTTGTACGACTACTTCATGCGGCCGGAGAACCTGCAGGAAGCCTTCGCACAAGCGAGGAGTTGGGCGACGCGTGCTCCGCTCGATCCGGCCCAACTCAGTGCACTCATCAATCGCGTGGTGCAGGGCCTGGGTTTCTTCTTCCTGCCTCGAGAACTGGCCCTTCTGGATCTGATCGATACGCCGCAGCGCGTGGTGGATACGCTGATCGACAAGGCGGTCGATCAATCCCTATCCGGCATGCCTGCCGGCGCGGACAAGCAGCTCATACAGGGAAGCTACGCCTTATCGTTCCTCGTCAGCTTGATGCTCTCCGAGTATCTGGAAGGTTCCTACGAAATAGCGCTCAAAAGATTCGCCGGCGTGAAGTTCCCGTCCCTGCAAGAGGCTGGATACATCCCCGGTGATGTGCGCATCCATCAGGTCTCGGGCGTCCCCGCCGAAGGCGCCACGGCGCTGACCAGGTTCAGCCACATGCTGAATCATACCGATTGGAACATCGTTGCAGATTCATCGATCCGAGCGGCCAAGGATGCCGACCTCATCTCCGTCTACATCGAAAACCAGCCGACCGCTGCGGGCATTCCGTTCTTCGATGCCAGCTGGGCCGGCGACTTCGGCACCACGCATTCGATTACGCTGATCGTAGATTCTCTCGCCGTGACGCGCATGCTGCAGTTGGCCGCTCCCACGCTGGAGCGTGCGCAGGCCGAGCTGATCATGCGTGCCGCTTCCGACCTTCGTAAGGTGCACTACCAGTTCTTCAAGGATTTTGCACTTGCCGAGCACGATACGCTCGAGCACGTCGTCGACGCTTTCGGACGACTCCTGTTCGGGCGGCAGGTGGTAGACGGTATCGATTGGCGTACCAACCTGGCTTCCTCGGACGGTGTCGCCGCCTACGGGGATATCAATCTGCGCAATGCGTTTTTCGAACGCATCACCGCGATCGAAAGCGAACTCGAGTCTTCCGAGCTGGCGGGCAAGCTTTCGATCGAGAGTCTCGCGGGTTCGTCGAAGGAAGCGCTCATCGGCCGCGCCTCTTCCAGTCTTTCGAGTGGCGCCGCATACCGCTATGCGTTGCAGGACCTCAACCCCTTCGTTGTTCTGGATGTCGATGATCTCTACGCAGGGTACGGCCGTGCCGATGCCCTGAAGCTCTACGACGCCGCGTCGTCGACGGGACGCATCACGCCCGAGTGGATCAGTGATCGCGCGGAATTCCTCGCGTACGACCTCCAGGCGAACATGGCCGACCACTCCTACATCGAGGGTGCCGAGTCGATCCTCTACGAATCGACGCAGGGGGAGCGCGTTCTCGTCGTTTCGTCCGCCTTCGTGAGTACGGTGGTCGCGCCAGACACCCCGATTTCGGCGCATACGCGCGATGGCCTTCGCAACTTCCTCGATCGTCTGGCAAACACAGGCCTCGCCCGCAAAGTCCTCTTCGGCATCGACGGCGATCCCGCCGCCGACCCTTCCACGCTTGCCGGCGGCGCGGACGTCCTCAGAGGAGGCGCGCTCGCCGATCGTCTCTACGGTGAGGGCGGAAACGACGTCATCGAGGGGCTCGCCGGCGATGACTACATCGAAGGCGGCCCAGGCAACGATCGCCTCTTCGGCGGTCCGGGCAGCGATACGCTCGTCGGTGGCGCGGGCGACGATCTTTACGTCTGGACGAGCGGTGACGGGAACGATCGCATCGTCGAAGTGCGCGAGGCCGACGGGCTCATGCACGGGCGCATCGTCGTCAAGACCGGCACCTGGGATCTTGTCCCGCGCGTATTCAAGCGCGATACGGCAGCTCCCGGAGAAATCTGGCGCACGACCGACCGGCGCTTCATTCTCACGCACACCAGCACCTGGAAGCTCGCCTTCGAAGGCGGCGAGATCGATCTCGGTACCGATATTCGCAACGGCGATTTCGGTTTCGAGATCGATCTTCCGCAGTCCACGCCCGCGGGCACGGTGATCGGTGGCGTGGTGCAGGATGAAGTCGTCATCGGGCCGATGCTCGGCAATCACGTCATGATCGGAGGCTACGGCCATGACCAGCTTTATCCCATTGCCGCTTTCACGCTCGAAGGATTTCTCGCAGCATCCGACGGGCCGGCCGCACCCGGCTGGGGCATCTGGATCGCCGCGGGGCCGGGCAACGATCTCGCCATCGGCACGGATCATGCCGATGTGCTGCAAGGCGGCGGCGGGACAGACATCCTTGCCGGCGGTCCGGGCAACGACATCATCAACGGCGACATGGATCTGTCGCCTGACGAACTGGATCCCGCACGCTGGGTGCTTCATCTTCCGCCGAACAATCCGTACGACACCGAGATCGGCCCTTCGGGCACGGCAACTTCTCGACTGAACTTCTATCCCGAGCAGTTCTTCGACGGTCCGGACACCCTCTATGGCGGCGGCGGAGGTGATCGCATGTACGGCGGTGGCGGGAACGATCTGCTGTTCGGCGACGACGGCGACGACATGCTGATGGGCGGCGAAGGCGACGACGTGCTCGTAGGCGGCGCGGGCAACGATCTCATTACCGGGGAGAAACACGGTTATGCGCCGGTGCAGGTCGAGATCGTCGGTACCACGATCCGTGTTTACACGAGCTACGTCGAACGTTACGGAGACGACCTCATCGACGGGGGCGCCGGCAACGATACGCTCACCGGCGAGGGCGGCGACGACGTTCTAAGCGGTGGTGACGGCAACGACATTCTGTATGGCGACACCGAAGGATTGCCCGGTCATCTGCACGGGGCGGATGTTCTCAATGGCGGCGCCGGCAACGATACGATCCACGGCCACGGCAATGCCGATATCGCGTTCGGCGGCGAGGGCAACGACTGGATCGCCGGCGACAGCGATGTCGACGGCGCCTTTCACGGCAGCGATCTGGTCTACGGCGAGGCCGGCGACGATCAGCTCTTCGGCGGCGGCGGGGCGGATCGACTCTACGGCGGCTTCGGGGCGGATCTGCTGGTCGGCGATGCGGTCGAGCTGGCATGGCAGTGGCACGGCAACGACGTGCTCGACGGCGGCGCGGGCGACGATGTCATGTACGGCCTGGGCGGTGCCGACGAACTTTACGGCGGCGACGGCGACGATTGGGCCTATGGCGATCTGCCCGGCGAGCCGTCGATCGGCGAAGCGGATCTTCTCGACGGCGGTACAGGCGACGACCGATTGTGGGGCCACGGCGGCAACGACGTGCTCGTCGGTGGTCCGGGCATCGATCGACTGTACGGAGACTTCGGCGACGACACCCTCGATGGTGGTCCCGGCGATGATCTGCTCGACGGCGGCCCGGGCAACGACATCTACATATTGCGCCCGGGCGACGGGGCCGATCGCATCGTCGATGCGTCGGGTATCACCACGCTCGCCTTCGTGGAGGGTATCGAACTGGCTTCGCTGCGGGCGCAGCACCTTACTCACACGGGGCAGGGCACGAATCCGCTGCAGATCATCTACGGCGACGGTGATCGGGTCACTCTCGATCCGCTCATCGGCATCGAAACCGTACGTATTCGCATCGGGGAGAGCGAGGTACTCAGCGGGCGCGAACTCTTGTTGCTGGGCCAAGTGGCCGGTGCGGCGATCGCAGGCAGCGAGGCCTCCGAGATCCTCAGTGCAAGCGTCGACGCATCTTCGGACATCTTCGGGCTCAACGGCAACGACCTGCTCATCGGCTCGTCCCTCGATGATCGGCTCGATGGCGGCAGCGGCGACGACGAACTGCGCGGCCTTGCGGGGAACGATGTCCTGATCGGCGGCGACGACCGGGATCGCCTTCTCGGCGGCCCCGGGAACGATCGCCTGGAAGGAGGCGCAGGCGACGATGTTTACGAGTTCGCCCTGGGCGAAGGCGCAGACACGTTACGGGAGCATCCCGGCGGAGGCTACGACACGCTGCAATGGTCGGATGGCACCGTGGCGGCGGCGCTTCGCTTCCGACGGTCGAACAGGGATCTCGTGCTCGCGGGCGCGGATCCGCTCGTCCGCATTCGTGTGCTCGATTGGTTCCGGAACGCGGGGCTCGCTGATCGCGGCCTCGACACGATCGTCTTCGATGCCGAATCCTTCGACGCAGCGGCCATCGAGGCGCGCGTCGATGCCGATCGTTGGCTCACCGGTACTGAAGGCGCGGACTGGATCGTGGGCGACGAGTTCGACGACATCATCGTCGGCGGGCCCGGCGACGATGTGCTGGTCGGATTGGCCGGCGACGATCGCTACGTCTATCGTCGTGGCGACGGCAACGACCTCATCGACGATCAGGGCGGCTACGACGTGCTGGCGTTCGGTCCGGGGCTCGTTCCCGGCGAATTCGATATCGTCGCCGAGCGAACTGCGAACGGTGCACTCGTGATGACGCTGACGCTCGCCGGTGACGGCTCACAGATCCGGTTCGGCGAGAGTCTGCAGATACGCATCGATGCCTTCGAGTTCGACGATGGCGAAACGTTGAGTCATGCCGAACTGCTCCTGCGGGCCGGTGGTCTGCGCCAGCAGGGTACTGCCGAGAGCGATGTTCTCGAAGGCGGCGCTCATGCGGATGCGATGTACGGTTTCGAGGGCGACGATGTATTGCTCGCCGACACCGGGACGGACGTCCTCGTCGGTGGGCAAGGCAACGACACGCTCGCCGGCGGTGCACACGACGACACCTATCACTTCAATGTCGGCGACGGACGCGATGCCATCGTCGAGTTCGCGGGCAGCGACGAGCACCGGATCCTTCGCGGTTTCTATACCGAACGAGGGAATCGCGCCTATTCGATCGATGGCGTGGTCACGGAAGCGAGCGGTGCCATACCCGGCCCGCAGGACGAAGGCTTCAACGTCGGGCTCGCGACAGTGCTCGGCGGAACCGATGTCCTCGTGCTCGGCGAAGGGATCCTGCCGCAGGATATTCGCATCGGTCTCGACTTGAGTCGGCCCGCACTGCCGTACCCTTGGCTCGTCGTCGGCACTTCGGGCGCGTTGGTGCCCGGTGTGCAGTGGGCAGAGCAAATCGGTTACGTCCTCGAGATCGGTGACTCAGGCGATGCCGTCGAGATCGTCTGGCCTTTCGCCGGCGGTGGGCATCACGCCACAGGAGCGGCCGTGGCCGATCTGCCGCTCGAGCTCGTCCGGTTCGTCGACGTCCCGGACAGCGAGATCACCGTCGCCGATTTGTTCGCGCAGTCGGAGGGCTTCGCCTACATCCTGGGCTCGGGGCTGGCCGATACCCTCAGTGCAGAGCGCCTGCGCCCGGGAGGATGGCTCGCCGGTGGCTTGGGCGACGATCGCTATCTCTTGTCGGAAAGCATGGGTCACGGCATTCACGAGGTGCCGGGCGAAGGCATCGACACCGTCCTGCTGCCGGCGACGGTGTCGGATCCGGCCATGTCCCTCCGCTACGATCAGGCGCGTCTGATCGTTGAAACGACGAACGGGTGGATATTCCTCGAAGGTTTTGCGGCGAACCAGGCACAGGCCGCGATGATCGAGCGCTTCGAGTTCGCGGACGGTCGCGTCGCCACGGGTGCAAGCCTGCTCGCCCAGGGCATCGACGTGCCGGGCACCCCCTTCACCGATACGCTTTTCGGCACTTCGGCCGATGATCGCATCGACGCCGGTGCGGGCGACGACATCGTCGATGCGGGCGCGGGCGACGACATGCTCGACGGCGGGGCGGGGTCGGATCGCCTCATCGGCAGGGCCGGCAACGATCGCTACCGGCATGGCCGCGGCGATGGCTTCGATCGCATCGAAGATCACGGATCGCCGCAGGATGTCGATGCCATCGTGTTCGGGAGCGATATCGGTCCGGCCGACATCGCCGTGCACCGAGAGGACGACGATCTGGTGCTCGAAGCCGTCGACGGCAGTCACGGCGTTCGCGTGGCATCGTGGTTCGCGGCGGCATCCATGCGCATCGAGGCGGCGATGTTCGAGAGCGGCGAGCACTGGGGTGCCGCAATGCTTGCCAGCCTGGCGGGGAGCGCGTTGCCCACGTTCGAGGAGTCCGTGTCGGAAGAGGAAGCGGAGGCCGATCCCGAAGCCCATGCACCTGCGACGGGTTCGACGCCGCCCACGCCAGTCGTTCCCACGGAGCCGCCGGTGACGCTCCCTGAGTCAGTGGGCCCAATCATGCCCGGGAACGATACCGCGCTTGAAACTCAACCTGAGTCGAGCACGGGTCCGCCCGGCAGTGTCGCAGATGCCACCGTCTCGGTCATCGTGCCGGCCGACGATCCGGCGCTTGCCGCATCGATCGTGGCCGTGGCCCCGCCGAGTGCTGCAGGCAGCATTGGTGTGTCGGATGGTTTGCCTTCGACGTTGTCGCCACCCGCAGGCTCGAGCGAGCCTTCGGTGGTACCGACGAACCTGCTCGCATCCGTACCCAGCGCGATGGAATCGCTCGCGGCGGCCGGCTATGTGAGTCCCGGCAGAGCGACATCGGAAGTGGCCGAGACGTCGGAGGCTCAGCACGTCGAAGTGCAGGTGGATCCGCCGGTCGAAGTCGAGCCGCCGCCGGCCCCGGCCCCGCGTCAGGAGGACGAGGCCATGGCGCGTTACTGGCGCTGGATGCATGCGCGCCTCGATGCGCTCGTCGAGGCGGACGACGTCGATGACGCCGAGTCGGCCGGTATCCTCATGCGCATGCCGATGGCGTCTGTGGGGCGAGAGGAGGGCGTGCGCCTCGATCCGGTGCGCGCGATCGGTGTGCGGGGCAGTGCTGGGTTCGATCCGCGAACCTTCGAGGGCTTGCGTGAGGGCATCCTGCGTCTCGGCTGAGCGAGCCGGTGCCCAGTGAGGTGGCTCAATACAGTTCGGGGAATCGCTCCAGCCAGCACCAGGAGGTAATGATGAGCAGGCACACCACGAGCGTCCAGGTGCCCGTCACGAAAAAGCATGCGGTCAGTACGACCGGGGCCGGTATGCCGCCGAGCGTGAAGCACATCGCAGTGAGCACGCCCCACTTGATGGCGAATCCGGGCAGCAGCACGCGCATCGAGCGGTTGTAGCGATAGTTCTGCTGGCGTTCCATCTTCTGTCCGTGCGAGACATCGCGGAAATAGAGGAAAGGCCAGAGGTAGCGGTAGAGTAGCCGCCAGAAAGATGGTTCGGCCAGGGCGGCCACCTGGGGCGGACGAAGCCGATCGAAGCTCAACATGCCCTCCGGGGAACGAGTCGCGAACATCGATATCGGCTCCGATGTCGCAATTCTGGAACCTGACGCGGGCGCTTCGTGGCTGCGTCACGGACGTCGGTTCCAAGAGGCTTGCAGTGGTCGAAATCGCGGTGCGCGAAACCGATCGATGCAGGCCCGTGAGCTCCCTGTTCAGACAGGCCGGACGCTAGGGCTCCGAATGCGCGTCGCGCGGTCGTGCGAAGTTATTCGAAGCGCGCGAGTTGTGCATCCATTCGGTGCACGACTTCGTCCCGGCCGAGCAGCGCGAGGACAGCGTCGATCGAGGGCGACTGCGGTTCGCCCGTGACCATGACGCGCAGCGGCATGGCGATCTTCGGCATCTTGAGCTTGTGCTCGGCGACCAGCGATTTGAGTGTGGCATTGATCTCCTCGCGCGTCCACGCAATGGTTCGCAGTTTGTCGCGAAGCTGTTCGAGGGGCGCTCGGATGTCGGCGGTGTAGAACTGCGTGCGCAATGCTTCGCTCGCTTCGAGTCGCCGATAGAAATAGACCGCCGCGTCGGCCAACTCTTCGATCGTGTGGACGCGCTCCTTGAGCAGCGCGACTACGGTCGGCAACGCCGGGCCGACGCGCGTATCGCAGCCGTCGGTCGCGAGGAAAGGGCGCACCAGTTCGGCCAGTCGATCGTCGTCGGCACCCCTCATGTACTGCTGGTTGAGCCAGGCGAGCTTCTCCGGGTTGAAGCGGGCGGGGGACTTGCTGATGTGCGCGAGGTCGAACCACTCGACCATCTGCGTCATCGAGAAGACTTCCTCGTCGCCATGCGACCAGCCCAGGCGAGCGAGGTAGTTGAGTACCGCCTCGGGCAGATAGCCGTCGTCGCGATACTGCGTGACGCTGACAGCGCCGTGGCGCTTGGAGAGCCGTTCGCCGTCGGCGCCGAGGATCATCGGCACGTGGGCGAAGGCGGGCAGCTCGACACCGAGCGCCTTGAAGATGTTGATCTGGCGCGGCGTGTTGTTGACGTGATCGTCGCCGCGGATCACGTGCGTGATGTTCATGTCGATGTCGTCCACGACCACACCGAAGTTGTACGTCGGTACGCCGTCGGCACGCATGATGACCAGATCGTCCAGCTCTGCGTTGGCGACGCTGATGCGCCCCTTGACCAGATCGTCGAAGCTCACCTCGCCGTCGTGGGGCGTCTTGAATCGGATCACCGGCTTCACGCCGGCAGGGGGCGTCTCGTTCGAGTTGCGCCAACGCCCGTCGTAGCGGGGTTTGTCCCCGCGGGCACGCTGCGCTTCGCGCATCGCGTCGAGCTCTTCCCTGCTGCTGTAACAGTAATAGGCCTTGTCTTCGCGGATCAGCCGTTCGGCGATCTCGCGGTACCTATCGAGACGAGCCATCTGGTAGAAGGGCCCTTCGTCCCAGTCGATGCCCAGCCACGTCATGCTTTCGAGAATCGCCTGACGCGAGGCCTCGGTGGAGCGCTCGAGGTCGGTGTCCTCGATGCGCAGGATGAACTTGCCGCCGTGGCGCCGTGCATAAGCCCAGCAGAAGAGGGCGGTGCGTGCACCGCCGATGTGCAGGTAGCCTGTGGGGCTGGGCGCGAAACGAGTGCGAACCATGATCGTCCGTCGGTCGAAATTAGTCGCCTATTCTAAGCCCCACCGCCCAACCCAGGGTTGAGCCCCAACGTCCAACCCTGGGTTGCGGGGGGGCGGGCAGCGACCCCGGGGTTGACTCAGGGTCGACCCCGGGGTTGACCCTGAGTCGGGAAGAGGCGGCGCAGGAGGGCGAAGTCGGCGGGCTTGGTCATGTGGTGGTCGAAACCGGCGGCAAGGGCTCGCTCGACATCTTCGCGCTGCCCCCAGCCGGTGAGCGCGATGAGGGTCATTGTGCGGCCGTGCGGGGTCGCACGCAGGCGTCGCGCCAATTCGTAGCCGCTCATTCCAGGCATGCCGATATCGAGTATCCCTACGTGCGGAAGAAATTCGGCGGCGATCTCGAGCGCCTGGGCGCCGCTGCCTGCAGTGCGTACTTCGTGGTTGATCGCCTGAATGCCCAGCGCAAGGGTTTGGGCCGAATCCACGACGTCGTCCACGATCAGGACGCGCAGTGTCGCCTGCGCGGGCAGTACGGGATCACCCTCTATGACCGGCGGCGCGGTCTGTGGATTCTCGTCCAACGGCAGGTGAACGACGAATTCGCTGCCTTGACCTTCACCGGGACTCTCCGCATGAACGCGGCCGCCGTGCATTTCCACCAGGGCACGCACGAGGGCAAGCCCGATCCCCAGGCCGGATTTGGTGCGATCCGATGCCCCGGACAGTTGCGTAAACATCTCGAAGAGACGCGTCAGATCCTCGCGAGCGATGCCGATGCCGGAATCCCGGATCGAGATGACGGCCTCTGCGCCGACCGATCCGACCGATACGACGATCAGGCCGCCGCGATCGGTGTACTTCGCCGCATTGTTGAGCAGATTCCCGACCACCTGTGCCATGCGTGCTGGGTCTGCCTGCAGCGGCACCGATGCCTCCGGCATCTGCACGTGCAGCCTCTGTCCGTTGGCTTCGATTTGCGCACGCGTCGCCTCGATGGCCATTTCGACGATCGTGCGCGCGTCCACGCTTTGCACGCGCAGTTCGATCCTGTTGCGCGTAATCCGCGCGACGTCCATGAGATCGTCCAACAGGCGTGCGAGCTGTTTGGCCTGGCGTTCGATCACCCGCGCGGCCCAGTCGATCTTGTCGGGCGCCGCAGTTCCCATGCGCAACACAGCCACCGCATTGAGTATCGGACTCAGCGGATTTCGAAGCTCGTGCGAGAGCACCGCGAGGAACTGATCCTTGCGTCGATCGGCTTCCTCCAGTGCATGCGACCGACGCCCGACTTCGTCCAGCATCGCATTGAAGGTGTCGACCAGGTAGCCGATCTCGTCTTGCGTGGTCTTCTCCACGCGCACCGAATAATCACGATGTTCCATGACTCGCCGGGCGGCATTGGCGATGTTGTGCACCGGCACGGTCAGGGTACGGCCGAGCCAGGTCGACAACAGTACGGCCACCATGAGGCTGAACAGCACGACGACGATGAAGATCGCAGTCGAATTGAGCAGGCGTTGCAGTGCTTCGTACTTCGCGACGAGGTAAATGGTGCCGACGCGCTCACCCCGTTCGAAAATCGGTCGGGCAAGACTCAAGCGCTCATCGGTGAGCCTGATCTGTGCCTGCGTTTCGAGTGGCATCGTGGACAGCGATTCGATGCGATCGGGCGCATAGACGGTGAAGAGTCGTCCGTTGGCGTCGTAAAGTGCGCCGGCGAGAATCGCCGGGCGCACGCGCAGCAGCGCGAGATTGTCCTGTGCCTCGCGATGATCCTGGAACGCGAGTGCTGGTCCGCACGCGGCGCCCAGCACGTCGGCGAGTGTCGACAGATCCGCAATGCGCGATTGCTCATAGGTACGCATGTCGTAGACGATCAATGCCGACGCGGCGACGAGCAAGGCTGCGCATGAGGTAACGATGACCACCGCAAGCAGTTTACTTCGTACCGATCGGCTGATCCCGGCGAACATGTTTCAGGGCGACCCGGAGTGAACCGAGTATGCGACAGAGAGCAGGCGGGCGCTCAGGCGCAAATTGCGCCGCTGGGCCGCTTCGAGCGAGACTTCGAAGCGGACCTGACCGTCGACGACCCGAAAATTGATGACGCTGCCGTAACGAAGCCCGTCTTCGAATTCGGTCACGATGAGGGCCGAGGGCGGTGCAGAGCGAATGATATTGCTCAGCTGGGCGGCTTCGTCGCGTCCGACGAACACGAGCTGCGCGTTCTTCATCGCTTCGGCGCTGCGAGCGCGTCGCTGGACGGTCAATGGCCGATTGAGGATGCGTCGTTCTGCCGCAAACTCGGTGAGTTCTGCGGCGAGAAGCTCCGCACCCGCGATGCCGATGATGAACGGCGCTTCCGGACTCGGGAACGCCGTCGGCGGCCACTCCACGTAGTTCGTCAGGCGATAGAGCAGGGCGGCCTTGACACGACGTTCGAGCAGCGCACCGGCATCGTCGCTCGCCGTGCGGCCATGCATCGGCATCGCGAGAGTGACGAAAATGGCGGCGAGAACCAGCGCGTGGCGGTGGAGCTGCATCGGCTGCAGTTTCACAGTTGCCAACGCAGTTTCAGGAAGGCCGCGCGCTGGGCCTCGGCGCGCAGCGGCGAACTGCCCCATTCCGGATGCGAAGGGTCGAACAGATTCCGCACTGCGAGCGAGAACGAAAAGGTTCGCGTCACGCGCCAACCGAAGTTCACGTCCACGGCAGTATACGCAGGCACGGGCCCGTTCGGCAGTTCGCCGACGCGCCGAACGCGGACATCCAGCTCATGCGCCGACGACAGATCGAAGGCCGATCCGAGCTGCCAGGTATAGGTCGGATCGTTGCCCGCAGCCGCCGTGCCGCCGAGGCTTGCGTTGCCGGGCCGCAGGGACAGTTTTTGCCAATGGCGCGTGAGTCCGCCGGTGAGCCGCCAGCGCGGATCGACTCGATAACTGCCCCAGGCTTCGACGCCGTTGAGCGATCCGCGCATGCCATTGCCGACCACGGCACCGCCCGGTGCGGGGTCGATCGTACGCAGTCGATCGAACTCGTGTCGAAAGACGCTGATCGAGTACGACAGTGCCGGCATCGGCTGTGCGCGATATCCGACCTCGTACACGCGCGCCACTTCGGAGCGGAAGTCGCGACCGCCGGCCAGGGCGTAGGGTGGGAGTGCAGGCGTATACAGTTCGCGATCGATGCGGGACGGCGCACGTACTGTGCGCGAAAGGGCTGTCCACAGGAGTTGGCGTTCATCCAGCCGCCAGGACAACCTTGCATTCGGCAGCGTTTCAAGTTGCGAGTAGTTGTTGTACTCGAGCTTGAGGCCGAGGGTGAGATCCACATTCCGGGTGAGCCCGATGTCATCCTGAGCGAAGACGTGCGCGCGGTGCAGATTCGTCGAAGGCGGGATGAACGCGAGCGCAGGACCAAGGTTTTGCAGCGCGTCGCTCATGAAGCGATAGCCGGCACCGACGAGCACGCGATGACGCTCCAGCGTGCGGAAACCAAACATCGCCTCGATGTCCCAGGTGTCCAGACGCTCCTTGATCGAGCCGGGCTGGTCGCGCTCGACCCGATCGTAGTACGCCTGGATTCGCCACGTGAGGTCGTTGTCTTCGCGCTTTTGCCAGCGCAGCAGCAGATTGGCCCCCGCGAGATCGCGCGAACCGCCGAAGCTCTGCTCGATGTCGCGGCGATAGGTGTCGCCCGAGACCATGAGCGAGTGGCCGCCGGTGTGCCAGTCCGTTCGAAAACCCGCCTGGCCGGCTTCGGTGCCATCGGCCAAGGGCATCCCGTTGCTGAGCTTGCCCGGGTCCCGTTCCTCGATCGTACCGTAGACCCGAAAGTGACCGCGGTCGCCAAGTTTGCCGCCCCACCGCAGGGTGGTATTCGTTTCCCGATTGCCGATGCCGCCTGACACCAGCGCGCCTTGCGTATCACCCGAACGGCGAGTGATGACGTTGATCACTCCGTTGACGGCGTTCGCGCCCCAGAGCGTCGAGCCCGGTCCGCTGATGACCTCGATGCGTTCGACGTCCTCCAGCATGACGTGCTGCGTTTCCCAGAAGACGCCGGAGAATAGTGGCGAGTACACCGTGCGGCCATCGATCATCACGAGCAGCTTGTTGGCGAGCACATTGTTGAAGCCGCGCGCGGAGATGGCGTACTGATTGACGTCGGCGCGTGCCACCTGCAGATTGGGTGCGAGGCGCAGGGCTTCCGGAAGTATCGTTGCCCCTGAACGGCGGATGTCCTCGTTCGTGATGACGTACACCGCGCTGGGCGCGGTCGACAGCGGCTGCGCCCGTCGCGCCACCGTTGTCACCGTGATGCGACTCAACTGCTCGACGCTCAGTTCGGCGAGATCCTTGAGTTGCGGCACGGCGGCAATATTTACGTTCGACGCGTGTGCGAGCGGCGTCGTCGCCATCAGGGCCACAGCGCCACTGAGCAGCAGAATGTGAGGCCGTGCGGCCAGTGAGACCGGCATTCGCGCTCCTCCCCCAACCCTGGGTTGCAACCCAAGGTTGGATCTTTAGCACGCGGTGTGCCCGGACGGGCGAATCAGGGTAGCGGTCAGGATCGCTATGAAGATCATCGTACAGACGACGAGCGGGCCGGTGGGGAGATCCGTGCCGGCGGAGAGCACGATGCCGGTACCGTAGCCGAGGATACTGACCCCATATGCAATCGGGAGGCGCCGCTTGCCCAAGCGACGGGTGGCGAGGGCGGGGACGACCAGACTCGCAAAGACGAGATATATCCCGATCAGCTGCACTGAAAATGTCACCACTATCGCGAACAGCAAATAGAACGTCTGGCGCGATTGAAGCCATCGTGGGCGCACCGCGATCGCAACGAGTAGCGGTCCGTACACCGCGCCGACATATGCAAGCTGGTCGGGGGTCGTCCACAGGATCTGGCCGACGAGCAGTTCGCTCAGATGCTCGCCGCCATGCGGATTCCGAGCGAGCAGGAGCAGCGTCGTGCAGGCGGCAAGTACGAAGCTGACGCCGATGATGGCCTCCTGTACGTCGGGAGTACGTTTGTCCGACCAGGTGAGGAGCAGCGCACCGCCAAGGGCTGCCGCCAGGGCGAACGCCTGCACGGCCCACCCCGTTTCGAACCCGAGGAAATGGCCCACGACGACCCCCACCCCTGCGATCTGCGCAATCGCGAGATCGATGAAGACGATACCCCGCTTGAGAACCTGCACGCCGAGTGGTACGTGGATCGCCGTGACCAGCAGGCCGGCCAGACACGCGGGCCACAGGATGCCCCAGTCGAACCCGTTCATTTCGCTGCGGTCAACAGGCGCTCGAGGGTGTCGTCGAACAAACTGAACAGATCCTGCGCCTTGTCGTTGCCGCCGACGGTGAAGGGCAGCACGACGACCGGCAACATCGTGCGTTGCGAGAGCCACTGTGCGGGTCGCGGATCGCTGTATGCGGATCGCAGGACGAGTCCGGCCGGATGCCGAGTGAGTCTGCCCAAGAGTTCACCGAGATGCGATGCCGTCGGAGGAATTCCGGGTTTCGATTCGAGCGCGCCGACTTCCCGCATGCCGAGCCAGCGAACCAGATAGCTCGTGTCCTTGTGATGGACGATCACTGGCATCCCTTGGAGTGCGACGCCGGCCGCTTCCCATTTCAACGACGCTTGCCGCCAGCGTTCGAGGAAGTGCCTGGTCCGAGCGCGATAGTGCTCGGTGTTGGCCGAATCGATCTGCGCCATGCGTTCGCCCAGCGCCGCAGCGATGCGGGCGATGTTCCGCGGATCCAGATGGACATGCGGATTGCCGGCGGCATGGACGTCGCCCATCGAGCGATCGACCTGTCCCGGCTTTTCGATCAGGTCGACTTGCGCGGCGGCTTCGAAGTAGCCCGGTTTGCCGACCTGGATCGCCGGATTGGCCGATTGCGCCTGAAGCAGCGGCAGCCAGCCGGTTTCCAGTTCAGCGCCGGTGCATACGACGAGCTGTGCGCGCCTGGCCTGGGCGATCAGGCTCGGACGCGCTTCGATGCGATGGGGATCCTGCATGGCCGTGGTGGCCACGTAAAGGTCGACACGTTCGCCACCGAGCTCCTTGGCGAGCGCGCCCCACTCGGGTTCACAGGCGAACACGGCGAGCGCAGCGCTTGCGCCGCAAGACCACAGAATGGCGATGCAGCCAACGGCCGTCGAGCGCAGTACGCCCAAGATGCGATGTCTCATCCTGCACTCCTCAGAACTTGTGCGCGCCGTGCGCGCCGAGGCTGTGGATGTACTGCAGCATGAGCACGTTGTCGCGCGGACCGAAGCGGCTCTCGTCGCGTGCGAACTGCAGCCGGAAGCGACTGAACTCGCTGGGGCTGAAGTCGAGCATGGCCGTGTTGCGCGAGGGACTGTGCGGGGCGAGCAGCGAGAAGTCGCCGGCCGTCGGGCCGAGCCCGTTGTCGACGATGCCGTTGCCCACGGTGCCGTAGTTCAGCCGATCGTAGCGATAACCCACGCGCCAGCGTGGCATGAATTGCCAGACGCCCTGCGCGTACCAACCAGACTGCACCGCGCGGAAGCTGTCGCCGAATACAGTGCCGAATTGCGGTGCGGCCTGTGCGGTGTCGTCGTACGCGAGCGATCCCGTTTGACGCACACGGAAGTACTCACCCTGGAGCTTGAAGTGGGTATTGCGCGCATCCCCGCGTGGCGCCCACTTTAGTACGCCGTCGACCACCCACATCCGCGTCTTGCCGTCGAACGTGTTCGTGACGGTATCGCCGCGGGAATCGACATCGTCGTAGCTGCGCCCGCGCGCGCTGGTACGAAGGAACGAGATGCCCGTGCGCCACGCATAGTCGGTGCCGATGTCGCCGCCCGCGTGAGCGAAGAGCGCCTGGCTGTTGGCGCCGCCCTTGTTTCGGTCGGTGCCGGGGAAGGCGTCACCGCTGCCTAGCTCCATTCCCAGTTCGAGGAACATCGGTGTCGGTGCGAGCCAGCGCAGTTGCGCGCCTTCCTGGCGGTAACGTCCGCCGAGGAACGCCTTGTAGGGCAGCGGTGCGTCCTGGAAGTCCCAGGCATGCTGGTGGATTTCGTTCTGGTAGCCGATGCCCGAGAACAAGCGACCGGCCTTGAGCGACAATCCCGCGGGCAACGCCAGTGTCTGGAAGTAGGCCTCTTCGACCTCGACCTCGTTCTCGGGGGTCAGGGCGAGGATCGCCGTCCCGCGAAAATACGGGTCGATGTTTGCGCTTAGCTGGAGTTCCGTTTCGGCAAGGCCGAAGCTTCGCTTGGGCGGACCGATCTCACCGCCGCTCGGGATGAAGCCGCCGATCTGGTACGTCTCCGGATCGAGTTTCGTGCGGGCATAGGTGCCCTGCAAGACCATGGAGATCGCGGGATTGAACGCGTTCTCGCCGCCGCGCTTCGGTCCTGCAGGGGGCGTTGCGGTCTGCCCTGCGCTTGCCTGCGGTGGGGTGGCGGCTTTCTGTTCGGCCTGCGTCGCGCGAGATTCCGCGTCGGCCAATCGTTTTTCTATCTCCCGCATGCGCGCCTCGTAGGAGCGCTGCAGTGCCTTCATTTCTTCGCGCAAACGCGCGATACCATCGTCCTGGGCCAATGCCGGCGCGAAAAAGAACGCACCGACGACGGCCGCAGCCATGCGTCGCTTGAACATGACGAATCCTCTGAGTTGTCGATTAAAGAGCGGCGGTCGATCCGCCGCAAAGACGCGCTCAGAGTGGGGTGGGGGGGCCGCGGGATCGCGGCTGGATCGATGCAAGGGCACCCAGGCGAGGCGGCGCGCCGTAGCATACGTTGGCCGCCGTGCCGGGATGCAGTTGAAGGGTTGTTTCAGTCGCCCCACCGCTCAGCAGCTGGCCCAGCATCGCGTCGAATGCGCAGAGCTGGCCGATGTCTTCGTCGTGTTCGTGCGTAGACTTCGGCTCGACCGCGGCCGATGCGTGCCTGCCGGAATCGTGCGTCTGATGCCACAACGCATGTGTGAGCGCGGTGTGGTGAGAAGCAAGCAGCAGCGCGCTGAGCAGAGCGGCCAGGATGGAACGAACGGCAGCCACGGTGCAGGGAATTCCGGAAAGTCGAGGCGGGCGCAGGGGCACCGACACGAAGTTCGCGACAGTATCGCCGAACGCATAGGCTGTCCAGTGCGGGCGTTCGCTTTCTCCGGACGATGCGGAGATATCCCCCAGTGGCGACGCGGTCGAACGCCCGCAGCCCCGTGGTAGCATCTATCGTTCATTGCACAGGCCGATGCCGGAGAAGCGTTCCCGCCGGTCGGGGCGAGGTCCGTCGGCTCCGAACCCGGACGAAGCCGGGATCGCGGGGTTGCGCTTACCCGCGAACGGGCATCTTTACCAGTAGCGCCATACGAGACCCACGATCGACGAAGCACCGAGAATCCCATGTCCATGCCTTTGCCTGAAGCCGCATCGCGCGAATTCCAGATCATGGTCAAGCCCATCGGCTCGATCTGCAACATCGACTGCAAGTACTGCTACTACCTCAGCAAGCGCGATCTGTATCCGAAGGCGAGCAGCTTCAAGTTCGACGAAGCTCTGGTCGAGCGCTACGTGCAGCAGCATATCGCTGCGAGTCCCCGCGATACCGTGCTGTTCTCGTGGCATGGCGGCGAACCGACGCTCCTCGGCGTGGACTACTACCGGCGCATCATCGAGCTGCAGAAGAAGCATGCGCCGCCCGGCAAGGAGATCCTGAACGGCATCCAGACCAACGGCACGCTGATCGACGAAGCGTGGTGCCGGTTTCTGGCCGAGAACAAGTTCTACGTCGGGCTGAGCCTCGACGGGCCGCGCGAACTGCACGATGCCTTTCGCTACGACAAGCAGGGCCGGGCCACCCACAGCCAAGTGGTCGCAGCCTACAAGATGCTGCGCAAGCATGGCATCCACGTCGACGTCCTGTGCGTCGTCAACGTGCGCAATGTGCGCCAGCCCAAGGCGGTCTACCGGTTCTTCAAGGATCTGGGGGTACGCTTCCTGCAGTTCCTGCCCGTGGTCGGCATGAAGCCCGACGGCGGACTCACCCCTGAGACCGTGCCGGCCAGGGAGTACGGCGAGTTCCTGAACGAGATCTTCGACGAGTGGGTGCGCAACGATACCGGCAAGCTCGTCGTGCAGAACTTCGACGAGGCAGCGCGCCCGTATCTCGGCGAAGAGCATGCCTTGTGCATCTTCCGCAAGACCTGCGGCGATGTCGCAGCACTCGAACACAACGGCGATCTCTACGCCTGCGATCACTATGTGCGCAAGGACCACCTCCTCGGCAACATCCGCGACCAATCCATTGCCGAGATGATCGAGAGCCCGTTCCAGAAGGAGTTCGGGCGCAAGAAGGCCGATCTGCCGCGCTTCTGTCGCGAGTGCGAGTTCCTGGATCTGTGCAACGGCGGATGCCCGAAGGACCGTCTCATCGACGCGCCCGACGGCGAGCCGGGACTGAATTACCTGTGCGCCGGCTACAAGGCGTTCTTCGGCCATACGAAACCGTACTTCCAGGAACTGGCGGTGCTGCATCAGGCCGGGTTGCCGATCGAGGAATTGACCCGGCGCATCCGTGCGCGCGAAACGCAGGCGCTGCCCAAGGCGGGCCGCAACGATCCCTGCCCATGCGGCAGCGGCAAGAAATTCAAGAAGTGCTGTATGGCGAACGCACTCGCCTGAGGCGAGGGAGGTCCGGATCCGTCCGGCGGGCGTCAGGCCGTCTTTGAACGAAGCCGCCGTGCCGCGAGCGTCACCAGTCCGAGTCCGGCCAGAAGAAGCGCGTAGGTATCCGGCTCGGGGACGGGGGAAGTCATCTGGGCCTGGATCCATTGCGCATACGGCGCAATCAGCATGCCGCCACCGATCGCGCCATACTGAATGGCCCCGCCGGGAACGTTGCTCGGGTTGCCGTTGAATGCGCCGACCCCGGCGATGCGCCACACGCCGTTGTCGTCGATGAAGATGGGGCTGCCGGAATCGCCACCCGCATAGCCCGCTTCGCGATCGACCGCGCCGGCCGTACCGGGCGCATCGAACGCGAAGACAAATCCTTCTGCGACATTGGGCGGCGCGCCGCCGCCCTCGTCGTCGGCGCCGAACAAAGCCGTCACCCGATTTTGCCCCACCCGCTTCACGGCGGCGTTCGATCCCTGCTGCAGTGTGGTCGATACTCCGTCGCTTGAGCCACCGTACGCGACCATGGTGAATGCAGTCGTGACGCCGCCGAGTCCCGGGGTACCATTGAAGAGCGAGTACACTGGTACGTTCACTGCGGCCGGCTCCGCCAACCGGATCACCGCGATGTCGTCGTTCCAGGCGAATGTGTTGTCGTTCGGGAGATTGCCGGTCGAGTAGTCCGGGTGAACGAAGATGTGACTGGCGACCAGTTGCTGCGTGAGATCGCCGCCGGCGTTGATGTTGATCTTGAGCTTGCTCGGATCGCGCGCGAAACTTGCCGCCACATGGGCTGCGGTGAGTACGTGGTAGCGATCGAGGAGCGCGCCCGAGTAAACCGCACCGCTGGTGGTCGGGGTAATCGATACAACCCCGGCCCAGGGTGAGGGTACGTTGTTATCGTCGACGATGCCTCCGACGAGGGCTTGCGCACACGGCGCCAGAGTCAGACCCAGGACGGCAAGTGCGGCGGTGAATCGATTGGCGTGTGGCATGCGTGTTCTTTTCGTGGTGGGGCGAGGCCCCCGGTGAGCCGCGCGGATTCACCGAAGACGCAACCGTAACGGCAGGTGCAGCAAGTAGTTTAGGACAAATTTCCGTACGCGCGTGTGCTCACTGCTTCGCGTTCGGATCGCTGCCGGCGCATGCGTGGCGCGAAACGGGACGGTTCCAGTTCGGCAACCGGACTGAGCAAGTACGCCTCGCACGGGTTGACGCATGTCAACGGCCCGCCGTTCGGGACGTCTATGATACGCATCGATCCGTGACAAACCCGCGAACGCCGCTCGCAGCGACGCTCGCCCAGGCAAATCCGAGGTGGAAACCATGACGATCAATCTGCGTACCCTCGCCCACGCCGGCATTGCATTGCTCGTGGCAGGCATGTTCGGACAACTGGTGGCCGCGCCGATCCAGGAAACCCATGCAGGAATCGCCGTCATTCACGGCGGCGTAGGCATCGAAGAGCGGGCCGCCATCGAACAGAAGGCAGCCGACCACAACCTCAAGCTCACGTTCGCCCGCAAGGGCAGCGGCGCCTATCTCTTCGGGGTCAAGGTCGTCGTACGCAACAAGCAGGGCAAGGTCGTCGTCGATACGACGGCCAGCGGCCCCTTGTTGCTCGCCAAGCTGCCCGATGGCGAGTACTCGGTTGCGGCGACCGAGCAGGGCATGACGCTCAGTCAGAACATTGCAATCAAGGGCAGCACGCGGCGCGACTGGGTGTTCCGTTTCGATCTGCCCAAGGGGGCGGAGCCGGAAATGACCGCGGGCAAAGAGTAGTCCACTGCGGGCGCGAGCTTCTCGGGGCACGGGATTCCCGCGGTCGCATCATCGAAGTTCGGAGGCCCCATGGAAGACGTATTTCGTTTCGGCGACTCTCTGGGTCCCGCCAGGATCATCCACGTATACGAACCGGGGCTCGGCCTCAAAGGCATCCTCGTCATCGACAACGTCGCGCGCGGCCCCGCCATCGGCGGCCTGCGCATGGCGCCGGACGTAAGCCTGGAGGAATGCTTTCGTCTCGCCCGGGCGATGACGCTGAAGAACGCGGCGGCGGGTTTGCCGCATGGTGGTGGCAAGTCGGTGCTGGTCGGCGATCCGCGCATGCCGGGCGAGCAGAAGCAGCGACTCATCAGGGCGTTTGCGCATGCCCTGCGCAACGAGCACGACTACATCTTCGGTCCCGACATGGGCACCGACGAGACCTGCATGGCCTGGGTCAAGGACGAGATCGGTCGTTCGGTCGGCTTGCCTGCCGCACTGGGCGGGATTCCGCTGGACGAGGTCGGGGCGACCGGCTGGGGACTCTATCACTCGGGCATCGCCGCGATGCCCTTCTGCGGTCTGTCCTTGAAGGGCGCGCTCCTCGCGATCCAGGGCTTCGGCGCCGTCGGTCAGCATGCGGCGCGTTTCTTCGTCGAGCAGGGGGCATTGCTCGTGGCGGCATCGGATACACGCGGGACGGTCGTCGATCCGCGCGGCCTCGACGTCGCCGCACTCATGCGCGACAAGCATGCGGGCAAGAGCGTGATCGACCATGCGGGCGGCGACAAGCGCAATGCCGATGCCATCATCGACGTCGAGTGCGACCTCTGGATCCCGGCCGCGCGCCCCGATGTGATTCGCGAAGACAACGTCGAGCGCCTGCAGACGCGCCTGGTGCTGCAGGGGGCGAACATCCCGTTCAGTGTCGGGGCCGAGCGTCGGCTGCACGAGCGCGGCGTGATCGTCGTGCCGGACTTCATCGCGAACGCGGGCGGCGTGATCTGCGCGGCCATGGAGTATCGCGGGGCGACCTTCAAGGCCGCCTTCGATGCAATCGCCGAGCGGGTCGGTGCGAACACCACGCAGACCCTGGAGCGCGCCAAGGCCGAAGGCATCGCGCCGCGCGAGGCGGCTTTCAAGATGGCGAACGAGCGGGTCGAAGCCGCGATGTGCACGCGGCGGTTTTCGATTTTCTGACTCGATAGGTCAGCGATGCTTCGTATCCGTTTCCATGGCCGCGGCGGACAGGGCATGAAGTCCGCAGCGAACCTGCTCGGCGATGCGTTGTTCGCGAGCGGCTGCGAAGTTCAGGATGCCCCCCGGTATGGCGCCGAGCGGCGCGGTGCACCGATGGCCGCTTATGTACGCGCCGCAAGCCACGTGATCGTCGAGCGCGGCGCCATCGTCCGGCCCGATCTCGTGGTGGTGGCCGATCCGAGTCTGATCGGCATCGCCGCAGCGGGCGTGATGCAGGGGATGTCGACCTGCTCGACCCTCTTCGTCAACACCTCCGAGCCCGAGGCATCGTTGCGCGAGCGACTTGCCTTCCCCGGTCGGATCGTGGCGTGGCCGTCGGGCGCATCCCTGCCCGACGGTGCGGGTGCCTCGATCGTGAGTCCGGCGTGCGCGGGTGCCGCGGCACGCCTGCTCGGCGTGGTCGGACGCGAGGCGCTGGCACAGGCGATCATCGCGCAGGGCGCGAACCGAAGCGACGAATCGAATCAGCGTTCGCTTGCCCATGGGCTCCGCGCCTACGACGCATTGGCAGCGCACGCGGGCTGCGTCGAACCGCAGCCGAAGGACGCGTTGCCCGATCGTCCAGGCGATCCGGACTGGGTGGTTCTGGAAACCGAAGATGCCGATCTCTCGGCGCCGGACATCTTCAACCCGGCAACCAGTGTGCAGGCCAATACCGGGACGTGGCGCAGCTTCCGGCCGGTGATCGACGACACGCTCTGCAATCGCTGCTCGTGGATATGCAGCACGCTGTGTCCGGACAGCGCGATTCGCGTCGGCGAGGATCGCCGGCCGATCATCGATTACGATCACTGCAAGGGTTGCATGATCTGCGTGATGGCGTGTCCGCCGCATGCCGTCACGCAGGTGGCCGAGTCCGATGCGCAACCCGCCCGGAGCGGCGCATGAGCCGCGTACTGCTCACGGGCAACGCCGCCGCTGCCTGGGGCGCGCGACTCGCCGAGGTCGACTACGTGCCGGCCTTTCCGATCACGCCGCAGACCGAGATCATCGAGACGCTTGCAGACTGGATCGCAAGCGGCGTGATCGGCGCACGCATGACGACCTATGAATCCGAGCATTCGATGCTCACCGGTGCAGCTGGCGCCGCGGCGAGCGGCGTGCGGGTCTTTACGGCGACGTCGAGCCAGGGGCTGCTGTATGCCATGGAGATGGTTTTCGCTGTGCCCGGCTGGCGCGCGCCCTTCGTGCTGGTCAACGTGTCGCGTGCGCTCGCTTCCCCGATCACGCTGGAACCTGACCATACCGACGTGCTCGCCGCTCGGGATGCCGGCTTCATCCAGATTCATTGCGCCACCTGCCAGGAAGTCCTGGATGCCGTGCTCATCGCCTACCGATTGGGCGAGCATCCTCGGGTACGCCTGCCGGTGCTCGTGAATCAGGACGGCTTTCATCTCTCGTTTACGCGCGAACCGGTCGAGTTGCCCGATGCAGATGCGGCGAAGTCCTTCCTTCCGGTATTCGACCCACATCAGGGAGGCTTCAGCGCGAGCCGGCCCATCAGTCAGGTCGTCGCAGTCCTCGGCGGATCGCCGTATTCGTATTTCCGCTATCAGGTGCATCTCGCGCAGCGCGAGGCGCTCGGTGTCTTCGACGAAATCACTGCCGAGTTCGCAGGTACTTTCGGGCGCAGCTACGGCGCGGTGGAAACCTATCGTGCCGAGGATGCCGAGGTCGTGTTCTTCATGATCGGCGCCTTCGTGGCGAAAGCGAAGCATGCGGTCGACCGGATGCGCGAGCGCGGCATCCGCGTCGGCGTCGTGCGGCCTCGTTTGCTGCGCCCCTATCCCGATGCTGCCTTGCGCGATGCGCTGCGCGGCAAGCGTGCCGTTGCGGTAGTGGATCAGAACCTCTCGATGGGCAGCGGCGGCGTGCTGCACGCGGAACTGGCCGGGGCGCTGATCGGTCATGCGGACATGCCGATGCTCGCGAGTTTCATCGGCGGGCTCGGCGGGCGCGACATCGCAGAGGACGAGTTCGTCGCCATGGCGCAGACCGCGACGACCGCAGCGCAGACCGGGTGTGTCCCCGCGCCCCGACTCCTCTACACCGCATCGGAGTTGCGCGAGTTGCGCAAGCTGCAGGCAATCGCCGGCGCGGGGAAGCTGCATGAGGGCCTGACATGAGCGAGAGCACGCTGAAGCGCCTGAAGGACATGCCGCGCGATCACGTTCTTGCGCCGGGGACCGCGATGTGTGCAGGCTGCGGCGGACTCGAAGCGCTCCACGAAGCGCTCGACGTGCTGGGCCGCAGGACGGTGGTCGTCAATGCCGCCGGCTGCATGACGCTGCTGGCCAATTATCCCTTCACGCCGTTTCGCGGCTCGTGGCTCTACACATCGATGGCATCGGCGCCGGCGGGGGCGCAAGGCGTACGCGATGCACTCGACATACGCAAGGCCACCGGTCGCTTAAGCGAGAGCGACGATCTGACCACGATCGTCCTGAGCGGGGACGGCTCGGCGTACGGCATGGGATTGTCCGCGACATCGGCGGCCATCGAGCGCGGCCTCGATTTCATCTACATCTGCTACGACAACGAAGGCTACGGCAACACCGGCCAGCAGTTCTCCGCGGCCACGCCGCATGCCGCGCGCACGCCTACGAGTTCCGGCGCCGAAGGCTTCGCCGGCGAGAAGAAGGATCTCTTCGCGATCTGGGCCGCACACCAACCGAGCTACGTCGCCACGGTGATCGGCGCCGAACCGCTCGATCTGGCTCGCAAGATCCAGCGTGCGGCGGGTATGAAGGGGCCTCGACTCATCCTCGCACTGGCGCCGTGTCCGACGGGATGGGATTTCGATCCGAGCGAAACGCTGGAGATCGGTCGGCTCGCCGTAAGCACCGGAATCTGGCCGCTCAAGGAATACATCGACGGTCATGTCGTCCATACCCGCGTACCGCGGCCGCGATTGCCGGTCGAGGCCTACCTCCAGCGGCAGGGCCGTTATCGGCATTTGTTCGAGCCCGAACGGAACCCGACGCTGATCCATGACATCCAACGGCGGGTGGATCGGTACTGGCGCGATATCGTTTAGGTCGTTCGAACGTCGCAACGCTGATCCACGCAGCGGCGCAAAGCGATATCTGTCGGGGTGCCCCGACGGCGTCGCCGTGATTTCGCGCGCTTCGTCCCTGTTGTAAGCGCGGCGTAAGCAAGCGACATCAGTCTCGCGTAACGCACTTCTTCTGGAGGTAGCACCGGATGTCGACTACAACGCCTTTCAGGGTGCCTGCGCTCGCGCTCTGCGCCCCTTCCCGCGGCTATCGGTTCGTGGTTGGTTGCACCATCGTCGCCGGACTGGCCTTCGTGCTCTACACGGCGTTTCATGGCGAGTTGTTTCGTCCCGTTCGCGATGCCGTCGAAGAGGGCTCGCTCAGCGAAGCGCTGCTGCGTCCGAGCATGCTGTGGGTGATGATGGGGTTGATAATGCTCACGCTCCGAACCGCCCTCTGGTTTCGGTACGCGCCGGCCGCGCCTGCAGAGCTATCCGATGCGCCTTCGCTCACGGTCGTGATTCCCGCCTACAACGAAGGCGCGATGGTGGAGCGATCGATCGAATCCGTGGCGTCGGCCCACTATCCCCGGGATCGGCTTGAGATCTTCGTGGTCGACGACGGCAGCACCGACGACACATGGACGCATATCGAACGCGCAGCCCGTCGTCATCCCGGTCTCGTGACTGCAATGCGTCTGCCCAGGAACGAAGGCAAGCGCGCTGCGCTGGCCGCCGGATTTAGCCGCGCCCGGGGGCACGTCCTGGTGACGATCGATTCCGACAGCGTGATCGAGCCCCAGGCGCTGCTCGCCATCGCAGGGCCGTTTCGAGATCCGAAGGTGGGCGCGGTGGCGGGCAAGGTGGCGGCCTACAACCGTGATAGCGGGTGGCTGCCGAAGATGCTGCATGTCCGCTATATCCTGTCGTTCGATTTTCAGCGCAGCGTGCAGTCGACCTACGGCACGGTCTACTGTTGCCCCGGGGCGCTGTCCGCGTATCGCGCAAGCGTGGTGCGCGAAGTGCTGGAAGGGTGGCTGAACCAACACTTTCTCGGTGCGCGGTGCACCTTCGGCGAGGATCGCGCCCTCACCAACGACATTCTCGCGCGCGGCTACGATGCCGTGTATCAGGGCACGGCGGTCGTGCATACACTGGTACCCGAGACGTACGCGAAGCTCGCCAAGATGTATCTCAGATGGGATCGCAGCTACGTGCGCGAAGAACTGCGTTTCGCGCGCATCGTGTGGCGCCGCCCGCTGGTGCCGATGATGCTCGCGGTGGTCGAGAAGTTCGTGACCAACCTGCGTTACCCCGTTGCGTGGACGGCGATGGGGCTGCTCGTGGTCAACACGATCGAGAACCCCGAGATGCCGCTGCGTACGCTGTTCGCCATCGGGATCGCATCGGCCTTCTACATGTTGTACTACCTCTACAGCGAGCGGTCCTGGCGCTTCCTGTACGGCATTCTCTATTCGTACTTTGCCTTCTTCACGCTCTGGTGGATCTTTCCGTTTGCAATCCTCACAGTGCGGGCGCGTGCGTGGATGACGCGTTGACACTGTGAACCAGGGCGGGCCATCCGTGGTTCGCGCCGCGGGTGGTCGTCCGAGCCGTTCAGGCCTTGTCGAAAAGTCTTACAGCGTTCCGGTATGTTTCCGCGGCCGTTGTGAAGGGCGCTGATTCTTGGATATGTTTTTTGCTGGCGCGACTCCTGCTTGCGCGCAGTTCGATAGGCGCGGCAGCAGTGGGAATGTAAGGTCTGCCGACACGTCGTCATCGGCCCGATTCCATCGGGGCGAAAAAGCATCCGCCGACAAGGATCTGTCCCATGACCACGCCCGTACCGCAGCCTCGCCGCCCCCAGCCGCCGAAGCCCACCTTCATCGCGCTCGCCGTGCTCGGTGTGTTCACCGGCGCCCTCGCGCCCGCCGGCGCCGCCGACTACTTCTGGAGTTCCGGAAGCTACGCCACGTTCAACGCGCCTCAGGCTTCGCCCAACCCGATCGCGGGGGGTGATACCGTGTTCGCCTCCGGTGCGGTCGACAAGAACTTCGCATCGATCGTGCTCGATATCCAGGGCACCCTCGCCTGGCAGACATCCTCGCGCCTCGGCTTTTCCGGTTCGAACCTGACCAACACGGGGCTCATCGACATCGTCGGCGATGCCTCGCTCGTCTACATCGGCGGGAGTGTCTCGACGCTCGCAAACGACGGCACCTTTCGCAAGAGCGCAGGTATCGGCACCACGAACATCGGCATGAACATCGGATTCGTCAACTCGGGTATCGTCGATGCGCAGTCGGGTACGATCGATTTCTCCGGCAATGGTGCAACCTTCAACGCCGGCACGCAGTTCATCGGGGCCGGGGTCAACCGTGTCAGCGGCAATGCGGCGTTCAACGGCGCATTGACGTCCTCGAACCTCGAACTGACAGGGGGCTTGTTTGCCGGCGGCGACGCGTCGATCGGCGGTTCGGTTACCTGGAGTGGGGGACAATTCGGCGGCTCGTGGACTTTGCCCGCGAATCAAACGCTAAATGCCGTCGCCGGCGGCAACAAGAATTTCAATGGGGTCACGTTCAACAATGCCGGCAACCTGGTCTGGGGTACGTCGAACCGAATCGGCTTTCAATCCTCGGCCGTCAACAACAGCGGTCTGATCGACATCCAGGCCGACGCGAATCTCACCTATATCGGCGGCAGCGTCTCCACCCTCGTCAACACCGCCACGTTTCGCAAGAGCGGCGGGGACGGCGAAACCGTCATCGGCACCAACATCCTGTTCACCAACTCGGGCGTCATCGACGCACAATCGGGCACCATCAATTTCTCCGGCGGTTCGGCAACATTCAACGAGGGCACGCAGTTCATTGGGGCCGGGGTGAATCGCATCAGCAACAGCGCTGCATTCAACGGCGCATTCACCTCGGCCAACCTCATTTTTGCGGGCGGCAATTTCACCGGCAACAGTGCCGTACTCAACGGTACGGCAGAGTGGACAGGCGGCCAGTTCATGGGAGATTGGCAACTCCCCGTCGGTCAGACGCTGCACGCGGTCACCGGCGACAACAAGAACTTCAACTCGGTCATCTTCGACAATGCCGGCACCATCGTGTGGGAAACCGCCAACCGCATCGGCTTCGTCTCCTCGGCGCTGAACAATGCCGGGCTGATCGACATCCAGGGCGATGCGAACCTGACCTACGTGGGCGGTAGTGCGTCCACATTGATCAACACCGGGACATTCCGCAAGAGCACAGGGGGCGGCTCGTCGACGATCGGCGTCAACGTTCAGTTCTCCAATACCGGCATCATCGACGCACAGACCGGCACTATCAATTTCTCCGGGGGCTCGGCCACGTTCAACGCCGGGACGCAGTTCGTCGGCGCCGGGGTGAACCGCATCAGCGATCATGCGACCTTCAGTGGGGCGTTTACCTCCGCCAACCTCGTTCTCGAAGCAGGAACCTACGGCAGTGTCGGCCCGAGCGGTGCCACCATCCTGGGGGCGGTCGGTTGGAGGGGCGGACAGTTTCTGGGGACGTGGGCACTGCCTTCCGGACAGACCGTGACTGCCACCGGCCCCGGCGAAAAGAACTTCAATGCCGTCGCGTTCACCAATGACGGCATCATCACCTGGGATACGGCGTCCCGCATCGGCTTCGTCTCCTCGACCCTCCGCAACAACGGGCTCGTCGACATCGCGGCGGACGCGAACATCAGCTACGTCGGCGGTAGTGCATCGAACTTCATCAACACGGCGGGCGCCACCCTGAGGAAAAGCGCAGGCGCAGGCTCCTCGATCATCGGTACCAACGTCGTTTTCCAGAACGCCGGCACCATCGAGGCGCAGTCCGGCACCATCGATTTTTCCAGTGGCTCGGTTGAGTTCTTGGCGGGCACGCGGTTCATAGGCGCTGGCGTCGTGCGCGTTAACAACGATGCGACGTTCAGCGGCGCCTTCGACGCCGCCAACCTGACGCTTGCAAGCGGCAGCTATAGCGGCACGAACGCCGTGCTGAATGGCGCCGTGCGCTGGACGGGCGGGCAGATGGTCGGATCCTGGCAGGTGGACGCAGGCCAGACGCTGACCGCACTGACCGGCGGCAACAAGAATTTCAACACCTCTTCGTCAACCCTCAAGGGGACGGTTCTCTGGCAGACGGAGGATCGTCTCGGGTTCGTCAACTCGGCGGTCACCAATCAGGGCTTGTTCGACATCCAGGCGGACGCGAACCTTACATACGTCGGCGGCAGCGCGTCCACGTTCGTGAACGAGGGGGTGCTCCGCAAGAGCGGCGGCACGGGTTTGACGATCATCGGTGGCAGCAACATCGCGTTTAGCAACCCCGGGACGATCGAGGCATTGAGCGGCACTATCGTCCTGCCGGCGAATTTCACCAATCCCGGCACCATCAAGGGTACGGCCAGTGTCCAGACCAACACGCTGACGAACACCGGCGTGATCGCCCCGGGCGCTTCACCCGGCACGCTGACCCTCGTCGGCAACCTCGTCATGAGTGACGCCGGCCGTCTCGATATCGAAATCGAAAGCAACTTGTTGCACGATGTGCTCGCCGTTACGGGTTCGGCACTGCTCGACGGGACGCTTGTCGTACGCCGCTTCGGTGACTATGCGCCCAGTGTCGGCGACAGTTTCACCATCCTCACCTACGCCTCCCGCGTGGGGCAATCGGAGTTCGATTCGCTCTCTACCTTGGGCTTCGGCAGCGGTGTGCTGTTCGACGTGGCCTATGGCGCCAATGCCGTGACCTTGTCCGTCGCTGCCGTGCCCGAGCCCGAGAGCTATGCGCTGATGCTCCTGGGACTGGCCTGGGTCGCCTGGGCCGTCCGCCGACAGCGGCAGCACACTTCCGCGGCGGCTGCATAAGCCGGCTGCTCGACAAGCGTGTCGACGGCGGCGCGCATGGCGCAAGCTGAGTCGGGTTGCCCCGACTCGGTGACCTTCGGGGCGTGGTCCACGGCAGGTCACGGCATTCGCTGAAGGCGTATCGTCTGCCCCCGGATCGGCCGCTCAGTCGAGCGTGATGCCAGCCTTGGTGACGACGCCGCGCCACTTCTCCAGATCACGCTTGATGAACTGGGCAAAGTACTCGGGCGTATTGCCGATGATCTGCGCGCCGTCGCCCCCGAGGCGCTTGCGCACCTCCGGGGACTGCAGTGCCGTGCCGATCTCGCCGTTGAGGCGCGTCACGATGGACCTGGGGAGATTCGCAGGACCGGCGACGCCGAACCAGTTGACCACCTCGTAGCCCGTGCCGGTTTGTTCGTCGACCGACGGGATGTCGGGAAAGGCGGGATTTCGCTTCAGACTGGTGACCGCAAGCATCCTCAGCTTGCCGGCCTTCACGAGTCCGACAGCGGTGATCGGGCCGACGAATGCATACTGCACTGCGCCGGCAACCACATCGTTCGTGCCGAGCGCCGCACCCTTGTACGGCACGTGCACGGCACGGGCACCGGTCAGCGATTTGAACAGTTCACCGCACATGTGCCCGCCGGTGCCGTTGCCTGCCGAGGCATAGTGCAAGTCGCGTGACTTCGATAGCGCGATCAGCTCCTTCACCGAATTCGCCGGCACACCGGGGTTCGTGACCAAGACGAGGGGCGACCACATCACCATCGAGACGTAGCTGTAGCCGGTGATCGGGTCGTACGACGGATTCTTGCGCAGGGCCACGTTGGTCGTGAACGATGTATAGATACTGGCCAGCGTGTAGCCGTCGGGTGAGGCGGCAGCGACGAGCTCCGCGGCGACCACACCGCCGGCGCCACCGCGATTGTCGACGACGAAACTTTGAGTCATTTGCTCGGCGAGCTTCGGCGCAAGCACGCGTGCGACGAGATCCGCGGTCCCGCCGGGCGGGGCGGGGACGACGACGCGTACGGGACGGGCAGGATAGGCACCGTCGGCCGCGAGGGCGGGACTGTATTGCGCAACGGCGGTTGCGCAATACAGAAGTGCAGTGATCCGGAGCATCGTTGTGTTCAATCGGATCGGCGGCGTGAGGCGCTTCTTTGAGGGGCGTGCGAAGGCGAGATTCGGCGCAGCGTGCGTTGCCCACGGTTTGCGCGCGAATGACGGAAAGAACATGTAGACATTTTGCATGCGAGCTCGCCTCCTGGAGTCTTTCCGGCAGCACAAGCGTCGATTGTAGTCGCATGTGCCGAGCACCTGTCATTTCGTTTCGGATCCGAGAGACGCACGAGGGCGATGCGGTTCGCGTTTGGCATATAGGCATGGACCGATCCATCCATCATCGGTAGACTGGTGCGGGTTCGTTCCCGCTTCAGTCATTGCAAGCTACGTCGTGCGCAATCTGCTTGCGCGTCGCGATGCCTGCGGGCCTCGTACCGACATCACTTCTGCGGATTTGATGACGTGCACAGACGTGTTGCCGGGCGCGTGCCGGCAACCCCGATCAATGCTCGATAACTGCTAGCGCACTCATGACGACCCCTGTCGAGATATTCCCGTGGAGCGCCAACTTCGAGACCGGCATCCAAAGCATCGACGATCAGCATAAAAAGGTTGGTGCATCTGCTGAACCTGCTCGTCGGGCATCTCGCGCATCAGTCCGCTGCACCGGCGATCAATCAGGTCTTCGCGGAACTTCGCCATTATGCCGACGAGCATTTCGTCGACGAGGACCGGATCTGGCTTGAGCATCTCGGCGAAATCGACTGGGTCATCGAACATCGGGTCGAGCACGACGACTACGTGCAGAAACTGGCTGCACTTCGCGTCGAAGAGGGGCACCACGATTTCGATGAAATCATCGAAAACGTCGTCAGTTTTCTATCGCGTTGGCTCGTTTTGCACATCATCGATTCCGACAAGCGATTGGCCATCGCTGTGCTGGCGGTGCGGTCCGGATCGTCGGTCGATGGTGCGAAGACGATTGCCGACGAGGCCATGACCGGTGCCATGCGAGCAGTCATCGATGCGGTCATGCAGATGTACGACAAGCTGGCAATTCGCACCATCGACCTGACCCGGGAGATTGCTCGCAGGCTCCATGCCGAATCCGGACTGAAAGGCATCAATGAGGAACTGCGCCGACTGCGCAGCGAGGCCATCGACGCGAACCGGGCGAAGTCCGACTTTCTTGCGAACATGTCCCACGAAATTCGCTCTCCGCTCAACGCGATCACCGGCATGGCGCACCTCATTCGGCGGGAGGGCCTGAGTCCGATGCAGGCGCAACGCATGGAGAAGCTCCTCGGCGCCGGGGAGCACCTGATCTCGATCATCGACGCCATACTCGATCTATCCAAGATCGAAGCAGGAAAGATCGAACTCGCCGTCGAGTCGGTCGTGCCGCAAGCGATCGTGGCGAACGCCGTCGCCATGGTGCAAGGTCAGGCAGAGGCGAAGGGGCTTCGAATCGTGACCGATTGCGATCCGGTGGCGTACCCGCTCGTCGGCGATACGACCCGGCTTCGACAGGCCCTGCTCAATTATGCAGCGAACGCGGTTAAGTTCACTGCGACCGGTCGAGTGACCTTTCGAACACGAATCGTGTGCGAGGAATCGAAGCGAACGCTGCTGCGCTTCGAAGTCGAGGATACCGGCATCGGGATTTCGCCCGAGATCCTCGAACGCCTGTTCGATGCGTTCGAACAGGCGGATGCGTCGATCACCCGCCGTTTCGGCGGCACCGGATTGGGTCTCGTCATCACGCGTCGTTTGGCGAATGTGATGGGCGGCGATGCCGGTGCACATAGCGAAGCCGGACGCGGCAGCACGTTCTGGTTCACGGCGTGGCTGAGTCGGGGTACGGCAGCCGTCGTCGATGACTCGAAACCACCCGAACAAGCCGGAGATACCCTGCGCCGCAAGTACGCCGGCACCCGTGTTCTCTTGGTCGATGATGAACCGGTCAATCGGGAGGTGGGCCAACTGCTGCTCGAAGACGTGGGCCTGTGCGTTGACGTCGCCGTCGATGGCGCGGACGCGATCGAGCGCGCAGGGCAGGCGGCCTATGCGCTGATTCTGATGGATATGCAGATGCCTGGCATCGATGGCCTCGAAACGACCGCCCGACTTCGCGAAATCGCCGGACTCGGTGCGGTACCGATCATCGCGATGACCGCGAATGCCTTCGACGATGACAGGAAGCGGTGCCTCGATGCGGGAATGGACGATTTTCTCGCGAAGCCGGTGCAGCCCGAGACCCTGTACGAGGTGGTGGTGCAATGGTTCACCCGCAGCAGTGAGCGTCGGGGCGCGTGAGCGAGTGGCGCCCGGCCGGATTTCGAGGAAGGCGGGGATACGGCGTATTGCGCAACCGGATGTCGGTAGGGATTCGCGTCTCTTCCATTTTTCCGTGCGCGGATTACCATAGGCTCGCGCAAGGCAACTGGCACGGGTCGAGGTACGGCCTTATCTACTTGCGCGTTCACCCCGATCGCAGCAATCCGCCGCAGCGCCCTTGAGAGGAGACACCCCCATGATCGACGTTCATGCCCACTGGAGACCTGCCGAACTGACCACCGCGCTGCGAGAGCGAACCCGCGAGCCGCGAATCGTCCGCAATGCAGACGGGAACGAGGTATTGAAGACGCGCGTCGGCGAGGAACCGCTCGCATCCGCATTCGACGACGTCGCGTTTCACGTGCGTCGCATGGATCGTCAGGGCGTCAGCACCAGCGTGCTGTCGCTCGTCGGCGGCTTCTGCTGGATCGAATCGCAACCGATCGACGTATCGCTGCCCCTGTGCCGGATGGTGAACGATCGATTGTCCGCCATCTGCCAGGAGCACCCGGGTCGGTTCGCCGCTTTCGCGGCATTGCCGCTCGTCGACATGAAGGTCGCCGCTGCGGAGTTGGAGCGTGCCCTGAAGTTGCCCGGCATCGTCGGCACGCAGGTACCCGGCAACGGGTTCGTCACGAGCAAGGATGCCGAAGCCATGCGGCCGGTGATGGAAGTGGCGCACCGCAATCGCGGGATCGTCTTCATCCATCACGGGCCTCGCCCCGGGGATCCGTTTCCGAAAATATCGAGCGACGTCGACAATGCTCGCCGGCGCAACGGCACCCTGGACATGCAGGCGTCACTCTCGTCGGTCATGGTGACGTTGTGCATGACGGACTTCCTCGATCCCTATCCGGATGCGACGGTCGTCGTCCACAATCTCGGCGGCAACATCCCCTACGAGATCGAGCGCATGGATCACCGCTGCCTGCTCGATACCCCGCAGGAGGAACTGCCTTCCGCGCGCTTTCGTCGGTCGAAGGTGCTGGTCGACTGCAATTCGTTCGGCGCCCGGGCGATCGAGGCAGCCGTGGAACTCTATGGGGCGAATCGCATCGTGTGCGGCACCGACGGCAGCGAGTTCGGCTGCGACTGGACGCTGAAGGCGCTGCACGATGCACGCATCAGCGACGACGAGCGTCAGAAGATCCTTTACGGCAATGCCGCGTCGCTGCTTGCGTCGCGCGCGCAAGTTGCACCCCAACGCGCTGCCGCGTAGGTTCGAAAATTCGGTGCCAGGCACGTGCCTGGCACCGAATTTCAAGATGTGGATCGGCTATGATCCGGCTCCAACGTCTACGAAGCCGGAGGAGTAGAAAATGCAAGTCGCCCGCATGATAGGCACCGTCGTTGCGATTGGCCTGAATACGGCGACGCTTTCAGCGTTCGCGCAGTCGTACCCGCAGCGTCCGGTTCGGATCGTCGTCAATGTGACGGCCGGCGGCGGGGTCGATACGACGGCGCGTGCCGTTGCGCAGCATCTCAATAGCGTCTTCAAGCAGCCGTTCGTCGTCGACAATCGAACGGGCGCGGGCGGCTCGATCGGCATCGAGCTCGTCGCCAAGGCTAACGCCGACGGCTATACATTCCTCATCTGCAGCAGCGGCATCGTCACGAACGCGGCCTACAAGAAGCAGAACTACGACCCGGTGCGCGACTTCCAGCCGGTCAGCAATCTCACGTCCACGCCGTATCTCGTCGCAGTCACACCGTCGTTTCCCGCGAAGTCGATCAAGGAGCTGGTGAGCCTCGCGAAGGCCAAGCCGGGCGTGGTCACCTACGCAACGTCGGGTATCGGCAGCATCACGCATCTGGGCGCGGCGCTCCTGCCGTTGCTGAGCGAAACCAATATGCTCAGCGTCCCCTTCAAGGGTGTGGCCGATGCCTACCCGGCAGTCGCCAATGGCGACGTCAACTGGATCATCGGCGCAGCGATCTCGGCCTTGCCGCTGGTCAAGGCGGGGCGCATGCGTGCAATTGCGATCACGACACCGCAGCGAAGCAGGCTGCTGCCGGATCTGCCGACCGTCGCGGAGACCGTGCCGGGCTACGAGGTGGTCGGATGGTTCGGGATGTTCGCGCCGGCCGGTACACCGATGGCGCTGATCGAGCGGGTCAGCGCAGAGACCAAACGTGGATTGCAGCGGCCGGATTTCGCGCGCATGGTCGAGGCGCAGGGGGCGGATATCATCGGCAGCACGCCTGCCGAGTTGGCGAGCGTCGTGAAGAACGAAGTGCAGATCTGGCAGAAGGTGGTGAAGGCCCTCAACGTCAAACCTTGAGGATCGACTTTTCCGAGGAAAACTGCGCTAGGCACAGTTCGTCCCAGAACTGCCAGAAGTTAGTGAAAAGCCTGAACGCCAAGCTTTCAGCGTAGCGGCTTTGCGGGGCAATTTTGTCGCCGCGTGGCCCGCCGCCTTCGCCCACTCACGCCTTCAGCCGATACCCCGTCTTGAAAATCCAGGCGATGATTCCGATGAAAACGGCGAGAAAGCCGAAGGTCATCGCCAGGCTGATCTCCAGGCCGACGTCGCCCTGACCGTAGAAGCTCCAGCGAAAGCCGCTGATCAGGTACACCACCGGATTGAACAGCGACACGGTGCGCCAGAACGGCGGCAGCATGTTGATCGAATAGAAGCTGCCGCCCAGGAACGTAAGCGGCGTGATGATGAGCAGCGGCACGAGCTGCAGTCGCTCGAAGCCGTCGGCCCAGATGCCGATGATGAAGCCCAGCAGGCTGAACGTCATGGCCGTCAGCACCAGGAACAGCAGCATCCACAAGGGATGGTCGATGCGCATCGGCACGAAGAACGCCGCCGTCGCCATGATGATCAACCCGAGGATGATGGACTTCGTCGCCGCCGCCCCCACATAGCTCAGCACCACTTCGACATAGGAGACGGGGGCGGAGAGCAGCTCGTAGATCGAACCGGTGAACCGCGGGAAGTAGATTCCGAACGATGCGTTCGATACGCTTTGCGTCAGCACCGAGAGCATGATCAAACCCGGAACGAGAAAGGCGCCGTAGCTCACGCCGTCGATGCTCGGGATGTGGCTGCCGATGGCCGCGCCGAAGACGACGAAGTAGAGCGACGTCGACAGCACCGGCGAGATCACGCTCTGCATGATCGTGCGCTTCCAGCGCGCCATTTCGAACTGGTAGATCGCAAGGACGGCATGGCGGTTCATTGCTTCGCGCCTCCGACCAGTCCGACGAAGATCTCTTCGAGCGAGCTTTGCGTCGTGTGCAGGTCACGGAAGGCGATCCCCGCGCGGGCGAGATCCCGCAGCAGATCGGCGATGCTCCCGCGCTCGCCCTTGTCGTCGTAGCTGTAGACGAGTTCGGCACCGCCGTTGACGACTTCGAGGTGATAGCGATCGAGCGTCGGCGGCAGGTGGTCGATCGGTTGCGCAAGCTGCAGCGTAAGCTGCTTGCGGCCGAGCTGGCGCATCAGGTCTTCCTTGCGCTCGACGAGCATGATGCGGCCCTTGTCGATGACGCCGATTCGATCCGCCATCTCTTCCGCTTCTTCGAGGTAGTGCGTCGTGAGTATGATCGTCACGCCGGCATCGCGCAGCGAACGCACGAGATCCCACATGCCGGCGCGCAACGTCACGTCGACGCCTGCGGTCGGCTCGTCGAGAAAGAGCACCTGCGGCTCGTGCGAGAGCGCCTTGGCGATGAGGAGGCGGCGCTTCATGCCGCCGGACAAGGTCATCACCCGACTGTGGCGTTTGTCCCACAGGGACAAATCCGTGAGCACCTTCTCGATATAAGCGGGATTCGGTGCCTTGCCGAACAAGCGCCGACTGAACGACACGGTGTCCCAGACGGACTCGAACGCTTCGGTCGTGAGTTCCTGCGGCACGAGACCGATCATCGCACGGGCGGCTCGATAGTCCTTGATCGTGTCGTGGCCGTCGACACTGACCGTGCCCGTCGTCGGCGTGACGATGCCGCACACGATGCTGATCAGCGTTGTCTTGCCTGCACCGTTCGGACCGAGCAGGGCGAACAGTTCACCGCGACGAATGTCGAGGTCGATCCCCTGAAGGGCCTGGAAACCGCTGGCGTAAGTCTTGGTGACGTTGCGGATGGAGATGATCGAAGTCATCCGGGCGAAGATAGCACAGGCGACAGCCCGGTTCGAACTCGCACCGGACTCGTGTCCCATCCGGGGCTGGAAGGCGGGAGCAGGCACACGACCTTCTGTCGCGCGCCTGAATCCCATCGGCCTCGATGGCTACTCGAACACGCAGCCTCGCTCACGCATGATCTTCTCGTAGGCGGCCTTGTTGTTGTCGCCCTTGCCGATGTCGCCGAAGGTCGAGACTTCGCTCTCCTGCTTGGCCTTGGCGAGCTTGTACACCGCTTCGATTTCGTCGTAGGGAATGCACAGCAGGCCGTCTTCGTCGCCGATGACGAGATCACCCGGTTCGATCACCATGCCGTCGAGCGAGACCGGCACGTTGATTTCACCGGGGCCGTCCTTGTACGGACCGCGATGCGTGACACCGGCTGCGTACACGGGGAAGTTGCGGCTGCGCACATAGGCCAGGTCGCGAATCGCGCCGTCGATGATCATGCCGCCGAAGCCCTTGCGTTCGGCGTAGGCCAGCATCCGTTCGCCGACGATGGAGTTGACGAGCTCGCCGCCGCAGTCGGCGACGAGAATATCGCCGGGCTCCGCGATGTTGAGTGCGTAGTGGAGCATGAGATTGTCGCCGGGACGGGACTTGATCGTGATCGCAGGCCCGCACAGCACGCCGCCTGCGTGATAGGGGCGCAGCCGTGCACCGCCGCCGGTCATGCGAAAAGTGACGTCGCTGATGTTGGCGACCGGAATGGACTTGAACTTCTCCACCCAGCTCGCATCGACCTTGCGCTTGCGTTGTAGGACTCGGAATCCGAGGGTCATCGTGTTTCTCCGTCGTTGTCGTCGTGTTCGTTTTCGGTTCGATCAGCGCTGCACAGCGGCGCGCTTGTCGAGGCGTGCCTTGAGGCGCGGATACACCTTGAACGCATTGCCCTGGTAGACCTTGTCGCGCCGGGCCGCCGAGAGCCAATCGATCTCGTCGATGTAGCGCTTCGTGTCGTCGTAGTGAAAGCCGGTTTCCGGATCGATCCCTTTCACGGCGCCGACGATCTCGGAGGCGAACAGCACGTTGTCCTCGGGGACGATCTTCAGCAGCAATTCCATCCCCGGCTTGTGATAGACGCAGGTGTCGAAGTACACGTTCTTCAACAGCTCGGTGAGCGGGGGGCGTTTCATGTCCTGCGCGAGACCGCGGTAGCGGCCCCAGTGATACGGCACCGCCCCGCCCCCGTGCGGGATGATCATCTTCAGGGTCGGAAAATCCTTGAACAGATCTGCCTGGATGAACTGCATGAAAGCGGTGGTGTCGCCGTTCAGATAGTGCGCCCCGGTGCCATGGAACGCGGGATTGCACGACATGCTCACGTGCACCATCGCGGGGACGTCGAGCTCGACCATCTTCTCGTAGAGCGGGTACCAGTAGCGATCGGTCAGCGGCGGATCGGTCCAATAGCCGTCGGAGGGGTCGGGGTTCAGATTGCAGCCGATGAAGCCCAGCTCCCTGACGCAGCGCTCCAGTTCGCGGATGCAGTTCTTCGGACTCACGCCGGGCGACTGCGGCAGCTGACACACGCCGACGTAGTTATCGGGATAGAGGGTGCATACCCGATGGATCATGTCGTTGCACGCCACGGTCCAGTGTTCGCTGGTGACGGCATTGCCGTAGTGATGCGCCATGCCGCCCGCGCGCGGCGAGAAGATGGTGAGGTCGATGCCGCGCGCGCGCTGGATCGGCAGCTGGTTCTTCTCGATGCTCTCTCGGATCTCGTCGTCGGTGATGGTGTAGTCGACGAGCAGGGGCGGTTTCGATGGATTGCCGAGCGCTTCGATCTGGCGCCGACGCCAGTCCTCGAACTGCTTCGGGGCCGTCGTGTAGTGTCCGTGGATGTCGATGATCATGGGATGTTTCGCTTTCTTGGATGCGCGTTCAAACGCACGCGACGGTGTAGGTGTCTTCCACGTTGTCCGGCAGCTTCCACTCGGACCAGGTCTGGCCGTCGTCCATCGTGTTGAACACCTGCCCGCAGCGCGAGATGCAGCAGACCTGCTTCGGGTCGGTGGGATGTTCGGCGATGTACATCATGGTCGCATTGGCCTTGATGCCGCGATCGTAGCGTGACCAGGTCTCCCCGAGATCGAGCGTGCGAAAGAGCGAACCGTCGTGGCTGCGCGAGGCCGGCGAGAGGCCGGCGTACATCTTCTTCGGATCGTGCTTCGAGACGATGACGGCACGGCAGTACGTGAGCGGCGAGTAGCGGCCGACCTCGATGTCCTTCCAGGTCTGGCCCAGGTCATCGGTCGTGAAGATGCCCATGCGCACGGCCAGGAAGGCGCGCCCCGGCTTTGCGGGGCTGATCACGATGGCGTGCGAGTCGAGCATGCCGGAGGCATCGGTATCCGCCTGGATGCGGCTCTTCAGATGATCGTTCCTGACCGACAGATCGATGAGGGGCTGGGAGAGATCCTGCCAGGTCTCGCCCGCATCGCGGCTTAGCATCACGCCGCTGACTTCGAGGGCAGCATAGACGTGGTCCGGATGGGCGGGATCGACCGCGATGCCGATCCCGCGCGTCGGGAACGCCATCGGGCAATGCTCCATGGAGATCGCGCTCTCGACCTTCTTCCAGTGGTTGCCGCCGTCGGTGCTGCGCCACAGGGCGAAGGGAGCCGCACCGGCGTACATCACTTCCGGGCGGGTGGGATGGAACTCCAGAGACCAAATCACCACCCCGCGTTCTGGAAAGCCGAGCCGCTCCCAGCGATCGCCGCCATCGGTGCTGCGGTACACGCCGTCCTGTGTGCCGACATACAGGACGTGGTGCTGCGTCGGATGGACGCGGATCACCCGCGCTTCGACCTGATCGGGCAGATCGCGCGTCAGTGACTCCCAGGGCGCATCCCCGACTTCCTTGCGAAAGAGTCCGCCGCGGTAGTGGAACGCGTTGGTCTTGAAATGTGCGCCGCCGGCGTAGACGCGGCGGGTTGGGTTTGCGCTCATGCTCGGTTTCCTCCTCGATGGACTGGAACTGCCGCCGGCTGCAGGCCCCGTGACATGTCGGGCCGACCGTTGGAATTCTCGCCGATTGCGCAGTTCTTGACACGCGCTCCCGTGCCGGAGTCGTCCACGAGGGCGGCCGCGGTTTGACGCCTCCCCGCAGACCGCATAACGTTCGCCGTTCACGCACGGGGGAGGACTCAGACATGCATCGCATTTTTGCGCCGCGCAGGCAGCATTCGACCGGCAGGACCGATCGATCCACGACGAGGCGCCATCCGGCAAGCTGGGTTACAGCGTCAGCCTTGATCTGCCTGACGTCGCTCGCCGGCGCGCAATCCTATCCTACGCGACCCGTCCGGCTCGTGGTGCCGTTCCCACCCGGCGGGACGATCGACATGGTCGGTCGACTCGTGGCGCAGGGGCTCAGCGATCGGCTCGGTCAAACTGTCGTCGTCGACAACCGCGCGGGGGCCGGGGGCATCGTCGGTGCCGAGGTGGTCGTGAAGTCTTCGCCCGACGGTCATACCCTTTGCCTGTGCAGCGCGGGCGCGATGATCAGCAGCCCGCTGCTGGCGACCAGGCTGCCGTACGACTCGCGAAAGGACTTCGCGCCGGTCAGTACGCTTGCAACCGTGCCCTATGTGCTGCTCGTGCACCCGACCGCCGGACCGACGAGCGTGACCGCGCTGCTCGCGCTCGCCCGACAGAAGCCCGGTACGCTCAACTTCGGGTCGGCCGGCACGGGCAGTACCTCGCATCTTGCGGGCGCGCAGTTCGTCGCGATGGCGGGAATCGATGTCGTCCACGTGCCGTTCAAGGGCAGCGCACCGGCGGCGGCGGAAGTGATGGGTGGGCGTATCAACTTCGTGTTCGAAGCGATCGGGGCCGGCACGCAATACGCGCGCAGCGGCCGGATGCGTGCGATCGGCGTGTCGACCCCCAAGCGATCACCGGGCTTGCCGGACGTACCGACGATCTCGGAACAAGGCGTGAGCGGATACGAGATGAGTACCTGGCATTCGGTGTGTGCACCGCGCGGTACGCCGCAGCCCGTGATCGACCGGCTCAATCGCGAGGTCGTGGCCATCATGAACTCGCCCGACGTCCGCGATCGGTTCGTCGCTGCGGGCACGGAGCCCGGCGCAAGCACGCCCGAGCAGCTGCGGCTTCGCATCGAGCAGGAGTTCGGGCGCTATGAGAAGCTTCTGATTCAGCTCGGCTTGCTCAAGCGCTGAGGACGTCGGGAGGAGGTCGATCGCGGTCCGCTTCAGGAGGGCGACTGCCGGTCCGATCGACGCCGTGCACTCGGTGCGATCCTTTGCGCGCGCTTCATGGATCGGCCGATGCGCTCGGGAAGTTCGCGGCGACCACTTCGGCGATGTCGTCGATGTGTTCGGCGAGTAGCTTCTGGGCGCGCGGGCGGTCACCGCAAAGCGCGGCCTCGGAAATGGCGCGATGATCGCGCGCCGTGCCGGCCATGAACGATTGCACCGGCACGGCGATGCGCCGGTACCGATCGAAGCGATGATAGATGCTCTTGCAGAGGCCGAGCAGGATCGGCGAATTGCAGGCGCCGATGAGCGCGAAATGGTACTCGCGGTGGATGCGCTCCCAGTGCTCGTCGATTGGTCGCGGATCGCCCACCTTCGCCGCCACGGTGGAAAAGGCATCCGTCGCTCGCCGGACGCGCTCGCGCCAGCGCGTATCGCCGCGTTCGACGGATAGTCCGAGGGCATAGATCTCGGCATGACGTCGGGCCGCGATGACGTCGGTGAGGTCGGCCACGGACACCGATTCCACAGAGAAGCCGCGCTGGCTGCGCAGGACCACCAGATGTTCGCCGATCAGCTGGCACAGTGCTTCGCGCAGTGGACTCGTGCCCACGCCGTAGCGTTCGACGAGCGAACGCAGATGCAGCTTCTGCCCCGGCGGGAGCAGGCCGGACACGATATCGGCCCGCAGCCGCCGCAATACGGCGGAGGCTTTGGAGTGCGTGTCTTCGCAGGCCGCCTGCGGCGGTAGACGCATGTCGTTCATCGGGGACCTCCGACCGGTTCCCAGCAGAATGCGTACCAGGCAATCCGAACCCTGTGTTTCCGGTGGCCGGATGTCAGCGCCCTCGAAGCGCTTTCCCCAGGAGAACGTTGCCCGTCCCGGGAATTTCGATATCCCGCGGCGAGGTGCATCGGGGGGAGTGATCGTGCACTCATACCGAGCGGGAAACGATTCTCATGCTCCAAACTTCACTCTGGCTGCTCTTCGATTTTTCGATGGCATGGGGCTTGCAGAAGGCCGACGCATCCCTTTGAACGAGGTGATGCCATGCATGTCGTCGTAACGCTTACTCGCTGCCTGTTCTTCGTCCCTTTGCTGCTGGGTGTCGCACCTGTCGCGCATGCGCAGTCGAACTCGGCGGATGCCTTTCCGGCGAAGCCTCCGCGGCTCGTCATCCCCTTCTCTCCGGGCGGAATTTCGGATTACCTTGGACGCGTCCTCGCAGAAGCCGCACCGGAGTCCCTCGGTAGCGCGCTGACCGTGGAGAACCGGCCCGGTGCGAGCGGCAACATCGGCATGGACATCGTCGCCCGGGCGGCCCCCGATGGCTATGTGCTGGGTCTCGCGACCGTCGGACTCGCGAGCAACGCGGTGCTCTATCGGCGGGTGTCCTTCGATCCGGTGCGCGACTTCACCGCGATCACGAAGATCGGCTCCATTCCCTCGGTGATCGTGGTGCATCCCTCCCTGCCGGCGAAGACGGTGCAGGAGTTCATCGCGCTGGCAAGGAAGCATCCGGACGAACTGGCATTCGGCTCATCCGGCCTGGGCACAGGGAGTCATCTGGCCGTCGAGTTCTTCAAGTCGGCGACGAGCACACGCATGACGCACGTCCCTTACAAGAGCACGGCGCAGGCCGTACCGGATCTGTTGAGCGGCCGCTTGCAGTTCATGTTCGATTTCCCGACGACGGCGGTATCACCGGTGAAGTCAGGCAAGCTGCGCGCCCTTGCCGTGACGTCGGCGAAACGCTCCGAGGTCCTGCCGGATGTCCCGACAGTCGCCGAGGCGGGTGTGTCCGGATTCGAATTCGGGACCTGGGCCGGAATCGTGGGGCCGGCCGCGCTGCCCAAGCCTATCGTCGAAAAACTCAATGCCGGTTTCATGCGAGCGCTCTCGTCGCCTGGCGTGCGTGGGCGCTACGCGGAGCAGGGCATACAGACGACCCCGGAAGGGCCCCAGGCGTTCGCTGCGTATCTGCGCAGCGACGTCGAACGCTGGCGCCAGATGCTGCGCAGCGGGCATCTGGCCCTTCTCGACTAGCGGATAGGACGCGCGTACCGGATCGTGCGCGTCGACCATGATAAGTGGAGGAAGAAGCACATGAGCACGACAGACATCCAGGACTCGATCGTTCACGAAAGCGCAGGCCTGCCGAAGCTCGGCATTCGCAACTACTGGTATCCGGCGCTGGCCGCATGGCGACTCGGCCGCAAGCCGAAGGCCGTGAAGATGCTGGGCGAGGACATCGTGCTGTTCCGTGATGGCGGCAGGATTCATGCGCTCGCCGATCGCTGCGCGCATCGCGGGGCGAAGCTCTCGATGGGCAAGTGTCTCTATCCGGGCAGCCGCAGCATCACGTGTCCGTACCACGGCTGGACCTACGACGGCGGCAGCGGCAAGGTGCTCGCCAAGCTGGTCGAAGGCCCGAATGCGCCGATTCCCGCCAAGGCACGGGTCAAGGTCTATCCGGTACAGGAGTGTCGCGGCGCGATCTGGATCTTCGTCGGCGACATGGACGCCGTACCGCTGGACGAGGATCTCCCGGAGTGCATCGCCAAGGAGGACGATTGGCACATCATCTGGAACTGGCGCACCTATCAGTGCGACTGGCGTTTGCTCTCCGACAACCTCACGCACGACCAGCACGCGCCCTTCCTGCATCGTACGGCGCCGGAGCTGTTCATGAAGCCCATCTTTCCGCATGCGACCCGCAACTTCGCGGAGCCGCTGGAGAATGGCAAGGGCATCGGGCACCGCGCGCTCGACGGCATCACGACGGCCGAGTATCCGGGGCTGGGCCCGTTCCCGCCCCAGAGCGAGTGGTATCGCTTCCTGCCGGCGACCGGTCGCGGTCGCGAGATCGATCCGGTCAAGTCGCCCGCGGTGGTCAAGTACGGAATACGCTACAGGCATATGTCGCTGCTGCCGGCCACGCACCTCATCGGTCGACCGAGCGGAGACTTCTTCACCGTGCGCTGGATCCTTCCGGTCGACGAGAAGACGACCATCCTCTACAACTTCAACTGCTTTCGCCGTCAGAGTGCGCTCAGGACGCTGGGCGACCGCCTCGGCTGGCTCTTCTGGAAATCCTGGGCGCACGACTGGCTGTTCTCCGATCAGGACAAGTGGATCGTCGAGAAGATCGACCCCGACGGCCCCGAGCTGTTGTCGCGCACCGACGTCGGCGTGGCCGCATGGCGCCGGTTTTGTCAGGCGCACGCCCGCAAGCCCGTCGCCGACGCGACTGCCGCGGATCTTCCGGCAAGCCCGAGGACGATCGCGGCATGAAAATGGGCGAGCAGGAGCAGGCGGCGCTGTCCGCCTTGCTGAAGACATTGCATTTATCGGGCCAGGCAGGTCAACCGCGCATGCTGCCGCGCGAGTGCTTTACGCTGCCCGCATTCTTCGACTTCGAACGCGAGGCGATCTTTGCCCGCTCCTGGATCTGCGTGGGTCGCGCCGACCAGATTCCGGAGCCCGGCGATTCGATGCCGGCGAAGGTCGCGGACGAACCGCTCATCATCGTGCGCGGCGAGGATGGGTGCGTCCGTGCGTTGAGTGCAGTGTGCCAGCATCGCGGGGAAGTGATTCCGTGCGAAGGCGGCAAGATGCGTGGCTTCCGCTGTCCGCTGCACTTCTGGAGCTACGACCTCGAAGGCCGGTTGGTCGCGGCCCCCCGCATGGGGGACCGTGCGACCCTCCAGTGCCTGAAGGACTCCGTTCGCCTGCAGCCCGTGCGCTGCGAGGTGTGGCACGGGTTCCTGTTCGTGAATCTCGATGCCGACGCAGCCTCCGTCGCAACCGCCCTGCGCAAGGTCGAGCCCTTCTGGGAAGGCTACGACGAGGCAGACCTCGTGACGGTGCCGCCCGTGCCGTCGGGGAAAGTCTTTCCCTGGAACTGGAAGCTGCACTTCGAGAACTTCACCGATGCCTACCATCCGGAGTTCGTGCATCGGGGCACGCACGACTTCGCGCCCAGCGTGCACGCGGACGGTGGCGTGCGCTTCTTCGATTTCGAACCGGACGAGCAGGCGATCATCCGTACCGTGCCGCTGCTGAAGCCCGATGGCGGGATGATGAGCGAGGGCTGGGGCGAGGCCGCTGCCTTTCCGCCGATCGGCTCGCTCAGTGCCGAGCAGCGCGGACGCATTGCCTTCGTGATGATTCCGCCCGGCATGACGATCATCTTCGCACCCAACGTGGTGGCGTATCAGCTGATCACGCCGCTCGGCGTAACCTCGATCACGGCAGCGAACGATCGCATCAGCGGCGGCGGGTGGCTCTTGCCGAAGTCGACGCTTGCGTTGCCGGATTTCCAGGCGCGCTCGGACAGCGTGCGTGAAGGCGGCGCGAAGATCTGGGCACAGGATCTGCCGGTGAATCTCGGCATGCAGGCGGGCAAATCGTCACGCTTCTGCCCCCCCGGCATCTACGGGCCGCTCGAGACGACGCTCGTCCAGTTCAACGCGTGGTTGATGCGTCGGTACCTCGCCGCCAACCCTGGGTTGTAGCGGTCGATTCAACCCAGGGTTGGCGCTAGTGCCCTGAGTCGGAGATTCGTTGACACATTGCCGAACGGAATTGGTACTGTCGAAATCGGCGCCAGACGCGAAGGAAACCACAGCCAGGTTGAACACCTGGCGAGGATTTCCGCCAAAGTATGGCGTCGATTCTCGGCGCTTTTGGTCAGCGAATTTCCGACTCAGGACACTTAGACCTTCAGGCCCAATTGCTTGGTGAGCTTGCCCCACTTGTCGTATTCGCTGCGGATGAGTTCGCCGAAGGCCTCGGGCGTACTCGTTTCGGGATCGAGGCCCAATGCACGCAGACGGGAATTCAGCTCCGGTTGTTCGATGGCCTTGATCGTTTCGCGATTGAGCAGATCGATCACCGGGCGCGGCGTGCCGGAGGTCGTCAGCAGCCCGTACCACGACACAACCTGATATCCGGGCAAGGTCTCCGCGATGGCGGGCATGTCCGGCAGCACCGCGAGGCGTTTCGGGGATGTGACGCCGAGTGCGCGCAGCTTGCCCGACTTCACGAACTGCAGCGCGCCGGAGACGGCGGTGATCTGCATCTGCACTTGACCCGCGACGAGATCGTTCATGGCCGGGCCTGCACCGCGATACGGCACGTGCACGAGATCGATCTTCGCTGCGGATCGGAAGAGCTCGACAGCGAGGTGGCCTGTGGACCCGTTGCCCGATGAAGCATAATTGATCGTGCCCGGCTTGGCCTGTGCGAGGCTGATGAGATCCTGCACGGACTTGGCCGGTACCGATGGATTCACGACCAGCGCAAGTGGACTGCTCACGACGAGGCTGATCGGTGCGAGATCGCGCTGCGCGTTGTAGGGCAGATTGCGGATGAGGTGAGGCGACACGGCGATGGTGCCGTTGGCAGCGAGCAGGAGTGTGTGCCCGTCGCGATTGGCGCGGGCAACCTGTTCGCCGCCGACGCTGCCGCCTGCCCCCGGACGATTGTCGACGACGAACTGCTGACCGAGCTGCTCCGTGAGTCTGGCGGCCACCATGCGCGCGACCGCGTCGACGGGGCCACCCGGGGCGAGGGTCGTGATGAGACGCACGGGGCGCACGGGATAGGTCTGCGCTTGCGCATCAGGTGCAAGCACGATCGTGCCCACGGCCATGAGGGCAAGATGCGCCTTCGACTTGCCGCTGCGGTATGCGAGTCGCTTTGTTTCGGTCATCTCGATCACCATCCCAGGACGTAGGCCGGGCGCCGCGGATCCGCGCCGCCATGCAGGACGCCATGCTTGCGATCGTTCACGATCGTGCAGACGGAGCCCGCGCGCGGGGTCGTGTCATCCCAGCGGAATACCTTGTGGCCGAGCGCTTCCAGTGCGTCGCTCACCGAATTGGAAATGGTGTTCTCGATCTGCAGCCGCCCCGGGAAATACGGATGCGGCTGGAACGAGCCGGGGAAGTTGTAGGTGGCGAAGCGGGGTGCCTCGACGGCCTCCTGCGGGGCCATGCCGAAGACGTTGATGTTGAGGAACACCTGCAGCATCGCCTGCGTCTGCACGTCGCCGCTCGGTGTGCCGAAGGGCATATGGAGCTGACCGTTTTTGAAGGCGAGCGCGGGGTTCGGTGTGAGGCGGGGGCGTTTGCCGGGAGCCACCGATGACGGATGATCGGGTTCGGCCCACGATTGCGTCCCCCGACCGGAGCAGACGATCCCCACTCCCGGCACGATCGGCGTCTCGTTGCTGCCGTCGCTCGGCGTGGCGGAAAAGGCGTTGCGATCGCGATCGACGACGCAGATGTACGACGTATCGCCCGGGCCGGGGCCGTCTTCGCGTTCCGGCTCGGGCATCCAGCGGTTCGCGATTTCGCCGAGCGTGCGTGGATTGCCGGCCGGGGGCATCTCGCTCCATGCCTTGCGCGGATCGATCATCGAGCGACGATGGTCGGCATAGCGCGTCGACATGAGGCCCTTGATCGGGACATCGACGAACTTCGGATCGCCGAAATGGTTGTGTCGATCGGAGAAGGCGAGCTTCATGGCTTCCACCAGCACGTGGATGTACTCGGGTGTGTTGTGGCCGAGCGCCTTGAGGTCGAAGCCTTTGAGCAGATTGAGCGTCATCGGCAGGACGGGCCCTTGCGACCAGGGGCCGCAGGCATGCACATCGATGCCGGCGAAGCGCGTCTTCAGCGTGGGTTCGAAACTCACGCGGTAGTCGGCGAAATCTTCGCGGCTCATGAAGCCGCCTTCCTTCCGGATGAACTTCACCATCTGCGCGGCGATGTCGCCGCGATAGAAGGTTTCGCGAACGGCCTTGAGCCCGGCCTTGCGGCCGCGCTTGCGGGCGACCTTACGCTCTTCGTCGGCCAGGAACTGCAGCGTATTGGCGAGATCCGTCTGGACGAAGAGTTCGCCTGGTTGCGGGACGCGTCCGCGCGGCAGGAACACCTTGGCGCTCGAGGGCCAGCGCGCGTACTTGTCGTAGTTACGTGCAATGAATTTGCTCAACGCCGGATACATCGGAAAACCCTCGCGCGCGAACCGGATCGCGGCCGCTGCGACGTCGCCGAAACTCATCGTGCCGAAATTTTCGAGCGCCGACACCCAGGCATCCGGCGCGGCAGGGACCACGCAGCGAAGCACGCCGGAGGGAATCGAGCCGCCATGATGTTTCATGAAGTAGTCGGACTCGATCGCCTTCGGCCAGACGCCGAGGCCGTCGATGCAGTGCACGCTCTTCGTCTTGGCGAGATGGATCATCTGCGGCGCGACGCCGCCGAAGCTCACGCGGTCGCACTGGAGGACGTCGATCGCAAGTCCGGCGGCGACCCCTGCATCGATCGCGTTGCCGCCCGCTTCGAGAATCGTGAAGCCCGCGTGTGCGGCGAGATAGTGTCCGGCGGATATGACGTGCCGGGTGCCCATGATGGTCATGCGACTGGATGCCACGATGCGGTCCTCTTCTGGGGGCGCTCGATGAGCGCGGATCGTGAATACTATACGGCATCGTTTCGCGAAGAGAAGACGCGCACGCGTCTGGTGCGCCTCGATGGGTTACGCCCAGGATTTGGACGCAGTGAGGGGCTCGCATCGGCCGCCGTGATTCGCACTAGAATGGTCGTGCCGATATCGGCAGGTCCTTTGGAGGAGGTCCGCATGGCCAGCGTCGTTACGCGTCCGAGTATCAAACCGCTGCATCCCCTGTTCGTCGCCGAAGTCACCGGCGTCGACCTCACCGTGCCGCTGTCGCCGGAAGAGAAGCAGACGATCTGGCAGGCGTTCAACGAGCATCAGATTCTCGTGTTTCGGGATCAGAGGCTCGACGACGAATCGCAGATGCGGTTCAGCCGCAGCTTCGGCGATCTGGAGCGCATGGAGGCGCACGCAGCGAACGACTACCAGCCCGGTCACATCGCCATCATGACGAATCTCGATGCGAACGGTAAGCGCCTGCCCCTCGACCATCCCGCGATGATCCATCGCGAGCGCAACGAGCTTTGGCATACCGACAGTTCGTTCAAGCCGATCGGCGCACTGGCTTCGCTCCTGCACGCGCGCATCGTGCCGCCCGTCGGGGGGAATACGGACTTCGCGACCGGCCGTTCGGCTTACGAAGCGCTGTCGGCCGAACGCAGGGCGGCTCTCGACGACCTGAAGGTGATCCATCGTGTCATCGCACCGAACGAAACGTACGACACGAAGGCGTACAACGACGAGCAGAAGAAGCGACTGACGGTCGTGCATCCGCTCGTTCGCACCAACCCCGTCACAGGCCGCAGGAATCTCTACGTCGGTTCGCACGCGCAGGAGGTGATCGGCATGCCGCCGCAGGCGGGGCGTGCGCTCCTCGACGAACTCACTGCGCTATGCACGCAGTCGCAGTTCGTCTACAGCCACGTGTGGCGTCTGCACGATCTGGTGATGTGGGACAACCGCTGTACCCTGCATCGCGCGACGACGTTCGACAAGATCAAGTACGAACGCAAGATGCACCGCACGACGGTGGCGGGGCGGGCGCCGGATGAGGCGATGGCGGCGATGCCTTGAACGAAAGGAACTGGGCCAGGTACGGTTCTCCGTCTAGGTGCCGCAAGCCATCAGGAGTCCGGCCTGATTCCCGCCTCCTTCACGATCTTCTGCCAGCGTGCAAGATCGCCGCGCACGACGTTCGTCATCTCCTGCGCCGTATTGCCTACTGCCATGGAGCCGTCGGTGCGCAGGCGCTGCTCTACGGCCGGGTTCCTGACCGCACGGACGATTTCGGCATTCAGCCGGGCGACGACGGCTGGAGGCGTTTTCGCCGGAACGGCCGCGGCATACCAGTTGTCGACGGTGAACCCGGGGATGCCAGCCTCGATCATCGTGGGCAACTCCGGGAAGCTCGGCGACCGGGTCGACGAGGTGACCGCGAGGGCGTTGACCTTGCCGGACTTGATATGCGGCATGCTGGAGAGGATCACGCCGAAGAAGAACTGCAGTCGTCCCCCGATCAGATCCTGCAAGGCCGGCGCACCGCCCTTGTAGGGGACGTGCGTCACCTGCGTGCCGGTATTGAGGCCCAGCATCACGCCGGCCATATGCTGCAGCGTGGCGATGCCCGACGAACCGTAGGCGTACGGCTTCGCTTGCTTCCTGGCGAGCGCGACGAACTCCTTGACCGTCGTTGCGGGGATGGATGCATGCACCAGCAGGATGTATGGCTGCGCCGAGAACTGGCTGACATAGGCGAGATCGCCGGTGAGATCGTACGGATTCTTGCTCATCGTCGCGTGGTTGGCGGGGAACGACGCTGTGATCGTCACGAGCGTGTAGCCATCGGCCGGCGCCCGAACGGCGATCTCGGTGCCGATGTTGCCTGAGGCGCCCGTGCGATTGTCGACGACGATCTGCTGACCGACCTGCTCGCTCACGTGCTGGGCGATCAGACGGGTCGTGAGATCCGCGCCGCCACCGGCCGCGATGGGACAGATCCAGCGCATCGGCTTCGTCGGAAACTGCTGAGCGACGGTGCCCATGCCGATCCCGCATAGCGCGACGCCGACGATTCCCTGGGCGACTTTCCGTTTCATGGACATCGTGTGTACTCCTCTTGTTCGTCGACCCTGAGTCGACCCCGGGGTCGACTCAGGGTCGAGGCAAGGTCAACGATCGGCGTGATGCGAGGCGTCGGTGCGTCAGCGATTCGCCTCGGCGGCGACCGCCCACGCCAGCAGCTGTGTTCCGCGTTCGAAATCGCTCATCGTCATAGCTTCCTCGGCAACGTGGCTGCCGTTGGCATTGCGCACGAACACCATCGCCGAGGCAATACCGGCGCGCGTGAACTCCTGTGCGTCGTGTCCGCCGCCGCTCGCCATCTCGTGGAGCGGAACATGGAGTGCGTCGCAGCCGTCGCGCAGGGTGGCGACCAGCGTTGGATCGAGCACCGTCGGGGTGCTCAGCGTGAATTCGTCGAGTTCGAATCGCACCCGGTGTTCGGCTTCGATGAGCTTTGCCTGGTCGGTCACGAAGGCGCGCATGATCCCGAGCACTTCGGGACTGCCGCTTCGAATGTCGAGCGCAAAACGGGTTTCGCCGGGCACCTTCGACAGGCTGTGGACTTCCGGGTCGGTCGACAGTTTGCCGAACGCGAATACCAGGTCCTTGCCCTGCGCATGCAGTTCCTCCCATTTGCGATGCACGCGCATGACCAGATCCGACGTGGCGATGACGGCGTCTGCACGGATCTCCTGCGGGGTTGCGCCGCCGTGATTGTAAGCGCCGATGCAACGCGAGTTGCGCAGGCGCGAGTTGCCGCGAATGCTGTCGACCACGCCGACGGCGAGACCTTTCATCTCCAGGACGGGGCCTTGCTCGATGTGCAGCTCGAAGTAGCGACCGATGCGCTCAGGCGTGAGGTGCGCAGGACCGCGTTTGACGCGATCGGGATCGAAGCCGCAGTCGGCGATGTGCTGACCGAGGCTGCGGCCGGTGTCGAGCCGCACGGCCTTGTCGAGTTCGGCCGGATCGATCAGGCCCAGCGCCATCCGACTGCCGAGGTGCCCGCCATGCTCGCCCGCGAACCAGCTGCTCGATTCTTCGCAGCGGATCGCCATCACGCTCACGTCGGCGCGATGCTCGATGCCCGCGCTGCCGAAAGCTTCCAGCACCGCGAGTCCCGCAATCACGCCCGCAGCGCCATCGTAGTTGCCGCCGTTCGGCACCGAATCGAGATGCGAGCCGATGATGAGGGCAGGTGCCTGGCTGTCGGTACCTGGCCGCGTCATGTAGAGGTTGCCCGCAGCATCCCAGGTGCACTGCAGTTCAAGACGCGTCGCGCACGCCTGGACGAGACGATAGGCATATTGCTCGCCTGCGCCGTAGGGATCGCGCGATATGCCGTTCGTGCCCCGGGTGTTGAGGGCGAGGTCGTCGAAGAGCGCTTGGGCTGTCGGCATGGCCGCGGCGACAGCGTCGGCCAGCCGGGTGGTGAGGGCGGGGTTTATCGAGGCAGGCACATTGAATCTCGTCGGTGGAAGGACACTTATGCGGTCATGCGCTTACGGTATGCCGACAGGTCCGATCGCGCAAGTCTTGGTTAAATCCCTGCCCCGATGCGGATGCCCCCGGGCCACCATCAGAGTATCGGCCCGATCGGCTTTCCTTGCCCGCGCGGGAACACGACATGCAGGCGCACGACACTGATCATCTCATCTTCATCGTGGAGAGTCATCGTGCATCGAGAATTCACGTCCTGTATCGAAGCCTGCGACGCGTGCGCCCGCGCATGCGACGATTGCGCATTCCAATGTCTGCACGACGGCGACGTGGCCGCCATGGTTCGATGCATTGCGCTCGACATGGATTGCGCCGACGTTTGTCGGTTGACCTCGGCCTTCCTGGCGCGCGGCAGCGAGCAGGTCGCGGCGGTATGTCGCTTCTGTGCCGACGTATGCGAAGCCTGCGCTCAGGAGTGCGCCAAGCACGCGCATGCCCATTGTCAGGCATGCGCGCAGGCGTGCCTGCAATGTGCCGATGCATGCCGGCGCATGGGGCAAAGCGGCGCTGCGATGGTGTGATTCGCACGGGCACGGACGGATGTTCGAACGTCGCAATCCGCCACGGACGCGCGCTGGCGATCACGGATACGCCGTGATTCAGGCGCTCAATCGGTCCGCATGCCGATCTGTTTCGTGAGTGCGGCGTAGCGGTCGACTTCGGCGCGAACCAGTTGGGTAAACGCTGTCGGTGTCGTGCCTACCGGTTCGGAACCATCGGCCGCGAAGCGTCCTCCGACGTCGGGCGATTGCATGATGCCTGCGATCTCGTGCTGAACCTTGTCCAGTACTGCCTTCGGCGTCGCGGCCGGCGCGGCGAGCCCGTACCATCCGCGGACATCGTAGCCCGGCAGACCCGATTCGGCGATCGTCGGCAGTTCGGGGACGACCTTCGATCGCGTCGCTGAACTGATCGCGAGCCAGCGCAGCTTTCCGGACTTCATGTGGCTCCAGGTGCCGATGATCGTGGTGAGTTGCGCATTGATCTGGCCGGAGATGGTGTCGGCGATCCCTTGTGCTCCGCCTTTGTACGGGACGTGGATCCAGGTGAACTTGCCCATCTGCGCGAGCATTTCCCCGCCCAGATGGCTCAGCGAGCCGTTGCCGGCCGAGCCGTAGGTCAGCGTGCCAGGCTTCGCACGTGCCACCTCGATCAGTTCGCGTACGGTCTTGGCGGGTACGTTCGGATTGACCGACAGGCAGTAAGGTTGCGACGTCAACTGCGTGACGCCCGTGAGGTCCGTCAGCAGGTCGTACGGCAGCTTCTTCATCAGGGAGCGGTTGATGGTATGCGAGGTGGCGATCAGCGCCATCGTGTATCCGTCGGCCGGCGCACGAGCGAGGAGTTCCAGCGCAATGTTGCCGGCGCCGCCCGGGCGGTTGTCGACGACGACCTGCCTGCCGAGCCGTTCCGACAACTTGGCGGCAACGGTGCGTGCCGTGAGATCGGCACCGCCGCCGGCCGAGGTACTGACCAGCCAGCGTATGGGGCGCGATGGAAAATCGGCGGCGCTCTGTGCGAGCACGTCCGATGCGCCGGCACAGAGTGCCAGCGCGGTCATTGCACTGCGTAGCATGTCTTCTCCCTTTTCAATGCGTGTTTCGGTGCAACCGTGCGTCCGAGCGACCATTCGACACCGGCGATCCGGCGCTGTCCCTGAGGAGGATCAATCCAGCATGAACTTCGCGCCCGCCCGCTGTGCGATGCCACGCAACAGGGCGACGAGATCGTCGGGCAGCGGAATGCCCGAGGCGAGTCGCGTTTCCCGGCTGGCCTGTTCCGGGTCGCCGGGAATGAGCACGGGCTGTTGGGGATCGGCACGTTTGGCTCCGCGCAGGACGTCGATCACGTCATCGAGGTCGTTCTCGAATTCGCCTTCGTCGCGGAAGGCCTTCGGGTCGATCGCCATGAAGAAGTGGCCGAGATTGTTCGGATCGCCGACCTTCTGCGTGCGATTGCGGATCGGCGAGAACGAGGCGCCGCAGAGGACGCCGCCGAGTATGTGCACCATCGCGCCGAGCCCGTAGCCCTTGTGGCTCCCCAGTTCGCGCGTGCCGCCGAGTGGGGTGATGCCGCCTTCCTTGGCCGCGCTGTTGTACATCATCTCCATCGCGCGAGCGGCGTCGGTGACGGTATTGCCCTGACCGTCGACCATCCAGCCTTCGGGAATCGGCTTGTGATTGAGCTTGTAGACCTTGATCTTGTTGGCGGCGACGGTCGTGGTCGCCATGTCGAGTTCGAAGTTCGGTTGGCGTTTGGCCGGCGCGGCGAAGGCGAAGGGATTGGTGCCGAGGATCGGTTCGGCGGAGAACGTCGGCACCATGATGACGCCGCGGGTGGCGGACGTGACCATGCCGATGCAGCCGCGCTCGGCGGCGATTTTCGAGTAGCAGCCGGCGGCCCCGAAATGATTCGAGTTGTAGACGCTCACCACACCCACGCCGACGTTCAGCGCCTTGTCGACCGCGAGGTTCATGCCGTAGGCCGCGGCCGGATGTCCGATGCTGGCATCCGCATCGACGAGCGCCATCACCGGCGTTTCGCGCACGGTGCGAAAGGTCGGGCGCGGGTTGACCTGCTTCAGCTTCAGCTGCTCTTCGTAGCTCGGAAGCATCGAGATGCCGTGCGAATCCACGCCGCGCAGATCGGTTTCGGTCATGAGATCCGCGGTGGTCTGCGCATGCGCTTCGCTCATGCCCCAGCGCAGCAGGATCTCCAGGGTCTGGTTGCGGACCGTTTCAACCGGAAATGACTTCATGACGTGCTCCTGTAGAGATGTCGTGAAAAAAACCGAGATGAGGGGCGCGCCCTTCGGTATGCCGGAAATGCGCGCCACGCGCTTCGTTGACCCCGCCCTGGCCCTGAGTCGACCCCGGGTCAGGGCTTCTTGCGGTTGAGGAAGGCTTCCATCATGCGACGCGGTTCGTCGGTGCTGCGGGCTTCGACACACGCGCGGATGCCGGCGAGGATGCCGTCGCTGAGGGACAGGCGCTCCCAGTCGCGCAGCAGTCGCTTCTGCAGCCGAATCGCACGCGGGCCGCCGAGCAGGATCGATCCCACCATCTTCTCGACGGCTGCGTCGAGGTCTGCGGCGTTCACGAGCTTCTGCAGAAACCCGCATTCGTAAGCCTCGCGGGCATCGATGATGTCGCCGGTAAGCACGAGTTCGGTGGCCTTGCCCCAGCCGATCAGCGCCGGCAGCAGATTCGCTTCCATCCCCGATGGAATGCCGACACGCACTTCCGGCATGCCGAACTTCGCCGTGTCCACGCCGACGCGCATGTCGCAGGCGGCGGCCAGTTCCATGCCGAAGCCGAAGCAATAGCCGTTGACACGCGCGATGACGGGCACGGGGCACTGCCGAATGGATTCGTTGGCGACATGGGTGAGACCATGCTCGATCGCGGCATGCTCGGCATCGAGATCCTTCATCTCGTGGATGTCGGCCCCGGCGATGAAGGATTTGTCGCCTGCGCCGGTGATCACGACCACCCGGACGGATTCGTCGCGCGCAAGCTTGTCGAATGTCGAGGCAATCGCCTGCTTGCCGGGGATGCCGAGGGCATTTCGTTTGGCTGGGTTGTTCACCGTCACGTAGGCGACCTGGCCGGCAGCGCCGCGGTCGTCGAGACGGCACAGCACAAGAGATTCACTTGCGTTCGTGGTCATGCGTGGGTCCGTTTGAATGGGATGTCGCCGCTCATTATCGCCCAACGCATGGGGATGTCCCCAGCGCCGATGTCGAAGCGGTCCCGGGGTGGATGAAAGCGAATCGGGGAAAAGCGCGCCGCCAAAAGAAAGAAGCCTGTCCGCGTTCGGACAGGCTTCCTGAATTCATCCTGCTTGCAACGTACCGGGCAACCCGGCAAGAGCACTTGCGTGGTGTCTACTCGCGCCGGACGAAACGTCGTTCGACGTTCGTCCGGGCGATGCACGCGTAAACGAAGATCAGCCGCCTTCTTCGTAGGCCTGTTCCTTCTTCTTGCGGATGGCCGGCAGGATCATGATGATGATCAGGAGGATCGAGAGCACCATGAACGTGCCTGCGATCGGCCGGGTGAAGAAGACCGTCGGATCGCCGCGCGAGATGAGCAGGGCGCGCCGCAGGTTCTCTTCCATCAGCGGGCCGAGCACGTAGCCGAGAATCAACGGTGCCGGCTCGCACTGCAGCTTGACGAGCGTGTAACCCAGCACGCCGAACAAGCCGCACAGGTATACGTCCATGGCGCTGTTGTTGATGCTGAAGTTGCCGATCGCGCAGAACATGATGATCGCCGGGAACAGCCAGTGGTAAGGCACCTTCAGCAGCTTGACCCAGAGGCCGACCATCGGCAGGTTCAGGATCACGAGCATCGCGTTGCCGATCCACATGCTGGCGATGAGGCCCCAGAACAGATCGGGCTTGGAGGTCATCACCTGCGGTCCGGGAGCAATGCCCTGGATGGTCAGCGCGCCCAGCATCAGCGCCATCGTCGCGCTGCCGGGAATCCCCAGCGTCAGCGTCGGGATGAAGGCCGTTTGCGCTGCGGCGTTGTTCGCCGCTTCCGGTGCGGCGACGCCCTGGATCGCGCCCTTGCCGAAGATGCTGGGATCTTTCGCGATCTTCTTTTCCAGCATATACGACGCGAAGGCAGAGACGGACGGTCCGGTACCCGGAAGCGTGCCGAAGAATGCGCCGATAGCCGTTCCGCGCAACATCGGGAAGAAAGAGACCTTCAAATCCGTTAACGTGGGCATGAGACCCTTGATGTCTTTGGTGAAGACTTCTTGTGGCTCGGGGTTCTCGAGGTTCTTCACGATTTCGGAAATTGCGAACAGTCCCACAGCCACGACGGTGAAGCCGATGCCGTCGGTCAACTCCGGCAATCCGAAGGAATAGCGCGCCATGCCCGAGTTGACGTCCGTGCCGATGATGCCCATCAACAGTCCCAAAAACACCATCGCGAGGGATTTGACCATATCGCCGTGCGCCAGCGACGCCGCAGCGACCAGCGCCATGAGCATCAGCGCGAAGTACTCGGCCGCACCGAATTCAAGTGCCACTTCGGCCAATGGGGGACCGAAGAGACCGATGAGCAGCGTGCCGATACAGCCTGCAACGAAGGACGCAATCGCTGCAATCGCCAACGCTGGGCCGGCTCGGCCGTTTCGCGCCATCTGGTAGCCGTCCAGGCATGTGACGACCGACGCTGTTTCGCCCGGCAGATTGACGAGAATGGAGGTCGTCGATCCACCGTACTGGGAGCCGTAGTAGATCCCCGACAGCATGATCAATGCGGGAATGGGCGGGAGGTTGAACGTGATGGGCAACAGCATGGCGATCGTGACCAGCGGCCCGATGCCAGGCAGTACGCCGATTGCAGTGCCGACGAAAACGCCGATAAAGCAATACAGCAGATTCTGCAGGGACAATGCAACGCCGAATCCCAGGATGAGGTTGTCAAAGATTTCCATTTAGTGTGCTCCGATCAAAGGATAGGGCAGACCGAGCAGCCAGATGAAAACGACCCAAGCAAAGATCGACATCGCGACGCAGAGAATCAGGACTTCGCCGATCTTGTACGTGTGGTTTGCTCGTGCAGCGATGAGGTAAAGCGCCAGCAGCGCGGGGAAGAAGCCCCAATGCTCCATGATCCAGCCGAAGGCGATCAACGATGCAACGATGAAGGCCAGCGGTTTGAATCCCCAGCGACCCTTGATGGATTCGCCTGTCATGAGGCCGCGGATGAGGACGAGTAATCCGAACCCCATCAGGATGCCCGATAGAACTCGCGGGAAATAACCGGGTCCCATCCGCAGTGCACTGCCGAACGGGAAATCCAATGCCATGTACATGCCTCCCCCGCCGATGACGAGCATGAGCAGCCCGGCAAGGAAATCCATGTTTCGATTCAACGCCACTTTCAAAGGGCACCTCCTATCACTGAGATTCGATTTATCTGAGTCGTGATGACGCGCGCAGAGTTCGCTCCTCCTGTACGAAGCATGAATGCACTGCGCGGATTTTTTAGGGTGTGTGCGGTTGATTCAGCTGTCCGGCATGGCCGGGGCGCCGCTCTCCTCGGGCGGTCTATTGAGGTGCCGCAATTTTGGCCGGTGGCCGAAGAGCGTCAATACGGGCCAGCCCGGATGCGGCCGATGTCTCAGTGCGCATGCGGGCTGCGGAGCACGGTATGACGTGCAGTTTGGAGTGCGTCACTCGGGTACGCCGAGCCCCGTGCGATCGACGAAGCGCACCACATCGGCGATCGAGCGCGCCTTGAGTTTTTCCAGGCAGCGCGCCTTGTGGATCTCCACCGTGCGCGGGCTGATGCCCAGTCGATCGGCGATATCGAGGTTCTGCGCGCCGGTGGCGAGCAGTGCAGCAACTTCCTTTTCGCGCGCGGTCAGTGATGCGACCACGGCTTTGTCCGCGCATAGCCGTTTCTTACCTTCGATGCGTGCGGTTTCACGTCCGAATGCGGTTTCGATGGCTGCCAGCAAGTCCTTCTCCTGGAACGGTTTGAGCAGGAAATCGACCGCCTGTGCCTTGAGGGCCGAGCGCGCCGACTCGATATCACCGTGCGCGGTGAGCACGATGACCGGGAGGCCGGGCGCGCGGGTGCCAAGCTCTTGCTGCAGTGCAAGGCCATCCATGCCCGGCATGCGTATGTCGGTGATGAGGCAGCCGCTTACATCGTCGCACAGGTCGTCGAGAAAGGTCTCGGCACAGTCGAAGACATGGACGCGGTAGCCGTGCAGTTTGAGCAGCAGGCCTAGGGCATCGCGGATGTCGGGGTCGTCGTCGACGACGTAAATTCGCAGGCTGGCCGTCGGATGCGCGGGAGATTTGCTCATATCGGCAATCGTACATGCAGAATGCCGTTTCTGCCCGGTTCGGCCCAGAGCCGGCCGCCGTGGCTCTCGATGGCCGACCGACAGATGGCGAGCCCCAGACCCATGCCCTGGGCCTTTTCGGTGAAGAACGGTTCGAAGATCTTCTCGATCCTTCCGATAGGAATCCCGGGGCCCGAATCGCGGAAGGTCACGCGCAGATGACGACGTCCGTCGCGGCGAACGACGATGTCGATCGCGGGGCGTCGTTGCTGGGGATCCTGCCCGGCCGCATCGAGGGCATTGGCGATGAGATTCTGAAAGACCAGTTCCATGCGATCACGGTCGATCGGCAGGGGCGGGAGGCTGTCGTCGGCCTTCACACTGACCTCGGCGCGCGCCTGTTCGATGCGTTCGCGCATCGCGGTGATCGCGGCCCGAACCGTATCCGCCACGGCGGTCTTTTCCGGGTGGCCGACGTGCGTCGGCGCGAAGGTTCGGAAGCGGGCCACGATTTCGGCGCAACGTGTTGCGACCCGACGTATCCGGTCGGCCGTGGCGATCATGCGCGATTGATCCTCCGGCGCGTGCTCTGCGAGCAATCGGATGGCATCGCAATAGGTTGAAAGGGCGGTAAGCGGTTGATTGAGTTCGTGCGCGACGGCGGTGGCCATTTCGCCGACGACCGTGAGCTGCCGCGCGCGGGAGAGGCGCTGGAAGGCGTCTCGCCATTCGTCCACGGCAGCGCCGAGGATGAGGCCCGTGAGAACAAGGCAAAGGAGCAGCGTCTGCAATTCGAGAATCTCGAAGACTTCATGGTCGCTCGCCATCGCTGCGATGACGACTCCCAGCTGGACAAGCGCGGCGCCGCTGATCGCACCGGCGAGGCCGTAGCGCGACGCGATCCAGATGATGGGCAGGAACAGCAGATAGAAGAACTTGTACTGTTCGCTCTCGCCCCGCAGGAAGACGATCAGCAGTGCGGCAACGATGAGCACGAGGGGGAGCAGCGCTCTGCGATTCCCGGCGAGTTCTCCGAGTTCGCGCCGACGCGACGGTTCGGCGAAGAAAAGGATCGGCGGCAGCGTCACGAGCAGACCGATGGTATCGCCCAGCCAGTAGCGAAAGACGATCGTCGGAAAGAGTTCCCACTGCGTTACGCCCCATAGACAGAGCAGGGCGCCGTAGCAGGCGCCCATCGTCCCGGCCCCCAGGACGACAGCGACCATGAGATTGATGACGTCCTGGCGGGTGCCGAGTTCGGCAGCCACTTCGAGGAAGCTTCGCATCAGGGCGGCCGTCAGACTGAAACCGCCCACGATCACGCAGGTGAGGATCAGGGTGTCCGGCACCTCGACCGGATCTTCGCGCGCGACCAGCTCGGGCAGCAAGGCCGTGAGATAAACCCAGGGCAGCCAGCGCCAGCCGCGCAGGTAGAGCAGCGCCACGGCCAGCGCAGGCTGCGGATCCCAGGGCGTGATGTTGAGTTCGCGCAAGGGATAGATGAAGCTGATCCGGTCGAGCAGGAAATAGGCGAGCGTGTAGACGAGGGCGAACTGAATCGTCTCCAGCCAGCGTCGGCGTTGTGTAGGGTCGAACTTGATCATCGAAGTCAGCGTGGTCGCCCAGGCCATGGATCGCTCCCGCCCCCCAGGGTGGGTCGAAGCGACGTTTCAATCATGCTGCAACACGCTATTCCGATCGCCTTTGGTGCGGGATCCCGGGGAATCGTGCGAATCCGCGTAGAACGGGAGTCGGTTCGGCAACGCGTTCCGCACAAAGGAGATGCTAGGCGTCGCCGGTCGAAATACACGATGGTCGAAGTCGGATTCTGCAACGAATTCCTGTGCAGAGCACGCCGGACGTGCGAAATGATGCTTCTAACCCAATGGCGCATGCCTGGATGCCGATCGATGCGACCGCGCGCTGCAGCGAATCGTCCCCGCGCTGCCGCAATTCTTTTCCGCGTTGACGGTGATCGTTATGTGCCGAAACGAGGTTCATGGGTCTCGTCCATCGACGATGCGGGTCGTTCGAAGTGCTGATCGGGATCGATGCCGTTACACCTGCTTACAAGCCCTTACAGACAGTCATCCCGCAAGGTGTGACCCTGAACCTGCGGCACATGGACGAGCGCGTCGCACGACAGGAGAAACCAACGATGACCAAGAAACTACTGCTATTGCTGGCTGCCGTCGCCGGATTGTCGGGCTGCGTGGCCGTGCCGGTGTACGATGCGCCGCCGGTCGGCGTCTACTATGGCCCGCCGGCCGCGAGCGTGACCTTCGGCTACTATGGACATGGGCCACAGCACCGCCACTATCGTGGCCCCCGCTATCGATATCGGCACTAGCACTTAACGCTCGGTGTCCGGCGCAATGAGCCGCCGGTCATTCAATCTTGATGCCGGCTTTCCTGACGATGACCGCGTACTTGGCGAGTTCGCTGCGCACGTGTTTCGCGAGCTCGTCCGGCGTGCCGGACAAGGCGTCGGCGCCCTGACTCTGCAGTCGGCTGCGCATTTCGCTGCTGGTGGTTGCTTTGTTGATCGCTTCGTTCATCCGCTCGACGACCGCACGCGGCAAATTCGCCGGGCCGAAGAGACCGAACCAATTGCCGGTGGCGTAGCCGGCCAAGCCGGCTTCGGCGACGGTCGGCACGTCCGGGAGGAGCGCCGAGCGGCGTTCGGTAGTCACGCCGAGCGCTCGAATCCGTTTGGCTTTCACCTGCGGCACGGAGGTGATCACCGGGTCGAACACCATAGCGACTTCGCCGCTCATCAAGGCGGTCATCGCAGGCGTGTTGCCCTTGTAGGGCACGTGCGTCATGCGCACACCGGACTGAATCAGGAACTGCTCGATCGCGAGTTGAGTCGATGAACCGGTGCCTGCCGAGCCGAAATTGAGTTCGCCGGGACGCGCCTTTGCGAGCGCGATGAGTTCCTTGACTGACCGTGCAGGCAGGGAAGGATGGACCACCATCGCGTAGGAGAGCGATGCGAAGAGCCCGATCGGGCTGAAGTCCTTGACCGGGTCGTAGGGCAGCTTGGTCATCAGGTTCGGATTGATTGCGAATCCCGCGGCACTGCCAACGACCAGGGTGTAGCCATCGGGCGGCGCCTTCGCCACGAGCTCGGTTGCGATGACGCCTCCGGCCCCGGGACGGTTGTCCACGGTGACCGGTTGCCCCAGCGATTCGGTGATCTGGTGAGCCAGGGCGCGTGCGAGGATATCGGTGCCGCCGCCTGGCGCGAATCCGATGACGATGCGTACCGGCTTGTTCGGATAGGCGGGCTGCGCGAGGGCGCCTGCAGCGGTCATGCATGCGATCACGCCGATCGCGCGGCAGGTCGAGAGCGTCTTGTTCATCGGGATGTCTGTCGGTATCGTGATTGGCGAGGGGTCGGCGTCGCCTGAGCAGCGCATTGCCGATCGTCGTCGAATGTACACCGATTCGGCCGCGATGCGCGTGTAAGATCGCTATCGTTCGTACGACCGTCGCGCCGATATCGAACACAGAACGCAGGGCGAGGAGGAGATATGGCGATCAAGATCGCAGGGCGCGCCGCAGCCGTGGCGCTGTGTGTATTGCCTGTCGCCGTGCATGGGCAAGGCTATCCGAACAAGGCGGTGCGCTTCATCGTGCCCTACGCACCCGGCGGGCCGACCGACATCGTCGCCCGCCTGCTCGGCCAGCGCATGTCGGAAGCCTGGGGGCAGCCGGTCCTGGTCGAGAATCGTGCCGGCGCCAACGGCAATATCGCGGCAGAGTTCGTCGCCAAGGCACCGGCCGACGGCTATACGCTCTTTCTCGGCAACACCAGCATCCTCACCATCAATCCGCACAGCTACAAGAAGATCGCCTACGATCCGCAGAAGGATTTCGCACCGGTCAGCATGGTGGTCGCGGCACCGCTCGTGCTGATCGTGCACCCTTCGCTGCCCGTCAAGGATGTAAGAGCGTTGGTCGCCCTGGCGAAGGCCAGGCCGGGACAGCTCACCTACGCATCCTCCGGGCGTGGCGGCATATCGCATATGGCGGCGGAATTATTGGCGCTGTCCACCGGTACGTCGATGATCCACGTCCCGTACAAGGGCGCAGGTCTGGCGGCGGCGGATGTGCTGGCCGGGCAGGTGGTATTGAGTTTGACGAGCAGTGTCTCGTCGATGCCTCATGTCAACGCGGGGCGCCTGCGTGCGCTCGGCGTCACGAGTGCCAGGCGCACGCGTTCGTTGCCGCAGCTGCCGGCCATCGCCGAATTTGTGCCGGGCTACGAGGTGGATCCGTGGTATGGCGTACTGGTGCCGGGCGGTACTCCGGATGCAGTCGTCAGACGCATCCATGCCGAGGTGGTGCGCATCGCGAAGCTGCCCGATGTGGGTCCCCGCTTGACGACGGATGGCGGCGAGGTCGTGGCCAACGCGCCGAGCGAGTTTGCGGCGCTGATCAAGTCGGACTTCGACAAGTGGGGGCAGGTGGCGCGCAAGGCGGGGCTGGATTTGCAGTAGGCTCGCCGCGCGGTACGATCGTGGCGGCATCGGCGGTCGGCGCGAGGCCGTCATCCTGATCATCCTGCCCACGTGGATTTTTTGAGGAAAACTTACCCATGAGTGGCATTGCGGATTTTCCCCCGGGCGGTTATCGCTACATCCCGGCACTGTTTCAGTATTCGAGCGGCATCGCTGCGATGCCGGGCTACGCGATCGAACGGGCGCGCTTCGTGCATCCGCTTGCACTGATCGATGGCTTCGCGGCAGTCGAGCAGTATCTGAAATCTCTCGGTTTGCCGCTCACGGCGTTTGCTGCGTGTGAACTGCGCACGCCCGCGCCGTTCACCGAGCAGGGCTTCCTCGAATTCAACAAGGCCTATGTCGGGACGCTCGAACGTTGGGGTATCTATCAGGGCGGTGATGCGCCTGTGAATCCCGTCGCGCGCACCAATGTGTGCCCGATGTATGCGCCGCCGAAGGCGGCCGTGTTGCATGCGTTCTCGTATGCGGTGCCTGTAGCAGGCAGCCATGCGTCGTCCCACCATGCGACCTTCGTCATCGCCGGCGGGGGCGAAACGTCGGGCAGCGGCACGTCGTACCAGGATCGCATCGTGCGTCATGGCGATACCTCCCCCGAAGGCATGCGGGCGAAGGCATTGTGCGTGATCGAAGAGATGGAGCGGCGTCTCGTGTCGTTCGGGCTCACGTGGCGGGATGCGGGCGGCACCCAGGTCTACACCGTGCAGAACATCGGGCATCTCGTCGGTGAACTGCTCGCGTCCCGCGGCGCGTGCGAACAAGGGATGTCGTGGACCTACGCGCGTCCGCCGGTGCAGGGGCTCGAGTTCGAGATGGATGTGCGCCGGGTGGCCAGGGACGTCTTGATATGAGCGCGGAGTCGATGCCTGATGAAGCCGGCGGTGTTTTGCCCACGAAGGACGAGGTGCTCGCTTCGATGCGGGCCGAGATCGGGATGGAGTCGGCGCCCGGAGAATGGTTCGTCGTGGACCAGGACCTGATCGATCGCTATTGCGCGATCAGCGGCGAGGACGTGTGGATCCACATCGATCCTGAGCGTGCGAAGCGCGAAACGAAGTTCGGCAACACCATTGCCCCCGGCAACATGGGCATCGCGCTGATGCCGCGCTTGAGCAATGCCATTTCGGCCTATGGGCGTTATCCGCGTCGATATTCGCTCAATCAGGGCTGGGACCGCATCCGGTATCTCACGCCGCTCACGGCGGGCTCGCGCATTCGAGCGCGCTCGAAGCTGATCAGCGTGGAAGATCAGCCCGATGGTTCGCTTCGCGTGCAGGTCGAGTTCCGGATGGAGATCGAGGGCAAGGACAAGCCGTGGGTGGTGGGGGTGAAGGTGGGGCGGTTCTTTTTCTGAGGTGGGATGTCTGTTTCGCTGATCGCGAGTGAATAGTGAATAGTGAACAGTGAAAGGTGAAACCGTCCGGACGGTCACGCTGCCAGAGGCCGACGGGAGACTTTGCGTTTCACGGGGCCGCCGCAAGGCGGTGCCCCTCAGCGTTCGTCTTTCACGTTTTCAGGCGCGCAGTGCGCGCGCGCCGGGTGCTCAATCCACCGTTACCCCCGCCTCCTTCATGATCTTCTGCCACTTCGGCACTTCCGACCGGATGAACGCCTGAAACTCTTCGGGCGTGCTTGGCGACACCACGCCACCCTCCGCGCCCAGCATGCGTTGCGTCTCGGGGATCGAGAGGGCCTTTGCGATCTCGCGATTGAGCTTCGCGACGATGTCCCGCGGCAGGTTCGCCGGCCCGAGGACGCCGTGCCACAACACGCTTTCAAAACCGGGTAGTCCGGCTTCCGCCACCGTCGGCGTATCGGGGAGCAGATGCGAGCGTTTCGCTCCGGTGGAGGCGAGCGCGCGAACGCGGCCGTCCTTGATCGAGCCGATCGCGGAAACGAGGGAAGTCACCATGTACGAGACGCGGCCTGCCCGCAGATCGAGCATGGCCGGACCGCCGCCCTTGTAGGGCACGTGCACGGTACTGATCGCGGCACGGCCGTTGAAGAGCATGCCGGTCGCGTGGCCGCTGCCGGCGATGCCTGCGGTGGCATAAGTCAGTGCATCGGGCTTCGTCTTCGCCGTGCGGATGAGATCCTGCAGGCTGCGAATCGGCGACGTTTCGTTGACGACGATCACCTGCGGCGTTCGAACCACGAGCGATATCGGCGTGAAGTCGGTGAGCGGGTTGTAGAGTTGTTTCTTGCGCACGGCCGGGCCGATGACGATGTTGCCGTCCTGTCCGAGCACGATGTTGTAGCCGTCCGGTGAAGCTTTCGATGCAATTTCGGCACCGAGCCCGCCGCCGGCGCCTGCCCGGTTGTCGATGACGACCTGCTGGCCGAGCAATTCGCCCAGACGCATGCCGAGGATGCGGCCGTAGGTGTCGGTGCTGCCACCGGGAGGAAAGGGGATGATCAGTCGCAGCGGTCGGCTGGGATACGACTGGGCCTGCGCCGAGAGCGCGGTGACGATCGTCGCCGTACAGCAGGCAAGCGCGCAAAGCGCAACGCGATGGTTCATTATGCGGTCTCCTCCCCGGGACTTTGGATCTCCAGTATCCGGAGGGACCAGGGCAACGTCAATTCCGTCCGAAATATGAAATTCGGTGCCTGGCACGTGCCAGGCACCGAATTTTCCCCTGGCACGTGCCAGGCACCGAATTTTCCGTCCCCTCGAAGAAACTGTGCCTGGCAGAGTTTCTTCGGCAATAATGTCTCTCCCACCGCAACGCAGAGGTCCGTCATGAAGCAGCTCGAGGGCAAGATCGCGCTGGTCGCCGGCGCTGGTCGCAACAATGGCAAAGCCATCGCGCTCGCGTATGCGCGCGAAGGGGCGGACCTCATCCTCGTCGCCCGCGAGCGCAAGCAGGAGCTCGAAGCCGTGGCCGACGAGTGCACGAAGCTCGGTGTGCGGGTGTTGCCGCTGCTCGCAGATCTGGCCGAACACACCGAGGTGGAACGCCTCGTGAAGCAGGGGATCGATCACTTCGGACGGATCGACGTGCTCATGAGCGTCGCGGGCCGGCGCGCACATCAGGACTTCTGGCAGATCAGCTACGAAGAGTGGCACAAGACGTTTGCCGTCAATCTGCATTCGACGTTCTACCTGGCGAAAGCCCTCGTGCCGTCGATGATGGAACGGCGCTCGGGCAGCATCGTGGTCCTCGGTGGTCTGGCCGCGCTGACCGCGCAGCCGCAGCGGGCACAGGTGATCGCTTCCAAGATGGGATTGCTTGGTCTCATCAAGGCCCTTGCGTATGAGCTCGGCCCTTACGGCATTCGTGCGAACATGATCGCGCTTTCCAACATCGAGAACGTGCGCGCGAACCCCGAGTGGTATCCGGAGAAGGTCGATGGGCAGTACAGCGCGAAGGACGTCGAGGCGATTCCGCTGAAGCGTCTGGGCAAGCCGCAGGAAGTTGCGAACGTGGCCGTCTTCCTCGCGTCCGACCAGTCGTCGTACGTCACGGGCGATCGCATCGTCTGCGCAGGCGGCAGATACATGTAAGTGGAATTGCAGCAAGCCGCCGCTCGATCACGCGAGCGTCCGGAATTACAACAGGAGGATCACTCATGAAACTGGCACATTGCATCACTGCACTGGTACTCGCAGCCGCGAACGGGCCCGCTTTCGCCCAGGGATGGACGCCGACACGCAACGTCGAGATCGTCGCAGGTTCCGCACCCGGCGGTAGCAACGATCGCACCGCCCGCTTGCTGGAAAAGGTTCTTACACAGTACAAGCTTACGCCGACGACCACCACCGTTGTCAACAAGGCCGGTGGCGGCGTAAGCATCGCCTACACCTACGTGGCGCAGAAGAACGGCGATCCCCACGTGCTCGTTGTCACCAGCGGCAACATTTTGAGCAACCGGATTCTCGGCACGAGCCCCCTCACGCTGGACGACCTCACGCCGATCGCATCGATGACGCAGGACTACGCGGTGTTCGCTGTGAACTCGGCCTCGTCGATCAAGACCGGCAAGGAACTCGTCGCGCAGTTGAAGAAGGATCCGCGCTCGCTCAACGTGGGCTTCGCCAACGCGTTCGGCAGCTCCCGCCATATGGCCCTCGGGTTGCTGATCAAGGCGATCGGCGCCAATCCGAAGGAAGTGAAACCGGTCGTCTTCAAGGGTTCCGCCGAGGCGATCACCGCATTGCTTGGTCAGCATCTCGAGTACGTCGTCGTCGGCGCGGTGAACTCGCTCTCGCACGTGGCGTCGGGACGCATGCGCGTGTTGGCGGTCGCATCCCCGCAGCGGTTGAGCGGTCCGTTGAGTAATGTGCCGACCTGGCGCGAGCAAGGCGTGGATCTCGTGCATGGGTCGTGGCGCGGCTTCTTCGGGGCCAAGGGGATCAGCCCCGCACAGGTTGCCTACTGGGAGGCGACGCTGAAGAAGGTCAGCGAGACCCCCGAATGGAAGTCGGATTCCGAGAAGAACTACTGGACCGACGAGTTCGTCACGGGTGCGGGGCTCAAGAAGCTTCTCGAGCAGGACTACGCGGAGAGCCGCGCCGTACTCACCGAACTGGGGCTCGCGAAGTAGTAGTCGTCTCCGGATCGGCGCGGGTCGGCATCCGACGGCGCGTGCGTGCGGCCTTCAGCGCAGCAGCCCACGCACCACGTCGGGCGAGGCGACCACGTCGGCCTGTCGCGACAGAATCTTCGCGCACAGGAAATCGTGGATCTGCGGATCGTTGTCGACGCAGCAATCCTCGACGACGATGAGCCGGTAGTCGGCGTCTGCCGCGTAGCGCGTGGTCGAGAGGATGACGCCGCTCGTGGCATAGCCGAGCATGATCAGCGTGTGGATGTCGCGGCCGCGCAGGACGACTTCGAGGTCCGTGCCGAACATCGCGTTGACTCGGTGCTTGCCGATCACCGGTTCGTGGGCCAGGGGACGTACGGCGGGGTGGATGACCGCCAGCGGGTCCGGATTGGCCGGCTGGCCCGAGTGTTTGCGTTGACTGAAGATCTTGTTGCGATCGTTGACTTCGGGGTAGCCTGTTCGGAACACGGTCGCCGAATAGCAGACGAGGATGCCGGTGCGGCGCGCCTGTTCGAGGATCGTCAGCGTGCGGCCGATGCAGTCCCGCGAAAGCGAATGCGGCAGCGTGCTCATGGGATCGGCGTAGAAGTCCGCAATCAGCAGTGCCGTGCAGGCTTTGTCGAACTGGATATCGGCCATGCGATCCTCCCAAGTGACGTTGGCGGCGATGGTAGCGAAAATGCGGGCCGGTAAACAACAATGCGATGCATCGCGCACCGCTCCTCGAAACTGAACTCGACCAGGAAACGCATCGATGCTGACCCGGATCGACCACATCATGATTGCCGTGCCCGAACTTTCGGCCGGGATCGCGCAGTACCGCAAGCTGGGGTTCGACATCTACGAAGGCGGCGTTCACCCGGGCAAGGGCACGCACAACGCCATTGCCTTCAATCGGGACGACTATATCGAACTCATCGCGATCAGGGATCGCGCCGAGTTTGAGGCTGCGTCATCCGCCTCGGGCAGTCCCGATGGCGGTTTGGGAAAGTTCGTGCAGGCCGGGGGCGGGATACGCTACGTCGCGCTGCAGAGCGACGATCTCGCCGCCGATGTCCTCGCGATGCGCAGCCGCGGCGTGGCCGTGAATGATCCGGTCGATGGATCGAGGCGCACGCCTGCGGGCCTCGAGCTGCGATGGAAGGTGGCGACGCTGCGAGCCGAGCATCCGCTGCCGATCTTCTTCATCGAGCATGTCACGCCGATCGACGTGCGCCGCTCGCAGCTGCCGCGTGCCGGAGAGCATCCGAACGGCGTGCAGTGGGTGGAGCGTGTCTACGTCGTGACGAACGATCTCGAACGCACGGCCGCGGCCTACGCGCATGTCCTCGGTGTGCCGCAGCCCGAACCGCACAAGGGTACGGTCATCATGTCGGATATGTGCGTGTTCGATATCGGGCCGGTCGGACTGTGCGTCGCTCGCCCTTATGCCGAGGGGCCGGCGTCCGAAGCGCTCGCACGTCGCGGACCGGGCGTCTTTCAGGCGTTGTGTCGAACGCGCAGCATGGAGGCGGCGGCGAACTGGATCTCGACGCAGGATCTCCCGCCGCTCGCGCGCGGCACTCGCAGTACCGGTGAACAGGCGATGCTTGCCTCGCCGGAGATCGCAGGCGGTACGTATTTGGGATTTGTGGGCATGGCCTAATGCGGCCCTGCGGTATTGGAGAAGCGTAAATGATGAAGCTGAAATCACTCACCCGGCGAGCCATGGCGATGGTGATAGGCGGCGGTGTAACGATGAGCATGTCTGCCGCGTTCGCGCAGACGGCCAAACCGGCAGATTTTCCGACACGGCCGATTCGCATTCTGGCGCCGATCGCCCCCGGGGGCGGTCTCGATACGATCTCACGCATCGGGGCGCAGACCATCAACGAGAAGTGGGGCCAGTCGGCGATCGTCGACAACCGTCCCGGCGGCGGCACGCTCATCGCGATGGATCTCGCGGCCAACGCGGCCCCCGACGGCTACACGCTCTACAGCGGTACGAATTCGATGATGTTGCTGAGCGCAACGGGGCGTGCCAAGTACGACATCCGCAAGGCCTTCGACCCGATCGTGCTCATGACGACGCAGTGGTACGTGCTCGTGATCAACCCCGGGCTGCCGATCAAGTCGGTGAAGGAGCTCGTGGCCTACTCCAAGGCCAAGCCCGATGCGCTCAGTTACGGCTCACCCGGTATCGGCACCAACGGGCATCTCAGCATGGAGTGGTTCAACGGCGAGACCGGGGCCTCCATGGTGCATGTGCCCTACAAGGGCGCCGGCCCCGCGATGCTCGACATCATCGGCGGGCAGATCCAGTTGATGTTCACGAGCACGGTATCGGCGGCGGCGCACATGAAGAGCGGGCGTTTGCGCGCCATCGCCATCACGAGCCCGAAGCGTCATGGCGCGTTGCCGGATATTCCTACCGTCGCGGAGTCCGGTGTGCCGGGTTTCCGCCAGGCGAACAACTACAGCCTTTACGCACCGGCGGGAACGCCGAAGGCGATCGTGAACGGGCTCAACCAGATCGTGAGCGACGGCTTGCGCACACCGGATTCGATTCGGCGTCTGTCTGCCGAGGGCACCGAGCCGGCCGAGCGCATGTCCCCGGAGGAATTTCGACGAATGATCGCCGATGAGTACGTGCAGATCGAACGACTCTTGAAAAGGATCAAATTCAAGCCGCAGCATTGACGCACGGCAAACGCCGTGCAAAGCCGAGGAGGGGGATGATGGGAACCGCGTTGCATCGTATCGCAGGAGCCGCTCTGTGTGCTTCGGTCGTGTTGAGTGCAGATGCATTGGCGCAGGACAAGGATGCCCAATATCCCTTGCGGCCGCTGCGCATCCTGATCTCCGTCTCGCCGGGCGCCGGGGCGGACATGGTGGCTCGGATGACTGCCCAGCTGCTGCACGATCAGTGGGGCCAGAACGTCATCGTCGATCCGCGACCGGGCGGGGGCGGGGTCGTGGCAAGCGACACGCTGCGCAAGTCCCAGCCCGACGGCTACACGCTGATGCAGAATGGCACCGGCATACTGTTCCAGACGGCCACCAAGCGCGTGCCCTACGATGTGCTGAAGGAGTTCACCCCGGTCGTGCCACTGACGATGCAGCCGTACATCCTGGTGGCGCATCCGAGCGTGCCGGCGACATCGATCAAGGAGCTCGTGGCGATCTCTGCCGGCAAGCCACTGCGGTATGCAGGCAGCTCGGGGATCGGCGGCACGGTCCATTTCGGCATGGAGGAGTTGGGCAAGCACACCGGCATGAAGCTGCGTCTGGTGCCCTACAAGGGCAGCAGCAATGCGTACCTGGCGCTGCTCGGTGGAGAGGTTCAACTCGTGTGCGGCAGCGTCATGTCAGCAACGACGCTGATCCGCGCCGGCAAGGTGCGCGGCATTGCTTCCCTGGGGCTCAAGCGAGCCATCACGCTGCCGGAACTGCCGACGGCGATCGAACAAGGCTTGCCGAAGGACTTCAGCGTCGACAATCGCTACGCGCTCTGGGTGAAGACCGGGACGCCGCGATCGATCATCAACACAATCAACCGTGCGGCGAGCGAAGGCATCAATGCGCCGCAAAGCGTCAAGCGGCTCGCCAGCGACGGCAGCGAACCCGCGCCGCGCATGACGCCCGACGAGCTGCTCGCGGATCTCACTCGGGTCCGCAAGGAAATCGACGCCCAGGTGAAGGAGATGGGGCTCACATTCTGAGGGGCTTCGGCGACACGGCCCTCTGATGCGATCCAAGCGCCGAACGGCATCGCCGCGCCGTCCGCTGCGCCGCGTGGTGATCCTCGGCGTGCACGCCCGGCGGATGTCCCCGCCGTAGCGCACGTGTGTCGGGGGCAGCTTGCGCTCAGGCGTGGATATAGTCCCAGGCCGAACCCGCCCGAGCGACGATCGCGTCGAGGTCTTCATCGAGCACCCGCTGCTGTTCGATCAGTTTCAGCGTTTGCCGCCGCACATGAGCAAGATAGACCTCGCGGCTTGCATACCGCTCTTCGATCGACGCTCGGGGGTCGCCCCGCATCTCGCGCTCCACGCGCGTGCGCGGGAAGGGCAGCGTCGAGCCCATCATCTGCATGAGATCGCCCGGGACGCCCTGATCGGGGTGGCGCACGTTCCAGCCGCAATAGGTGGCGAGCGGCGACAGCAGCTCGGGCGGACGGATGCCGGCGATTTCGTTGCCGTCGGCATCGAGCGTCGAGACGTAGCTCGGATAGGGCTCGGCGGTCTTTGCCGGATAGGCCGGGATGCCCTGGGCCATGTCGGGGCCGAAGTCCAGATGCAGCGGGCGGGTGATGCGATCGGGAAAGCGCACGCCCGGGATGGTGTGGAAGAATTCGCCGGTGGATTCCGCGGGCACCGCCGTGCCGTCCGCGATGCGCGGAAATGCGTTCGGGGGCGGCGCGATGCCGTCGGTGACCCAGCGGTCGAGGTTGACGAACACGGCGCGCATGAGCGGCGCGTAGTCGACGATGTTGAAGCGCTGCAGGCCGCGGTCGCCGGTGTTGGCGTCCGCTTCGAGCGGAGGCAGCGCCCCCGGCGTGTGCTGGGTGCCCGCGAGCAGATAGACGCGGACATGCTCGGCGGGTTCGACGTCGCGTGTGCCTTCGCGATCGGTGTGGATCAGCGATGCGTCGCCTCGCCAGTACTCGGCGGCGGAATTCGTGAGCATGATCTTGGGCGGTTGCGCACGCGCTGCGATCTCGGCGAAGAGCTCGCGATCGTTGAACGGCGGCAGTTCGCCGACTGCGCCCTTGGCGTTCAGGGACGGTTGGCCCAGTCGAACGTTGAATTCGCCGCGGCGTCCGCCGGCGATGTGCGGGACGATACCGTCGAATACCGGGCTGCCCTGTTCGTCCTGATCGAGGCCGAGATTCAGCATCGTGCGCAGGAAGCGGCCGGTCTGGGAGACGCCGAAGAGGTAGGTCTTGCGGATCTTGCCGCGGCACGGATTGTCCGGATGCTCGGAGCGCAGGAAGGCCGCGCCATCGCGCGTCGAGAGGAAGCCGCAGCCGACGATGAGCGGATCTGCGGAGCGATAGACGACATCGTAGATGTGACCCGGCGTGAAGCCCTCCGGAATCTCGACACGCAGCGGATCGCTGAATCGCCATGCGCTGCGGGGTAGTTCCACCGCGGGTGCGCCCGAGTGTTCCTTCACGAACATGCGCGCCTGCGCGTCGTTGAGGTCGATGGTCGGGTTGGGAATGTGGTAGCGGTCGGCGAGCGGCAGCGTCGTCACGCGCTTGTTCGGTCGCATCTCGCAGCGGATCTGTCCGACGACGCCCACGGCGCGCGGCGCGTCGAGCGCCATCAGACCGTCGCGCCGCGGCACGTCGACCTGCCAGCCGATCCAGGCCACCGTGTAGCCGTGACGCATGAGAAAGCCGTTGCCGAATTCCTGTGGCGTGGAAGGATCCGGTACGCGAGGTGCGCTGTTCAGCATGCCGAGGGCCACCTTGCGGCCGCGATTGGCGCAGTCGACGAGGAGTCGGCCGTTGCCCTTGTCCATCTCTACGGGCTTGAGCAGGTAGAAATCCGCGGCGAATTCCACGAGTCCCTTGGCATTGCGGGGCGCGCGGTCGAGATCGACGACGCGGGTGTGCAGCGCATGGTTCGGGTCGACCGCGAAGTGCATCGTGCCGACGATCTTCTCGTAGGAACCGGTGGCGCCGAAGGGTTTGGCGTCGAGTACGACTGCGCGCTGCGTGATGTCTAGGCGAGTGAGCATGGGAAACTCCGCTGGGAAGGGGGGTGAAGGGCTATTGTTTGGCCAGCCCGATATCCTGGATGAGTTTGCTCCATCGCGCGATGTCTGCCTTGATGGTGGCCATGAATTGCTCCGGCGTCGAGCCGACGGGGATCGAGCCGTCGACGGTGAGTCGCTTTTCGACCTCGGGGGCCTTGACCGCGGCAGCCACCCCGGCACTGAGCTTGTCGACGACGGCCTTCGGTACTTTCGCCGTGGTGACGACACCGTACCACTGATCGAGCACGAAGCCGGGTACGCCCGATTCCGCCACCGTCGGCAGGTCGGGCAGGGCGCTCATGCGTTGACGCGAGGTTACCGCGAGGGGGCGCACTTTGCCGGCAGGCAGATGCGGGCGGATGCTGATGAGCGTGATGAGGCCGAATTGCAGCTGACCGCCGATCGTCGCCTGGATGGCCGGAGCAGCGCCCTTGAACGGGACGTGCGTGAATTTGGCCCCGGTCGTGTGCATGACGAGTTCCCAGCCCAGATGCTGGGTGCTGGAATTGCCGGGCGAGCCGAAGTTGAGCTTGCCGGGGAACTTGCGCCCCATGGTGAGCAGATCCTGCATGCTCTGGATCGGCTGCCCCGGATGACAGTACACGATGTAGGAGAGCGAGGTGGCTTGCGAAACCGGAACGGTGTCTTTCGTGAGATCGAACGGAAAGGTCGAGAGCGTGAGCTTGTTGACCGGATGATTGGCCGCGGCGAGCAGGAGCGTATGCCCGTCGGGCGCGGCTTTGGTAAGCAGATCGAAGGCGATGACGCCCGAGGCGCCGCCCCGATGGTCGACGATCACCTGCTGGCCCCAGGACTGACTCATGTGGTGGGCGATCATGCGTCCCGTGACGTCCGAACCGGCGCCCGGCGTCGAAGGCACGATCAGTCGAATCGGGCGTTCCGGGAAGGTGGACGCAGCCGGCTGTGCCGCGGCGGGTGCGCTTGCAAGCGCACAAAGCCCTGCAGCAAGGTAGGACGAGCGCGTTGAGATGCGCATGATAGATCTCCTCCGTAGATTCGTTC
>LNFM01000783.1_pt1 | contig 75753 bp, 72 predicted proteins | sample 596031 | NCBI WGS metagenome assembly LNFM01 (sample SAMN04254537, study PRJNA301005) | activated carbon metagenome | isolation source: dual media filters at the Ann Arbor, Michigan drinking water treatment plant | place: USA: Ann Arbor
CCGCGCGGAGACCTCATCGCCCCGATTCCAACGATCAAAATCCGGGATCAGGATGCCCGTTTCGTCAATTACGCAACGATCCCCCTCCAGGGGACGGTGAAGAAGAGAAACTACTCCGCCGCGACCTTCTTCCCCCACAGCCGCGCCGAAGCAATATCCGCGCCTTCGCGCAGCGACTTCAGCTTGAGCCACACCGCCGGCTCGATGACCCATTCGCGGTTGGTGAAGGTGCCGAAGCCGCAATCGGTCGAGGCGACGACGCGCTCGCGCTCGCCGACGCTGCGCACCGCTTCCTCGATGCGGCGCGCCACCAGTTCCGGGTGCTCGACGAAATTCGACGTCGTCTCGATTACGCCGGGCACCAGCAACATATCCTTGGGCAGCGGATGCTTCTTCAGTGCGCCGTATTCGTGGGCGTGGCGCGGATTGGAAAACTCGATCGACAGCGCGCCAACTTTCGCCTGATAGATCGCCGGCAGAATCTTCTCCAGCGGCACGTCGTGAATATGCGGGCCTTCCCAGTTGCCGTAACAAATGTGCAGCCGCACGCGGTCGGCCGGAATGCCGTCGATCCCGGCATTGATCGCCGCGACATGCGCCTCGACGCGCTTGACGAATTGGGCGTCGTCAAGATCGCGGTACATCATGGTGCGGTCCATGGCGAGATCGGGTGCGTCGATCTGCAAGATTAAACCGGCCTTGTGGATCGCCAGATATTCGTTGCGCATCTCGCGCGCGATCGCCGCCAGGTAAGCATCGTGCGAATCGTAAAACGCATTCAGCATCGTCGTTGAAATGATGCCGGGCGAGGGCGCGGTCATGAAGGTTTCGGCAAACTGCGTGCCGGCGATGCGCTTGAAGCGCGCCAGCTCGCTCTCGATCGGCTTGATGTCGAGATATTTCAGTTCGCCTTGTGCTTCTGGCGCGTTCTGTTGCTTGCTGGTATGGGGAAATCGCCGCATCAGGCTCGCCACCAGTTCGGGAAATTCCTCGAACTCTTTGCCGCGCCGCCGCTTCGATATGCCGCCGAAACCGCTCATGCGCTGCGGCACGTAAGTCTGGAAGCCGACGCGCTGCTGCTCGCCGTCATTGCCGATGTCGATGCCGGCGGCTACCTGCTTGGCGACGACATGACTGACGGCCTTGTCCATTTCGGACGCCATCGAGGCCACGTCGAAGGGCTGGCCGGCTTCCTGGCGCACCAAAAGGTCGGAGAGCTTGTCGTTGCGCGGCAGCGAGCCGACATGGGTGGTCAGAATGCGCTCGCGGCTGAAGATCATGAAGGCGGCTCCCGTAAAACGGCTTTTTGTCTGGAATTATGCTGCGCTAGGCAGCCCCGGTCAGCTTAAGGCATAATACGGCAAAGCGCGGGGAGGAAAATTTAAAATGACGGTCGCCGATGTGGGCCAGATTTCAACCGGCCAAATTCAGACGGGCCAAAATGCTGCGGGCGATATCCCACGCGCCTATAATTTTGCCGCCGACGTGCTGGACCGCAATCTGAAAGCCGGCCACAAGGACAAGCCCGCTTACATCGATGCGCGCGGGACCTGGACCTATGGCCAGTTGGCCGACCGCGTCGCGCGCTTTGCCGCGGCGCTGCGCGGCCTCGGCATCCGGCGCGAAGAGCGCGTGCTGATCGCGCTGACCGACACGATCGACTGGCCGACGGCGTTTCTCGGTTGCCTCAAGGCCGGCATCATCGCCGTGCCGGTCAACACGCTGCTGACCGAGGACGATTACCGCTTCATGCTGGCCGACAGCCGCGCCAAGGCGCTGGTCGTATCGGAGCCTTTGTTTGCGAAATTCGAAAACCTGATCGCGCAAAGCCCGGATCTCGATCATGTTATTGTCTCGGGCGACGTGCCGCACGGTTTTCGGTTGTTCGAAGACCTGATCGGCGCCGACGAACCCGAGCCTTACACCGCGCCGACGGTCGCCGACGACATGGCGTTCTGGCTCTATACCTCGGGCTCGACCGGCAAGCCCAAAGGCGCGGTGCATTGTCATGCCAGCCTGAGGATCACCGCCGATCTGTACGGCACGCCGATTGTCGGCCTGAAAGAAACCGATGTCGTTCATTCGGTGGCGAAACTTTTCTTTGCCTATGGCCTCGGCAATGCCATGACGTTTCCCTTGAGCGTCGGCGCTACCACGGTGCTCAATGGCGAGCGGCCGACGCCGGATGGTGTCGCGGCGCTGCTGCGAAAGCATCCGGTCACGGTGTTTTTCGGCGTGCCGACTTTCTACGCCGCGTTCCTGAACAGTCCGAACGCGCCGAAGAAGGAAGAGCTGAAATTGCGCCGCTGCCAGTCGGCCGGTGAAGCCTTGCCGGAGGAAGTCGCCAGGAATTTCTTTGCCCGCTACGGCGTGGAAATTTCCGACGGTCTCGGCACCACCGAGATGCTGCACATTTTTCTCACCAACTGGCCCGGCGCCAACAAATACGGTACCACCGGCAAATGCGTGCCCGGCTATGAGATCAGGCTCCTGGGCGAGGACGGCCAGCCGGTGGCGCAGGGCGAAATGGGCGAACTGCATGTGCGCGGCCCGACCAGCGCGCTGATGTATTGGAACAACCGCGAGAAGTCGCGCGACACGTTTCGCGGCGAATGGACCCGATGCGGCGACAAATATATCGAGGACGCCGACGGCTATTACGTCTGCTGCGGCCGCGCCGACGACATGCTGAAAGTGTCGGGCATGTATGTCTCGCCGTTCGAAGTTGAAACTGCGTTGGCGTCGCACCCGGATGTGCTGGAGGCCGCCGTGGTCGGCTGGAACGACGAGCAGAAATTGATCAAGCCGCGCGCTTTTGTCGTGCTCAAGTCACCGGACAAGGCCAGCGACGCGCTGGCGGAAGCCTTGCAGGCGCACGTCAAGCAGAGGCTGGCGCCGTTCAAATATCCGCGCTGGATCGAATTTCGCACCGAGCTGCCGAAGACGGCGACGGGGAAGATCCAGCGTTTCAAGTTGAGGGCGGAGCAATGATCCGCCTCATCCTGAGGAGCATCGCGTAGCGATGCGTCTCGAAGGACGAGGCGGCCCATGGTTCGAGACGCGCCTGTGGCGCTCCTCACCATGAGGCCGATTGGGCGAATGAAATGAATCTAGACAATTCCGGCTTCATCTCCATCGGCGCGCATTCGCTTGAATACCGTTTAACCGGTCCGGCGCCGGACAAGGCGCCGACGCTCGTGCTGCTGCACGAAGGCCTTGGTTGCGCCGGGCTGTGGGGCGATTTTCCTGACAGGCTCGCGAAAGAAACCGGTTGCGGCGTGTTCGTCTATTCGCGCGCCGGCTACGGCCAGTCGTCGCCGGTGAAACTCCCGCGTCCGCTGACGTACATGCACGACGAAGCCCGCGACGTTTTGCCGGCTTTGCTCGATCAAGTAGGTTTTCAGCGCGGCCTGCTGATCGGCCACAGCGACGGCGCCTCGATCGCGGCGATCTATGCCGGCACGCATCAGGATCATCGCCTCAACGGGCTGGTGCTGATGGCGCCGCATTTCTTCACCGAGGATATCGGCATCGCCGCCATCACCGAAGCGAAGATCGCTTACGAGACGGCCGACCTCAAGGCGAAGCTCGCGCGCTGGCACAAGGACCCCGACAACGCCTTTTATGGCTGGAACAGCGCATGGCTCGATCCCGGTTTTCGTCAGTGGGATATCACCGAGCCGCTCGCCTATATCCGCGTGCCGATCCTGATCGTGCAGGGCGAGGGCGACCAGTACGGCACCGTGGCGCAGATCGAAACCGCCGAGCGTGAATGTTACTGCCCGGTCGAGGTCGCGCTGCTGCCCGGCGTCAAGCACTCGCCGCAGCGGGAGGGCCCGGAGGTGACGTTGAAAGTGATTGCCGATTTCGTTGCCCGCACCCAGGCATAAAAAAATGGCCGGGCTTTCGGCCCGGCCATTCAAACTCAACAAAAGCGGAAACTTACTCCGCCGCCTGCTTCTTGGCGCCGCCATGCGCGGTGACGAGATAATCCATCGCCGCTTGCGCGCCGCCCTTCTTGATCGGCACGCCGAACAGCTCAAGCGCCATTTCGGTGACGCTCAAGCAGCCCATCAGCATGGCGTCGTTGATGTCGCCGAGATGGCCGATGCGGAAATACTTGCCGGCGAATGGGCCGAAGCTGGCGCCGTAGGAGATGTTGAAGGTCTCCAGCGCCATCGCGCGGAACTGGTCGGCGTTGAAGCCTTCCGGCAGCAGCACAGCGGTGAGGGTCGGCGAATAATACTTGCCATCGCGGCACAGGATTTCGAGGCCCCAGTGCTTGACGGCGCGGCGGGTGGCTTCGGCCAGCCGGTCGTGCCGCGCAAACACGTTGTCGAGGCCTTCCTCGTGCAGCATTTCGATGCCGGTGTTCAGCCCGAACAGCATCAGGGTTGCCGGCGTATAGGGGAAGAAGCCGACCTTGTTCATCGCCAGCATGTCTTCCCACGACCAGAACGACTTCGGCAGCGTCGAGGTTTTGCTCGCCGCGATCGCCTTGTCGCTGATGGCGTTGAATGACATGCCCGGCGGTAGCATCAGGCCCTTCTGCGCGCCGCCGACGGAAACGTCGACGCCCCATTCGTCATGGCGATAATCGGCCGAGGCGAGCGAGGAAATGGTATCGACCATGTACAGCGCCGGATGGCCGGCGGCGTCGATGGCTTTGCGGATTTCGGCGATCGGCGACAGGCAGCCGGTCGAGGTTTCGTTGTGCAGCACGCACACCGCCTTGATCTCGTGGTTCTTGTCTTCGCGCAGGCGCGCTTCGATGACTTTCGGATCGGTGCCGACGCGCCAGTCGGTGGCCAGCAGTTCCGGCACGATGCCGAGCTTCTCGGCCATCTTCTTCCACAAGACGCCGAACTGGCCCGTCTCGACCATCAGCACCTTGTCGCCCGGCGACAACGTGTTGACCAAGGCGCCTTCCCAGGCGCCGGTGCCGGTCGCGGTATAAATGATCACCGGATTGGTGGTCTTGAAAATCGTCTTGATGCCGTCGAGCGCCTTCTTGGCGACCTTGGCGAATTCCGGACCGCGATGATCGATCATCGGCGTGTCCATGGCGCGCAGGACGCGGTCGGGCACCGGCGTCGGGCCCGGAATGTGGAGGAAGTGGCGCCCGGCTAAACGTGAAGAATTCTGAGCCATGGTAAAAACCGCTCCTAGGACGGCAGCTTTATGAGTATGTGCGTGGGGTTGGTCCCCAGCCCGTCCCGGCAAGCCTGATTTGGGAGCGGTGCTTGTGGCGTTGAACTATGAATGCAACATTGCGGTCAAGCGGTTTTCCGCAATCGGCCGATGCGATAATCCCATATAAGCTTAAGAGGATAGGCGATTTGGCGGTGGTTTTACCGGGCCTGGAAAGGCGTCTGAAGGCCGAATTGACCGGGGACGTCCAGTTCGACCGCTTTACCCGCGGCCGCTATGCGACCGATGCCTCGCATTACCAGATCATGCCGGTCGGGGTGGTCGCCCCGCGCACGATCGAGGAAGCCGAACGGGCCATTGGGATAGCCCGGCAGGAAGGGGTTACCGTCCTCGCCCGCGGCGGCGGCACCTCGCAATGCGGGCAGACCGTCGGCGAGTCCCTGGTTGTCGATGGCTCGAAATACCTGACCCGAATCTTCGACCTCGACGTCAAGAATGCCCGGGTCGCGGTCGAGCCCGGCATCGTGCTCGACGACCTCAACAGGCAGCTTAAGGCCCACGGCCTATGGTTTCCGGTCGATATTTCGACCGCCTCCCGCGCCACCATCGGCGGCATGGCCGGCAACAACTCCTGCGGCGGCCGTTCGCTGCGCTACGGCACCATGCGCGACAACGTGCTGTCGATCGACGCGCTGCTCGCCGACGGCACCAAGGCGCATTTCGGGCCGATGGGTGGCCGTATCGACGATGTGTCGGCGGCGATCCGCCCGCTGGCGCAGGACCTGTTGAACATCGGCGCGCGCGAGGCCGACGAGATCGCCGCGCGATTTCCAAAAGTTCAGCGCCGCGTCGGTGGCTACAATCTCGACGCGCTTATTCCCGGCAGAAATGACATCAACCTGTCGCACATCCTCGTTGGCTCGGAAGGTACGCTCGGCTATTCGACGCGCATTGAACTCAAGCTGTCGCCGCTGCTCGGCAAGCGCGCCGTCGGCGCAGCGCATTTCGGCAGCTTCTATGAGGCGATGAACTGCGCGCAGCATATCGTCAAATTGAAACCGATCGCGGTCGAATTGATCGACCGGACCATGATCGAACTCGCTGGCGCCATTGCTATGTTCAAGCCGACGCTCGACCGCTTCGTGCGCGATCTGCCGGCGGCGATTCTTTTGGTGGAATTCGGCGAGGACGACCAGAATGAAAATCTGGCGCGGCTGCGTCAGCTCAATGAGTTGATCGGCGATCTTGGCTTCGCCTGGAGCAACAGCGGTGCCAAATGGGGTGGCGTCGTTGATATCCTCGACGGCGGTTTGCAGGCGGCGATCACCGAGGTGCGCACGTCGGGTCTCAACATCATGATGTCGATGAAGGAGAGCGGCAAGCCGGTGTCTTTCGTCGAGGATTGCGCGGTGCCGCTGGAGCATCTCGCCGATTACACGACGCGGCTGACCGAAATCTTCGAAAAGTACGGCACACGCGGCACGTGGTACGCGCATGCCGGCAATGGCTGCCTGCACGTCCGTCCGGTGCTCAACTTGCGGCTGGAGAAAGATGTTCATGCCATGCGCGCGATTGCCGAAGAGGCCTTCGCCATGGTGCGCGAGTATAAAGGGTCTCATTCCGGCGAGCACGGCGACGGCCTGGTGCGCTCCGAATTCAACGAGCCGATGTTCGGCTCCCGCCTCGCCCGCGCCTTTGAGCACGTCAAGGATCGTTTCGATCCGCAGGGTCTGTACAATCCCGGCAAGGTCGTGCGCGCGCCGAAATTCGATGACCGTTCGCTGTTCCGCTACAGACCGGATTACGCCGGTGTCGAAATCAGGACCGAACTGGACTGGTCGGCCTATCCCGGTGCCGGCGGCGGCCTGCAAGGCGCCATCGAGATGTGCAACAACAACGGCGCCTGCCGCAAGCTGGCCGGCGGCGCCATGTGCCCGTCCTATCGCGTCACCCGCGACGAACGCGATGTCACCCGCGGCCGCGCCAATACCTTGCGGCTCGCCATCACCGGGCAATTGGGGCCCGATGCCCTGGCCTCCGACGAGATGGCCGAGACCTTGTCGCTGTGCGTCTCATGCAAGGCCTGCCGCAGCGAATGCCCGACCGGCGTCGATATGGCGCGGATGAAGATCGAGGTGCTGGCCGCGCGCGCCGCCAAGCATGGCCTGTCGCTGCACAATCGCCTGGTCGGCTATCTGCCGCGCTATGCGCCGTTCGCCGCGCGCTTCGCGGCGCTATTTAATTTGCGCGACCGTGTGCCTGTGCTGCGCTGGGCCTCGGAAAAGTTCGCCAATTTTTCGGCGCGGCGCAGCCTGCCGCAATGGCGTCCGGATATTTACCGCAACCGCTCCGAAGGCGAGGCGGGGTCGCGCGAGGTCGTGCTGTTCGCCGACACCTTCAATCGCTATTTCGAGCGCGAAAATCTCGATGCCGCGATGCGCGTACTCGTGGCCGGCGGCTATCGCGTTCACGCCGCGCTGCCGGGCGACGGCACGCGGCCCTTGTGCTGCGGCCGCACGTTCCTGTCGGTCGGCAAGGTCGATGAAGCACGCGCCGAGATGCGCCGCACGCTGAAAGCGCTGGCGCCGTTCGCCGCGCGCGGCATTCCCATCGTTGGATTGGAGCCGAGTTGCCTGTTGACCTTGCGCGACGAACTGCCGGCGCTGCTCAAAGGCGAGGCCGCCGACAAAGTGGCCGCCAACGCCTTGCTGTTCGAGGAATTCCTCGCCCGCGAACAGAAATCGGGCCATCTCGATCTGCCGCTCGGTGCGCTGCCGCAAAAGGCGCTGCTGCACGGGCACTGCCATCAGAAGTCGTTCGGCGCGATGAGCGCGGTCGAAAGAGTGCTGAAGCTCGTGCCCGATCTCATTGTCGAAACGATCGAATCGAGCTGCTGCGGCATGGCCGGATCGTTCGGCTATAACAGCGGCACCATCGACGTCTCGCTCAAAATGGGCGAACTGTCGCTGCTGCCGGCGGTGCGCAAGGCCGGCGGCGATACGATCGTCGTCGCCGACGGCACCTCATGCCGGCATCAGATCCATGACGGCGCGCAGCGCGACGCGCTGCATGTCGCGCGGGTGCTTGAGATGAGTCTTGCTGTGGCCAGCCGGACAGCCGATACTTCCAGTTGAAATCCGAAGCGCTCAGCAAAGGCGCGCCGGTTCAGGGGGGGGTGGCATGATGGCCTTGCCGTTGTTTCCGACGTCGCTCGTCGGCTCTTATGCCCAGCCGGACTGGCTGATCGACCGCCAAAAGCTCGCCGGCCGCTTTCCGCCGCGCGTGCGCGCCAAAGAGTTGTGGCGGGTCGCGCCGGAATTTCTCGATCAGGCGCAGGACGACGCGACCTTGCTCGCCATCCGCGATCAGGAGCGCGCCGGACTCGATATCATTACTGACGGTGAAATGCGCCGCGAAAGCTATTCCAATCGTTTCGCCACCGCGCTCGAAGGCGTCGATATCGACAATCCCGGCACCGCGCTCGACCGGTCCGGCCATCCGAATCCGGTGCCCCGCGTCACCGGCAAGATTCGCCGCAAGCATCCGGTCGAAGTCCGTGATGTTCAATTTCTGCGCGCCAATACCGACCGCACGATCAAGATCACCGTGCCGGGCCCCTTCACGATGTCGCAGCAGGCGCAGAATGATTTCTACAAGGACGAGCAGGAGATGGTGCTCGACTACGCGGCGGCGGTGAATGCCGAGATCAAGGACCTGCTCGCCGCCGGTGCCGATATCGTGCAAATCGACGAACCTTATATGCAGGCGCGGGCGGACAAGGCGCGCCAGATCGGCCTCAAGGGCCTTAACGCCGCGCTCGATGGCGTCAAAGGCACGACCGCCGTGCACATCTGCTTCGGCTACGCGGCTGTGATCCATGTGCGTCCGGAGGGCTATTCGTTCCTGCCGGAATTCGCCAATTCGCCTATCCAGCAGGTCTCGATCGAAACCGCGCAGTCAGGCCTCGATTGCAAGGTGCTGGAAACGCTGCCGGGCAAAACCATCATTCTCGGCGTGCTCGATTTGTCGAGCATGGTCATTGAGCATCCGGAGACGGTAGCGGCACGCATTCGCCGTGCGTTGCCTTATGCGCCGGCGGACAAAATCGTCGTCGCGCCTGATTGCGGCCTGAAATATCTGCCGCGCCAAGTCGCCTACGGGAAAATGTGCGCGATGGTCGAAGGCGCCAAGATCATGCGCGCCGAGCTGGGCCAATAGCGAAGCCGGAATAGCTCTAGAACCGCAGATTGACGCCGAGCGTCACCCAGTTGGCGTTTTCGCCGGTGATGTTGCGGCCCCAGATCACGTCGAAGTCGATGTTTTCCTTCGGCGTATAGCGCAGGCCAAGCTGGGTGCGCGGCTCGCGCAGGCTGTTGTTCGCCGGCGCGGCGTCCGGTTCGACCGGCGCGAGACGGCCGTCCTGGCCGTAGACTTCGCCAATCAGCGTCAGCGGCAGCGCCTTAGTGAAATTCCATTCGAAGCCGGCGCCCCAGGTGACGTAGCCGATCTTGGTGGTGGCGTCGTACATCCAGCCGCCATTGACGTTGATCTTGAAATCCTCGCGCAGGGCGAAGGTGATCGGCACGTTGATAAAGCCGCCGGTCGAAGCGCCGTTGAGCAAATTCCAGCTGGTGCCGCCGGACAGGCCGAGACCGAAGGCATGGCCTTCCGTCGGGATGAGGTTGACCTTGCCTTTCAGCGTGCCGCCGGTGCCCCATTCGCTGTCGCTGCGCGAACGCTGCAACTGGGCGCCGATTTCGAAAGGAATGCCGAGCTTGACGGCGCAAGCCGGCGAGGTCGCGGCGCTGAAGTCACGATTGCTGGCAAACGATACCCAGGATTCGACCTTGCACTCGCCGGGCTTGCCGATCTCGGAATCGTCAACCGCGAAAGCGCCGCCGGCGGCCAGGGCATGACCTGAGGAAAGCGCCAGCCCGGCCACGAATAAAACCGCGGCGGCCAAGCGCAATTTGATTGTTTGTGTCATGTCTGCCCGCCCCATGATCGAAAGCCATTCATGGCTGCCGATTCGTTAACAGCCCCTCACTACGGGGCCGCTAGTCGCAAGTTTCAGACGCTATCGGGCGGGCTGACGAGGCGCTTTGTCAAATGGATGTTGGCCCCCAGTGGGCACGCGACTTCCGCCGGCTATTCCCGCCGCGGCTCGGGCGCGTCGGCCTGTCGCGGGATTGCCCAAAATTGGCGCTGCCGCGGTATCGATTGTTGGCTATAATTCAAAGCCGGATAGCAGGGGCTGACGCATGCAATCGATACGAACGACGCGGTTCGGCGTTGTTTTCGCGGCCGCTTTCGCTGGTATTCTCGTCCTCGCAATGCCGGGCGCGTCGGCGCAAACCCTCGACAAGGTGCGGTTCGGCACCAATTGGGTCGCCGAGGCCGAACATGGCGGCTACTACCAGGCCGTCGCCGACGGCACCTATAAAAAATACGACCTCGATGTCGAGATCGTCTCCGGCGGTCCGAACGTGAATAACCGGCTGCTGCTGCCGGTCGGCAAGCTCGACTTCTTCATGAGCGCCAATTCGCTGCAAAGCTTCGACGCCGTCGAGCAGAACATCCCGACCATTGCCGTGGCGGCGAGCTTCCAGAAGGACCCGCAGGTGCTGCTGGCGCATCCCGGCAAGGCCAAGAAACTCGAAGACCTGAAGAAGCTGACGCTGCTCGTCTCCAAGGAAGGCGTCGCCAGCTACTTCCAGTGGCTGAAGGCCGATTACGGTTTCGACGAAGCCAGGGTGCGGCCCTACACCTTCAATCCGCAGCCGTTTCTCGCCGACGAGAATACGGCGATGCAGGGCTATGTCACGTCCGAGCCCTTCGCCATCGAGACGCAAGGCAAATTCAAACCGGAAATATTTCTGCTCGCCGACCACGGCTTCAACACCTATTCGACCCTGATCGAAACCCGGCGCGATCTGGTCGAGAAAAATCCGAGCTTGGTGCAGCGCTTCGTCGATGCCTCGGCGATCGGCTGGTACAACTACCTTTACGGCGACAGCCGGCCCGGCAACGACCTCATCAAGAAGCATAATCCGGAAATGTCCGACGCGCTGATTGCCTATTCCATCGCCAAGATGAAGGAATTCGGCATTGTCGATTCCGGCGACGCGGAAACGCTCGGCATCGGCGCCATGACCGATGCGCGCATGAAGGCGTTCTTCGACAAGATGGTGCGCGCCGGCGTGGTCAAGAAAGATATAGACTACCGCAAGGCCTACACGCTGCAATTCGTCAACAAGGGCGTTGGACTGAACCTGCGGCCGAAATGACATTGTCTGACGGCGCCATCGTTTCGCTGCGCGACGTCGGCAAGACGTTCGAGAACGGCGTTGCCGCGCTTGACGGATTGAGCCTCGACATTGCCGACGGCGAATTCGTGTCGCTGCTCGGCCCCTCCGGCTGCGGCAAGTCGACGGCGCTGCGCCTGATCGCGGGCCTGAGCGAAGCCAGCGCCGGTACTGTTGCCGCGCCGCATGACCGGATCGGCTTCGTGTTTCAGGAACCGACTTTGCTGCCGTGGGCCACGGTAGCCGGCAACGTGACGTTGCCTTTCACCCTCGGCGCGGCCGGCAAAGGCGAGCCGCATGCGGGGGTGGCGCAAGCGCTGGCGCGCGTCGGCTTAAGCGAATTCGCCGACGCTTACCCGCGCGAACTGTCCGGTGGCATGCGCATGCGCACTTCGATTGCGCGAGCGCTGGTGACCGAGCCGCGCTTGCTGCTGATGGATGAACCGTTCGCAGCGCTCGATGAAATCACCCGCTTCAGGCTCAACAACGACCTGTTGGCATTATGGCAGGAACTGCGCCGCACGGTGGTTTTCGTTACGCATTCGGTGTTCGAGTCGGTCTATCTGTCGCAACGCATTCTGGTGATGACGCCGCGGCCCGGCCGCGTTTTTACCGAGATCGTCATTCCGGCGTCGTACCCTCGCGACGAGCGCTTTCGCACCTCTGCCGAGTATGCAGGCTTCTGCCGTCAGGTCTCCGAAGCGCTCGGCCAGGCGATGGGAGCCGCGCCATGATGTGGAGCAGGAACGAACGTACGCTGCGCATTGTTCTGCCTTTGGCAATGCTGGCGCTGGTGGTGCTGGCGTGGGACCTCGCGGTGCGGGCCTTCGCCATTCCGCCTTACGTCCTGCCGTCGCCCGCCCTTGTCTGCGCAACCCTGATCAACGACGCGTCGCTGCTGTTGCAATCGCTATTGGTGACGCTGTCCATCGCCTTTCAGGGCTTCTTGCTGGCGGCGATTGGCGGCATCGCGCTGGCCGTTGCCTTCAACCAGTGGCGCATCGCCGAGTATTCGCTTTACCCTTACGCGGTCATTCTACAGGTGACACCGGTCATCGCGATTGCGCCCTTGCTGTTGATTTACCTGCCGCAGCCTCTGGCCGTGCTGATATGCGCTTGGATCGTCGCGTTCTTTCCGGTGCTGGCCAACACCACGCTGGGCCTCAATTCGGTCGATCACAATCTTGTTTCGCTGTTTCAACTGTACAAGGCGTCGCGCTGGCAGGTGCTGCGGCATCTGAAACTGCCGGCGGCGCTGCCGCAGATTCTGGCGGGCCTGCGCATCGCCGGCGGCCTGTCACTAATCGGCGCGGTGGTCGCGGAGATTGCCGCCGGTTCGGCCGGCGCCGGCTCGGGCTTGGCTTACCGCATTGCCGAGTCGGGCTACCGGCTCAACATTTCGCGCATGTTCGCGGCGCTGCTGCTGTTGTCGCTCGCCGGCGTCGCCATCTTCTTCGTGCTGTCGGCGCTGTCGCATTTCCTGCTGCGCCGCTGGCATGAAAGCGCGGTGCAGCAGGAGCGTTGAACTACGGCAGAATGCCTCGCGTCACGATGCCGAGCAGCGCCATCACGACGATGACCTCGATCAGGCTGCGGTGAAAGCGGAACACGAGCAAGGCCGCCGTCACTGACAGAATGGCGACCTGTCTGTCGAGAGCGTTCGGATCGAAGGCGTACCAGCGGAACGGGCCGCTGTGCGTTTCGGTGACCGTGCCGAACAGCACATGCAGCGCGAACCACACCGACAGATTGAGGATGACGCCGACGACGGCGGCGGTGATCGCCGCCAGCGCGCCGGTCAGTTTGCGGTTGCTGCGCAATTCCTCGATGAACGGCGCGCCGGCGATGATCCACAGCATCGACGGCACGAACGTCACCCACAGCGTCAGCGCCGTGCCGATCAATCCGGCGGCAAGCGGCGTGAACGGCGCGGCGTCGCGGAACGCGGCGAGAAAGCCGACGAATTGCGTCACCAGAATCAGCGGGCCCGGCGTGGTTTCGGCAAGGCCGAGCGCATCGACCATTTCCGGTGCGCTGAGCCAGCCGTAGTTCTCGACCGCCTGCTGCGCCATGTAGGCGAGCACCGCGTAAGCGCCGCCGAAGGTGACGACCGCCAGCTTGGAGAAGAACAGCCCGATCGACACCAGGACATGATGCGGGCCGAGGATCAGGACCGCGATCAGGACAGGCGCCCACCACACGGTCATGCCGATGCCGACCGACACGGCGGCATACCGCCAGCGTCCCGGTGTCGGCACGACGACGTTGTCGTTCGCGGGAATGCCGAGTTTCTCCGGCACGGTGCGGGCGACGAAGTAGCCGACTGCGCCGGCGCCGATGACGATCAACGGGAAAGGCAGATCGAGGAAGAAGATACCGACAAAGGCCGCCGCGGCGAGCCCGGCCAGCAGCTTGGATTTTAGCGCGCGCTTGCCGATGCGGATGAGCGCTTCGATCACGATCACAAGCACGGCGGCCTTGATACCGAACAATGCGCCGTCAATGACACTGACGCCGCGGCCGTAAGCGTAAAGCAGGCTCAGGCCCAGCATCACCACGGCGCCGGGCAGCACGAACAGAATGCCGGCGGCCAGGCCGCCGCGCACGCCATGCAATACCCAGCCGACGTAAGTGGCGAGTTGTTGCGCCTCCGGTCCCGGCAGCAGCATGCAGAAATTCAACGCATGCAAATAGCGGGCTTCGGGCAGCCATTTCTTTTCGTCGACGATGACGCGGTGCATCAGCGCAATCTGGCCGGCCGGCCCGCCGAAGGACAGACAGCCGATCTTGAACCAGACCTTGAGGGCTTCGTTGAAAGTGGGATGAGGTTGCGCTTCGTGCATTTCAAGCTGCCTTCGCTGGCCAATTGTGCTTTTCGCCGGCGGCAAAGCGCAGCCAGGCGAACAAGGCATCATAGATGACAAAGCCTCGCTTGAGCAGTCCGTGGTCGTCGTCGCCGGCCAGCGCCGACAGGCCGAGCGACACCGCGTGCAGGCCGGCCGCTTCCGGCGCGAGATCGGGCCGCGCGGTGTCGGCGCCGCGCACGATCAGGGCGAGCCGCGCCAGCGACGGTTCGCTCTCGAGCTTGAACAGCTTCAACAGCGTGTCGAAGCTGCATCGTTCGCCTTCGTGCGAAATCTCGACGTTGGGAATGTCGAACGGTATGCCGCCGAATTCGGCGGCGGCGCCTTCGACACAATCCGGATCGACGAACAGGAACTTGGCATCGGCATCGATGAAGCGGCGGATTAGCCAGGGGCAGGCGATGCGGTCGATCTTCGGCCGCCGCCGCGTGATCCACGTGCTCGGCCGCTTCGGTAGAATGCGGTCCGCGGTGGCGCGGTCGATGGTTGGCAGGCCGGCCTCTAGCCACGCGCCTTGGCCGCCGGCCAGCATGGCGGCGTTGTAGCCGGCGGCGCGCAGTTCGGCGGTAATGTTCTGGCTCAGCTCCTTGCCTAGCTTGCAGGCAATGACGATCGGCCGCGCACGGTCGAGCGTGCCGATCCACTCTGCGAGCGCGGTCGGCTCGCGCCAGCGCGAGGCCGGCAGCAGACCGGCGACGGATTCATAGATGTCGCGTCGACGCACATCGACAAGCTGCGGCGCGTGCGGGGTCCCCAGCGCGTTCCAGAGTTCTATGGGTGAGATCGAGAAGCTTTGCGCAAGCATAAGCCTCCTCCATCGATGAAGGAGACGGTGCTTGGGCCGTTTAAGCCTGAAAGCGCGGGGCGACCGCCGCAGGCCCCGCCGATCGAGAAGCTAACCCGGCGCGTTGCCGCGGGCAAGGGTCAGCGAAAGATTGCCGGGCCAATCAGCGATAGTCCTGAGATCAGCAGTAAAATGAGAATGGCCTTGCGAAACGCCGCGTCGTCGAGCCTGCCGTAAAGCTTGACCCCGAGCCACAGTCCGAGCAGCAGCGCCGGCAAGCCCATGAAAAACAGCTTGAGAATGTCGACGCTGAACAGATGGCCGCTGACGGCGAAAGTCAGCGTCGCCATCGACATGGTGATGAACAGCACCGGCTGGAAGACGGCACGCTGCGCGTCTTTCGATCTGCCACCGAGTTGCACCCAGATCGTACTGACGACGCCGCCAAGGCCGGTGAGCCCGCCGAGCAGGCCGTTCAGAACACCGATGCCGCCGTCGAGTACCTCATTGGACTTGATGGGATTGAGCGCCGGGCGTGCGAGATTGTAGAGACTGTAGGCGATCAGCAGGACACCGACACCGATGCGCAGATGTGCGGGATCGATATACGTCACCAGATAGGCGCCGAGCGGAACGCCGATGGCGCCGCCGATGACGAACGGCAGGATGCGCCGCCATTGCAGAGCGTCGCGGACTTTCCAGATGCCATAGGCCTGATTGACGATGCCGTAGGCCGCAATCAGCACTGCCGTTTGTAGCGGCGTGAGAATCTGCAGCCAGACGCCCGAGACAACGAGCCCGGCGGCAAAGCCGGTCAGGCCGCTGGTGAACCCACCCAGAAATGTTGCGAGAAGAAAAAGTCCGATAACCGTGCCATCCATCGGTCGCTCCAACGCGGAAGTGACCAGCACTTGGATGGATGAGGGCCATCTGGAGGGGAGGCTGTTTGATCCCCTGCACGATGACTATACCCCAACGACTGGCCTTCTCAAGTTCGCCGCTGAAGCTCAGCCAAACACCGACATCGGCACGATCAAAACGATGCCCGATAGCAGCAGCAGATAGAGAATGACCTTACGGAACGCCATTTCGTCGAGATGGCCGTAAAGCTTCAGCCCCAGCCAGACACCGGCCGCAAGAAACGGCAAGCCCATGGCGTAAATCTTGAGCAGGTCGATGGTGATGGTGCCGTTCACAGTCAACGACGTCGCTGTCAGGATGAAGGCGGCGAGGATCACCGGCTGGAAAATCGCCCGCTGTTCGTCCTTGCGCCAGCCGCGCAGCTGGCACCAGATGGTGATGATCGGGCCGGCAAGACCGGTCATGCCGCCAAGAATGCCGTTGACGATGCCGACGCCGAAATCGGCTTTTATGTCGGTTCGGATCGTGTGCACGGTCGGCCGCAGCAGGAAGAAGCTGCTGTAGGCGACGAGCAGGACGCCGACGCCGGTGCGCAGGTAATCGGGATCGACCGAGGTGAGCAGCGCCGCGCCGAGTGGAACCCCGATGACGCCGCCAACGATGAACGGCGCCACCGTGCGCCAGTTCAGCGCGTGGCGCAGCTTCCAGATGCTGTAGGTCTGGACCATCAAACCGTAGCAGACGATCAGGGCGGCAGTCTGCGCCGGCGTGAGGATGTGCAGCCAGATGCCGGACACCACCAGGCCCATGGCGAAGCCGGCCAGGCCGGACACGATGCCGCCGAAAAAGACGGAAGCCAGAAAAACCGCCAGAACCAGTCCATCCATCGGTCGGCCTTAGCACAACAGTGACCAGCGCTTGGAGGGATGGCTGCTATCTCACAGGGAGGCTGCTATTTCCCCGGCAAACGGACTATACCATTCCCAAAGCCAAAACAAACGTGGGGAGCGCCTGAGCATGTCCAACAAGATCGACCTGAACGGAAAGTTCGCCGTGGTGACCGGCGGCGCGCAAGGGATCGGCCGGGCCATCGTCGAGCGCTTCCTCGAATCCGGCGCTACGATAGCGATCTGGGATCGTGACCTTGAGTTTGCCAAGAAGACTGCCGGGGAGTTAGCCGGGCGCGGCCGCGTTGAGGCTGTCGCTGTCGATGTCAGCGACTTTGCCTCCGTGGAGAAGGCGCGCGACCAGACCGTGAAATTGTTCGGCCGCATCGACATCCTCGTCAACAACGCCGGCATTGCCGGCATGAACACGACGACCTGGGAATACCCGGTCGAGGAATGGCGCAAGGTGATGTCGATCAATCTCGACGGCCCGTTCCACTGCTGCAAAGCCGTTGCACCCGGCATGGTCGCGCAGAATTACGGGCGCATTGTCAACATCGCCTCGGTCGCCGGCAAGGAAGGCAACCCGAACGCGCCGGCCTATTCGGCGTCGAAAGCAGGCGTCATCTCGCTGACCAAGTCGCTGGCCAAGGAAACTGCGGGCAAGGACATTTCGGTCAACTGCATCACGCCGGCGGCGGCGCGCACCGCGATCTTCGACCAGATGACGCAGCAGCACATCGACTTCATGCTGTCGAAAATTCCGCGCGGACGTTTCGTGCTGGTCGAGGAAGTCGCGGCGCTCGCCGCGTTCTGCGCCTCGGCCGATTGCTCGTTCACGACCGGCGCGGCTTTCGACATTTCCGGTGGGCGGGCGACCTATTGACCGATCCAGCCGTCCAGCGAAAGCAACGCCTGACCGGCATCGCGCTGATGTGCGGCGCGGTTGCGACGTTTTCCTGTCTCGACGCGACCGGAAAATATTTGATGAACTTCATGGATCCGCTTCAGGTGGTTTGGGCGCGTTACACCGGCGCCTTCGTGCTCGCTTTGTTTTTCCTGAATCCGGTGAGCAAGCCCGGCATGATGGTGACACGCCGGCCGTGGTTACAGGTCGGCCGCTCGGCGTTGTTGTTGTTGTCGACTGTGCTCAACTTCTTCGCCGTGCGCTATCTACAGCTTGATGAGGTTCTATCGATTCTTTTTGCGACGCCTTTCGTGGTGGCGGTATTAAGCGGCCCGCTCTTGGGGGAGTGGGTTGGTTGGCGACGATGGGTTGCGATCTGCATCGGTTTTCTTGGCGTGTTGCTGGTTTCACGTCCGGGTTTCGGCGGCATTCATCCGGCAGCGATGTTCGCGGTAGGCGGCACAATTTGTTATGCGTTTTACGTGATCGCAACGCGTATGCTCGCCAGGACCGATTCCAGCGAGACCACTTTGTTCTATTCCAACCTCGTCGGCGCGCTGGCCATGTTGCCAGTCGTCACTTTCTTCTGGACCACGCCGCCCAGCTACTTTGTGATCGGTTTGATGGTGCTGATCGGTGCTTTCGGCAGTATCGGACATTATCTTCTGATCTGCGGCCATCGATTGGCGCCGGCATCGACCTTGGCGCCTTTTATTTATACGCAAATGGTGTGGACGACGACGTTAGGATTTCTAGTGTTCGGCGACGTCCCGCACTTCTGGACCATCGTGGGCGGGCTGATCGTGGTGGCTTCCGGGCTTTACCTGCTTAACCGCGAACGCAAGGTGGGCACCGCGGTGACGGCCGGCGGCGTCACGCCGGAATAGTTTTCACCATCCCGAAAGGCGCCAAGACGCAGTTGCGGGCGCGCGTTCATCGGGGCTAAGTTCCCGCATGAAATACAGAAATCGACTCTTCGAGGAACACCCAAGGACCTGACGATGGCGACAGCAAAAGACCGGGCACCGGGACCTGCCGGTTCCGGTTTGAACGACGATATCGGTGAGGACAAACGTCTCGCTTTGTACCGTTCGCAGGTGCGCCTGCGCGATGCCGAGCAGCGCGCCTTCGACCTGTTCCTGCAAAATCTGGTCAAGGGCACCAGCCATCTGTCGATCGGCCAGGAAGCCATAGCCGCAGGCTTTGCCGAGGCGATGGTCAAGGGCGACCTGTCGTTCTGCACCTATCGCGGCCATGCACACACTCTGGCGCGCGGCGTCCCGGTCGAGAAGGTGCTCGGCGAGCTGATGCAGAAGGACAACGGCCTGATGCGCGGCAAGGGCGGCTCGATGCATCTCACGTCGGAAGAGCACGGCGTGATGGGCTCCTACGCCATCATCGGCGCGCATCTGCCGATCGCCTGCGGCGCCGCCTGGCGCGCGCAATATCGCGGCGACAAGGACGTGTCGGTCTGTTTCTTCGGCGACGGCACCACCAATATCGGCGCGTTCCACGAAGCGCTGAACTTCGCCGCGGTGTGGAAGCTGCCGGTTGTGTTCGTCTGCGAAAACAATCTCTACATGGAATACACGCCGATCAAGGACGTGATCCCGATTCCGCAACCGGCGGCGGATCGCGCTTCCGCCTATGGGCTTGAGCGCATCCTGATCGACGGCAACGACGCTGACATCGTCTACCGCACGGCGCAGAAGGCGTACGCGCGGGCGCGCGCCGGCGAGGGGCCGTCGCTGATCGAGTGCCTCACTTATCGCCACTCGGGCCATTCGCGCGCCGATCCGGCCAAGTATCGCCCCGAAGGCGAACTGGAAGAGTGGAAGAAGCACGATCCGGTCAAGCTCTATCGCGAGCGCCTCAAGCAGTTCGGCGTCAAGGAAGAAGTGATCGCCGAGATCGACGCTTCGGTGCGCAAAGAGGTCGATGACGCCACCGAGGCCTGCAAGGCGGCGCCAAGCCCGCCGCTCGATATCATCACCACCGATGTCTACGCCGATGGCGGCTGGGCGTGGAGAAACTAACATGGCGGAACTCAGCTATCGCGACGCAGTGACGCGCGGCATCGCCCAGGAAATGACGCGCGATCCCGATGTCGTGTTTCTCGGCGAAGACGTCGCCAAACCGGGCGGCTGCTTCAAGGCGACCGTCGGCCTCTACGAACAGTTCGGCGGCGTACGCGTCCGCGACACGCCGATCTCGGAACAGGCCATTCTCGGCGCCGCCATGGGCGCGGCCATGACCGGCCTGAAGCCGATCGCCGAAATCATGTTCTCGGATTTCATCGCGGTGTGCTTCGACTATATCGCCAACGAATTCCCGAAGGCGCGCTACATGTCGAATGGGCAGACCAAATGCCCGCTGGTGGTGCGGACCGCCAACGGCGCAGGTTCCCGCTTCGGTGCGCAGCACTCACAAAGCGTCGAGAACTGGTGCATGATGATCCCCGGCCTCAAGGTCGTGGCGCCGTCTTCGCCGATCGACGTCATCGGTCTGATGGCGGCGGCGGTGCGCGATCCCGATCCGGTCATCTTCTTCGAGCACAAGTCGCTGTACAACTCGAAGGGCGAGGTGCCGGACGGTGAGATCGTCGACACGCTCGGCACCGCCAAGATTTTGCGTGCCGGCAAGGACTGCACCATCGTCGCGCTGGCCTTGATGGTGCCGCGCGCGCTGGAAGCCGCCGAACGCCTGCGCATCGACCATGGCATCGATTGCGAAGTCATCGACGTGCGCTCGCTGGTGCCGCTCGATACCAAAACGATTCTTGCTTCGGTGGCGAAGACGCATCGGCTGTTCACGGTCGAGGAAAATCCGCGGCTGTGCGGCTGGGGCGCCGAAATCGTCTCCATCGTCGCCGACGAAGCGTTTTACGATCTCGACGGCCCGCCGGTGCGCATCACCACGCCGCATATTCCGCTGCCGGCCGCCGATATCATGGAAGACATCGTGTTGCCGACGCCGCAGCGGATCATGGAGACGGTGCGGCGGAGTCTGGGGAGTTAATGCTTTTCCCGGGCGCGGCGCAGCACCTGTTGGTGGTGCGCCGCAGACCCGGGATCGTCACGGGTTGGAACGGTCCCGGTTCTGCAACGCACCACTTCGTGCTGCGTTGCGCCCGGGACAAGTAAGGAGCGGCATCATGTACGACAATCTTCTCGCCAACGTCCCGACCGACCTGTGGATCGGCGGCCAGTGGAAAAAGGCCTCCGACGGCGGCCGCTTCGACGTCATCGATCCGGCGACCGAAAAGACCATCGCCTCGGTGGCGAGCGCCACCGTCGAGGACGCCAAGGCCGCTCTCGATGCCGCGGAGGCGGCGTTCGAAGGCTGGGCCGGCCGCAAGCCGCGCGAGCGCGGCGAGATTTTGCGCAAGGCCTATGAAGTCATCATGCGCGACGCTGAGCGTTTCGCCAAAATCATCACGCTGGAAAACGGCAAGGCCTTGTCGGACTCGCGCGGCGAGGTCGCCTATGCCGCCGAATTCTTCCGCTGGTATGCCGAGGAAGCCGTGCGCAACAACGGCCAGGTGTCGATGGCGCCGTCGTCCGGCGCGCGCATCTTCGTGCAGCACAAACCGGCCGGCATCGCCGTGCTGGTGACGCCGTGGAATTTCCCGGCCGCGATGGCGACCCGCAAGATCGGCCCGGCGCTCGCCGCCGGTTGCCCGGTGGTGCTGAAGCCGGCATCCGACACGCCGCTGACCATGCTGGCCTTGATGCCGGCTTTGGAAGAAGCCGGTGTGCCGCCCGGCGTCGTCAATGTCATTCCGTCGCGCTCGTCCGGCAAGGTCGTCTCGGCGATGCTGCACGACATGCGCGTGCGCGTCGTGTCGTTCACCGGTTCGACCGAAGTTGGCCGCAAGCTGTTGCATGAAGCCGCCGACAACATCGTCAAGCCGGCGATGGAACTGGGCGGCAATGCGCCGTTCCTGGTGTTCGAGGACGCCGATATCGATGCCGCCATCGACGGTGCGATGATCGCCAAGATGCGCAACATGGGCGAGGCCTGCACCGCGGCCAACCGTTTCTACGTGCACGAGAAGGTGCACGACGAGTTCGCCAGGAAGCTGACCGCCAAGATGGGCGGGCTGAAAATGGGCAACGGCCTTGATGACGGCGTCGCGCTCGGGCCCTTGGTCAACAAGGAAGGCCGCGACAAGGTCATTGAACTCGTGGATGACGCGGTGTCGAAGGGCGCCAAGGTGCTGACCGGCGGCAAGACGCCGGACGGCCCGGGCTTCTTCTATCCGGCCACCGTCATCACCAATGTATCCGACGACGCCAAGATGCTGAGTGAGGAAATCTTCGGGCCGGTGGCGTCGATCCAGACCTTCAAGACCGAGGCGGAGGCAATCAAGCGCGCCAACGACACGGAGTACGGACTGGTCGCCTATCTTTACACCAAGGATCTGTCGCGCGGCCTGCGCGTGTCCGAGAAGCTCGATTTCGGCATGATCGGCCTCAACCGCGGTATCGTGTCCGATCCGGCAGCGCCGTTCGGCGGCACCAAGCAGTCCGGCCTCGGCCGTGAAGGCGCGCAGGAAGGCATGAAGGAATTTCTTGAAACGCAGTATGTGTCGATGACGTGGTAGGTCTTCCCGTCATCCTGAGGTGCGAGCCGCGCTTGCGGCGAGCCTCGAAGGATGGCGGGCCGTCGCCCTTCGAGGCTCGCTTCGCTCGCACCTCAGGGTGACGGATTAAGTTTAGAGGAATTGCAATGGACGTCCTGATGCCGCAACTTGGCGAGACCGTCGCCGAGGGCAAGATCGTCAAATGGTTCGTGAAGGCCGGCGACACCGTCAAGCCGGGCGACAATTTGTTCGAGATCGAGACCGACAAGACGTCGATGGAAGTGCCGGCGACGTTCGGCGGCACCTTGAGCGACATTCATTTCAGCGTCGGTGAAACGGCGAAAGTGGGCGCGGCGGTCGCGACCATCGCGGTCGCGGGCGAAGCCACTGCGCCGAAGCAGGCGCCGGCCGGCAAGCCGGTGGCGATCCCTCCGCACACGCCGCCGGTGACCCCGGCGCAGATCGGCAGTCCAGAGCCCCAATCTCCGCTCACCCCCGCAAAGGCGGGGGTCCAGCAGGAAGCAAATCTGGATTCCCGCCTTCGCGGGAATGAGCGGAGTTTGGAGCGAGCCCCGCGCGATTTCGGCTACGCAAACATGACGCCATGGCGCGAAGTGCGTTCGCCTGAGCGCAACTACGGCCCGGCGAAATTGCCGAGCGGCACCTTCGTCACGCCTCTGGCGCGCCGTCTGGCCTCCGAGCGCGGCATCGATCTGTCCCGCGTGTTCGGCTCCGGCCCGCATGGCCGCATTGTTGCCGGCGATATTGCCAATGCCCGCGCCGCCGAAACAACGCAAGGCGTGGCGCAGTTCACGCTCGTCGCCGACGTCGAGATCGGCCGCCTGCTGGCAATGCGCGATGAGGCCAAGGCCGGCGGCGCGGAATTCGCGCTGGGCGATTTCGCCGTCAAGGCCTGGGCGGCGGCGCTGACGCGCGTCACCCCGTCGGCCGGCACCGATATCGCGCTGATGCAGAATGCCGTTGGCCAGCGCGTCACGACGACCCTGCGCAACGCCGCCGGCAAATCGCTGACGGCGATTGCCCGCGACGCGCAAGCGGCGGCGACGGACGAAACGAGCGCGACGACCGCCGTGTATATCCTGCCGGCCTCCGGCATTCGCCGGTTCACCGCCGCCGTGACGCCGCCCTTCACCTCGGTGCTGGCCATTGGGGCTGCGCGCCGCGCCCCGGCCGAAGCCGAAGATGGCAGCGTCAAATTTATCAGCGTGATGACGGTCACTCTGTCCTGCGACCCTCGCGCGGTCGAGGACACGCTCGGCGTTGAACTTCTGACGGCCTTCAAGAATATTGTCGAAATGCCGGTCACCGCGTTGGTTTGATGCGTGATAGGATCGCTGCGTGGAACCATGGGAGTTGAATGATGGCGGGCGAAAAGCGTGATGTACTGTTGATCGGCGCGCGCAAACCGGTGCTGGTCAATGGCCTCGAATCCAAGGTCAATCTGCATTACCTGCTGGAAGCCAAGGACCAGGACGCCTTCATCAAGGAAGTCGGCGGCAAGATCGGCGCCATGGCGCTCGCCTACACAAGCAACAAGGTCGATAGCGATTTTCTCACGCGCTTTCCCAAGCTCGAGCAGATATCGAGCTTCGGCGTCGGCTACGATCATGTCGACGCCAAATGGGCGGGCGCCCATGGCATCGTCGTCACCAACACGCCCGACGTGCTCAACGAGGAAGTAGCCGACACCGCGCTCGGCCTGCTGCTGTGCACCGTGCGCGAATTTCCGCAGGGCGACCGCTACGTCCGCGCCGGCAAATGGCCGCAGGCGCAGTATCCGCTGGCCAAGGCGACCTTGCGCGACCGCACCGTCGGCATCGTCGGCATGGGCCGCATCGGCAAGGCCATCGCAAGGCGGCTGGAAGCCTTCGGCGTGCCGGTGGTCTACCACTCGCGCAACAAGCAGGATGTCGCCTACAAGTATTATCCCAAGCTCCTCGACATGGCGCGCGACGTCGATACCCTGATGATCATCGTGCCGGGCGGCGCGGCGACGCAGAACCTGATCAATGCCGAGGTGCTCAAGGCGCTGGGGCCGCGCGGGATCGTCATCAACATGGCGCGCGGTTCGGTGGTGGATGAGCCGGCTTTGATCGAGGCGTTGAAGAGCCGCACGATCTATTCGGCCGGGCTCGACGTGTTCGCCAAGGAGCCGGAGGTTCCGCAGGAACTGCTGGACATGGACCACGTCGTGCTGCTGCCGCATCTCGGGTCGTCGACCGAGGTGACACGCGCGGCGATGGACCAGCTTCTGGTCGATAACATTCTGGCCTGGGCTTCGGGCAAGCCGCCGCTGACGCCGGTGCCGGAGACGCCTTACCCGCCGAAACGGTAAAATTCATGCGCCGCCACTTCTGGCTTGTCGCCTTCATTGTCGCATTGGCAGGACCGGTCCAAAGCCCGGCGTACGGTCAGACTAATCTTGGCGAGTCCGCCAAGGGGCTGCTCGGCGCGTGGGAATTTTCCAACGCCGACCGCGACAAGGTGTGCACCGCGACGTTTAAAGCCGACGCCGCGCCGGGCGGGTCCAAGGTCGAGTTCGACGTCAATTGCGGCACGTTGTTTCCGCTGGTCCTGCGCGTCGCCGCCTGGAAATTTCCCGAAGGCGACAATCTGTTTCTGCTCGATGCCGAGGGCCGGACCCTGGTCGAGTTCAGCGAAGTCGAGAGCGGCATTTATGAAGCGCCGACGCCGGGCGTCGGCGTTTTGTTTTTGCAGCAGGTATCGGCGATCGCCGCGCCGTCGCCACGTGCGGCGGCGGAGGTGACTGGCGCCTGGGCGATCGTGCGCGGCGGCAAATCCATTTGCACGCTGGCGCTGGCCGGCACGGTTCTGCGCGACGGGTTTGCGCTGACGGCGCAGCCCGGCTGCGACGCCGAATTTGCGCGGCTCAACGTCACGCAATGGCGGCTCGACCGCGGTGAGTTGGTGCTGGTGCCGGCGCGCGGCAATGCCTGGCGGTTCGAGGAAGTCGAGGGCGGCAACTGGCGCCGCGTGCCGGAAGGCGCGGACGAAACCATGCTGGTGCGGCAGTAGAGTTTAGATCAGCTTCAATCCCTTGAAGCTGGCGTGGCCGTCCTTGCCGACGATGATGTGGTCGTGCACGGCAATGCCGAGCGGCTTGGCGACTTCGATGATTGCCTGCGTCATTTGAATGTCGGCGCGCGACGGCGTCGGGTCGCCGGACGGATGGTTGTGGAGGAGCCCTCCATCAAGGCATAGAGCCTTGATCGCCAAGCGATTTTCGGCCGAGGAGGCTTGCGAAGGGCCGGTTATTGGGAGCGGTTTGATTCCATCCCCTCATTTCGATACCGCGCCCACTGTTTCGATAATCGTAACTGTCGCTAAGCACTGAGACAACGCGTCAACGAAAGTTGATCGTCATCTCCGAGCGCGTTCGCGCGCACTCGGTACCGCCGCGTCACGTGAACAAATGCGCGTGCTTGCGAGGTGGTTGCCGAGGCGTATGATTCGAGAAGGTACCTCCGTCGTGCTGACCGGCACCAATTCCAGAGATGCCGGTGAACCACGACGGAGTAACCGATGCTTGACATACAGGTGCGCGCGTATCCGGCGCACAATCCCGCTCCTCCCATAGAGTTCTTCAGGATCGAGCTGACGCCACTCGCTGAGGGCCGCGTCTTCGTCTCAATGACGGCGACAACCGTCGATGAGGAAGGTCCAGACCTCCTCGATCAAGAAATCGCTTGCGACAAAGTCGCTTCGATCGACGACGTGCTTGCGTTCATCCGATCGCACGTGACGTTCGTCGCACGTTCCAACAAGGAGCATTGACCATGGCGAACAGCCAGCAAATGGCCTTTCGCGCGTTCACGGTCGTGAAGCGTGAAGGGGCCGACGATTTCTGGTTACCGATTGGAGCTGCATTCCCGCATCTCAAAGGTGAGGGATATACCCTCGTACTCCAAGCCTTGCCGATCGACGGCCGCGTAGTATTGCGGCCGCCGAAGGACGAAAGCGAACCCGAAGACGGATCGCGCACGCGGCAAGGGAGTTCCCAGAACAAGCCCGGCCGAGAGCGCCGGTAGGAGCTCGCTTAGCGAGAACCCAGGCCGCCGGGCTTTCAAGCCTCGGCGGCCCTTTTTCACAGCTATATGAGCTGGACCGGGACCTCAATCTTCTTACTCGTCATTACTGTCATCTCCGACCGCGGCTCCTGGAAAGCACTTTGATCGAATGCGATTCGCTCCGGCACTCCGGCCTCCGACGCGATCTTCCACAACCGCATTGCATCCATCGGTTCGAGTTCCTCGACGGTCAATTTCGAAAAGGCGAAGCCGCGCATCCCTTCAATGTCTACAGCCAAAACGACTGGGACCGACGCCAGCCAAAACTCTCTAACGTATAGGTGTATGGACCTTGGCTTGCGTAGCGGTGCTGGCTGAAGATAATTCAACCAGTCCTTTCGAGGAGCTACCACGTCTACCTTCGCGGCTGCATTGATCAGAATTTGATTGAGTGTACGCGAAAAAATAGCGCCTTGTTGCAGGTGTGCTCGCGTTTCGTTGCACATCACGACGATATGTTTCGCTCGGTCGCATGCAATAAGAGTCTGTCGGAATGCGACCTCGCGGGGCGAGAGCAAATCGCGGATCAACGGCCGCAACCGTTCCGGCTTGAAATTCGCGCCGATCCAGCCGTATTCATTTTCGATGAAGTCGTATATTCCTTTGAGCTTGGGAAGATCGTTGCGCTTGGCATAGGCGGTGAGGATTGCCAGATCGCGCGCGGTGAAGTAATCTTGCTTCGCGCGCTTTGGAGCAATACCTTCATTGAGCGATTGTCGGCTCAGGCCCAGTAATGGCGCCGCCGCAGTGGCCGAGAGGCCAATCATTTTCAATAACGCTCGATCACGCTCAGACATGGCATCTTAGATTTTTGTCAGGATACCTGACAGAGCCTATTGCCTTTCCTTGCCAAGTTCAATGCGCGGGCCCTTCACTGGTCGCGGGACGCAAAAGCGTGAGCCCTGGGATGTCGGTCCCAGGGCTCTAGGGCCGCCTCGATCGGCGGCTCCGGTGCTGATGCGCTCCACGAACATAGGAGCAAGTCATGGCGCGCAGCAGCGTCCTTCCGAAGCATACCGTAAAGGATTATTTTCCTCAAGATTTGATCGTGATCGACGCGATCGGCCGGCGCGTGAACCCGGCCACGGACTACGTGTGGACCGTGACGTCCGTGAAGGGAACCTTCGACGGCGCAGTGTCGAGCGGGTGGATTCCCAATAGCGAGATTGTCGGTTTGTGCGAGATGCCCGATCGGCCGGGACTGTTTGCGGCCATTCAAGACAAGACAACCGGCGAGATCGCGGTGTGGGGAATGAATCCCGACACGGCGCGCCCGTATCGCGTGCAACAGTACGGTGTCGGAGGTGCATCGTGAGCCAGCACCTTCTAACTCCTGAAGAAGTGGTCGAGCGGTATCGCCGCGAGGTCACGATCGGCACGCTGCGTAACTGGCGTGCTCTGCGCATCGGTCCCGACTTCATTAAGGTCGGGAAGAGCGTTCTGTACCCAATCGAAAAATTGGAGGAGTGGGATCGCAAGAATCTCGTGCGGTGCAACTCCGCGCGTCCCGTCCACGCGGGTGAAGCCGAAGAACCCATGGCGAGCTCGGCGGAAAAGAGGAGGCTCTAGCAATGTCGGAGACTCTGTATCTCTTGCACTACGAACGCGACGAAGACGGTCATCTCGTTGAGGTGTACAGGACCGCGCATGGCGGCATTCGTCGTGTCACGATCTTTCCGACCGTCGAGTACATCCAGCATCAGACGCAAGTTCTGGAAGCGACGGAGCACCTGCTCCAGCAGCGTATGCGCACCGAGATGGCCCGCGCTGAGCTGGAAGACACGCGCGATTTCATCAAGCGGCGGCGGCAGAATTCTCAGCAGCAGATCGCTCATGTGACTGATCTCCGCGCCCTTCCTGCACCGCGCAATGGGTCTGGAAAGAACGGATAGGAGCGCGACAATGCCTGCGGAGATGCTCCTTATCGCTATCGTGTTCGGCATCGCGGCTGGTCTCCATTTCTTCGTCTTTGAAAAAAGGCCGTGCACCTGTCCTGAGTGCAGGCCCGACCTCTATGAGCCGCAAACTCCGGAAGAGTACGACGAACGCGCCGCGATCAGCCGTGCGCGAACGCGCTACCTGGATTCTGAGATCGAGCGGAAAGTGAAGGAGGCCGAATACGCCGACGTGGTGAAGCTCGTCGATGACATGCGGAGGAACAGAAATGTCTAAGGAAATCGAGATTATCCCCCCGCAGCGGACGCAGATCGCGAAGCCCGCTGTCATCAAGTCAAACGTGCCGACGCTCTACGCGGGCGGCCGTGTCCAAGCGATGCTCGACGCCGGCCGGTGGAACGCGCAATCTCGCGCGCTCGATAGCCTCGCCCGCGTCAACTCCTCCGAAGCCAACCTGCGGGCGCAACAGACGGCGCTCGTGGAACAAGACACGCGCTTCCGCGAAGCGCTGCTCCGCCACCAGGAACTCCCGGAGAAGTGGGGCCATGAGCTTGCTCTTCGGCGGGCACAGCGGGCGAACGAGCTCCGCGAGGTGCAGCACGGCTTTGAGATGCAGGAAACGCGGCGGCGCAAGGAGTACACGCTGTCCGAAGCCGACTACACCCACGCCAAGGCCACGCTGACGCACGCCCGCACGGTCCTAAAGGACGCCGAGCAGCAGTATGACGCACAGTGCAAGTACGGTCACACGAAGCACCATCTCACGCACGCAAAGGATGTCGTCGAACTCGTGAAGGCCGATCTCGAAGAGGAGGAACTCCGCGCGGTTGTGCGGCGCTACCTCAAGGGTGAGGCGATCGAGGATTTCGACGACGCGCAAACCGAGGAGGATGTCGATGCGCTCTATGACCAAGTTGCCGCCCCGAAGAAGTAGCAAGGCGCTGAGCCACCTGAGACAGGTCCGAGCCGAGCTGCGATGCAGATTTCCGACGCTTGCGCCGCGGCCAGTGCGATCTGAGCGCGATGCAACGGCCATCGTGCTCGGCCGCGATCGGGAAGGCGACGCCTTCCTCCTTCCGGAACGCGCGCGGCTAGAGCATTGCTTCGCGACGGGCACCACCGGCGGCGGCAAGAGCAAGTTCTTAGAACTCTGCATCCGACAAGATATTGCCGCGGGCCGCGGTGTGCTCGTCATGGACCCGCATGGTGAGCATCCTGACAGCCTGTACCGCTCGGTCCTTTCCTGGATTAAGGCGCGAGGGTACCTGGAGCGGCGTCAGGTGCACCTCATCGACCCGAGCAACGGCACGCACACGGTCGGCTTCAATCCGCTCGCCTGCGGGCCGAACACCGACCTGTCGGTGGTCTCAGGCGTGGCGCTGGAGGCGTTTTCCCGCGCGTGGGGCGGCGAGGATACGACGGGCAAGCCGACGATCGAGCGGATGCTGGGCGCGACGTTTTCTACCCTCGCTGAACTGAACCTGAGCCTCGTCGAAGCGCCCATGCTGCTCGACCGGGCCGACGCGCACGGCCTGCGGCGGCACGCGATCGCGACGGTGCAGGATCGCTATACGCGCGACGTGCTCCGGCGTCTCGACGAACTCTCGCACGATGACCGGCGCCGACAGGACTTCGACATGGAGGTCATCGGCCCCATCAATCGGCTCGCGCGCTTCCTGCGGCCGACGGCGACGGCCTCAATGGTCGGGCAGACGGAGAGCGGCCTCGATTTCTGCAAAGCATTCGATGAGGGGCACATCATCCTCTGCAACCTGTCGGGAAGCGATCGGATCTACGAGCGTGACGCCGATCTGCTCGGCCGTCTCGTCACGCGCTTCGCGTTCTTCCATGCCAAGCGCCGCGAGAATCCGAAGCGGCCGTTCTTCATCTACATGGACGAATGTCACCGCTACCTCTCGGGTGACCTGGAGAACATTCTCGCGGAAAGTCGCAAACACGGCCTAGGCGCAATACTGAGCGCGCAGTGGCTCGCTCAATTTCGCAAGGAAAGCGAGAACATGCTCGCCGCAGTCCTCAACGCGACAAACGTCAAGGTCGTCTTCCGCGCCAAGGATCCGAAGGAAGCTGAGCAGCTCGCGGAAATGGTCGTGCCGCTCAACCTGGAGATCCCGGTGCGCACGCTCGTCAAGCCGGCCGTGGTCGGGTATCGGCGCATCCGTCTCGCCAACGAAGGCATCTCGGAGCAGCGGTCGACAACACGGTCACGTACCGAGACACAAGGCGAGAGCGAGACCTATAGTGTCACGTTCGGCGGAAGTCGCAGCGTCACCGACACCGAGAGCGCAAGTGAATCCGAGAGCGAATCGGAAAGCGAAGGGGGCGGCACGTCTCGATCGAGCTCGTCCGGATCGGCCGCCGGGCGGTCAGAGAACGAGGACCTTGACCCGAATGGCAGTGTCTTCGGGCCGCTCGTCACCGGGATGTCCCGCGGCCGGGATGCATCGGCCAGTAACTCGGAATCGACCGGTTCGTCTGCCAACTACAACCGCGGCACCACAGCCACGCGCACCTCCGGGTCCTCGCGGGCTACGTCGGACAATCAGAACTGGAGCGAAAGCGCATCGCACTCGACGCAGCGCTCTACCTCGGTCGGTGAGAGCGACACTGAGGGGGTAAGCCAGAGCCACGGAAGCACGGAAGCGCTCGAAGCCGTGCTTGCCGATTTTCCGAGCGCCGTGCACAGCCGCGACAATGTTCGCTACATGGCGGGGCAACTCGTGCGCAGTCTCCCGACCGGTCGCGCCCTCGTGAACTACGTGGGCAAAGGCGGCATGGTCTCCGCCCTTCTGAAGGTGCCGCTGGTCTCGGATCATGCCGTCGATCGCGCCAGGTTTGATCGCCTTCGCACGGAGGTGCTCTCCGGCAGTTCCAGCGCAATGTCGGCCGACCGAGCTGCCGAGCTCGTGGCGATGCGGGAGCGGTCGCTTCTGCGATCATGCAAAGCTCTCGAAGAGCCCGAGCCTGTAAGCTTTCGCACCAAGGCGCCGCCGATCGCGCCTGAACACGACCGTTCGCCGCCGGCCGCGTCCGGCCGCCGTCGTACGCGTCGGTCCACGAAGACCAAGCCCGTTGAATAGTGCCGTTGTTCGCATGGTGGCCGGTACCGGCGAGGCTCACAGCGGGTCAAGGGCGGCTTCGCCGTCGCCTCTGGCGATCGTGACCCTTGACGCGCGAGAGCCCGCCGCAAGAGGGCCTTCCATGCGAGCCAACGGACCAGAGCGCACCTGTGAGAAGGTACAATAGGCTCATGTCCTCCGAAGATATTGCGGAGCAGAACCGCACCGGCTCGAAGCGCTTTGTCCGTCCATCGAATCCTCCCGCATTCACGCTCAACGAGCGAAATCTTTCGTTGTTGGCGTACGTCTCGCGGCACCGCCTGATTTCCTCCGATGACCTGGCGAGGCTCGATGGGGGAAGCGAGCAGAAGGCGAAGCGGGAGCTGCGCCGCCTCTGGGCGCACGGCTACCTGCTGCGTCCCGCTGCCCAGCTCATGACCGTAGCAATCACGGGACCGCGGCCGATCGTGTACGGCCTCTCGAACAAAGGCGCGCGGCTCCTGCGTGACCACGGTCACCACGTCGCCGATATCGATTGGTCAGAAAATACACAGCGTGCTGGGATTCGCTTCATAGACCACGAGGTCGCGCGTGCTAGGTTCATGACCGGGCTCGAAGTGGGGCAGCGCGCCCGAGAGGACGTGTCGCTCGTGCGCGCGTCCGCGATCCTGGCTCATGCGCCGGAGAAGACGCGAAACTCAAAGACACCGCTGAAGTGGACCGCCAAGGTTCCGGAGAACGGCCGAGAAATCGCCACGTCGATTATTGCAGACGATCTATTTGGACTGGTCTTTGATGACGGGACCGCCGCATACTTCCTCGTTGAGATCGACCGCGGGCAGATGCCGGTCCGCCGGCACGGCGATAGCGCGGTTGAGTGGGTGGGAGGGAAGCGGAGGCTCCGGACGTACTTCAAGCATAAGCTTGCGGCGTACTATCACGGCTGGCGGCAGCGTCGCCACGTCGAGCAATTCTCGATCGAGCAGCTCCGCGTGCTGACCGTGACCACATCTGGGCAACGTATTGGAACGATGCTCGATGCGCTGCGGGACGTGACACAAGGGAAGGGAAGTGATCTCTTCTTGTTCGCCGATGAAGACTCGTTGCACGCGAACAATCCGCTGGAAGCGATCTGGACGACGGGCAAGGGGGCCGAAGTTCGGCTGACGGATTGAAGGCCACGAACGGTAGGGAACGGGGCGAGGATGAAGAACGAACCTCAGCTGCGTCGGACCAATGTCCGAGCTCTCGGGCGTATCGCGGATACCGTATGGACGTGGTTTGCGCGACCGGACCCGCACGTCGCCTCCGATGTAGATGCGCTGATCGCTGGCTTCGGAGATGGCGCATACGAGGAAGCACGGCGACGATCGATCGACGAGCAGCGCGGTGCGATATTTGATGGGAACCGCAACGAGGGTCATTGGAATCGGGTTCGTCGGGAGATTAGTCGGCGCATGGATAGAGATCGAAATCGCGTCGATACGGCCACACGCTGGACTGACGGGTAGGACGCCATGTCGTTCGTGAGCGAATGCCCACGCGGTGACACACAATCTTCCGGTAGATAGACTTGATCCAGTCTGTCTTCAGGGGATCGGAGGGGGTGGCAAGTGATGTTGAGATTGATCGCAATAGCCGTGGCGCTGACGTTCGCTGGCAATTCGGCGGAAGCCGCCGAAGTCTGCGTGAAGTATCACAAGTGCGTTACGTTCGCGGCCGACGAGTGCAATGACGAGACTCGAAGCAGCTTGGTCCACAAAATTTGTTACCGGGAGCGGGTGAAGTATCTCGTTCTCGCGATAGGAAAACAGAAGACCCCCTATCACTGGTGCAACGTTGGGCCAGAGATCGTCGCCGAGCTTCGTGCGGCCCGGTCTATGGGCGAATATTTCAACCAGAACATTGTCGGCCGGGCGACGGGCGGCAAATACGATTGTAGGAAGTTTCCGATTCCCGAGTTATAGGGCCGAGCGACGGTCACACTTTCATGACGGTCTTGATGGCATCGCGCAAATAGTAGGAGCGCAATGTTCAGGTGATTGAGGTCCTGGACGGCAAGGGTGCCTGATTTGGCGGGGTGGAGTTGGGAGCCAGAGGCCCGCCTTCTCGTAGCGCTGCCAGCGCGACAAACCAGTTACGCCCGAGTCGATGAGAGGTGATGCCGCCGTTTCGGGCGAGGCGTGTGATGCGCGTCTGCGAAAAACCGCTCATGCGAGCGGCGTCTGAAGCGGATACATATGCGGTGCCGCCGATGTTGATGATCTGCGGAGCGGCCATAACGCGCGTCTAGGACGTGGCAAGCTCCGGCTCTGGTTCTTCGGCCGGTTCGGCAGGGACAATAGAGGGTGGTTCGACGATCACTGTGCGCGTTGATGTTGCCGTATTTCCGGCATTGTCGGTCGCCACGTAGTAGATGTGCCATTCGTTCGGTTCGCTCGTATCAATGAACGCCTGTGCAAGCGGCGTCGTACCTACAAATATTTGGTAGCCGAGATTCGTGTCCACGTTGTCGGTCACGGCAGCGCCGAGGTCGTTGTACGTGTCGCCGATCTGGAGGATCGCCGGGTTGTTGCCGCTGACGGTGATGACAGGCGGCTCGGTGTCCGGCTCGCCCTCCTCCGGCGGGGTGGGGGAGTTGCTTCCACCGCCGCCTGAGCCCTGTTCGGCCTCAAGGGCCGCGATACGGGCCTCAAGCGCGGCGATCTGGGCGTTCTGCACGCTGTCGCTCGCGAACAGGGCTGCAATCTTGCTGGCCAGGTCTTGGATAGCTTTCACGACGACGGCAAGGATTGAGCGGTCGTCGATGCCGGAGAGCGTGCCACTCGCGCTGTACGTCGTGAGGCGCGCGTCCACGGCCGCGGTGTCTTCCGCGATGAAGCCGTAGCGCACTCTTGCGTCGCCTTCGTTGTAGACGAATGAGACCGGCTGGAGCGCGAGCACCTGCGAGAGCGCATCCACGACAAGCGGATTAATGTCGTGCTTGGTGTCGCGCAAAGAGGCGAGACACGCGTCGGACGCGGAGTTGTAGACGACTTCGCGATTGGATGAGAGGCAGAGCGAGCCGGCGCCCGTTGCGCCGGTGACGCCGTCGAAGCCGACAGTGCCAGTGACCGAGAGGGTGCGCCACGGTGAAGTGGTCGCAATGCCGACGTTGCCGGCGCCGGTTATTCGCACTCGTTCTGTGCCGTTATTGGTTTGAAAAATAACGTTGGCATTCGTCGAATCGGAATTGTAGGCATTCAGGATAACGGAAGCGCCGCCGTCGGAAATAAAGAACGGAGTTCTACTTGCGTCAACGTCCCGGATCGCGAAACCATTGGTACTACCCAATGGATCAAATCCCGATGACCATTTCGCTCCTTGTTGTTGGAAATCGTACAGCCAGTAGGGCCTGCCTGTCCCGCCAGTAAAAGTGGAAGCGATACTGTTGCCTGAGCTGCCACTATCAATAACAAGTTTTTGTCCCGGCGTTGTTGTGCCGATGCCGACGTTGCCGCTGACTATCATGCTTCCCGCGCCGGGGTTCGTGCTGACGTAGCCGCTTCCGAGCGAGAGTCCACCGGCGCTGTGGAGGCGCATGTACTCGGTACCGTCGATCTCCATCGCGATACGCGACCCTGCGATTGCGTTTCCTGGGTCAGCCGAAAGGGTGAAGTGTCCACTGTTCGCGCTTATCTCGCCATATCCGCCGTCGGTGTCCTCCATCCTAAAGCGCGGGATTGCCGCCGATAGATGAAGCTCTCTGCCCGGATTCGTAGTCCCGATGCCGACGTTACCAGTGTTATCCAGATACAGCATGTTTGCGGGACTACCATCTTCAATGGTGAAGACATTTGCGCCCGCGTCCTCGTCACGAATGAGATACGCGTTACCATCAGAGGTTTTAAGGCCCGTCCGCCATTGTGCTCCGGTCAACTGGTACAGCATGTACGGTCGGTGCCCGACTGGCGACCCATAGAGCACTAAGTTCGCCTCTTCGGTGGATTGAGGAATTACAAGACGGCCAAGCGTTGGTGTTGTCGTCCCGATGCCGACGTTGCCGGAAGTGTCAATCGTGAGTGACGCTGTGCCGTTTGACGGCGAGGAGTTCGGGCCAATCTTGAGCTTATCTGAATCGGAGTTATCGACGCCAATCGTCCAGTTCTGGACTCCGTTTATCGTCAGGTCGAGGTACGGGTCCCCCGCCGACGCTCCGCCCACTTTCGCGCTCAAGACCGCATTTCCAGCGGTGGTGTTGGTGTTAAAGGCGGTAATATCCAGATTTCCAGTTGCCGATATGCTGCCCAGGACCGCACTGAGGTTGCCGATCACGGTGCCTGTACCGTAGTAGAGAATGTCACCGGCATTGTTCGATGCTGCGCGGACACCCACGGTATTCGTCGTTGTCGCTATATCCAACTTATAGAGTGGGTTTGTAGTGCCAACACCAAGGTTACCGGTGGCCGTATCCAAGACTACTTGGTTGGTCTGTACACCGGTGTTGCCCCACGACAGTTTGCCGCTACTACCGATAATAGCTGTGCTGAAATAGGTGGTGTCGGACGAGAGCGCGAGGTCGAGACCATCTGCGTTGTACAACCCAGCGATACCCGAGATAGAGCTGCCGGTCGACCTCGTAACGTTCAAGACATAGTTCGTACCAGTATCTGCACCGACAAATGTACGGCCATCGCTCGTAACTGTTTGCAAAACAGTGTCGGCGCTGTTCTTCAGAATATATGCCTTGGTGGCATAATCGGTGCCACTGGACTTAATCTCCACACGTGCCCCCGGGCTGACGGTCCCGATACCGACATTCCCTGTCGCATCGATGATGAACGGCGACGTGTCGTCGGCCTCGTCTCCGACGATAAAACTCGGGATGGTGCCGGTGTTGACGACGGACAGCTTGCCCCACGGGGTCGAAGTGCCGACGCCGATCTCGCCGGGCGCAATGATTTTATCGCCAACCGTGAGTTGACCGCCTTGCGTGATGTTCGTATTGCCGGCAACGGTAAGTCCACCGGTTATGGTCGTCGTCGCGAGGTCCACCAAGCCTGAGACCTGCAAGCCGCCAGCAAAGGTGCTCGTCGCGGTCGTGGTCGAGACCGAGAGCGAGCCGACCAGTGCGAGGCTCCCGAGAGAATCGAACGTGCTCGTCGCGACGCCACCGAAGTAGGCTCTGTCGAACACAGAAAATTGCGATGAGGATGCCGTGACGAGCGTGCCGCCGGAGAGCGGCAGGTAGTTGCTCGCGGTGATGGTGTCGGGGATGTCTGCGTCGGTGAGGCCCGTTACGCCGCTGACTGTGGCATTCGTGATGGTGACGTTGGCGAGATTGTCGATTTTCTGCGAATGCGCAAAGGTGGTGATGGACACCGGAGCGGACGGCGCCGGGGTGGCGATGGTATAAACGCTCGGGAGATTGCGCTGCATCGCCGCGAGGAGGTCGCTGCGAAGAGACGCGAGTGCGGTGTCGAGTTCGGCGCGGGTGATCGCATTTTCGGCGAGAACTTGGCGCTCCATGACGGGGTGCGTGATGAATTGGTTGATGACGGCGCTGGTGCCCGCTGGCGCGGACAGTGCCGGGTCCGCACTCGCGGTCTGCGCGACGACGGCGGCTGGTTGGCTGGCCTGGTAGGCAATCGATTCCGCTGGCTGGCCAAATCCAAAGAGACTTACAAACCCAGCGCCTATGCCCGCAAGAAACTCAAGCATGTGCTCGAATTATAGCGCACGGTAGAGCCGCGCTTCGAAGGGTGGGGACAAAGGAGGAAATATGGGGGAGCGGGCGCCACATGCGTGCTCTTCTCTCTTGCATTCTCCCTGGTGGGACAAAGGACCGACATTCTCCCCGGAGCCGACGCGATTGCATCCGCGCGCTCGCCGTGGCCGTCAAGGCCGGCCGTTCGCCCGCCGCGCAGCGGTTGCCTTGACGGACGCGAAGTCCGGCGCGCTACGCTGCATGATAGACTTCGACGCATGGATACAAAGATACGGTGGGCACTGTATCTCGCGTCACTGACAGGTGGGGCGTTGGTGTTTCTGTTGATTGAGCGATTGGATTTCGCGAATGTTGAACGGCCGGTGTTTCTCGCGGGGGTGTGCTTCCTGCTGGGTTACGGAATGGGTCTGGCCACGATGAAGTTTGTCGGGATGCGGTAGCGATCGTCACCCGGATGGGCCGAGACTGCGGGCTCGGTCGCGCGGACGCTGCTTCAGCGCGATAGAGCGCGGCTGGCGTGAGCCGGACCGCCAAGAAAAGCAGAGAAGAACTGGCTCCGGATTGCTCCGGAGCCAGGAAAGAATGCGTCGCCAGAGCTTGGGATTCTCGGGCGTCATTCGATCTTCCCACCGATAGGGGAGCGAGCGATAGTCGAGAATGGCGGACTGGAGATTATCCAAGACCACAAGTCCTCGGTCGGTGACCACGACAAGCACCGCGTGCATCTCTCCGTTGGCCACGCGAGCTCGCGCGATCAGCAAGGCGCTTGCCGGATAACCACGGTCGAGAAGGCGCGAACGCTTCGAGAGCGCGTAGTCCTTACAATCGCCGACCGTAGTCGCGTCCCGCCATGCCCGCGTAGTTGAACCATCAACGTACAGCGTTACCGCGCGGTTGACTTCGGCGTTGATGACGGCAATCTCACGCCAACGCTCCCTGGTCATCCGCACGACCCACTCAGACGACGGCCGGCACCGTTCGGGCTTTTGTACGCAGAACGCAATGAAGCCAAAAGGTGCGTGTACATAGGGGCCGGTCCGCATGTGCTGAGCCTGTGCGTTTGCGCAAGCTGCGGCGCACAATAAAAACAATAGCGTCGCGCAGGCGCGTGTGCCGCGCATGATCTCCTCCGGTGTTTGGGATGCCTGCACGCATGAAAGCGCGGGGGAGAGGAGTGCGCGAATGTTCGATGGGGATAAGAAAAGCCCCGCAGGTGGCGGGGCAAGATTCTCAGGCAATCAGTTGCGTGTGAGTAAACGAGCGATCGAAATCAGTATTCGTCGGCGCGCATGATGGTCATCACGCGGGTCGTCCGCAACGGGTCCGATGGATCTTCCGATCCCGCGCTGAGGTCGGGCGTGTAGTAGTCGGTTTTGGCCAAGAACCTTTCGCCGTTGTGCTCGACGCTGACGAAGTCGTGCTCGCCGTGTGGGTCGTTGCCGTTGTCAAACGCTTTGAAGGATCGCACCTTCTCCAACAGCGTGGCTTGGTCAGGTTCGCTCATCGCCGCGACGCCTGCCGAGAGCATGACGCGCCCCCCAGTGAATGTCGCTCGCAGAGCATCGTTGAGCTCGCGGATGCGTGTTGTCCTGTCCATCTGTAGTCCTCCGCATGACCGAAATCCGACGATTCGGATCCCGGAGCGCGCGGAGGACGCCTGCGCGGATTGTAGCAAACGGCCGGAATAGGTTCGGTACAACGGCGGAACAGAGGTCGGGTGTGGTATAAGGAATTGACGCCGCGAGTCGTTGGACCTGAGCGAGGCCGAGTGAAATATGGACGTAGACACATATAACCGATCAGTGACTTTGATCTGTCCCTCTTGTGGGTCCGATCAATTTGAGCACGACGATGTAGTTGAGCCGGTCGAGCACATGAAATGCGCGCGGTGTCAGCGCGAATTCACGAGAGAAGAGTTGATCGAGGCGAACAGTGAGAACGTTTCGGAGCACGTCGAGGAGATGAAGGAGGAGATTGTGAAAGACGTGGCGAAGGAGCTTAAGGATACCTTGAAGAGGGCATTTAGCGGAAGCAAGTCGATAAAATTCCGGTAGGAAAAGCTATGGTCTCGGTAAGCGACGTCGTTGCAATCATTGCCCTTGCGCTGTCTGGCTACGCGCTATGGACGACATCGAATTTTAACAAGCGGCAGCTATCCCTCATCGACAGTCAGGAAAAATTGAACGCCCGGCTGTTGGCGCAAGGCGAGACCGAATCGCTCGAAGGGCGGAAAGCGGATGTCGGTGCATCATTTGTAAAGCTCGGGACGAGCAAGCACCGTATAAAAGTGTTCAACAAAGGCAAGGCGGCGGCGCGGAATGTGCGCATTGAGTTTCCAGGCGGCAATGAGATGGTGCCGGGATCAGAAATCAGGGACAAGTTCCCGATGGAGATACTGGAGCAACACCAAGCCGTAGAGTTGATCGCGGCAGTGCATATGGGGACGCCGCGCAAGCAGACTGTTATTCTACGATGGGAAGATGAGCACTCCGAGGCAAATGAAAAGACCGTGTATTTGACGCTGTGAATCCAAGGTGGTGTCGTTACGTCGTAAATTATAAATTGTGCGACGCTAGAAAGCGGCTCAACAAAGCCATGAAATAGACGGTCCCCGATTTACCTGTCTAGAGTCCGCACACTTTTCCTCTCTCAGCTTGAACGCGGCCTGTCGCCTATTTCAGGCCGGTTGCCGCTATGCCGGCAAGCGCTGCTCAAGGCGCGTGACGCGTTTGCCGTGGTCGATGATGGTTTCCGAATCCTTGTCGTGCGCTTTGGAGAGCGGTTCAAGTACCTCCAGTATCCTTTCCTGTCCCTCTTCAATTCGCTTCACCCGGTGACTCAAGTCGGTCACGTCTCGCCTAATGGCTTCGCCATCCGCCTTCGTCATCCCCTCGTCTTTCGTCATCATATTCGTCATCATGTGGTCCTTGATGAAGTTGACGATCTCAAGAAGCTCCGCAAGTTCGCTTTTTGCCATACGGAGGAAGTATATCACGCACTTCCGCATTTTCAGGCAATGGTTCACACGAGCCGCGAAGTCCGCGGCTCGTGTGAGTGCGTATGCTCGTGATTACGAGCTAGAATGACCTTGCGGCACAGGTCAGCCGTTTCCGCCGCCACCGTTCTCAGTCATGAGAAGCTCCTCTGTTGCACCTCGGAGGAGCTAGGAATCCCAGATTCCCGTGACAAGGGGGCAGCAATGACGACGTATGCGATTGCTGGAGTCAATTTTACAGTACCCACACGCTATTGTGGTCGCCATTGGCGCTGCCGTGCTGGCCGCCTTAAGTGCGTACACACGCGACCAAAGCGCTAGCGCGCTCCAATGGGCACTCAGCCCGTTCACGCGGCGGCTGCCCTGGAATAAGGCGCGTATGGCGCCGGAACGCGCGCTCGCGTCTCGCTTGTCCATCGTGGATGTGCAGCTCGTCGATGCCGGCGGAAAACTCGCGAGGTACAGCAAGACGAGCGCGTATGTCGCGAATGTCCCGCTCCGGATGTATCGCGAGGGCGTGACCGCGTCAGGCGATGCAAAAGGATTTCGAACGGCCCGAGGCCGGATCATCCGAACCGTTCGAGAGCACGGCTTCTATGTGTCGAAGATCGATCTCGGATTGATGCTTGAACCGGGCGAGCAGATTGTGAATGTGTATCAAGCGAAGTTGGTGGAATCGTTTCAAGAGAGCGCACAGGACTGGACGCAGCAGGTATCATTCGACACAGAATTCTTACTGATCCAAATTCACTTTCCCGCTGATCGTCCGCCGCTAACCTGCCAAACTAAGATTGTCCACGGTACCGACGAGCGAGAGATAGCCAACACTGCTCAGATGGTCGATCTGTACGGCAGCCGCTCGATTGTGTGGCCAATCCCCTTCCCCAGGACGGGGCATGTCTACAAGCTGACATGGACGTGGTGACGATGGACGAACGTTCTACTTGCTAGCAATAACGCGGAGAGGCATCGAATAGGTCTCAAGCAGGTATCCCTCCGTTGCAGCGAGGACATCAGCGTGAGCTGGCGTGAGCTGTCCTTTCGAAAGGGCTGGCTGGACGATGTACACCTGATATTCAAACGACAGTTCTCGCGCGACGTTCTGTAGTTGTTTGACTTCGGCGGCGCTGCCCTTCTCGAATCGTGTCGCCTTGCCAGCCTTGGTCCTCAGCGCTTCCCTGTGAAGGATGTGCTTCAGAAGCTTTCGCGGGTCTTCGCGCCATCGAACGCATTTCTGCGCTTGGCCGCAGACCTCATAGAAGTCGTTAATGCGGGCTCCGGGAGTTTCGGATTTCGAGTATTTGCAATGGAAGAGGCGGACGATAACTTTCTGCGCGTTCTTCTCGATCGCGACCACGTCGGCAATCTCGCCGCTGCCGTCATCGTCAAAGACGATCTCGCTGTTGCCAAACTCACCTTTTAACACGCGTTCAATGACACGACGCTGGATGGAGGCCGGGTCCTTCTCTTCCCCTTGTGATTCCTTCGTGATATCGACGCCGCGCCAGTCCCATACCGCAATCTTGTTTTGATCGAAAACCACGCGCTTAATGTCTCGCGGCAGCTCGAACAGTTCGTTGAACACCAAGAAGTCACCATTGGCAAAATGGACAATGGGAGGGTCTTGATTGAACCACTCCGCCAATGGCTTACGGTTGTTACGAATCTTCGCGTAGGCGGCAGTGCCGCCCGTTTGCCGGAAGACGGCGCCAGCCTCTTGCGTGATCTCAATCTCGAATATCGCTCGAAGTTCGCCCGATGCGACAGCGAAGCTCAAGGGGCCTGAATCCGAGTAGTTCGTGATCTCCGTCGCGCACTCGAAGAACGGGACGGCCGTGCCGCCAATTTCGATCTCTACCTGTTCTTCAGCTTGTTCGCTGAACCCTTCCGGCCAGGAGACCATGATCGGTACTAGCGTCGGGCGCTCAGTGACTTCTCGCGCCTTTATGACATGCTCGAAGATCGCATTTGTATCGATCGTGGTGTCGAGCAGCTTAGGGCCGATGTGATGACACCAATCGATCCACTCGGAAAGATCGAAGGCAACTTTGTGGGACCAGAAGCGACCTTTGAATGAGCAGCCGACCGTGACCTTCTCGTCATCCTCGAAGCCGAGGCCGAAGAGGTTCGATTTTCGCCTGTTGGCGCGGCCGGCTTCCGACAGACCCTCGGCAATGTCGGCACCCATGAACATGGTGTATCGGATATTTTTTCCGAACGCATGGCTCAGGCCGAGGTTCTTGAGCGTGAGGCGCTTGATGCGCCCTAGCACGCGAAATACGGCTTCCCCGGAAACGCGATCGAGCGAGCTCGTCACCGCTTCAGCGATGTTCTCGTGAAAGTCCTTGTTGGAGCTGTTGATGAAGAGGAGGTTTCGTTCTTCGTCCCAATGGACGACATACAAATTCCACTCAACGTTCTGAATCTGCTTCACGGAGCCCCAACGCACCGCTTCCTCGTCCCGCGTCACGAAAATGGCGAGGCGATGCTCCGGATTGATGACCGGCCCGGCGTAAAGCTGGGCGCCATCGATCGCGTCCTGGATTTTCATCGGCTCCCATTCCTCGCACGTAGTCCGGTAGACGACGGCGCTCATTTTCGGGAAGAGGGTTTGGAGCGGGATCTCCGGCAGAGCATCCGTGAACCCGGCAATGAGCTCGTGTCGCTTGCGCGCTCGTTCGGTTGCCCCCTCGCTGAGCATTCTCAATAGGAAATTCCAGTCGGCGTCCTCGGCGTAGAGATTGCGAAGCGCATTCGAGATGGATTCGTCGGCAATGTTGGCGACGATGGAAGCGTCTCCGATGCTCGATTTGGAGCGCGTAAATCGGCCGATGAACTGGAGCGTGATGGCGAGACTCTTGTGACGGTCGTGCAGCGCTGCGACCTTGAGCTCGGGAAAATCGAAACCCTCGCCGAACATGTCCACGCAAACGACGATCCGACTATCGCGTGAGCGCAGTCGCTCCAGAAGCCTCTTACGCTCAGCGGCTGGCGTCTTACTGTGGATGGCCACTGGCTTCAGTTTGCCCGCGATGCCCTCGTAAAGCTTCAGCACATCGCCAGCACGCGCGATACTATCGACACGTGCCATGAGCACGTGATCGTGACCGGCTTTCAGGTCTGCCGACAGGCATTCCACCGCTTTCTGAGCGATCCGTCGATCCGACTCGTCTGCGTCATATTCCGCAACAGGCACGAATGTTATCTTGCGGAAATATCCTTCCTCCTGGGCCTTTGACAGCGGGTACGTGTAGATGAATTTGCCATCCACCCGCTTCCCGTCGGTGCGGAAAGGTGTGGCTGTGAACTGCACAACGTGCTTCTCGTCGAACATCCCTTTGAACTTGGACCAGGTCTTGGCGGCAATGTGATGCGCTTCGTCGATAAATAGATGGGTACACAGCTCAGCCATTCGTTGCTGCACTTCTGGCGAACATTGTCCGGCGACTTGCATGGTCGAGACGATGACATTCGCCCGCATGAAGATGTCGTCCACCTCCTTCGGAGATTGCGGACGATGCTGGAGTGTCGCGACGACAGGAAGCTGCGCGCCTGGTAATAGACAGCCGGATGCCTCCAGCACGCCTAACGTAAGGAATTTTTCCGATATTTGCTCCCGCAACGCATTAGTTGGGACCACGACCAGCAGCCTCGGGAGGCGAACGCATGTGAGGAGTGCGAGCATAGTCTCCGTCTTGCCCGTCCCCGTGGGCATGACGACGGTCGCCGGCTTGTGGGTGACGCTCCAATGGGCCAAGCCAGCGTGTAACGCCCCGATCTGCGGGAGGCGCAACCCAGAGACCACGGTACCCTCGTGGGTCGTATGCTCGTGCCGGAACTCGAACTTGTCATTCCAGCTCGCCGTGATCGTGCTGGTGCGTTCTTCGCTCCGCTCGAAATGTTCGTCACTGATATCGAGTGGCTTGGGGTGAAGCCACCGATACGACTTGCTCACGACCGCTTTCTGGATTTCTTCGATCGATAGGGACTTCGCGTCCGGCAGCAGCAGGACATCATCGCTTGGGACTGTGGCGTTCGTGGTTTTCGTCGAAATGAAGGTCGTACGGCCACTGCGATCCCGCGCAATCAAGCCGGTGGTCTTTCCTTTCTCGTAGGGCGACAGGCGACATGTGCGCACTTGCTCTGCGAACGCGAGTTTGCGGATAGGGTTACGGTGCACCTTGGAGGAAATTTCTAGGCGGCTGGGAATGCACAGGTCGGCCTCGGCATCGAACAAGCTGCCGTTGCCGTCCTTCCCTTTTTTCCTAGAAGGCCGTCTTGTCATAGGTGCGAATCGGTTGTGGAGTTCCGTCACTATACCAGAGGTCGTCTGCCGTGCCGGCCGGGCGACGCGGGCCGCCCGAAATGCCGCCGGCTCTGGGCGATGACTTTCTCTCGCCGGCCGCGGGGCCGGATCAGCCGCGGGCACGCTTCGACGCTGGCGAAGTCAGCGCTCCCGCGGCGCACCCAGGCAAAGAACGGTGGTTGCTGCGAGAGCGTGGCCGGAGGAATTCCATACTCGGGCGCCAAGAGCTCTGCGTCGGCCGCCGCAACGCAGAACACAACGAGCGATCCGGCGTTGCCGAGGACAGCCGCCCGCACGAGCTCCGGGACCTGCTTCGTGTACTGATTCGCCAGACAGAAATGAGCGGCGAATTTTCTCGCCTCCGAAAATATTGACGCGAAGGCGTCCGTCGTGAACGACTGGAATTCGTCCACATGGATGAAGTGCGGCACCCGCTTCTCGGGCACGATCGAACTGCGGCCCATCGCGGTGAGCTGGATATGCGAAACAAGGAGGGACCCGAGCACGTTGGTCGCACTCTCCCCGATCGTGCCCTTGGATAGGTTCGCGATGAGGATACCGCGATGATCCATCGCGTGCTGGAGCGAGAACTTGGGCGAGTCCTGCCCGAGGATGAGCCGCAGGTTCGGCGATGTGGTGAACTGCCCGGCTTTGTTGAGGATCGATGCCGTCACCTCCGCACGGAAGGACGCGGTGTACTGTGCGAATTCTTCCGTCCAGAATCGCTCCGTGATCTCGTCGGAAAGCGACGCCAACGCGCGCTGCCGAAACGCATCATCGGTGTACATCCGCGGCAAGTCGAGGAGGCTCGATCGACGCATGTCGAGCAATGCGCGGACGCCGTGGTAGAGCAGGTGCTCGGTCCTCGGCCCCCAGCTGTCCGCCCAGAGATGCTTGAAGGCTGACACGACGCCGGCGGCAGCAAGCGCGCGTCGCTCCGAAGCAATATTCGCGAGCGGATTGAAGCCCACCGGCCGCACGGTATCGGCAACATTGAGGTAGCAGACCTCGTGCGATCGTGCGGCTGGAATGCAATCGACAACGGCCTCGGCGAGATCCCCGTGAGGGTCGATGATCGTGACGCCTTCGCCGGCGTCAATGTCCTGCATCGCGATGTTGAAGAGTGTTGTCGTTTTGCCCGAGCCGCTCTTCCCCACGATGTAGACATGGCGCTCGCGCTCCAAGCGCGTGAAAGCTACGCCCTGATCGGTAGAGCGATTTTTTGCGAAGTACTGTTGGTCCACATCCATACGCCCGGGGCAGCCTCCGGTGCGATTCCCCGTGCTTTGCGCGGGGCGTTTGGCCGTCGTGCGCTCGTGCCGTGCGCTCCTGTCTTCCAGTGTGACTTGAGCAATGTGGCCGAGCGCGGCTCGCCGGGCTGTTGTTTTCTACCGGCGCGGTACGCGGAGGCTGTCCCGGTGTGCGGAATTGGCACCCGTGCTCCGCATTATATCGCCCTCCATGAGCAATCCGGTTCTAAGGGGTGGGAAGGCGCGGCGCGGCTCGCTGCCACGCAGCGGGGCTTGCCGCGCCAGGGTGGGATTATCCAGGCGCGCAGACGCGTCCTTACGGTTTCCACGGTTTCCAAGGGTGGGGGGCGCGTGGCTGTCGTTGCTACCTGCTGATCTCGTGCCCGGCTTAGTGGCTGCACGAGAGAACGGCTTGCAACGACGTGGCTCGCGCCCTGGGTGGGAGTGAGTAGTCGCGCCCTGGCGCGATCATTTGCGAACCGTCCAGGACGTTCGCTCTGCCCCCGCTTTTGTCGGAGGTCGAGCGCCGAGGCGTATCGTGACGCGCGTGCAATAGCCCGGAGCGTGCGAGGACTATTGGACGCGTGTTCGATACCGCCGAGGGGACCCGAAGGGCGCTTGACCGTACGGCGAAGCCGGCCGACCCCGTGCCGCCAGCCCGAGCACCGCAGCCCCAAGGCGAGGAGCGAGCGGCCGCCAGCTTTGTCCAGGACAAAGTGGCGGCGCGGGGTCGGGCGGCAAGCCCGACAAAAGCGGGGGCAAATCTCTAGAAGTCGTGCGGACTTGCCGTTGTGCCCAGGGTACAAACGGGTCCGTACGCCCTTTCGTACCGATCGCCGTGTTGAGGACTATCGGACGGCTGTGCTGTTTCGATAGCCCGCAGGTCGCGGCCGTTGGTAGACACCTGCTCGTAGGCAGGTGCCCTTTTATGAGTGCATTCCCTTCATTGAAAAATGCATTCCCAGACTGCGTATTATTAAAATGAGTATTCTTAGATGCGTATTCTTATATTGAGTGACCGGTGGATTTTTCCGGTCTGGAGCGGCGGTGGTTGCCGTTCTGGAACGGCAAATTTTGCCGGTCAGGACCGGCGGGGCTGTTTACCCTTGTTGGACTGTACGGTCAGGTGCAGACGGTAGAGGTTGGTCTTACCAAGGCCCCTTTGGACGATCTCCAGCAGGCCGGCCGCTTCCAGTTCTTTCAGATAGGTGCGGATGCTGCGCTCGGCTGCGCCCATGTCTTTGGCGAGGGTGGCCTGTCCGGGAAAGCAGGCATCGTTGGCCCAGGCGTATTTGAGCAGCATGGCATAGGAAAGCTTGGCGCCGACTGATACGTCCTCTTTGGTCAAGATGAAATTCGGCACCTGCGTAAAACCGTGCCGCGTGACCGGATCGGCACCGATAATTTCGATGTTGCGCTCTCTGAGGATGTCGCCGATCGAGCGGTCCATGCTCGCATTATATGCCCCACCACGCGCTTACCGCGCGTTATCCCCTGTTGACGGACAACGGCAGGCGCCGACGGGGCGGATCAAGTAGCCAATGCCCGAAGCGGCTGCACGTCGCGGACGTTTATCACGATCGGCGCCTCAATAAGATGCTCTCCCAAGGCTTCTTGAGGGACGATGACGGGAGTATTTTGGTCCCCATCGCGATAGTTCGGATTGAACTGCCAGGCCGCGCGTTTCGGCTCTTCGTCAACACCGATCGGATACATGGTTAGCTCATCACCTTTGATCTTGAATCGCAGAAAGTGCCGGTAGCTTCCCAGCCGCATAGCGCTGAATGCGTCATTAGCGTGCATGCCCCAGGAAAACGAGACACTGAGCAAGTAGATGCCCCAGATGAATCCCCCGATGAGCCCTGACAGGATCATCCCTATCCCGAAGGTCACGAAGTACAGGATGTCGCCGGCCGGCAGCGTCCGCAGATATGCGAGGAGTGGAGATAAAAGACTCGCACACGCGATAGCGAGACAAACATGGATGGCGGCGTGAAGGCCGCCTGTCCAGTACTTCCGTCTCTTAGGTTGTATGTCTGCGTAGTGCGTGAGGGCAAAGAAATACAGCGCGACTACCAAAAGGATGACGGGCGTCGAAATCATCCCGACCGCGACCTCTAGCGCCGCCGCGCAATAGCCCTCGCTCCCGAATGCTCGGCCGTATCCTCCCCACGCGAGAAGCACCAGGGCCGTCAGCCAATAGATGCCACCGAGCGTTAGGGCGAACTCCGGATTCCGTGCAATGAACTTCCAATTACCGCGAGCGAGTCTTCGACTGACTTCGCGTGGTGGATAGCATGCTTCCCGGACCGTTTGCTCTGAGCTGGTTGGCGCCTGCGCGAGCTTAAGGATCTGCGCTGATTTGGCCCAGCTCGCATTAATCGTGTCGGGTAACTGGTGCGTCGGATGCAAGAATGCGCCGCCGCCCCCTGCGGTGATGAAATGCGTACCGCTCGGACTCGCGACGTATCGGCTGTAGTGATGCAGATCACCCGCGAGCACTACCGGTACTTTCACGCCCTGTGCTTCGTTCCGCAGTATTTGAGCGACGTAATCGAGCCCGCGATAAAACATCTCACGCTTGCCCGGATCGTCGGTCTTGAGTTCTGCCTCAAGCCAGCTTGGAACCGAAGCACACAAGATTACCTTGGCTCCGGGAGGCATTTGCCTCGCAACCTCGGCGAAGAAGTCCGCTTGAGGCTTGTCGATGTCCTCCCCCAATTGTGAATCATAACCCCAAACCCACCAGTTATCCGCGAGTTGAACGGCGAAATAGCTGCGATGCTGTACAGCTCGCCAACTTCCCAGGCTGGTTGGGCGGCCCCGACAGAATTTTGCGAGGAAAAGGGTTAGGCCGTCATACCAATCATGATTGCCGGGAATCAGAAATACAGGTGGATGGTCGGCATTCTCCGCGAGGCTATTCGGAAATGCGAACCGATACGGGCGCTGCATGCGCGCTTCGTAGTCGTAGCGGCTCGCATCGGGATACACTTGGTCACCACCCATCACTAAGCACTGTGCGCGCGGCAGCGTGCCTACGCCGGGTAGGTCCAGTTCCTTTTTTCCAATGAGATATGCGATAGCGTATGTAGAGTCGAAGCCGTCTCCCAGGTCCGCGACGTAATCGACCCAAACAGTTCGATCCTCGCCCGTACAAAACGTGCTGCCGTCGCCACAGCGCGCGAGCACAGCTTCCTTGCCTTCAATCTTGTCCAGTGAGGCATGGATCAATCGGCGGTCGGCATATTGGCCGAACAGTGTAGACGCGACGACCTTGTTGACGGTTTTCGCGAGGACGACCGGACTGAACCACCGGACCATGTCCGGATATTCCTGTCGGTCGTGCAGGTCATTCGGGATAAACATGGCGAACCTCTTTCGGCCAATTTCGACCGATTCTGCCCGCAACCGCCAGTGGAATCGAGCGGGGTCGTTCCGCCCTGTGATGGGCTACTGGGGGCTGTTTCCGACCTGGTCTGTGGAGTTTGGCTTCGTCTCCGGGCGGCCAAGCAATGGCGTGAGTATTTCCTGTAAGCGGCCGACCAAAATGTTGGTTTCGCGGTCACGCTCCAGGAGCGCGTCAATGGTCTTGTCTTTCTGGCCGATCTGGCCGCGTAGAAATTCGTTCTCACTTTCGAGGCGATGAACGTACGCGTCTGGACGCGGCTGTTCGCGAACGGGCGCCGGTGGTTCGTCGCTGGTCGGCGCCTGGTCATGTAGCGGACGAACGTTCGCGGCCGGACGCGGCTGGACGTGGCCGGACGCGGCTGTTCGCTCCACTATCATGGCGATGTGACGGTCGATCGAGGCCGGTGAAATCAAATAGCGTTCGCCATACGTGGTTTCGACTTTCTGGCATTCGAGATCGCCCCGGCCGCAATATTTCTGGATGGCGCGGATGGTGCGGGGATGCCCCGCAGCGGCGTAGCGATCGGCGGCCTCTTCCACGGAAAGGAGATAGCCGTGTTCGTCGGTGTTCGCGGCCGGACGCGGCTGTTCGGGCATGTTCGCATGGTACCACCGGCTGCCCGGTAGGGCGGTTGTTATCCCCAGACTCCCGAGGTCCGAATCAGCTATCGATGTTCACTACGGGCGGCAATCGAAAGAGCTGGAATCGGGAAAGCAGCAATGCCGGATCGTATTGCGCTGAAGAAGCTGACGGCGTCGGACCTCACCTTTTTTGAGAAGCTGTTTCGGACTTTGAACGTTGGAAATCAGAAGTCGATCAACCTCAATGCCGATATCTTCATTGAGAAGTTCTATCCGGCCCTGCCAGCGCTTGTGCCGACACTCGGCGATGTCATCACGATCTCGCTGACGATTCTGGGTCCGGACGGTGCCGGTCCGTATGTAGTCGCCCGCGCAATCACGAAGCGGGAGGCCTACAAGAACTGGCGCCTCAACGGGGAATTCGTCCGCGATCCGGACGACCAACCGGGCCGCTTTGATCATATGGCGGCCGGTGATTTGGCAGTATTCGAGTTTAGCGGCGATCCGGGGCCTCAAAAGGCGACACTCCTGCTTGTGTCTGCGAATTCACCGGCAGACACCGCGCTGTACGCAGGCCTGAGTCCGCTGATCCCGGGCGGGCGTAAGACAATGGTTGAGGTCTCGCGAGCTCAGCTTGCGTCTGCGGCGGCAGGGACGGCGACGGCGCATCCAGTATGGACGCTCGCCGCCGACCCCGAATTTGATGCAGCATTGGAAGACGCCGCACTTGGCGGCACGAAGGGAGCGGTAAAGCTCGCGACAAAGGCCGCGAGGCCCATAAGCGCCGCCACGCTCGCCGCGGCGAAAGCTGCTGCCGAAAAGAACGGGAGAGATGGCGAAGCACTCGCATGGCTGCATCTCAAAAAGATGCAGGCTGCGGGGGAGGCGACGGATATCGAATGGATGTCGGAAAAGAATGCGGTGTCGTCGTTTGACTTTTCAGCAACGGTGGGCGGAGTCAAAAGAAAAATCGACGCGAAGAGCACGAGCGGAGAATTTGAGAGGCCGATTCATATGTCGCTGCCCGAATTGAGCGTAGCGGCCGAATCCGAGCACTATGATCTCTGGCGTGTGTACCTCCTCAACGAGGATGGGGCGCGATTGAAGATCGCCCAGGACATCGGGCCAATGGCGAAAGCGATTCTGGCCGGCATCTCAATGCCCACGGGTGTCACGATCGACGGCGTGTCGATTGATCCGGCGAGTCTCGCATGGGGTGAGGAAGCATCTATCAGCCGTCCCGAGGAAGACGAGGCTGAGAAGTAACTCACTCGGCGGCGACCATCATCCGCTGTACGATGGCGGCCGCAACGGAGCGGAGCATCGTCTCCGCCATCGCTTGGGCCATGAGTGGCGGAACGGCATTGCCGATCTGCCGGAACGCGGGGTTCATCGTCCCCGCAAACACAAATCCATCGGGAAACGACTGGAGGCGCGCCGCTTCGCGGACTGTGATTACACGTCCCTGCGCGCTGTCGTAGTGAATGTGGGAATAGGTGTCCTTGCCGATGTGTGCCATGAGGGTCCGAGATGGTCCGTCCTTGCGGAGCTTCCACCACCGGTTCGGGAATTTGCTCGGATCGTATGGCGGGACCATGCTGCGATGGAGGCGTTTCCATTCGGCGCTCTCGCGCTTAATGCGCCGCCTCTTCGCCGTCGCTTCAAATAGCGCGTTGGCCACTCGGTGCGCCGCAGGATACTCGTCGCCCTCCCGCATTGCCTCAAAGATTTCTGTGTCGCGCGGGAGGTAACGCAGCACGTGATCGTACACTCCCTCTGAGCCTTCAAACCCCGGCCACGTGCGCATGTGGCGCGCATACGCAGATAGTTTGTGGAAGGGCACAGTGCGGTAGCGCGAGAGCTCCGTGAAGCGCCGTGCGCCGCGCTTCAGCTTTCCTTCTCGATGCAGCGTGATAGGGGGCAGATCGCCAATTGCGTCTGCCGCTGAAATGGCCGGAGGCAGCTCAGGGCCACCGACATCGGGCTTGATGTAGCTGGTTCCGTTGAAAAGATCGATGAGTTTGAGGGCGACCGATCGCGTGCCCGCATATCCGGAGGGCAGATCACATCTGTGTGTGGCGCGCGGAAATTGGATCGGCACGGCCAGTGATTTATGGAACGCGATCATGAACACCCGATCACGCATCTGCGGCACGCCGTGATGGGAGCTGTTTATCAGCGAATACTTTGCGTCGTAGCCCATCTCGTCGAGCGTCTCGACCATCTCCTGAACGATGTTGTGGCCACCAAAATTCAAGATGTCAGGCACGTTCTCCATGAGAAGCGCGAGCGGTTGCAGCCGCTCGATGTAATGGAGGTAGCGCAGATAAAGGTTGGCCCGGGGATCGACCTTGAACGCCTCGGGATGTTCTGCAATCTCCCTCAGCTTGGCACGCCCGACGCGGGCGTACGCTTGGCAGGGCGGACCGCCGATGATGATGTCGAACGCGTTCGCCGGAGTTCCGAGCTTGAAGTCCGCGACAAGATCCTCGGGATCGATCTTCACAATGTCACGAGGCTTCGCGTGATGCTCAATTTCTTCTGCCGAGTGACCTTTGAAGAAATTCAAGGCATGCGATCGTGCGGCTAATTCATCGATCTCAACGGCCGCAGCGATTTCGCAGCCAGCAGCCTTGAACCCCAGGCTCAGTCCGCCGCATCCGGCGAAGAGGTCGAGGACCCTGAGCCGCGCGTTGGGATCATTCGTGAGGCGCGCGATCTTCTTCGCAACGGCGCGTGCAGGCTTCAATGGGGCCTCCCGGCGCGGCGGAGTAGTTTCCGAAGCCGCGTATCGAGACGGTCCGTGTCGAACGTCTCACATTCCCAAACTGTCAGGACGGTCCAGCCGCGAGCTTCGAGCTCCCGCTGGACCCGCGCATCTCGCTCTACGTTCTGTTGGAACTTCTTCGTCCAGAATTCGACGCGTGACTTCGGCGTGTAGGCATACCGGCAGTCTGGGTGGCGGTGCCAGAAACAGCCGTGCACGAGAACGACGACGCGGTGCCTGGGAAGGGTGATGTCAGGGCGGCCCGGCAGGTCCTTGCGATGCAGGCGGAAACGGTATCCGAGGCGGTGGAGGGTCCGGCGGACGGTCAACTCCGGCGCCGTATCCCTCGGACCGATCCGCGCCATCATGGCGCTTCGCTTGGGATCGATGGCTTTTGCTTCGGACACGTGCGAGGTCCCCCTGCGGATGCTACCGCGACGGCATCCGAGTTGCCCCGAGGGCATTCAGTTTTCCCCGGTTATCCCAGAATCGAACGCGCCCCGGGGGAGGACGCGGGGCGCGAAGCACTCGGGAACCGACTATTCGTTCGGCCGGACAATGAGTCAGCGGGACTCGGCTGTCAAGCAGAGGGCCGCCCGGAAGGAGGGCATATGGGCGAGGAGCGAAGCGTCGGCGGCAGCCGCAGAGACCATTCGCCAGCCCGGAGACCGGATCACAGGGCAGCCGCAGGAGCGTCAGCATAGCGCCGCCCGTTGGGGCGGGACGCGGGACCGACTGCCCCCGGCGAGGGGTGCCGTCACGGATCAGGCGGCGGCAATAGCGGGGCGCTTGCGATCCAGAAGTGCAGTCACGAACGTATTCCACTTCTCCATGCCTTCGCGCTTCTCGGGCATGTAGTTCCAACGATCGTAGCTCTTCGAGCTCACGTCCTGGAGCGCATGGTTTTGGATGCGGTCGCGAATTTCCTTGGAAACTCTCGCCTTGCCGGCGAGCGTCTTCCATGTGCGCCGCAGGTCGCGGTTCGTCACAATCGGGATGACGCCGCGCTCCCGCTGACGCCACATGAAGCTGTAGAGCGTGTTGGCGCTGACGGGCCTGGATGGGTCCATCGCGGACGGAAAGAACCAGCCGTACTTGTTCGGAATGATTGACTGGAGCAGCTCCGCAGCGAGTGCCGGTACGGGTATCGCGTGAGGCTTGCCGTTCTTTGTCTTCGACCAGTCGATGATCCGTTCCTTGGCATCCCACTGATCGACATGCAGCGCTGCGATTTCCTCGACGCGCTGTCCGGTAAGCATAAGGATGCGGACGGCCCGTGTGTACGGCGGATGCACGGGTGCATCGGGGAACTCCAGCCAGCGGTAGAGCTGGACGAACTCTTGTTCGTCTAGCCACCGCGTGCCGACGACCTTCGGCTCCGTCGGGATACCTGCGGCGGGGTTATTGAAGAGCCTGAAGCGTCGCGGCGACGTGCTGCGATAGTCGTGCTCCGACTTGATGCCCCATGAATACGCAGACCGGATGTAGCTGCGCACATGATCCGCCATCGCGAGCCTTCCGCGCTCGTAGATCGGCCGGATGACCCCGAGCACGTCGTCAGGACTGATGTCGCGAGCGAGGCGATTGCGCCCGAGCGTGTCGGCGATCTTGTTGAGCCCCTTTTCAACTTCTGGCCAGGACGATTTATCCGCGCTGCGAAGATGCCTCACGTACGCCTCGAAGAGATCGGCGACCGTGCCTGGTCGAGCATCTCCAGCAATCTTAATGCTGCTGCCTTTCTGAATGACCTCGGCGAAGTCACGCTTGAAAATCTCTCTGGCTTCGGCGAGCGACATGGCCGGATAGGAGCCGATCTTCGATTTCGTGCGCTTGCCGTCACGCCACTGCTGCGCCATCCATTCGGCCGTCACGCGCTTCGGCATCGGCTTCAAGATGAGCGCCAAGCGGCCGGTGCCACGACCCTCGCCGTCGGTCAGCGTCTGTTGCCTGCGAGACTTCTCGACACGTTTCCGCGCGTGGCGGATCACACCTTCAGTAATGGTCGGCATCGGGAACTCGTATCGTGCACAGGGGTCGTTCTGGGGACTGCAACAGGGAGCGGTACGACCCTCAAATCCGCGATGCTGAGTCTAAACCGCCCCCAGCCGGGTTCAATAAAAAACGTAGTGATTCAATGGGATTGGGTGTGATCGAACGTGATGTTTTGACCCCGAGTGGGATGGTTGTGCACCAGGATCAGCGCGGTGGCCGACAATTCGAGCGCGCGCTTGACCACTTCGCGCGGATAGACCGGCGTGTGATCGACAGTGCCGACCTGCTGCACCTCGTCGGCGATCAGCTGGTTGCGCTTGTCGAGAAACAGCAGGCGGAATTGCTCCTTGTCGGCATAGGCCATGGCGGTGCGGCAATAGTCGATGACGCTCGACCACGACGACAGCACGGTGCGCTTCGTCATCTGGCCGCGCGCCAGGCGGCTGGCCGCCGCGTGCACGATCTTGAGTTCGGTAATGGCGGCCTCGCCCATGCCCTTGGTTTCGGCGAGGCGCTTCGGCGCCGCCGCGACCACTTCGGCAAACGAGCCGAATTTGGCGATCAGTTCCTTGGCCAGCGGTTTGACGTCGCGCTGCGGAATGGCGCGGAACAGCACCAGTTCGAGCAATTCGTAATCGCTGACCGCATCCGCGCCGGCGTCGCGGAAGCGGCCGCGCAGCCGCTCGCGGTGGCCGCGATAATGCGGCGCGGCTTCGGCGAGACCTTGGCTCAGGTCTGAATCCTGGCCGAGGCCTTCGTCGATGATGTTGTCGTTTTCGGCCATGCCTTGCGCACCCACTCAACTGTCGCGGGCATTCTAGCGCATCGGGTTGTAGCGGGCGAGGGGGCGCTCAAGCCTTGTAAGGCGGCTTATGAAGCCCGGCGGGCGAGTAGGTGAAGACCTCGACGCCGTCCTTGGTGACGCCGACCGAGTGCTCGAACTGCGCCGACAGCGAGCGGTCGCGGGTCACCGCGGTCCAGCCGTCCGACAGCACCTTCACATGCGGGCGGCCGAGATTGATCATCGGCTCGACGGTGAAGATCATGCCCGGCTTGAGCACGACGCCTTCGCCGGCGCGGCCGACATGGACGATGTTCGGCTCGTCGTGGAAAAGCTGGCCGAGGCCGTGGCCGCAGAAATCCCGCACCACGCTCATGTGCTGGGCCTCGACATAGCTCTGGATGGCGGCGCCGATGTCGCCGGTGGTCGAACCCGGCTTGATGGTGGCGATGCCGCGGACCATCGATTCGTGGGTGACCTCGATCAGCCGCTCGGCACGTCTCGGTATGTCCCCAACCGGATACATACGGCTCGAATCGCCGTGCCAGCCGTTCAGGATCAGCGTCACGTCGATATTGACGATGTCGCCGTCCTTCATCGGCTTTTCGTTGGGAATGCCGTGGCAGACGACGTGGTTCAGCGAGGTGCACGTCGATTTCTTGTAGCCGCGATACATCAACGTCGCCGGCAGCGCGCCGTGGTCCATGGCAAAGTCATAGACCAGCCGGTCGATGGTATCGGTCGGCACGCCGGGGCGGACATGCTCGGTCAGCATATCGAGGCAGCGCGCGGTCAGTTGCCCGGCCTTGCGCATGCCCTCGAAGGCGGCAGGGCCGTGAATCTTGATCTGTCCGGTCTTGCGGAGGGGGGTGGCGGCGGCGTCGACATAGGTCATGGGGCCAATTTAAGCCCTGCAGTGCAGAGCGCAACCCTTCTCCGCCTCATCCTGAGGAGCCGCGCAATTGCACGGCGTCTCGAAGGATGGGCGGCCACCAATCTCGGGTTTACCCGAGATTGGCATTGACAACGCGCAAGTCGGCTATAGCCGACTTGCGATGCTTCGAGACGCGCTCCTGCGGAGCGCTCCTCAGCATGAGGCCGATAGAGGAACTCAGGCGATCTTGCCGCCCAGTTCGTCCTCGATATGGGCCCGGATGATCTCGTCGAAATTGGCTTCGGCGGTAAAGCCGAGCGCCGCCGCCCGCTTGGCGTCGATCCGTTCCGACCAGCCGGCGACGATGCGCATGACCAGTTCGTCCGGCTCGCGCTTGATGCGGGCGGCGACCTTGGGGCCGGCGATGCGGGTCAGCGATTCGATCTGCTCGGCGACGGTGCAGCAGACGCCGGGCATCGCCAGGCTGACGCGGGGCCCGAGCTGCTCGCGGGTCAAGCCGGCGGCATGAATGAGGAAGCCGACCGCCGCGCGCGGGCTGGCATGGGTGTGCCGCACCGTATCGGCGACCGGCAGGATCGCTTCATGGCCGGCCAATGGCTCGCGGATGATGCCGGAGAAAAAGCCCGAGGCCGCCTTGTTCGGCTTGCCCGGCCGCACGCAAATAGTCGGCAAGCGGATGCCGACGCCGTCGAGAAAGCCGCGCCGCACATAATCGGCCAGCAGCAATTCGCTGATCGCTTTCTGCGTGCCGTAGGAGGTGAGCGGCGTGAGGTGGAATTCATCGGGGATGGCATAAGGGAACGGCGCGCCGTACACCGCGATCGACGAGGTGAAGATCATCTTCGGCTTGTAGGCGTCGCCGGCCAGGCGGATCGCTTCGAGCAATGCGCGCGTGCCGTCGAGATTGACGTGATAGCCTTTGTCGAAATCGATCTCGGCTTCGCCCGACACCACGCCGGCAAGATGAAAAATAAATTCCGGCTTCTCGGCAATCAGCTTTTCGGCAGCGCCGGGCGCAGCGAGATCGCCGGTCGAGATCTCGACCTTGCCGGCAAAGCCCGCCGGCTTTTCAGCGGCGATGACGTCGGTCAGGGTGAACTTGTCGATTGTCTCGCCGTTAAGGCCGCCGTCCTTGACCAGACGCGCCGTGAGCTTGCGCCCGATCATCCCGGCGGCACCGGTAATCAGAATATGCATTTCGCTTCCCCTCTGGACTTTGAACTTATTCTTTTTTATCCGCCGGTTCGAACCGGTCGATCTTTCGCAAATCCGGAAACAGGCCCATCCACGTCGCCGCCACGACAAGCGAGCCGAAGCCGCCGATCAGCACCGACGGCACCGCGCCGAGCCAGGCGGCGACCGTGCCGGACTCGAACTCGCCCAGCGTATTCGATGAGCCGACGAAAAGGTAGTTGATTGCGCTGACCCGGCCGCGCATGTCGTCCGGGGTTTCGATCTGCACCAGAGTGAAGCGGATGACGACGCTGACCGCGTCGGAAGCGCCGAGGACAACGAGTGCGGCCAGCGACAGCGGAAACCATGTCGACAGGCCGAAGACGACGGTCGCGACGCCATAGATGGCGACCACGGCGAACATCTTGCGGCCGATGTGCCGTTCAACCGGATAATGCGACAGGATGACCGCGGTAACGAGCGCGCCCACCGCTGGCGCCGAGCGCAGCAGGCCGAGACCGACCGGCCCGGCGTCGAGAATATCCTTGGCGAAGATCGGCAGCAGCGCGGTGGCGCCGCCGAGCAGCACCACAAAAAGATCGAGCGTGATGACGCCAAGGAGCCGCTTGCGGCGCCGGATGTAATGGAAACCGGCCAGCACCGAATTGAAGGTCGGCGGTTCGCGGTTGGCGGCGACGTTGGTGCCGACGCGGATCAGGCTGACCAAGGTAACGGACGCCATGAAGGCCACAACGCAGATGGCGCTGACGGCGACCGGCTGCACGGCGTAAATCATTCCGCCGAGCGCCGGGCCGCTGATGGTGGCGACCTGATTGGCCGACGACCATGCGGCGATCGCACGCGGCAACAGGCGAGTCGGCACGGTAGCCGGCACCAGCGCATGCCCGGTCGGCAATTCGAAGGCGCGGGCGCAGCCGATCATGAACACGGCAAAAAACAGCAGTTCGCGGCTGACAAGGCCGAAATAGATTGCGGCTGTCACCAAAGCGGCGGCGAGCGCATAGACGCTCTGCGCCAGCCGCACGATCAGGCGGCGGTCGTAGCGGTCGGCGGCGTGGCCGATCAGAAGCGTCAGCACGACGGCGGGGATGAACAGGATCAAGCCGACGAGGCCGAGATCAAAAGCGCTGCCGGTGATCTCATAGATCTTCCAGCCGATCAGCAGCCCCATCATCTGGTACCCGATCGTGGCGGCGATGCGCGACAGCCAGAATAGGACGAAGGGCCGCTGCTGGATCAGCCTGCCGGTTGCCGCCGATTCCGCGTCGCTCATTCGGCGGCGCCGTTGAGCGTGCTCAGGCTGACCTTCTGCTTGCCGTCGGCGCTGAAATTGTCCGGCGCCAGCCAGCGCTCGAAGGCCGCCTTGCGTGCCGGCCACTCGCCGTCGAGCATGGAGAACATCGCGGTGTCGCGGTTGCGGCCTTTGGCGAACATCTGCTGGCGCAGGATGCCCTCGAACTTGAAGCCGTAACGCAGCGCGGCGCGGCGGGACGGCGCATTGAGCGCGTTGCATTTCCATTCGTAGCGGCGATAGCCCAATGTCTCGAACGCATAGCGCGCCAGCAGATATTGCGCTTCGGTGCCGAGCGGCGTGCGTTGCAGTGCCGGGGAATAGACGATGTGACCGACCTCGATGACGGCGTTGGCCGGGCGGATTTCCATCAAAGTGGCGATGCCGACGCAGCGATCGTTCTTGTCAATGATGGCGTAGGAATAGGGATCGTCGAGCGCGGGACGGGAGGCCACCCAGGCGGCGAAATCGGCTTCGCCGGAAAACGGCCCATAGGCGCTCATATAGGTCCAGATCGTGTCGTCATCCTTGACCAGCGGCCACAGGTCGGCGGCGTGTTCGGCTTTCAACTTCTCAACGCGGCCATAGCGGCCTTGCAGCGTTACCGGGCCAGGGCGCTGTGCCGGCGTGGTGTCAACTTTCAAGCCGACGGGCTGGCCGGTTTCGGGCAGCGGTTCCGACTCGATCATGGTGTTTTTCTTTTCGCAGCCGCGTCGTTGAAAAAATTATTGAGTTCGGCATTCGGCATGACGCCGGCAAAGCTGTCAAAGCGGCCTTCCTCGGCAATGGTGCGCGCCGACTTAATGAAGGCTTCCATGGCGACACGCGCCAGAGTGCCGCCAACGCTGATGCGGCGCACGCCCATGGCGGCGATATCGGCGACGGTGAAGCCGCCGGAAAACGACATCAGCAGGTTGACCGGCTTCGGCGCGACCGCGTTCACGACTGTCTCGATCTGGTCGCGCGTCTTGATGCCGGGCGCATAGAGGCAATCGGCGCCGGCATCGGCGAAAGCTTTCAGGCGTCTGATCGTTTCGTCCATGTCGGGGCGGCCGTGGAGGAAGCCTTCGGTGCGCGCGGTGAACACGACATCTGCGCCGGCTTTATCGATTGCCGCGCGCGCCGCCTTGACCCGCGCCAGCGCCACATCGAAGTCGTACAGCGGCGCGCTCTCGTCGCCGGTGAAGTCCTCGATCGACAGGCCGGCGACGCCGGTGTCGATGCACAGCCGGACATTGGCGGCGACATCGGTGGGCTCATGCGCATAGCCATTCTCGAAGTCGGCGTTGAGCGGGATATCGACGCTGTGCGCCACCTCGCGGTAATGGGCGAGCACGATATCCTTGCTTGCCGCGCCGTCGGCCAAACCCAGCGAATGGGCGTGACCGGAGCTGGTGGTCGCCAGCGCCTTGAAGCCGAGACCTTGCAGATAAACGGCGGAGCCGACATTCCACGGATTGGGAATGACGAAGCAGCCGCGCTCATGCAGCGTGCGGAAGGCGCGGCGTTTGTCGGCCGTTGAAGGCATGGGCATCGCTCGTCTCGCGGCATTCTCAGAGGGTGAAAGAAAGAAACGCCCGACCGTGCCACGGTTGCGCGTGAAAGGACAATGCCATTCCGTGATGCTGGACATGAGCTTTGTTCATGGTCTTATGGCGCCAGCGCCCGCATATGAATTTTTGCATCGCGAAATAGCCGGAGGATGTCATGGACAGTGTCGATTTCGATGCCCTGGAACATGAGGCGCAAGGGATGATGCCGCCGGCGTCGTGGGCATTCTGTGTCTGCGGCGCCGACGACGAAATCAGCATGGTCGAAAACATCGCCGCCTGGCGCGCCTTGCGGCTGCGGCCGCGCATGCTGCGCGATGTCACCGCGATCGACACGCGCGTGACCTTGCTCGGCAAGCAGGTGCCGACGCCGATCATGGTGGCGCCGACCGGGCGGCACAAACTGTTTCACCCGGAAGGCGAGCGCGCCACGGCGCGCGGCGCCGCCGCCGCCGGCGCGGCTTACGTGATGGCGAGTAACTCCAACATCCTGATCGAGGATGTCGCGGAAGAGCGCCGCGACGCGCCGCAATGGTTTCAGCTTTATTATTGGCCGAACCGCGCCGAGGTCGAAGCCCTGATCGACCGTCTGGTCGAAGCCGGCTTCACCGCTCTGGTGCTGACCGTCGATGCGCCGGTCGGCGGCTGGTCGCCGCGCGCCGCGCGCGAGCAACACGAGCCGACGCCGGACATTCTCAACATCAACATGCCGGGCCGGCCGATGGCGCGCACCGCCTATCATCCCGATTTCGTCGGCAAGGTGCTGTATCCGGCGACGTGGCGCGAACTCGAATGGCTGGTCAAGCGCTCGCCCATTCCGGTGATCGTCAAGGGCGTGCTGCGCGGCGACGATGCGGTGGCCTGTGTCGAGCACGGCGCCAAAGCCATCATGGTGTCGAACCATGGCGGCCGCCATCTCGACACCACGGTGACGACCGCTGCCGTTATTGGCGAAGTGGCGCAGGCGGTGGGCAAGACGGCCGAGGTCTATGTCGATGGCGGCATCCGGCGTGGCACTGATATTCTCAAAGCCCTGTCGCTCGGCGCGCGCGCCGTGATGATCGGCCGGCCGGCGATCTGGGGCCTGACCGTCAACGGCGCCGACGGCGTCGCCGCCGTGCTCGATCATTTGCACGTCGAACTGGTGCGGGCGATGCAGCTCAGCGGTACGGCAACGCTCGGTGAAGCGGTGCCGGATTTGCTGGCGCGCTAGCTGCGCTCGGCTTCAGGAGGTGCGCTGGCCTTTGGGCGGATTTTGCACATCGCCGGCTGACAGCACCAGGCGGCCTTGCTGGTCGATCGCAGTGGCGATCGCTTGCGGCCTGTTGCTGACGAGAAAGCCGTTGATGTGCCGTTGCGCCTGCTCGGGCAGGGCAAGATAAGCGCGGATCATTTCGACGATGCCGGGCTCGCGGGTCCAGTAATACATTTCGAGCAGCCGGCTGGCGTCGGCTTCGGCGGCCACCAGCGATTTGATGATTTGCCAGGTGGGGGATTCCGGCACATCGGTCGTGCCCGCACCTGCGCCACTCTTGAGCCTGCGCCCCATTTTTGCTGCCCCCGGCATTCACCGATACCCGCGAGAACAACTTTACCGGGCAATGCAGGCCGCGGGTAGTGCGGAAATGATGCAACCGGAAGTGCCGGATGCGGCGCCGGGCCATGCCGGGTTTGTTGATTTCGGCCAGTGGATACGGTGAAGTGCGCGGCAAAAGACGAAAAGGCCCCCGGGGAGACCAGGATGCTCAAGACTGTCGCGAATTTCGACCGTATTGGCGAGGAAAACGCCTTCGCCGTGCTCGCCCGCGCCAATGCGCTCGCCGCCCAGGGGCGCGACATCATCAGTCTCGGCATCGGCCAGCCGGATTTCCGCACGCCGGAATTCATCGTCGAAGCGGCGATCAAGGCGCTGCGCGACGGCCATCACGGTTACACCGCGGCGAACGGCATTCTGCCCTTGCGCGAGGCGGTCGCGGCGTCCTTGCACAAGCGCTATGGCGTCGAGGTGTCGCCCGACTCGGTCATGATCATGCCCGGCGGCAAGCCGACCATGTTCATGACTATTCTGATGTTCGGCGAGCCGGGCGCGGAGATTATGTATCCCGATCCGGGTTTCCCGATCTACCGCTCGATGATCGAATACACCGGCGCTACGCCGGTGCCGGTGCCGATCCGCGAAGAGAACGGCTTTGCCTTCTCGGCGGACGAAACGCTCAAGCTGATAACGCCGAAGACGCGGCTCATCATCGTCAATTCGCCGGCCAATCCGACCGGCGGCGTCACGCCGAAAAGCGAAGTCGACAAGCTTATCGCCGGCCTGGAGAAGTGGCCGGACGTCGCCATCATGTCGGACGAGATCTACGACCACATGGTCTATGACGGCGAGAAACATGTCTGCCTGCTGTCCTATCCCTCCATTCGTGATCGTTTGATTTTGCTCAATGGCTGGTCAAAGACCTATGCGATGACCGGCTGGCGGCTCGGCTATGCGGTGTATCCCGGCAAGCTCTACGACTATGCGCGCAAGCTCGCGGTCAATCTGCACTCCTGCGTCAACGCTTCGGCGCAGTTCGCAGGGCTTGCGGCGCTGACCGGGCCGCAGGACGAAGTGTGGAAGATGATCGCCGAGTTCGACAAGCGCCGTGGTGTGGTTGTCGCCGGCCTCAACAAATTGCCGGGCGTGTCCTGCGTGGTGCCGAAGGGCGCGTTCTATGCCTTCCCGAACATCAAGGGCACCGGCTGGAAGGCCAAGGAACTGGCCAATACGCTGCTCAACGAAACCGGCGTCGTCACAATTGGCGGGCCGGACTTCGGCATTCTCGGCGAGGGCTATCTGCGCCTGAGCTACGCCAACTCGACCGAAAACATCCTCAGGGCGCTCGACCGCATGGGCGAGTTTCTGGCGACCAGGAAGGCGGCTTAGCTTTTTCCCTTTTCCCCGGAGGGGAGAGGGAAGGTGTCCGGCTCGTCGTTCGAAGGTTGCGGTTCGTCCTCGCGGGCGAGTTCGTAGATGACGCGCGCCGGGCCGGGCTTGGCGATCCTGGCGCCCTGCTTGTCGAGAGAATCCCATAAAGCCAGCAGCACGTCGCTTTTCACATTGGCGACCCCGGCGGCCGGGTCGGTGATCCAGAACCACAGTTCGAACTCCAGCGAACTGGCGCCGAAGGCCGACAGCATGCAGCTCGGCATCGGCTTTTTCGCCACGCGCTCGACGTTGCGCGCAGCAAGCACGGCCGCTTCCTGAACCCGGCGCGGGTCGCTGTCGTAGGTGGTGTTGAACTTCACCGACAGCCGCACCAGATTGCTCGAAAAGGACCAGTTGGCGACACGCTGGGTGATGAAATCCTCGTTCGGAATGAGATATTCGCGGCCGTCGCGCGTATCGACCGAGGTGTAGCGAGCACCCATGCTCCCGACGCGGCCGAAATGGTCGCCGACCGAGATGACGTCGCCGGGCTTGATCGACTTGTCGGCGAGCAGGATGATGCCGCTGACCAGGTTCGACACGATCTTCTGCAGACCGAAGCCGAGACCGACGCCGACCGCGCCGGAAAACAGCGCCAGCGCCGACAGGTCGATGCCGACGGTCGATAGCACGATCAGAATGGAAAACGAGATCAGCAGCAGGCGGATCAGCTTGCCGATCAGAACCTGGATCGACGGTGTCAGGTCGGCGGAGGCCTGCACGCGCTTGTCGAGAAAATCGCTGGCCGCGTTCGCCGCCCACAGCGCGAGCATCAACAAGACGGTGGTCTTGATCGCCAGCAGCGGCGTGATGCGCAGTCCGCCAATTGCCACCGCGACCGAATCCAGTGCCGCGGCGGTCGGTTGCAGCAGGCCGAGAATGCTCAGGGCGGCCAGTGTCCATGCCGACACCGCGACCATGCGATAGACGAACTGGTTCCGGATAATGCCCGCGAGCAGCGCGATCACCACCCAGGCGGTGGCTAGACTGGCGGCGACGCCGAGCAGGTACGACCGGCTCGGCCAGGTCATCTGCAGCATGCCGCGGTGGATGATCACGAGCAGGAGTACGAAAATGATGGTGCCGATATTGGCGAGCAGCAGCCGGAGCATCAGCCGCAGCATCGGCGGCCAGCCCATGCCCAATTCCAGCGCATCGACGTGCCGGCGAATCCAGGTCGCCAGAAGTTTGGCAAGGCCGGCGGCCAACAAGATGATGACCAGTTGAATAGCCAGCCACGGCGACACCAATTCCTGCTGGAGGTTCACCAGGAAAGTGGCGAATATTTCTCGGAACTGCTGCATGGCGTCCATCCGCATCCTCTTGCCACGTTCACGGCATGAAAGCCGCAAATGAGGCGGTTGTCAGCCGCCCGCCTTGGAAGATCACAGGCCAGTTGCCGTGCAAGATCGTCGCGATCGTCGTCGGAGTAGGCCGGCCTTTACTTCATCGTCAACCGGAATCCGATCAGCACGATCGCCAGGCCGACGAGTTGCGCGCTGCTCGGAATGACGCCGAGCGCGAGGAAGCCGATGATCAGCGAGAAGCCCGGCACCAGCGCTGGAAAGGTCGCGGCGCGGCCGGCGCCGAGCAATGTCACCGTGCGCGCGAACAGAAAGATCGGCAGCACGCCGGCGACCAATCCTTGTGTCACGATCTGCAACAGGTTTTCCCCCCAACTCATGCGCCAGATGCCCTCATAGCCGACCAGCACCGCATGCAGCGGCGCGAACACCAGCACCGAAATCGCGCCGACCGCGGCGACGACGCGGGTGCCGGAAATGCTCCACTGCCGCAGCAGTATGCCGAAGCAGGCCCAGAAAGCGCCGGCAGCGGCGAACAGCAGATCGCCGCCGATGCCGTGCGTGCCGATGGTCATCAGCGATTCAAAGCCGAACACCACCAGGCCGGCGGTGATGGCGCCGCCGCCGAGGATGCGGGAGGGCGACGGCCTTTCGCGCAGCACGATGGCGGCGAGCACGATGCCGACCAGGGCGGCGGTTGCCGGCTGAATGGTCGTGCCATGCCCGAGCGGCACGAGAATGAAGCCGGTATAGGCCAGGAGCGCCTGCGGCGGGCCGGACAACAGCGACATGACGGCGCCGCGGCCCCAGCCGATGCCGCCGAGATCCTTGATACCGTCGCGCAGCACCAGCGGCATCAGCAGGAGGCCCGACCAGAGAAAACGGTGCAGCGCAAGATCGGCCGGCGAAAACCCGATTTCAATGCCGTGTTTGGCGACGACAAAGCCGGCTGCCCACGCCAAAGCCGCGGCGGTTCCGCAGAGCGTCCCGACCAGCGTGCCCGACATGTGGACCACCTTGCGGGCCTCCTTGGGTTTATCTGGGTCCAGGATAGCTGCCCTTCGTCCGCCGCAGGTGACTTGAGCTTGCCTAGTATCTAGGATCGCCGCCGACGTCCAACGAAGAAACTGCAACGCTCATACCACGGGGATGGATAGCTCATGGCGAAGTCGCCCAAAGTCATCATTACTTGCGCCGTTACCGGCTCGATTCACACGCCGTCAATGTCGCCGCATCTGCCGATCACGGCCGAGGAAATCGCCGACGCCGCCATCGGCGCCAGCGAGGCCGGCGCGGCCATCGTCCATTTGCACGCCCGCAACCCGCAAGACGGGCGGCCCGACCAGACGCCGGAAGCGTTCGCGCCGTTCCTCAAGGTCATCAAGCAGCGCAGCAACGTCGTCGTGAACATCACCACGGGCGGCTCGCCGACCATGATGGTCGAGGAACGCGTGCGCCCGGCCGCGACCTTCAAGCCGGAAGTGGCCTCGCTCAACATGGGCACGATGAATTTCGGCCTCTATCCGATGATCCCGCGCTTCAAGGGCAGGTTCAAGCACGACTGGGAAGAGCCGTATCTGGAAGGCTCGCGCAAGGGCTTTTTCAAGAACACACTGGCGGACATCGAATTCATTCTCACCACCTGCGCCGAAAACGGCACGCGGTTCGAAATCGAATGCTATGACATCGGCCATCTTTATACGCTGAAGCACTTTCTCGACCGCGGCCTGATCAAGACCCCGCTGTTCATCCAGTCCGTATTCGGTTTGCTCGGCGGCATCGGCCCGCACCCGGAAGACGTCATCATGATGAAGCGCACCGCCGACCGGCTGTTCGGTGACAATTACCACTGGTCGGTGCTCGGCGCGGGTGCGAGCCAGATGAGAGTGGCGGCGATTGCCGCGGCCATGGGCGGCAATGTCCGGGTCGGCCTGGAAGACTCGCTCTGGCTCGGGCCGGGCAAGCTCGCCGAATCCAACGCGCAGCAGGTGACCAAGGTGCGCCAAATTCTCGAAGGCCTCGGCCTCGAGATCGCCACGCCGGACGATGCGCGCGAGATCCTGTCGCTCAAGGGCGGCGATAAGGTGAATTTCTAACGCCGCGCGGTGCTGTCACATTGACTCCCTCGCGGTATGCTTTCATGCCGGGCCGCGAGGGAATTGAGCGATGCCGCATTATACGCCACTGATTTCGACTATTGTCGCCGGCCTTGTTCTGGCCTTCATTCTTGCCGCCATCGCCCAGCGTTTGCGCATTTCGCCGCTGGTTGGTTATCTGATCGCGGGCGTGATGATCGGGCCGGCGACGCCCGGCTTCATCGCCGATCAGGCGCTGGCCAACGAACTCGCGGAAATCGGCGTTATCCTGCTGATGTTTGGCGTCGGCCTGCATTTCTCGCTGAAGGATCTTCTGTCGGTGCGCGCGATCGCGCTGCCGGGCGCCATCGTGCAGATCACCGCCGCGACCGTGCTGGGCATAGGCTTGAGCTACACCCTTGGCTGGTCGCTGGGCGCCGGCATTGTGTTCGGCCTGGCTTTATCCGTGGCCAGTACCGTGGTGCTGCTGCGGGCCTTGCAGGAACGGCGTCTGGTCGAGACCGAGCGCGGACGCATCGCGGTCGGCTGGCTGATCGTCGAAGACCTGGCCATGGTGCTCACTTTGGTGCTGCTGCCGGCTTTGGCGCCGATTCTTAAAGGCGGCGCATCGTTGGGCGGCGCATCCGGCGGCGATTGGATGTCGCTGGCGATGCCGATTGCGATCACGATCGGAAAAGTTGTCGCCTTCGTCGCCTTGATGCTGATCGTCGGCCGCCGCGTCATTCCCTGGATCCTGCACACGGTCGTCCATACCGGCTCGCGTGAATTGTTCCGTCTGTCGGTGCTGGCAATCGCGCTCGGCGTCGCCTTCGCGGCGGCCTCGCTGTTCGGCGTGTCCTTCGCGCTCGGCGCATTCTTCGCCGGCATGGTGATGAGCGAGTCCGAACTGAGCCAGCGCGCCGCCAACGAGACGTTGCCGCTGCGCGACGCATTCGCGGTGCTGTTCTTCGTCTCGGTGGGCATGCTGTTCGACCCGATGATCCTGGTCAGCGAACCGCTGCCGATCCTGGCGACGGTCCTGATCATTGTCTTCGGCAAATCGCTCGCCGCTTTCCTGATCGTCCGCCTGTTCGGACACCCTAACTCGACCGCGCTGATGATCTCGGCCAGTCTTGCCCAGATCGGCGAGTTCTCTTTTATCCTGGCTGGACTTGGCGTCGGCCTCGAACTTCTGCCGGAACGCGGGCGCGACCTCATTCTCGCCGGCGCCATCCTGTCGATCATGCTCAACCCGCTGTTCTTTGCGCTTCTCGACCGCTGGCTGGCGGCCGAGAAGGCGCGTGACGGCCAATCCGACTCAGCGCCCGCCGCGCCGGCGACACGCGAGCCGATCCCTGTGACGACGCTGACGGACCACGTCATTCTGGTCGGCCACGGCCGGGTGGGTCGCTACATCACCGACGCGCCGCAGACCGCAACGATGCCGTTGCTCGTCATCGAGGACAACAGCGATCTGGTCGAGGACCTCCGCAAGCACGGATATGCCACGCTTTCCGGCAATGCTGCCGATCCTGCGATCTTGCAGGCCGCCAATCTGGCCGGCGCGCGCTGCCTGCTGGTGGCGATACCGGACGGGTTCGAAGGCGGGCAGGTGGTCGCTCAGGCGCGCCAGACCAATCCGACGTTGCCGATCGTGGCCCGGGCACACTCCGCGGACGAGGTCGAGCATCTCAAGAAACATGGCGCGACCACCGTCATCATGGGCGAGCACGAAATCGCCAAGGCCATGCTGGCTCTGATTGGACCGAGGCCGGCGGCCGACTGAGCCCGTGTCATTCGGTGCAATTGCTGACGAATCAGAGATAGTGCGCCTATGGCCTCGCTCGACACCGTCAGTATCGCGATCCTTCTCGGCAGCCTGCTGATCATGGCCGGCATCCTGTCGAGCCTGGTCGCGCTGCGCTTTGGCGCGCCGTTGCTGCTGGTGTTTTTGCTGGTCGGCATGCTGGCGGGCGAAGGCGGGCCCGGCGGCCTCCGTTTTGACGATGTCGGAGCCGCCTACACCGTCGGTTCCATTGCGCTGGCGCTGATTCTGTTCGACGGCGGCCTGCGTACCCGCTTTGCCAGCATCCGCAATGTCGTCGCGCCGTCGGTGATGCTGGCGACGCTCGGCGTTCTGGTCACCGCCTTGCTGACCGCGCCGGTGGCCAAATACGCACTCGGCATGGGCTGGACCGAAGCGCTGCTGATGGGCGCGATTATCGCGTCAACCGACGCCGCCGCGGTGTTCCTGCTGATCAATGCCGGCGGCTTGCGTCTGCGGCCGCGCGTGCGCGGCACGCTGGAAGTGGAATCCGGCACCAACGATCCCTTCGCCGTGTTCCTGACGCTGCTGCTGGTTGAGATCATCGCCATCGGCGGCATGGACTGGTCGCAGGCGGCGGTGAAGTTGGTGCGCGATGCCGCTCTGGGCTGCGTCATCGGCTATGGCGGCGGCCGGGTTATCACGCTGGTGCTCAACCGCGTACCGCTGGCGCAAGGGTTGCACGCGCCCTTCGTGGCGGTCAGCGCGCTGGTGGTGTTTGCCTTCGGCAACGCGGTGCATTCGTCGGGCTTTCTCGCCGTCTATCTCGCCGGCCTGGTTGTCGGTAACCGGCAGACGCGGGCACACAATTCCGTCGTCGTGTTCCTCGACGCCATTACCTGGCTGGCGCAGATCGTGATGTTCGTTCTGCTCGGCCTGCTGGTGTGGCCGGAGCGGCTTGCCGGCAATCTTCTTGGGGCATTCGCGGTGGCCATGGTGCTGATGCTGGTGGCGCGGCCGGCGGCGGTGTTCCTTTGCCTGGCGCCGTTCAACTACCAGTGGCGCGAGAAACTCTTCATTTCATGGGTCGGCCTGCGCGGCGCCGTGGCGATCTTCCTGGCGTCGATTCCGTTGATGGTTGGTCTGCCCGGCGCCGTGGTCTATTTTGATGTCGCCTTCGTGGTGGTGCTGTCATCGCTCTTGATCCAGGGCTGGACGGTGGCGCTGTCGGCCCGCAAGCTCGACATGTCGTTTGTGCGCAGCGACCCGCTGCCGCGACGCATCGAGTTGGACCTGCCCGGCCAGTTGGCGCGCGAGATCGTCGGTTATCCGGTGGCCGCCAACAGTCCCTATCTCAGGCGCGGCCTCATTCCGAACTGGGCGCGGCCGACCTTGGTCATCCGTAAAGAGGAAATCCTGACGCCGGCCGAAGCCGAGCCGGTGCGCGTCGGCGACTATGTCTATCTCCTGGCGCCGCCGGAGAAGGCGCAGGCGCTCGACCGCTTTTTCATGAACATGCCGCCGCCGCGCGCGCCGGAGCCGGAACTGCTCGGCGACTTCTTCGTGCCCGGCACGGCGGCGTTGGGCGCGCTGGCCGACATTTACGGGCTACAGGTCGCCGCCGACCATACCGAGGTGCCGTTGAGCGACTTGTTCACCGAGAAGCTCGGCCGTGCCGCCAGGCTGGGCGACATCGTGCAACTCGGCCCGATCGCGCTTCTGGCGCACAAGGTCGAGAACGGCCGCGTCGTGACGGTGGGCTTGCGGCTGGCCGAGCCTGAAGAGCAGGCGACATTGCCCGGCCGCTTCCGCTCAATCCTGAAGCGCGTCCAGAAGTGGATTGGCTAGCGCATGATCCCGAAAAGTGGGAACAGGTTTTCGGATTAGATCATGCGCAAAACAAAAATTTCTACCGCCGCGCCAGCGCCGGAACGTTCTGCATGGCCCAGTAGCCGCCGAACAGCACCGCGGTCCAGAACATGTCGCCGGCCACGGTGTATTGCAGGAACGGCAGCGCCGCGACGTAGCACTGGGTCAGCCCGGCCAGCGTCAGCGGGTACATGCCGCTGAAAGCCCAGACCGCGAAATTCGACAGCGCAAAGAACGCCAGCGAGCAGGGCAGCATGATCGCCACCGTGCCGACGGCGCCGAGTCTGCCGCGCGTCAGGATGCCAACAATGGCCGGGATCGAGATCGCCGCATAGACGATCAGCGCCACGCGCCAGTCGTCCATGCCGAAGGCGAGGCTCGATATTATCATCGCCACGACCGGGACGACGATGGCCAGAGCCGGCAGGCGCAGGACGCGGGCCGCGAAAAGGCCGCTCGCCGCGATCGGCAGGAAGCCGTAGGCGTGCGGCAACAGGCGGGCGATCACATCAAAGCCGATCAGAAAGGCCACCAAAGCCAGATCGGGCCAAAGGGCGGCGAGAGTGGGCTTCGAGGTCTGGACGGGCATCGATCGAATTCCTTGTTTTCCGCGGCGAAATTCACCTTAGCACGGCACGCGCCTGGTTTTCCACCCATTCGCCGACGATCTTGGTAAGGGCGTCGAGGCCGTCGGTCAGCGCCGCCGGGCCGGGTTGCAGGATGATGGTTGATTTGATCTCGCGCAGCCAACCGGTGGCGACCGCCGGTATCTGGCCAAAACCGGGTCGGTCGGCGACTTTCGATGGCACGAACTTCTTGCCGCACCAGGAGCCGATGATGATGTCGGGCCGGGCGGCGATGACGGCGTCGGGCGACACGATTCGGTTTTTGGCGTTCTTCTGCCGGCTGAGTTCGGGGAAAACGTCGATGCCACCGGCGGCCTCGACCAATTCCGACACCCAGTGGATGCCGGAGATCATCGGCTCGTCCCATTCCTCGAAATAGACGCGCGGGCGGCGCGGCAGCTTTTGCGCCTGGGCGCGCACCGCGTCGACGCGGGCGAATAGCGATCGCGCCAGCCCGTCGGCTTTGCCGGGTTGTCCCACCAGCGCGCCGAGCGTGCGGATCATGTCGAATATGCCGGCGAGGTCGCGTTGGTTGAAAGCGTGGACCGCGACATTGGCGCGGATCAGGTCGGCGACGATGTCGGCCTGCAAATCCGAGAAGGTCAGGACGAGGTCCGGCTCAAGCGCCAGAATTTTCGGCACGTCGGCGGAGATGAAGGCCGAGACGCGCGGCTTTTCCTTGCGCACCTGCGGTGGCCTCACCGCATAGCCGGAGACACCGACAATGCGCGCGTCTTCGCCGAGCAGATACAGCGTCTCGACGGTCTCTTCGGTCAGGCAGACGATTCGGGAAGGTGGGAACATGAAGCCATTGTAGTGCAAGCGCGCGGCATTCTCACTTTCCCTCTCCCCTTGTGGGAGAGGGTGCCCGAGCGTAGCGAGGGCGGGTGAGGGGTCAGCGACTGCTTCGACTGCCGACCCCTCACCCGGCTCGCAGCTCACGCTGCTCGCCACCCTCTCCTACAAGGGGAGAGGGTTAAGAAAGCAACTCAATCCCACCCGCCGCTACGACCCTGCCGCTCTCGACCCGCACCACGCGCGAAGCAATGCGTTTCACCTCATTGGCGTCATGGCTGACATAGATCATCGGCACCTTGGCCTCGTCGCGCAGCCGTTCGAGATACGGCAGGATGTCGTCCTTGCGTCCGGCATCGAGCGAGGCAAGCGGCTCATCGAGCAGCAGCAGCCGCGGTCGCATCAGCAGCGCGCGGCCGACGGCGACGCGCTGGCGCTCGCCGCCCGATAATTTGCCGGGGCGGCGGTCGAGCAGATGGCCGATGTCGAGCAACCCGACCGCGTGCGCGAAAGCGGCGGGGTCGCCGGGATGGCCGCCCATCCAGCGGCCGTAATCGAGATTGTGCCGGATCGACAGATGCGGAAACAGCCGGCCTTCCTGGAAGACATAGCCGATGCGTCGCTGCGCCACCTTCATGTCGATACCTGTGGCGCTGTCGAACAACACGACTTCATCGAGCGCAATGCGGCCGCGGTCGGGCGTCATCAGCCCGGCGATCATGTTGATGATGCTGGTCTTGCCGGCACCGGACGGCCCGAACAGGACAGTGGCGCCGCCTTCGCTGTCGAAGCGGGCGTTGACGCTGAATGTGCCGAGATTCTTTTCGACGTGCACCGCGAGCATGCTCTATGTCCCGTGCAATCGTGCTTGCGCGCGCCGCGCCAGCCATTCGGAGGCGACCAGCGCGGCCACCGAAATGACGACGGACACCAGCACCAATTGCATCGCGGCGCGGTCGCCGTCCGGCACCTGCGTCAGCGTATAGATCGCCGCCGAGATGGTCTGCGTTTCGCCGGGGATGTTGGAAACGAAGGTGATCGTCGCGCCGAATTCGCCGAGCGCCTTGGCGAAACCGAGCATGCCGCCTGCGATGATGCCCGGCAGCGCCAGCGGCAGCGTAATCGTGACGAAGGCCCAGAAGCCGTTGGCGCCGAGCGTTTTCGAGGCGTCTTCCAGCCGCCGGTCGATGGCTTCGATGGACAGCCGGATCGGCCGCACCACCAGCGGAAACGCCATCACGCCGCAGGCGAGCGCCGCGCCGGTCCAGCGAAACGAAAACACGATGCCAAGATTGTCGGCAAGCCAGCTGCCGACCGGCGCGCGGCGACCAAGAGTGATCAGCAACAGATAGCCGGTGACCACCGGCGGCAGCACCAGAGGCAGATGCACCAGTGCGTCGAGCAGCGACTTGCCCCAGAAATTTTTGCGCGCCAGCACATAGGCGATGGCGATGCCGAACGGCAGTGCCACCAACGTCGCTACCAGCGCGACGCGCAGCGACAACTGAACCGCGGTCCATTCCTGGGGCGAGAGATCGAACATTCGATTACTATGACACCGGCTTGATCAAAAAGCTGAAGCCATATTTCTCGAAGATCGCCTTGGCCGCCCGGCTGCGCAAGAAGTCGAGATATTTCAGCGACGCGGCTGTCGCCGACGTCGCCGCGACCGGGTAGACGACCGGCGGATGCGAGCCATCGGGAAAGGTGCCGACGATCTTCACCTTGGGCTCGACCTTGGCGTCGGTCGCATAAACGATGCCGATCGGCGTTTCGCCGCGCGCGACAAAGGCGAGCGTGGCGCGCACGTTCTCGGCCATCGCCAGCTTCGGCTCGGCGGCTTTCCAGCCGTCGAGGTTTTCAAGCGCCGCCTTGGCGTAGAGCCCGGCTGGCACTGCCTTGACGTCGGCGATCGCGATGCGGCCATCGCCGGCGAGCCTGGCAATGTCGAAGGGCTTGGCGATGGTCACCGTGTCGATTTTTGAATCCGTCGGAGCGATCAGCACCAGCCTGTTGCCGAGCAGATTGACCCGCGTGTCCGGCTTGATCAGCTTTTTCTCTGCGACGTAGTCCATCCATTGCAGGTCGGCGGAGATGAAGACATCGGCCGGCGCGCCTTGCTCGATCTGTTTGGCCAGCGCCGAGGAAGCGGCATAGCTCGCGGTGACCTTGATGCCGGTGCCCTTGGTAAAGGCGGCGTTGGCGTCGTCGAGCGCGTTCTTCATGGACGCAGCGGCGAACACGGTAACGGCCTGCTGCGCCGCCAGCGGTTGCGCCGTGGCGAGCAGCAACATGGATAGTGCAATCAGGCGCTTGATCATGGCGGTTTACTCACAGGCGCGGATGGCGCCCAGCCGGTAAAGGACATCTGTAAAGTAACGTCGGAACCGCCGTTCCGGCTGATAACGGCGCACGCACAGTGGGCCGAAGATGACTAACCCTAGCAAGTCCTGCGCATAAAGGTAAAGTCGGCTCAGGACGCTCAGGGGACGGAAATGACCAGTGCGACGCCCATCGAGGGCGAGTTCGACTACATCATCGTCGGCGCCGGCTCGGCCGGTTGCGTGCTGGCCAATCGGTTGTCCGCGGATCCGTCAAAGCGGGTGCTGCTGCTGGAGGCCGGCGGAAGCGACAACTGGATCTGGTTTCACATCCCGGTCGGCTATTTGTTCGCCATCGGCAACCCGCGTGCCGACTGGATGTTCAAGACCGAGCCGGAGCCGGGCCTGAATGGCCGTTCGCTGAACTATCCGCGCGGCAAGGTGCTCGGCGGCTGCTCGGCCATCAATGGCATGATCTACATGCTGGGGCAGGCGACGGATTACGACCAATGGCGGCAGCTCGGCCTGCCGGGCTGGTCGTGGAGCGACGTGCGGCCGTTTTTCCGCAAGCATGTCGACCATTTCGTTGCGGGTGACGAGCATGGCGCAGGAGGAGAGTGGCGCGTCGAGCAGCAGCGTCTGTCCTGGGAAATCCTCGAAGCCTTCCGCCAGGCGGCGGTGCAATATGGCATCCCGGCGGTCGATGATTTCAACACCGGCGATAACGAAGGCATCGGCTATTTCCACGTCAACCAGAAGCGCGGCCGGCGCTGGTCGGCGGCGCGCGGCTTTTTAAGGCCGGTGATGGGCCGTAAGAATCTGCGCGTCGAGTCGGGCTGTCTGGCCGAAGCCGTTACGTTCGATGGAAAACGCGCCAGCGGCGTGCGCTGGCGGCAAGGCGGCGAACTGCGTTCGGCGCGCTGCCGCGGCGAGGTTATTCTTTCCGCCGGCGCCATCGGTTCGCCGCATCTCTTGATGCTGTCGGGCGTCGGTCCTGCTGCGCAATTGGCGCAACATGGCCTTGCGACGGTTCTCGACAAGCCCGGTGTCGGCGCCAACCTGCAGGACCATCTGCAACTGCGCACGATCTACAAGGTGTCGAACGTCAAGACGTTGAACGCGATCAACGCGACCTTGCTCGGTCGTACCGGCATGGGCCTCGATTATGTCCTGCGCCGGCGCGGGCCGATGACCATGGCGCCGTCGCAACTCGGCGCCTTCACCAAATCCGATCCGCATCAGGACCGCGCCAATATCCAGTACCATGTGCAGCCTTTGTCGCTGGAGAAGTTCGGCGATCCGCTGCATCCGTTTCCGGCGTTTACGGCGAGCGTCGCCAATTTGCGGCCGACGTCGCGTGGGCAGGTCACGCTTAAATCCGCCGATGCGGCACAAGGCCCGGCGATTGCACCGAATTACCTGTCGACGCCGGAGGACCGCCGCGTCGGCGCCGATTCGATCCGCGTCACGCGCGCCATCGTGTCGCAGGATGCGTTGCGCAAATATGCGCCGGTCGAATATCTGCCGGGCGGTCAGGTGTCGAGCGACGACGAAGCGGCGCTGGAGAAAGCCGCCGGCGATATCGGCACCACGATCTTCCACCCGGTCGGCACCGCGAAGATGGGGCGCGACGATGATCCGCGCGCGGTGGTCGATGCGCGATTGCGCGTCATCGGCATTGCCGGCTTGCGCGTCATCGATGCTTCGGTGATGCCGACGATCACGTCCGGCAACACCAACTCGCCGACCATGATGATCGCCGAAAAAGGCGCGGCGATGATACTCGAAGATGCGAAGTAGTCTTGCTTACCTCTCCCCGCGTGCGGGGAGAGGGTGGCGAGCGCAGCGAGCCGGGTGAGGGGGCATTGCGATTGTGTACGACATCG
>LNFM01001396.1_pt1 | contig 75730 bp, 62 predicted proteins | sample 596031 | NCBI WGS metagenome assembly LNFM01 (sample SAMN04254537, study PRJNA301005) | activated carbon metagenome | isolation source: dual media filters at the Ann Arbor, Michigan drinking water treatment plant | place: USA: Ann Arbor
AGGCCTTCGCGCACGCCAACGACGTGCTGAAGAACGCCGTGGGCGGCATCAGCGACATCATCCACATCCCGGGCCTGGTGAACGTCGACTTCGAAGACGTCAAGACCGTGATGAGCGAACCCGGCAAGGCGATGATGGGCACGGCCGTGGCCGGTGGCCCGGACCGCGCCACCAAGGCCGCCGACATGGCCGTGGCCTGCCCGCTGCTGGAAGGCATCGACCTGAGCGGCGCGCGCGGCGTGCTGGTGCTGATTGCTGCCAGCAAGGCCACCTTCAAGCTGGCCGAAAGCCGCAACGCGATGAACACCATCCGCCGCTACGCCGCCGACGATGCCCACGTGATCTACGGCACCGCCTACGACGAGAGCCTGGAAGACAAGCTGCGCGTCACCGTCATCGCCACCGGCCTGAGCTCGGTGGCACGAAAAAACGAACAGCGCCCTGACCTGCGGGGCACGGCACCGCTGCAGGTGGTGCAGCAGCAGCCGATGCAGCATGCCCTGCGCACCGGCACCGACAACCTGCCCATCCTGAACCAGCTGGCACAGCCGGCGGCAATGGGAGGTGGCGGCGGCGGCCATGGCGGCAGCATGGGCCAGCCCAGCTACGAAGGCATGAACACGCCCAGCGTGTGGCGCACCAACCGCACGCACGCGGCGGCGAAGGTGGATGCGCTGGCCAGCAACGGGATGGACGAGATCGAGATTCCGGCGTTCCTCAGAAAGCAGGCGGACTGATCGAACAAGGCACAGTTCTCGAAGGAGGCCCGGCTTGTCCGGGTCTTTTTTTGTGTCGCGCATGACGTGTTGCGCAAAGTCATCGGTAAGTGCGTGCTGGCGGCCCGCCGGGGCGGGGTGTCTGCTTGAGACTGGTCCCGGTCGGTGACCTCTTTAGATCGAATGTCGTCGGCCACCGGAACCTGCCGTTCGTTGATCGCGTGGGCGGATGACCGGTGTACCTCTGCACCTGCCGGACGACCGCCGCCAGGCGGCTACTTGGCTCCCGCTCACGCTAGAGCGGGCCAACGACAGCTTCGTGCAGTCGCGACGGGTCACTGCCGACCCGTTGCTGACGCATCCTCCCGAGAAAAGGCCGTCCGAAAGCTGGCGCTCATCGTCAGCATGATTGCTATTCGTGCAACACTGGGTGATATAGTTTCACGATGCGCCGAGTGTTCATGACACGCCAGTTTTCGCGATGGTTGCGCAAGACGGAGTTGACCGACTCGGCACTTTGCTTGGCAGTCACCGAGATGTCCAACGGTCTCATCGACGCGGACATGGGTGGCGGTGTCCTCAAGAAGCGAGTCGCGATGCCAGGACGCGGCAAAAGCGGCAGCGCGCGGACGCTGCTGGCAACTAACAGGGCAAGCCGTTGGTTCTTTGTCTTTGGATTCGAGAAGAACGAACGCGCCAACGTCACCGGAAAAGAGATTGAAGCACTGCAGCAATTGGCTGCCGATCTTCTGCGACTGAGCCACAGCCAACTTGACGCGCATGTCGGAAGCGACGCGCTGAAGGAGATTTGCCATGACGACCAAAGCCAAGACCGGAAGCAGGATCCTTGATTCCGTCCATGAGACAGCGCGCGATCTTCACGCTGCCGGTTTCATCGACATGCGGACGATGCGGCAGTACGACGCGCTTTGCCTGGAACCCATAGCCTCGTATTCAAGCGCGAAGATTCGCGCGCTTCGGGCGCGGCACAAGTTGAGCCAGGCCGTGTTGGCTACGGTGCTCAACACCAGCCTCTCAACTGTCCGTCAGTGGGAAATCGGGGACAAGCAGCCCAGCGGGCCGTCGCTGAAACTATTGAACCTTTTGGACAGGAAGGGCCTGGAAGTCCTCATTTGACGAGACGTCGTCGCGTTGCCGCCCTCAGCTTTTTCACTGTTTCACAGCGCCCTACCTGCCGTTCACGAGTACCCGCAACTGGCCGATGTGAGTCGGATGGTCGCCAAGCCGAAAGCCGTCGCTGTGGACTTGGAGTTGTATGCGGTAGATCGGAATCGGTTCGGTTGAGATTCGATCCCGACTCAGGCCTTGGCCAACAGTTGAGCACCGCTGACCTTGGCTGCGCCCTTGTCGAAAGTCCACAGTGGCTGTTCGCCGGCCTGTGTGGCCAACGCGACGTGGAGGCAGTCCGCGAAGCCGGCCGATCCCTTGCGGTACAGCTGCAGCGCGACCTCGAGCGCTCGCTCGGATTCAAAGGTCAGCTCGGCCGCCGAGAAGAGGCTGGACAAGGTCATCAGCACGTCGTCTTTGCCGAATGCGAAGCTGGATCGCAGCACCCATTCCAACTCGAGCACGACGGTCACGGGGACGAACAGCGCCAAGCCTTCGGCAACGCAGCGGCCTATGAGGCGCCTGGCAGCGGCCAGTTGCGAGGCATCGTCCTGGACGATGTAGCGCACCAGGACGTTGGTGTCGAGTGACGGCATAGCGGTGGGGAGGTCATCGCCAGGGGTTCATGTCGTCGACGCTGACATGCTTGCCCTTGGGGGCCTTCAGCATGCCGGCCATGTCGAGGATGGACTTGGTCTTGGCCCGGACGATGATGGTGCCGTCTGGCATCGCCGACCAGACGAGACGCGTGCCCGGCTTGGCGTCCACGAGTGCCCGGATGTCGGCGGGCACCGTGGTCTGGCCCTTCGCGGTGATGGTGGATTCGGCTATTTCGGTTCTCCTTACAAAGATCAAAATTGTAAGGCAGACACGAGCGGTGAGGGCGGGCCAGACCGCGATACCGTCAAGGTGGGCGAAACATGCGGCGGCGCAAGGGTTTACGCCCCTGCTTGACGGACCTCTGCACCGCGCGAAACCGCAGTTGCTGCTCGGGGCGCCGCAATGGCGGCAGCGGGGCGGGGCGCTTGGTCGCAGCATATTGAATGACTGCTTTCTCAGAGGTCCTACTGGTGCACTCGACCCCTATGCATAGTGCTCAACTATGCGTAGCTCGCGATCCGATCAGCATGCCCTCACGAGGACAGGTGGCCGCAATATCAAGATCGCTGCTCTGCATAGTTTCGTTCGCCTGCGGCTGGCGCCCGAAGTCGCGCTCAATCAAACGACGGGGGCACTGGTTTCGGCCACGGTCCCTGCCACCGCGGGAAGACCAAGGACGGCGAGATGCCCGAGGATTGTGGTCCGAGCCAGTGGGTTCTGGGGCGTACGCGCCGGCCGCCCAAAACTATGCGTAGCCTGTAACTCGCGCGGTCGAGGTACTGCAGGATCGAACTACGCATAGTCGGCATCTAGGTTGAGTTGTAGCCGCTGAAGCCGTCGGTCACCAGCGTGCCCTGCCAAGCAAGCGGCGTGTCCAGCTTGAGGAACTCGCGCACGTTCTCGCCGGCGCGCGTCTCGCTGAACTCGAACACCACCGCCTTGGTCGGGTTTGCGCTGGTGGTGCAGTACGACCAGACGTAGGCCTTGTGCGTCTTGCCGTCGCGCAGGTGCTTGGGCTTGAGCATGGCCACCGGCGTCTCGTCGGCGTGCAGCACCACGTGGCGGCGCAGTTCGTCGGCCAGCGCCTGCACCAGGGGCTGCAGCTGCGCGCCACACTCGCCCACCCACTGCGCCAGCGTCGAGCGGGCGATGAGGTGGCCGGCGCGCTCGAAGATGTGCTCCTGCCGGTACAGCGGCAGGTGGTCCATGAACTTGGCCACCAGCAGGTGCGCCAGATGGCCCGCCGTGGGGGTGCCCTTGTCGATGACGTGCGCCGGCACCGGCGTCTGCACCAGCTTCTGGCAGCAGCGGCACGCCCACTTGCCGCGCACATGGCGCTCGACCGTGATTGCCGCCAGCATGGCCACCTTCAAGCTGGCCGAGAGCCCGAAGTTGGCAAGGACGGCGATGAACACCATCCGCCGCTACGCCGCCGACGATGCCCACGTGATCTACGGCAACGCCTACGACGAGAGCCTGGAAGACAAGCTGCGCGTCACCGTCATCGCCACCGGCCTGAGCTCGGTCGCACGAAAAAACGAACAGCGCCCTGACCTGCACGGCAAGGCGCCGCTGCAGGTGGTGCAGCAGCAGCCGATACAGCATGCCCTGCGCACCGGCACCGACAACCTGCCGATCCTGAACCAGCTGGCACAGCCGGCGGCGATGGGCGGTGGCGGCGGCGGCCATGGCGGCAGCATGGGCCAGCCCAGCTACGGAGGCATGAACACGCCCAGCGTGTGGCGCACCAACCGCACGCACGCGGCGGCAAAGGTGGATGCGCTGGCGAGCAACGGGATGGACGAGATCGAGATTCCGGCGTTCCTGCGGAAACAAGCCGACTGACATCGGCTTGCGGGCGCAAGCAGGCCGACTGAGCGACAGGATTGGCTTGAAGGCCTGGGCCCGGCTTGTCCGGGCCCTTCTTGTTGCGCAATCGGCTCTGGGTGGACGGCCGCAACCGGAAGTGATCCAGGGCAAAGGCTTCAGAACCAGTTGCCTGGGGAAAGCGTCGGGTGCGTTCTTCGCCGCGATGAACCGACGCGGCAAGCGCGCGTCAGCCCAGCGGGGCAAGGCTCAGATCTTGATGAAGTGGGTCGCGGACAGGCTGCCAAAGGGCAGCTGCGACAGCGGGCCGCCGGCCACCAGCGAGCCCAGGTCCACCGGGAAGTAGCCGATGGCTTCCAGCAGCTGGCGCACGGCCTGCTTGGCGTCGGCGTCGTCGCCGGCATAGAACTGCACACGCTGGCCGCCGGACACCTCGGGCTGCGCCAGCACGTTCACGTCCAGGTGGTTCAGCGCCTTGACGACGCGGGCGCCGGGCAGCAGGTCACGCACCACTTCGCTCGACGAGCGGCCGTCCAGGTCGATGGCCTTGATCCCGTAGGCGGCCAGCGGGTTGCTGGGGTCCTTGGCGTCGGGCGAGTTGGGGTCGAGGAACTCGACGGGGTTGGTGCCGTCGATGACGATGCGGTTGTTCCAGGCCGGCAGGCCTTTCAGTGCGCTGCCCAGGTCGGTCCAGCGCACGGCGATGAGCACGATGTCGGCCGAGGCCGCTTCTGCCACGGTACCGGCCTGGATGGAGCCACCCAGTTCGGCCACCAGCGGCGCCAGTGACTCCGGCCCGCGGCGGGTGGAGATGGTGGCTGCAATGCCCTTCCTGGCGAGCGCGCGGGCCACGTTGCTGCCGAGTGCGCCGGAACCGATGATGCCGATGTTCATGATGATGTCTTTCGTGGGGTGGGGTGGTTTGGGTGACGGAGGAAAACCTTCAAGGGTCGGGCTCAGCAGGCATCCGCTGCCGGCCTGCGACTGGCCAGTCAGCCGAGCCGGGCCGCAACCGGCAGGCTCTGCCTGATGCGGCGGATCTCGGCTTCGCCGCGGGCCAAGGCGTCGGCGTTGGTGTGCACGGAGTACGCGCCCATCACAAGCGGGTGCGGGTGCGGCACGGCTGAGCCGAGCACGAAGCGCGTGTCGGTTTCCGCGACGAAGTCGATGGCGGTCTCTGACAGGGCGAAGCTGACCAGCTCGCCTCTTGCAATGGGCTCGCTGGCCAGCAGCCGCCCGCTGGCCACAGCCACCCAGGCCACGGTGTGGCCCACCGGCGGCGCATAGCGCCAACGTTCGCCCCGCGTCAGCGACACGGAGAGATAAGTCATCTCGGACGGCGCCTGGACCGCGCTTTGTGCCGTCTCGTGATGACCCAGCAGCACGCGCGCCGGGCCCACCTGCGGCACATCGGACGGCGCCAGATACCGGCTGAACGCCGCTGCGTTTTCCACGGCAGCAGGCAGCGCCACCCACAACTGGAAGCCCAGGCCACGCTGGTCACCGACCAGTTCGCCGGTGTGCCACACGCCGCCGCCGGCCTGCATCCATTCCACGCCACCTTCGGGCAGCACACCTGCCTGGCCGGTGCTGTCGGCGTAGCGCACATCGCCCTGGGCCATGAAGGTCAGGGTGGCGATGCCGGAGTGCGGGTGCATGCCGAAGCGCGCCTGGCCGTGCCGCGCATCGAAGTTCACCAGGTCCAGGAAGATGAAGGGCTTGAGCACCTGGCCCAGATCGCCAGGGCTCATCAGGCGGGTGATCGGCCCGTGCGTGCTGCCTGCGGTGCGGTGCACGATGGCGCGGGCGGCTGATGGCGTGGCGGATGAGAGGGCTTCGACGACGGGCTGGGTGGACATGGGTGGGCTGCCTGAATTCGATGACCGAAGCTTAAAAATCCGCAGCTTCAATGACTAGACGGCACAATCGGATTTGACCCGTCCAAAAATAAAAGCAATCGACCATGCTCGACCTCAACGACGTCGCCGTCTTCGTGCAGGTGGTGCGCTGTGGCAGCTTTGCCGAGGCCGCGCGCCGCCTGGGCATTCCGCCCAACACCCTGAGCCGCCGGGTGCAGCAGCTCGAGGCGCACCTGGGCACGCGCTTGATGCAGCGGTCCACGCGCAAGCTGTCGCTCACCAGTGCAGGGCAGGACTTCCACGACCGCTGTGCCGAGGCGGTGGAAGGTCTGGTCGACGCGGGCCAGTCCTTGCTGTCCCGCAACGAAGCGCCCAGTGGCCTGGTGCGCGTGGCGGCGCCCGCCGACCTCTTCGATTTCTTCCCGATGGACTGGCTCGCGGAGTTCCTGTCGCGGTACCCGCAGGTGCGGGTGGACTTCGTGCTCAGCGATGCGAGCGCCGACCTGATTGCCGATCGCATCGATGTCGCCATCCGCGGCGGTGTGCTGGAAGACTCCAGCCTCATCGCGCGCCGCGTGCTGGACGCCGGGCTGGATGGCCTCGTGGCCAGCCCGGCCTACATCGCGGCGCGGGGCACGCCCGCCAGTTTGCAGGACCTGGCCGACCATGACTGCCTGGTGTTCGCGCACCCCAGCGGACATGCGACCTGGAGCCTGGTCGCCCACGATGGCACCGCCGCCGAAGTTCAGGTGGCCGGCCGGCTCAGCGGCAACACCGTGCAGGTGCTGCGCAAGGCCGCGCTGGCGGGCCTGGGCATCGCGCTGCTGCCGTCGACGATGACGCGTCGGGAACTGCGCGCCGGCCTGCTGGTGCCTGTGCTGCCGCAGTTCCACCGCAAGGGGCACGGCGTGCACATGGTCTACGCCAGCCGCCGCCACCTGCCTTCGGCCGTGTCGGCGTTCATCGAGTTTGTCGCCGGCAGGCTGGGCGAATTCGAAGATCTGCCGATGAAGACGCCGGGGACGCCGGCCTGACGCGGGCGCCTCAAGGCTGCAGCGGCACGTCCCAGGGCGCGGTGTCGCCGCCAAAGCGGTCGGCCAGGAAGTCGATCAACAGCTTCAGCGGCAGCGGCTGGTGCTGCCGCGAGAGGAACACCGCGTGGATGCCCAGCGTCTCGGGCTCGTAGGCCGGCAGCACCCGCACCAGCGTGCCGCGCCGGAGTTCGTCGCCCACGAAGTAGGTCGGCAACATGGCGATGCCGGCGCCCGCGATGGCGGCTTGCTTCACCACGGCGGTCTCGTTGCTGGACAGGCCGCCGCGCACGGCCTGGGTGAGCACGCGGCCCGCGTGGCCCAGCCGGTACTCGGCGCGTGTGCCGAAGGCGTGGGTGATGCAGTGGTGCGCGAGCAGTTCTGGCGGTGTGGTGGGTGTGCCGCGGGTTGCCAGGTAGCCCGGGGCTGCGCACAAAGCAGACCTGCACGTGGCCAGGCGTCGCGCCACCACGCCGTCGTCGAGCCGGTTGGTGATGCGCACGGCCAGGTCGATGCGTTCAGCCACCAGATCGACCGCCCGGTCCACGGTCAGCAGGTCGATCTCGATGCGCGGGTGGCGCGCCTGGAACTCCACCAGCGCTTGCGTGAGCACCGGCAGCGCAAACGACAGGCTGGTGGTCACGCGCAGCTTGCCGGCGGGCTCGGCCCGGCGCGCACCCGACACGGCCTGCAGGTCGGCGGCCAGGTCCAACATCTGGCGCAGCCGGGGCAGGGTCTCGGCACCGGCTTCACTCAGGCTCACGCGGCGGGTGGTGCGGTGCAGCAGCCGGGTGCCCAGCCAATGCTCCAGGCTGTCCAGGTGGCGGCTGACCATGGCGCGCGACAGGTCCAGGCTCTCGGCTGCCTGGGTCAGGCTGCCCCGGTCTGCGATCTCGATGAAGGTTCGGATGGCGCTCAGGCGGTCCATGGATTGAATCGATCTGGTTGACAAACAGCCTCATATTGAACAGTTTATCTGGCGAAGTTGAGTCAATAAAGTCTGCCCATCGACCAACCACCCGATGGAGCACCTGATGTACACCTTCAAGACCTGGGCCCTGGCCCTGATCCCCGCAGCCCTGTCGCTGGGCGTCGTTGCCACCGACGCGTCCGCGCAATCGGCTTCGCCGCTGACCGTGCAGGTCTACAACGCCGACGGCGGCAGCTTCCATGTCAATTCGGTGCTGGTGGCCGGCAAGACCGACGCCGTGCTGCTGGACACCGGCTTCACGCGGGCCGACGCGCTGCGCATCGTGGCCATGGTGCTGGACAGCAAGAAGACGCTGAAGACCATCTACATCAGCCAGGCCGACCCCGACTACTACTTCGGCATCGAGGTGCTGAAGCAGTACTTTCCGCAAGCCAGGGTGGTTGCCACCGCGCCCACGCTGAAGAAGATCGAAGCCACCCTGCCCACCAAGCTGCAGGTGTGGGGCCCGCGCCTGGGGGCCAACGCACCCAAGGCCGTTCCGCTGCCCGAGCTGCTCGCGGGCAACACCCTCACGCTCGAAGGCCAGACACTGGAGATCCGCGGCCTCGACGACAGCCTGCCGCACCGCAGCTACGTGTGGATCCCGTCCATCAAGACCATCGCCGGCGGGGTGAACGTGTTCGCCGGCCTGCACCTGTGGACGGCCGACACGCAAAGTGTCCAGGAGCGCGCCGACTGGGCGGGTAAGCTGGGCACGATGGCCGCGCTGCAGCCGGTGGTGGTGATTCCGGGCCACAGCCTGCCGGGCCAGAAGCACGACGCCTCGCAGTTGGCCTGGAGCCAGGCTTACCTGGCGCGCTTCGAGCAGGAGTTGCCCAAGGCCGCGCACAGCGCGGCGCTCATCGAGGCGATGAAGCGCGCCTACCCCGAGGCGGGCCTGGGCATCGCCCTGGACATCGGCGCGAAGGTCAACAAAGGTGAGATGAAGTGGTGAACCACCGGTCGGCGGGTGACTTGCTGCGTGAGGAGACCGCGCACCTGAAGGCCAGCCGCCGGCCCGCTGCTGGAAGGCATTGAACTTTCCTGCGCGCACAGGCCCGAAGGACCGTGTGCCGGTGCCGATGGCCGCCAGCAAGGCCGCCTTCAAGCGGGTCCAAAGCCCGAACTTGGCAAGGACGGCGATGAACATCCTCCGCCGCTGCGCCGCCGACGATACCCACGTGATCGACCGCACCCTCCGTGGCCTGGCCGGCAGTGTTGGCAGAGACTGAACCGCCCTGTGCGTGGGCGGCCGACCGCTTCGTCAAGAGCTGTACCGTTCCGAAGGAGCCGGGGCCTATGGCCTCTGATCGATCCGGCGGCGAACCTGCTGGCGCCTCAGTGAACCCGCAGCACCTCAAACCGCTGTCGGATTGCAGCGGCCTGGATCGACACCTCGTCACCCTCGCGTTGACCCAGCATGGCCCGGCCCAGAGGGGCTTCGCTGCTGATGACCTGAACGACCTGAGCGCCGCTGACCAATTTCATGCTGCCCCCGCCTGGGCCAAGAAAGAGCTGTTGCTGCTTGCCGTCGGCATCGACCAGGCAGACCAGCGCGCCGAGCTGTATGCCTTTACTGGCGTCGTAGGGGCTGGGGCGGAATTGGCGCCAATGCGCCAACGCCTGGCGGATGGCTTCGGCACGCCGGGCTTGTCCGGTGGCCAGGTAGGCGGCTTCCAGCCCCAGGGTGTCGTATCTGTTTTCGGCGATGCTCTCTTCGTGGATCGCCATGGCATGGGCTGCCTGCACGGCCTGTTCGGCCTGCAGCAGGTCTTCGGCGAGGCGTTCCAGCACCTGCTGCAGCAATGCGAGCTTGTCCATGATGAAAGCCGGACATCCTGAAAGAACGTGGCAACGCTCGATTGTGGCGGGCTCCACCCGCCCTCGACGCTTGTGTTGACCGCCGTTCCGGCGTACGGGTTCAGCTGCCGCGCAGGGCGCGGGCCGTCATGGCGATGAAGCTGGCCTGGTGCGCGGGGTCCAGCCAGCGTGTCACCACCACCGCCTGCAGCTCGGGCTCCACCCAGACCATGTGGCCGCCGGCACCCTGCATGAACATCGCACTTGCCGATGCGCCCTTGAACAACCGGCCCCCGGGGTTCAGCCACACCAGCCAGCCATAGAACGGCGCGATCGCGTTGGGCTGGCCCATGCGGCGCACCCAGTCTGCGGGCAGCAGCACCCGGCCCTGATGCGTGCCGCCATCCAGCAGCAGCTGGCCCAGCCGGGCCAGGTCGCGCGCGCTGACCGACACGCCGCCGCCCCAGTGCGTGCCGCCGGGAACCGAGGGCAGGCGCCGGCCGTCCAGCGCGATCCAGGCATCGTCGTAGCTTTCCCATCGGAAGGTGTCCTGTGCGCCCAGCGGCTGCAGCAACGCTTCTTGCATCACGTGCTGCAGCGGTTCGCGGAACAGGTGCAGCAAGGCCAGCGAGAGCTGGTTGATGCGCACGTCGTTGTATTCCCAGTACGTGCCTGGCGCCTGCAGCGGGCGGGGCCCCCCCTTGGGGCCGCCCGTGGGGCGCGGGTCGTGCGCGACCTTTCGCCAGCGGTCCACCTGGTCGGGCAGGCCGAAGCAGCTGCCCTCCCACTCGCTGGTCTGTTCCAGCAGGTGGCGCCAGGTGATGGGTGCGTTGTGCGGCGTGTCGAAGCCGATGCCGGGCAGCTGTGCGGCCACCGGCCGGTCGACGTCGGGCAGCATCCCGCGCGCCTGCGCCACGCCGGCCAGCAGGGCCAGGCAGGTCTTGGCCACGCTGAAGGTCTGGTCGGATCGGCCTGGCTGGCCCCAGCTGGCGATCTCGACGCCGTGCTGCCAGACCACGCCGCTGCAGGGCCCGCGCTCGTGCACGGGGCCGCGCAGGCGGTTCCAGGGCGGAGGGTCGTCGTGGTGGACGCCGAAGCGCTCGGGCTCGCGCAGCGGATCGCGCGTCCAGGGCTTCTCGTGGGCTTCGGCAAAGGCGGTCGCTACTGCCAGGGCTTGCGAAGCAGGTGTGGGCATGGGTGGCAGTCTAGAGGCCACGACGCTGTGGGCCTGCCTGAAGGCCGCGTTGCGGCTGCAATTCGAGGCGCCTGGCACGCTCGCCCAGGGCCGAGTGGGGCGTGGCGTGCGGGCCGTTCCGGATCGTTGACCGCGTGTGGCATGCTGGCGGGTGCAGGCGGGTGCAGGCGGGTGCAAGCGGCAGCTGTCCAGCGCTCTGGGCTGCATGGAACGGCACACGGCCGCTCAACCCTCCAGCGCCGCCACCTCGCGCGTCAGCCGTGCCGTGGTCTCGGCGCTGGCGAGCAGCAGGTTGTGCAGCAGGCGCACCATCAGCGCGGGGCGTTCGGCCTCCAGCCGCGCAAAGGCGGCGGCGCTGAGGGTGAGGCAGTCGACGGGCGTGTCGGCGTTGACGTCGGCGCTGCGACGGCCACCGCTAATCAGTGCGCTCTCGCCGAAGGCCATGCCGGCCGACAGCGTCGCCAGCCGCTTGTGGCCGCCCTGCAGCAGCGGCACGACCACACTGACCACGCCACGCATGATGAAGAAGAGCGCGTCGGCCGGGTCGTCGCGGCGCACCAGCGTCTCGCCGGCGTCGAAGCTGCAGGCCTGCACCTGCGACCGCAGGTGAAGCACGTCTTCGGGGCTGACGCCATCGCAAAGGCGGTGCTGCACCAGGCTGTCGATGGGCGCGGGCACGGTGTCGGCGCCATGACGGGCCAGCAGGCCGCGTTCGCAGGCCTCCAGGCCCAGGTCGAGCTGGGCGTGGAAGCTGTAGGCGAGGGCACAGCGTGGGTCGACCTGCCCGCCCAGGCCGGCCAGCAGCTCACCGCGTCGCACGCGGCTCAGCACCACCTGCTGGCCCTGAGCAGCGCAACCCTCGATCAGCCGGGCCAGCAAGCGCGTGGCGGTGGCGTCGGCATGCGCGACGCGCTTGAAGTCGAGCATCAGGAACTGAAGCGCTTCACCCGCGGCGACGATCTCGCGCAGCAGCGGCTCGATGGTGGCAAAGCGCAGGTCGCCCTGCAGCTCATACACGCGGGCCGCGGCGCCGCGCGCATCGAGCAGCTGTGTCTCGGCGGGCAGGCGCTGGCGGCGCGAGCGCACGGCGGCCAGCGTGTAGCGCGCCCGCACGGTGGACGCGGCCACGCGCGGCGGCTGCAGGAAGTGCAGCCCCAGCTCGGCCGAGATCGCCTGGCAGACCTGGACGCCGCGCACGCTGTTGCCGCGCTCGTCGAGCAGCGGCGAGTACACGCCGATGCCCAGCTGCCCGGGCAGCACCGCCAGGATGCCGCCGCCCACGCCGCTCTTGGCCGGCAGACCGACGCGAAAGACCCACTCGCCGGTGAAGTCGTAGATGCCGCAGGTGGTCATGACACTGAGCATGGAGCTGACGTGCTCGGTGGCCACGGCGCGCTGGCCGGTCAGCGGATGCACGCCGCCGTTGGCCAGCGTGGCGGCCATCAGCGCCAGGTCGCGGCAGTCCACGAGCAACGAGCACTGCTTGAAGTACAGCTCCAGCGTGGGCTCGGGGTCGCCGTCGACGATGCCGTAGTTGCGCAGCAGATGGCCGATGGCGCGGTTGCGGTGGCCGGTGTCGCGCTCGGAGCGGAACACGTCGTCGTCGATGTCCAGCGGCCGCCCAGCATAGGCCGACAGCGCGTCCACCACGCGGGCCAAGCGCCGGGCCGGCGAATCGCCTTTGATCAAGGACGCCACGGCAATGGCGCCGGCGTTGATCATCGGGTTCAGCGGCCGGCCTGTACCCGGCTCCAGGCTGATGCTGTTGAAGGCCTCGCCCGAGGGCTCCACACCCACGGCCTGCAGCACGCGCTCGGGGCCGCAATCCTCCAGCGCAGCGCCGTACACCAGCGGCTTGGACACGCTCTGGATCGTGAAGCACTGGCGCGATTGGCCCACCTCGTAGACCTGGCCGTCGGCGGTGGCAATCGCGATGCCGAAGTGGCCCGGGTCGGCCCGCGCCAGCTCGGGGATGTAGCTGGCCAGCGCGCCGGTGTAGAGCGTTGCGAAGCGGGCATGCAGTTGCTCCAGGAAGTCCTGGATCGGAGAGACGGCCGCGAAGGGCCTGGATGTCAGGGTCATGCACCGGGATGAGCAAATTCCATGCTCGCTGGGGGGCGAAGTGACCCCCACGCGGGCGGTTTTGCCGGCTTCTAGGCGCCGATCTCCATCGCGAACACCGCATAGCTGTCGGCATTCGTGAGCGCCTGCGCAGTGTCCAACCCCGTCTCCCGAAAGCGGATGCCGTTGCCGGCCAGGTAGGTGGTCGCAGAGATGTAGCCCTGGTCGTCGTAGTCGACCGTTCCGGCATAGCGATGCGTCGCTTCGTGGATGAAGGTCAGGATCGCGCGCTTGCGGTTTTCGGCGGAATCGTTGGTGATGTACTCGCGATCGACGTGAGCCCTGCCGATGTACTGGGTCGCGCCGTCCTTCAGGCTCTTCACCTTGTGGCTCATGAACAGCTTGTGCATCATGTCCTGGTGAACGTTCACATAGCCGTTTGCATCGGCTGAGCTACCGACCTTGATGGTGGTCGACCCGCAGGCCCCGGTCTTGGTCATCGTGAGCACGCGGCAGATCTCTTCCTTTTGTTTCTGCGAGGGGCCGCCAGGACCGGTGAGAAAGCAGCTGGCTGCGGCCGCATTCATCTTGGCGTTCCAGGCGCCGCCCGTGAGGCTGACTGCATTGATCAGCATTTCGCGGGACTTCGCGACAGCATCGCCTGCCCGATTCAGTTCGTCGCTCGAGAGCGACCCAGAAAGCTTCGTATGCGCGATGTGGATCTTGCTGCCGTGATTGCACGTCTTGGTGGTGGATGACCATTTTCCAAACATTTTCGATCCCCAGTTTTCGGTGGCGAGATGGTGCAAGAACTCGACCTGAACTTCAAGCCCGGCGTTCACGGGCAGCCAGCCTGGCACCCAGGCCGCAGCGCAGTGTCGAGCGCTGTGCCTACTTGGTCTTGCGGGCAGTGGCTGCCTTCTCGTGGCTGTCCTGCAGGTCCTCATAGGCATTCGAGAAGCCGGTTTTCGTCGCATCCCAGGTGCTCGCCGCAGACTTTTCGAGCTTGGCCAGTTCGGCGGCCACGGCCAACAGGGACGAGAAGGCCAGGGCCAAGGCACAAAGGATCTGGATCCGGATTTCCATGGTGGTTCTTCCTTCAGCGATGTGATGCGTTCGATGACGCGGTTGAGCAAGCAGTCTGGCTTGGCTGGAACGGGCGAACGGGTCGGCTTCACTCCATGCCGACGCTGGCCTCGACGCGGAAAAACTGTTCGGCCTGGCGCTTGGCCTCGCCACGGTGGTTGTTGTGTGCGTCGTCGGTGAGGTCGAAGTCGATCTTGGCCGCCTGCACGGCGCGGCATGTCATGTAGGCGCCGGCCTCGGGCGCACGCAGATCGTCCAGGTGCGAACTCATGATGTCGACCAACTGGGCCTTGCGTCTGAAGAGTTCGACCTGCGCCTGGAAGCCCTGCGGCTGTTCGGCCTTCAGGCGCTTCACGCATCCCAGGAAGTCGACGTCGCCACACCAGGCGGGCAGCGTCGCTTCATGCAGGCGATGGTCTTGACCGGCCAGGTGCGCGCCGAGCTGGGAGATCGCTTCGAGCAGATCGTCCTGGTAGGCCTGCGCATGGTTGTAGAGCGGCATCTCACAGCTGGGGCACACCGGTCCGAGTGCGGCCAACGCCCACTCGACCAGGCTGCCTCGCGACTGGCGCTGGCGCATCACCATCTCACGGTCGAAGCTCAGGAACGACGGCGGCACAGGTCCGATCTGCTTGCAGGCCTGGGCTTCCCATGCGGCCATCAGGTCGGCGTCGCTGCTTGCGGCGCGGGCGCCACCCGGCAGCAGTTCGCCCTTGACCAGCAAGCGCCTTGCGGTTTCGTCATAGGCGAAGCTGATGCGTCGGTAGGCCACCGGCCAGTCCGACAGGGAACTGACGTTCAGTTCGAGCAAAGGCCGCCGGTCCAGCGCGCGGTGCTCGGCCCAGAAGCTACGGTGCGTGTGCGCGGACAGGTACACCAGCGGGTGCTGGAGTTGGGACATCAGGGTGCGCAGCAGCACCCGGGTCGGCAGGCCGAGCGACCGCCAATCGTGGTGTCCGGCAAAGACCACGATGTCGCCTTTTTGCGCGGCTTGCAGCACCCAGGGGCGCACCGCCGCGATCTGGTCGGGGTGCACATGGCCCATGCTGCCCGGGCTGCGCCCCATCACCGTGTCCCACAGCCCCACCAGGGCGCCAGCCTGGTTGGTGTCCAGGCCGACGATGTAGACATCGCGTGTTGCGCCCGGGGCGCGCGGCAGCTTCAGGCGCTGCGCCATGAAGGAATCTGCATAGCGGTAGCCGTCGAGCACTTGCGCTTCGATGGCCGAGACGAAGCCCCCGGGATCGGGATTGCGCCAGCTCAGGCGGTGTTCGCCGCGCTCGGGCGGGGGTTTCAGGCCCGGCACGAATTGCGGCAGGGACGCGTACTGCGTGATGTAGACCTGGATGAAGTCGCGCTTGCTGAAGGCTTCGCGTTCTGTCTTGTGGCGACGGTCCTCGGGCGCCGCACCGCGCCTGCAGGCGTGATTCCAGCGTTGGGCATCGCCGTCGAGTACGGCGTCCAGGATGCGGTAGCCGTAAATGCCGAACATCAGTCCGTCGTGGTTGCCGGGCAGGATGGCGCCAGGGCTGCCGGCGTCCCGGAATATCCTGGCCATGCGCTGGGCTTCAGACCTGCACGACAGATCCATCACATCACCCAAATGGATGAAGGGCTCGTCGCGATGTGCCTGCAGCACCCACTGCAGGACGCGGCGGCCGAACAGTGGCTGCTCGGGCGGGCGTTGCGCCACCTCGACGTAGGCGTCCACCGCGCTGTCGTTGTCGTGCATCGGGTAGCCGGTCGGTTCGTGTTCCTGCGTGTCGCCCATGGCGATGAAGGGCAGGGTCAGGTCGACGTAGCGGCCGGGCGGGTCGGCTGCAGGCCCGGGTTGCGGCACGAAGCCGGCGCAGCCCACCAGCAAGGCCGCCAAGCCCGCGAACATGCCGCGCCTCATGGCGTGAAGAACGATGGCGCAGGAGGAAGGCATGGGGTGGTGATCAGTACAGGTTGGGCGGAAACAGCTTGAAGAACAGGTTCTCGAAGCGCTGGCGCACATTGCGCGCCGGCTGCCGCGTGAGCACCCCCGCGTCACTGACCCACCGCAGGCCGCCCTTGACGTCCAGTCCGACCTGCCAGCTGTTGGCACCCGACATGTCGCGTTCCATGGTCGCGGCCAGCGTGAGTGCCAGCGCCTGGCTGTCGATGACCACACCCATTTCGGAGTTGATGACTTCCGAGCGCGGGTCCAGGTTCATCGACCCGACGAAGCTGCGCTGGCGGTCGATGACCATGGCCTTGGTGTGCAGGCCAATGAAGCGGCCTTGCACGGGCGGTGTGTCCACCAGTTCTGACTTCACGTGCGCGTCGGGCCGCAGTTCGTGCAGGTCGACCCCGGCCTCGACCAGCGGGCGACGCCAGGGTTCGTAGTGGCTGTTCACGGCCGCCACGTCGTGGGATGCCAGCGAATTTGTCAGCATGCGCACCTTCACACCGCGTTTCGTCAGCGTTTGCAGGTCGGCCAGGAAGGTGGCGTCGGGAATGATGTAGGCGTTGGTGATCAGCACCTCGCGCTGCGCGGACAGCATCAGCGCGCGGAAGGCCTCGGGCATGTGGTTGCGACTGTCGGCAGCGCGTGACGGCGAATCCGCATGCACGGTGCTGCGGCCCACCTGCAGTGAGCCGGGCAGGGCTTCGAGCTCTTTGTCCCAGGAACGGCGGCCGGCCAGTACAGCCTGGGCGCGCGGGTCGGTGGCCAGCTGTGCCAGCGCCTGGTTGTGCGCATCCGAAGCCAGGGCGGACGCCTCCGCCGCCGCATCGCGCGGCACGGCGCGCACCCATGCGCTGTTCCAGTAGCGGTCGAACACGGCGCTGGCCTGGCGCGCCGCAGGGCCGATGGCCAGCACGTCCAGGTCATGGAAATTGAAGGCTTCGTTCAGCCCGAAGTACTCGTCGCCGATGTTGCGCCCGCCGATGATGGTGGCTCGGTTGTCGGCCACCATCTGCTTGTTGTGCATGCGCCTGTTCAGGCGCTGGAAGTCGGTTCCCGTTTCCACCACACGGCCGAGCAACCAGCGAGCGCGCCAGGCGTTGAAGACTCTGATTTCGATGTTCGGGTGGCTGTCCAGCTTGGCCAGCATCGCGTCACGCAATTCAATGTGGGTCATGTCGTGAAGCATGGTGTTCAGGTCGTCGAACAGCAGGCGCACGCGCACCCCGCGGTCGGCGGCGGCCAGCACCCTGGCCATCAGCAACTGCCCCGCCTTGTCGCCGAACCAGACGTAGTACTGCAGGTCCAGTGAATGGCGTGCGGTGTCGATCAGCACCAGACGCCAGCGCAGGGCGTCGAGGTTCTGGGACAGCAGTCGGAACCCCGAAGCGTCGGCGCCGTGGGCGCTGCGAAGCTGGTGCTCAACAGGGGTGAATCGGCTGTCGGCCTGGGGTGGAATTGCAGAAGCAGGCGCCGGGCGTACTGCCGGCTGCGGCAGGCCAGCACAGCCGGCCAGACAGAAAGAGACGATCAATCCGGCCAGCGCCACACGGCACATCCGGCGAAGCGGGGCGTCCCACCCCAACTGACCCATCGGCTTCAGCAAAGAATCCTCGTGTACTTGCGGGCGGGCTGACGGCGGCAAGGCTGCCCTGCAGGCGAACATACGCCACCGGGCCTTGATTCCACCACCCCGCCCGTGCTGGCGCAAGCATCTGCGGTTGCCGCTGCATCGGGTGGACCTGTGAGCAGTGGCACTGACCGCGGGCTGTTCGAGATGAGCCGAGGTTCAACCTTATCCGCTGGCCGCCGCAGGAAAGCTTCACCGCGATGGGTCCGCATGTCAGCGACCCGCGTTCTGGCGAAACACTGTCGGCGCGCTGGCTGACCTGGCCACCGGTCATCGAAGGCATCGACCGCTGCGACTTCAGCCCGTTCGGGGGACGAGTCGGCCCACAGGCCCGCCAGTCGTCATGGCCGACAGGAAATTCGGGGGCACTGCTGAGCCACGTCTTTGCCCACGAGGTCGGTCACGCGGGTCTGACCCCGTGCTTCTCGCTGGTTCGCTTGCCATCCAAAAGGCGCATCGTGACGCGACGCGAAACCTCAGGCCGGTTCTGCCGAACCCGGCAGCGGCTGTGGGGTTCAGGGCGTGCAGGGGCCACCGGCCCCATCTGAACTTTCACCCAGATAGCGGCCAGCGGCCCAGCCCGTCACACCCTGGTACTGCAGCTTGCACCAGCGTGGATTCGATCGCAGGCGCAGCTGCTGCTGTTCGGGTGTCAGGCTGGTGAACTCCTGGAGGCTCAGTCCGCCCTGGCACCCCAGGTTACGGATGCATCGGCCGTCGGGTGGAATCGACCCCAGCCGGCGTGCTGTGGCGCTGGGCTGGGCACGGATGTACAGCACGTCGTTGGTGGCAACGTCGCGCACAACATAGAAATCCGGTCCATCGGCCGTGGCCAGGGCCGCCGGGCTGCACAGCGCCAGCAGCGTGCCGGCCAGCGCCGGGCGCCACTGGCTGATGGCTTGCTTGGGATCCATGTCGCCCTCCCTCCATGTGCTTGCAACGATTGTGATCGTTGGCGACGAAACCGCGATCGATCGTCGCCACCGGTCAAGGCGCTCGCGGCCGCCCCCGCCGCACCGCGTTTCGTGCCGGCGCAACCATGCCGGGTTTCATGGTCCTCGCGTTTCCTTCGGCGGACTCGCGCGCCCTGGCAGCGATGCTGGCAGAAGGGGCTGCTGGAACACGCCGGTGCCGTAAGGACAGGGGCTCGCTGGCACACTAAGGGCAAATTCGCTGTCGTTCGGGAGCCCTGACCCAGGTCCCATGGTCCACCCCTTGCCCGATATCCCCAGCTCCTTGTCCTGGCCCGCCGCCCTGAAAGGCGTGGCCGCCTTGCTGGTGCTGAACGCCCTGCTGAGCTTCGGGCCCTGGTGGCCGACGCCGGGCGTGGTGCTTCAGGCGCGGCTGGCGCCAGAATTGGTCGCCCTGTGGCTGCTGCTGCTGTGGCTGGTGATGCGGCAGCGGGCGCTCTCGCGGCGGCTGCTGTGGGCGCTGTCGGCGCTGGTCTTCGGGCTGATCCTCGGCCGCTACGCCGACGTCACCGCGCCCAGCCTCTTCGGCCGGCCGATCAACGTCTACTGGGACCTGCCGCAACTGCCGCGTTTCCTGTGGGTGTCGGCCGCCGACCACCCCGCCTGGCTGAGCCTGGCCGTGGTGGCGGCCGTGCTGGCCGCCTCGTGGCTGCTGTTCGTGCTGGTGCGCTGGTGCCTGAAGACGCTGTTGCACACCCTGGTGCCTTGGGCCTTGCGGACCTTTTCCGCCTGGGTGCTGAGCTTCTGCGCAGCGCTGCTGGTGGCCGCCCATCTGGCCTGGGTGCCGGGCACGGGGCGCTGGGTGTCCAACGCCGTGCTGCCCATGTTTGCGCAGCAGGCGGGCCTGCTGTGGGACGCCCACGCGCCCGGCCGCCTGGCCTATGCCCTGCCGGCCATCACACCCCCCGAGGACGCCCTGGGCACCCACGGCCCCGCCGTGTTCTCGGCCCTGGCCGGGCGCGACGTGAACATCATCTTCCTCGAATCCTTCGGCGCTGTGCTGTACGACCACCCCCAGGCGCGCGCGGCCACCGAGCCCGCACGCCGCGCCCTGCAGGACACCTTGACGACCTCGGGCCGCCACGTTGTTTCCGGCTTCTTCCGCTCGCCCACGGTCGGCGGCGCTTCCGACCTGGCCCACCTGTCGCTGCTGTCGGGGGTGGACCTGTCTGACGCGCGGCGCCACAACCTGCTGCTGACGACGCAAAGGCCCACCCTGCTGCATCTGTTCAAGCAGGCGGGCTACGAGACCTTCGGTGTGTATCACGCCGTGTCCTGGCCCTGGCCGGAACACGCCTTCTACGGTTTCGACACCTACATCGACGGCCCGGCCCTAGGCTATGAAGGCCCGCCCATCACTTTCTGGAAGATTCCCGACCAGGTGGCTCTGGCGCGCTACGAACAACTGTTCCCGCGCACGAGCACCAGCGCACCGCGGGTGCTGTTCTTCGCCACCATCAGTTCGCACTTTCCGTTCAGCCCCGTGCCGCCCTACCAGCCCGACTGGCAGCGCGCCTTGACCGCTTCGCCCTTCGACGCGGCCGACCTGCAGGCCGTGGCCGAGCACCGCGTGAACTGGCTGAACATGCGCAGCGACTACCTGGCCACCGTCAACTACGTCTACCGGTGGCTGGACGGCTATTTCGCGCTGCCCGAGCCGCGCGAGAGCATCACCGTGCTGGTGGGCGACCACCAGCCCACCGCCAACATCACCGGCGAGCGCGCGCCCTGGGACGTGCCCGTGCACATCATCAGCCGCGACCCTGCGCTGCTCGAGCGCTTCAAGGCGCAGGGCTTCACTGAAGGCCTGTCGCCCGACCGCAAGGTGCTGGGCGGCCTGCATCACCTGACGAGCCTGCTGCTGGGCGGCTTCGGCCCCGACCCGGCACTGCCCCTGGTGCAGCGGTCCACCGCGCCGCGAAAGCCGGGTTGAACGGCCTGACTTCGCCTCTGGCGCTGACATACCGCCTGCGCCTGGCCGCCAAAGGGGTGCTGGCGCTGGCCATCGCCTGCGCCGTGGCCCTGGCCAACCTGCTGGTGTGGCACTGGTTCGACCGGCAGGCGCAGGCCCCGGACCACGTGGGCCCGGTGGCCGGCCTGTCCTACAACGGCGCCAAGCGCTGGCAAAGCCCGATCGAAGGCGAGCGGCCGTCGGTTGCCGACCTGGAGAAAGACCTGGCCCTGATGGCGGGCCACACGCGCCGCATCCGCACCTATTCAGCCGCCGATCACCCCGAACTGCCAAAGCTGGCGCGCGCGCACGGCCTGCAGGTGACGCTGGGCGTGTGGCTGGACGACCGGCTCGACGCCAACCGGCGTGAACTCGCCGCGGCCATCGAACTGGCGCGCACCCAGCCCAACGTGCACCGCGTGATGGTGGGCAACGAGACCCAGCTCAAGGCCAAGCTGCCGCCCAACCGGCTCGTCACCTACCTGGACGAAGTGCGTACGGCCCTGCGCGGCACGGCGGTCGAGGTGTCGACGGCCGAGCCCTGGCACGTGTGGCTGGCGCAGCCACAGCTGGCCCGGCACGTGGACTTCATCGCCATCCACGTGCTGCCGTACTGGGAAAAGACCAGCATCGACGAGGCCGTGCAGGCCAGCCTGCAGCAGATCGCGCGCGTGCAGGCCCGCTTTCCTGGCCGCAAGGTGGTCATCGGCGAGATCGGCTGGCCGAGCAACGGCCCGACGCTGGGCGAAGCCGAGGCCACGCCCGCCAACCAGGCCCTGTTCGTACGGCAGTTCCTGCAGCAGGCCACGCGCGCCGGGCTGGATTACTACCTGATCGAAGCCTTCGACCAGCCGTGGAAGATCGCCACCGAAGGCCGAGCGGGCGCGTACTGGGGCTTGTGGGACACCTGGCGCAACCCGAAATTCGCCTGGACCGGGCCGGTGGCGCACGACCCGCTGGCCGCGCACAAGGCGCTGGTGGCCAGCGCACTGGGCGGGCTGGCCAGCCTGGGCCTGCTGCTGGCGCTGCCGGCCATGCGGCTGGCAGGGCGCGTCGCCTTCTGCGTGGCCGTGCAGGCCATCGTGTCGCTGGGCGTGCTGCTGCTGTCCATCCCGCTGGCCCATTACCTCACCGCCACCGACCTGGTGGGCCTGGTGCTGGTGGTGGCCGCGCTGGCCTTCATCAGCGCCACGCTCTTCTCGCAGGCCTTCGAGTTCTGCGACCGCTTCTGGCCCGGCGCGCCGCCGCCTGCGCCGGGAGGGGCAAAAGCTCACGAGAAGCACGACGCGATAGCGCCGCTACCCTTCATCAGCGTGCACCTGGCCTGTGCCAATGAACCGCCGGCCATGGTGATCGAGGCCGTGGAGTCGCTGCTGGCCATCGACTGGCCGGCGTTCGAGGTGATCGTGGTGGACAACAACACCACCAGCGCGCTGGCGCGCGAGCAGCTGGCCGCCTGGATGCAGCAGCGTGATGACCCGCGGCTGCGCTTCGCCCAGTGGGTGCAGCTGCCCGGCTTCAAGGCCGGGGCCCTGAACCAGGCGCTGAAGCTCACCGATGCCCGGGCGCAGTGGGTGGCGGTGGTGGACGCCGACTACGTGGTCGACCCGCAGTGGTTCAAGTGCGTGCAGGCCCACCTGCAGTGCCCGCAGGTGGGCGCCGTGCAGGCCCCGCAGGCGCACCGCATCGGCTCGGACCACAGGCTGGAACGCATGATGAAGTGGGAGACCGAGGGCTTCTTCTGGATCGGCATGCACCACCGGCACGCCCGCAACGCCATCATCCAGCACGGCACCATGAGCCTGGTGCGGGCCGCCGACCTGCGCCGGCTGCAATGGAACGAAGACGGCCTGTGCGAAGACACCGAACTCGGCCTGCGGCTGCTGCAGGCCGGCCGCCGCGTGGTCTATGTCGACCGTGTGCTGGGTGCCGGGCGGGTACCTGGCAACTTCGCCGCCTATGCGCGGCAGCGCAAGCGCTGGGCCCAGGGTGGCATGCAGATCCTGAGGCTGCACGCGCCGGCGCTGCTGGGCCGCTCGCAGCTGACGTTGGCCCAGCGCTACCACTTCCTGGCCGGCTGGCTGCCCTGGCTGGGCGACGCACTGCACCTGCTGTTTTCGGTACTGATGATCGCCTTCAGCCTGGGGCTGGTCTATTTCACGAACACCTTCCAGCCACCACTGTGGTTGTTGACCGTGCCGCTGATCGCGTTCTTCTCGGCCAGGCTGCTGGCCGGCCCGCTCCTGTACGCGCGCTGCGTGCCTTGCGGCCTGGTCGACCGGCTGGGTGCGGCGGTGGCTGGCATGGCGCTGTCGCACCGCATCGCGCGCGGTGTGCTGCAGGGCTTGCGCGGCCAGCGCGCGGTGTTCGACATCACGCCCAAGGCCATGGCCCCTGCGGCCGCTGGCGCGCCCGCCGCGGTCGTCGCTCCGACAGGGCAAACGACTGGCACGGGTGGAGCGGGCTTCGTGCAAGGCATCCAGGAGGAATTCGCTCTGCTGGTCAGCCTGGTGTTCTGCATCTGCCTGCTGGCCGTCAGCCGCGACGACACCGACACCGGCCGCCTGGGCTGGATGGCCATCCTGGCGATCCAGTCACTGCCCTATTGGGCAGCGGTGGCTTGCAGGCTGGTCGAGATCCACGGCCTGCCCGACGGGCTGCGGCAGGGCCGCATGAAGCGGCTGTGGAAATCGGGCGCGTGACCTGTCGGCGCTTGTCCGGCCCGATACGCGACGCATTCGTGAACCGTCCCCGCCGCTCGCCTGCCGTGCCTGGGCAGGGGCTGGTCGGGCAGCGGCCGACCACCCGAGCGCGCCAGCCAAGGTGGCGATGGGCGCATCGCCGCGGTGCCCGGTTGCGCCACCCGGTTCCAGGCGTTATCTGGCGCGCCGGCCAGTCCCGAGAGAGCGCCAGGCGAAAACGGCGACCCCTTCATTGCGGCACCAGTTCCACCCTCCGGTTCTTCGCGCGCCCCTCGTCGGTGGCGTTGGTTGCCACGGGCGCAAGGTCTGCCACGCCAAATGCCGACAGGCGCTGGGCGCCAATGCCGTACCGGCTGACCAAGGCCGCGTTCACCGACTCGGCGCGGCGTTTGGACAGCGCGATGTTGGCGTCCAGATTGCCCTGGTTGTCGGTGTGGCCCACCACCCTCAATCTCAGATTCGATTCAGCCTTGAGCAAGCCGGCGATTTCCGCCAGGGCGGGCGTCGACTCTGCCTTGATGTCGGCCTTGCCCGTGTCGAAGAAGATGCCGTACAGGGCGACCCGGCCGGTGCTGAGCATGGCCTTGGACATTTCAGACGCGGTGATCGTCACCATGTTCTGCTTCAAGGCCGCCACATCGACGATATCCAGCGCCGCGTAGACGCCCTTGGCCGCCTTGAAGGTCCGGTTGTCCTGGTCCCATTGCACGACGGTCAGGTGCAGATAGGTGGTTTGGCCGTCCTTGTCGCGTTTGGCCGAAAGGGTGTGGATGCTCTTCATCGGCGCGCCGTACATCACGAACTCTGACCGTGAGGTCGCCAGTTTGTTGCCGCCAAAACCAAAGGGCAGCAGGTACCCGTTCCAGCGCACGTCCTTGCTGTCCTTGGTCGAGTCGTACAGCACCGAGAACCCCTGCTCCTTCAAATCGTTGAGGTAGTTCCTGAACACCTCGATGCTGGTGGTATCGCCTTTGGCTTCGTACCAGATGCGGGTGCGTTCACCTTCCGCGACCACGGGCGGCTGTGCAAATTCGCGCTGCTTGCTGGTGAGGTTGTATCTGATGAACGTCGACGTTGGAATGTTCACCGAATCGAAGCGCTTTTTGTCATACAGCACGATGCTGGAATTGGCGAAGCGCTTGATGTGCGGGTGATCCTTGGCGCCGCCCAAGTCTTGTGCGTTGACCGGCAGTGCTGAGAAACAAGCAAGAAGAAAACACCCGACAAGAGCGATCAACCATCCTGTCGGGCTGTCGACATGGGCAGCAACTCTTGTCTTCATGGCAGGCTTTTCATTCGCGACTTGGTAATGGTCAAGATGCTGTATGAATCAAGTTGCATTCCATTATGGGAATCAAGGGCGGCGAGCAGTTCGTCGATCTGATCCGCACGCTGCGGTCGCGACAGCAGATAGCCCTGGCCTTCGTGAACGCCGAGTTCACGCAACTTCGCCAGCTGTTCCTCCGTCTCGATGCCTTCGGCAATCACCTTCTGTCCCAGCGTCTGGCCCAGCGCCAATATCGTGCGCACGATCTCCAGGTTCTGCCGGCTTTCGTGCAGGGCCATCACGAAAGAGCGGTCGATCTTCAGGCTGTCGATCGGCAACCGGCCCAGGTACGACAGTGACGAATACCCGGTGCCGAAGTCGTCGATCGAGAACCGGACCCCGCTGTCCTTCAGGCTGGCCATGGTGCGCAGTGACACATCCAGTCGACCCATCAGCACGGTCTCGGTCAACTCCAGGGTCAGGCTGCCTGGCGTGGCCCCGTGGCGGCTCAGCACCTGCTGGACATGGGGCGCCAGGCTGGTGCGAAGGAGGTCGCGGCCGCTGATGTTGACGTGCATGCCCAGATGCTGCCTGCCCGGCCTGCCGTTCTTCCAGCGGGCCAGCTGAGCCATCGCCTGGTCGATGATCCAGTCGGTGAGCACCTCGATGTGGCCCGACTCCTCGGCCAGCGCGATGAACACCGCGGGGCTGACGGGGCCGCGCTGTGGATGAACCCAACGTGCGAGAGCCTCGAAGCCGCTCAGGCGATGGGGGTCGAGCTGATAGATAGGCTGGAAGTGCACGCTCATCTGGCCATCGTCGATGGCGTGCCGCAAGTCGGTTTCGAGCGAGAGCTTTTCGGCCACCTTGCTGTGCATCGATCGGTCGAAGCGCACGATGCGGCCGCGACCTGCGGCCTTGGCCTCGTACATCGCCAGATCGGCGTCACGCATGATCTCTTCGACCGAACGATCGCCCAGGTCACTGCAGGTGATGCCGATGCTCACGCCTGGAACGACCTCGGTGCCCAGCAGTTGTGCCGGACGGCTCAGTTCGTCCAGCACACGGTCGGCCAGCTGCACAGCGATGTCAGGGTCGCTCGCCGTTTCGACCAGGGCTGCGAATTCGTCACCGCCCAGGCGCGCCAACTGGTCCACCGGGCGCATGCAGGCGCGCAGTCTGGCCGCGACTTCACACAACAGTTCGTTGCCGGCGCCATGACCGAGGCTGTCGTTCACCATCTTGAAGCGGTCGAGGTCCAGGTACAGCACGGCGAAACGCTGCCCGGGGTCGAGCCTGGCTTTCTCGGCCGCCGCCTTCAGCATTTCATGGAAGCTGTGGCGGTTGGCCAGGCCGGTCAGGTCGTCGTGGTGAGCGATGTGGCTGAGCCGGCTCTCAGCGACGTGGCGCAAGGTGATGTCGTGCAGCTGGTAGATCAGGCATTGCCCGCCGCCAGTCGGGTCCTCGTACTGGCTGCAGTGGACGGCGACCCAGATGTCCTGCCCGTCGCCGCGCCTGAGCTTGACCTCCATCGAGAAGGCATCGTCGTTCGAGACCCTTGCGGCCTGGGCCCGGCGTCGCATCTGTGGCGCGTCGTCGGCATCCAGCAAGGTGTCGAAAGGCCGGCCCAGCACGGCCCCAGGCTCCAGCTTCAGCAGGGCGTACAGCGCGTCGTTGGCCTGCAGCATGTGGCCGTCGGGCTTGACCACGACCATGCCGATGGCCGCATGGCTGAATGCCGCAGCAAAACGCTGGTGGCTGAGCGTGGCTTCGTGCTGTGCCTGGGCCAGCTGGGATTCCTGGCGCAGGCGTTCGGTTTCCTGGCGCTGCACAGCCATGCGCAGCAGCCACATGATGACGATGGCCGAGAGGGCTGTCACCAACAGCGGTGTGGCACCAGAACGCTGCGCCTGCAGATGTACGAGCCCGGCGATCAGCGCCGACACCAGGTAGATGGCCCCCATCCAGCTCGAGTCGGCCAGCCAGCGCATGGGCGTCTGCGGTTCCCCGCGCTTGAGCGCGATCATGCTCATCAGCGGCAGCAGCGACAGCGCGAAGGGCAGCAGCGCCACCAGGGTCAGTGCCGCCATGGTCGCTGCTTCGTCGCTGAGTCCGTGGCGGGCCAGGGCCGCCTGGGTGACCCCGAAGGCCCATGCGCAGACACCCATTGCGGCCATGGCCGCCGCCGGGGTGGACACCCGGGTGCTCAAACGCTTGTTGTAGCGCAGCGTGCCGGCAAGGGCGTCGACGCCGGACGCGAGCACGGCCGCTGCCGGCCCGATCGTGGCGAGCACGCCGAACACGAATACGTCGCCGATGCTCAACGAGTACGCCGTGCGTGGCAGCTTGACCGACAGGCTGGACGCCAGAGCCACCAGACCCAGCGCAATCGCCAGCGGCCAGGCTGCCGTCAGCGGCATCGAGACCAGGTTCCAGCACGCCCAGACCAGGGCCGCGGCGCCGGCGCCGGTGATGGCCAGCCAGGCTGCCCGCGCCTGTGGCGGGTAGTCGCCCAGGAAGCGGCTCGCGAACGCCTGCCATGGCGACTTGGCGCGTGCGGCTGCGGTTGGTGGTGTGGGCATCGTGGAGGCAATCGGGCGCTGACGTGGGTAGGGTTGCACGCCACAGCGCGGCAAGCGCCATCAGTTTGGAATCGGCCATGCCCGCGTCGACTTGAGGGTCGCACACTGCCTGCCTCTTGCCTGCCTCTTGCCTGCCATGACAAATGGCAGATCAGTCCGGAGCCCTCTGCCCTGCCCGACGACGCGCTTACACCGGACCGGCGTACTCCCCGCGGGCCGGGTAGTTCTTGCCGAGCGCGAAGTCCAGGGCCGCCAGCAGTTCGTCGAAGTGCGGACGCGCGAAGGGCATGGTCTGCACCGCGCCGTAGTACAGCGCGCCGTCGGGCCGCACGATGAACACGCCGGGCTCGGAAAACAGGGCCGGCTCTTCGATGCCGATGGAGGTGGTGCCGCGCGACGTGCTGATGTACAGGCCCCACGCCCGGGCCTGGGCCAGGCCGAGGCCATAGCCGATGCGCAAGGCGGGCGCGCGCAGCTTGTCGGCCATGGCCTGCGCCCGGTCGTGCACGTCGCTGGAAACGGCGATCACCTTCACGCCCCGCTGCTCGAACTCGGCTTGCAGGCGGCCCAGTTCCAGCAGGTATTTCAGGCAGATCGGGCAATGCAGGCCACGGTAGAAGACCACCAGGCTGAAGTTCTTCGCTGCGTCTTCGCTGAGCGTGAAGGGGCCATGGTCCAGCGTCGGCACGCTCAGTGCTGGCACGGCTTGGCGGGGCATGAGGACGGTCGGGGTGGCCAGCGACGTGGGGGAAGTGATCTGTACATTCATGGGGTGACTCCCAAGTCCAGGGGCATTGGCACTGTAGCGGCGAGACTGAGAAAATCCGCAGTCGATCGGCTTTGGGCTTGCACGACATCCGCTCCTGCGCCGCTGGTGCCTGGGCGTGCGCTGCCGTCCACCGCAACCCGACGGCGCGTGCCGCACACCCCACAGGAGAACGCATGTTGAACAAGAATCCGCTGGACCTGTCGGCGCCCGACACCCGGCACCCCATGGCCTGGGGCGCCAGGCGCCGGGCACTTGCCACACTGCCTGTCCTGCTGGCGGTGTTGCTTGCGAGTGGCTGCGCTGGGGTGCACCCGCCGGCCGGCCCGGGCCAGACGTCGGTGCCCGTGCTGAGTGGCTGGTTCGAAGGCGAAGAGGTGTTCTACATCACCACCGATGTCTCGCATGCCGATGTCGCAAAGGAGAAAGGGGCCAACTTCGCACCCCGGCTCGCCCTGGCCCTGCCTGAGGGTCGACCGGTGCCGGGCCGCTCGTCGGTCGACAAGGTCTATGCCGTGACCAATTTCAAGCAGGCCAGCGTGTTTGCGTCGGCGCCTTTTCCGATGGGCTCGACGAGCCGCGACACCGCTTACAGCCCGCTGTGGCAGATGGTCAAGCTGACCTGGGCCGCTGGTGCAGCCCCGCAGGTCCTCAGGTCCGAAGAAGAGGTGCTGGCGGCGGTCGAGCGGGGTGACGCGACGCTGGAAGTCACCCGCGTGGTCTTGAACTGCCCCATCGTGCATCGCGGTCCGAAGGGTGCCTTGCCGGGTGTGGCGATCACACGTCCGCCGCGCTGACCAACCGTCCCTCGACAACCGTGGCAGCCCGGTGGCTCAGTGCCGGGGCGGTCTGGGGGCGTGGCTGATGGCCCGCCGGCGCCGGTTCACTTCCTGAACTTGCGCACCAGGTCGTCGACGCTGGGCCCGCCGGCCTGGGCCCCGCTCGAGACCTTGAAGATGCTCAGGCTGCGCTCGGCGCCGGCTTCCAGGGTGGCCTGGTGAACGGCCTGCAGCAGGGGCCAGATCTTCTCGGGCGGGCCTTCGATGGTGGTGCCCAGGCCATGCACCTCATAGCGCAGTCCTGAGGCCTGGATGATGGCAATGGCGGCGTCGACATGCTTGTAGCGATCGCTTGCCGTGCCCAGCGGCCGGGGAATGACCTGGATCTCGGCAATCATGTGACCGCTGGGAACAGCGTTCTGGGTGCCGGCGGCAGGCGCCTGTGCTGGCACCTGTTGCGCCCATGCCGTGCCCCAGGCCAGCTGCGACAGGGACAGGAACGCCAGGGACAGGAACGAAGTCCGCAGACGGGGCGAATGCAAGAAGGAAGGATGGGTCATGTGCAGCTCATGCAGATGACAGGTCGGCAAGCGTTCGGGGCCATCCTGCCGGTGCGAGAAAGGAAAACCGGCAGATCCCAGAACGTGCTTCCCTGCGCGAGGATTACCTCAATCAGGTTCAAAGGGACTCTCTCAGTCGGCGCGAGCCTCGCGGTCGTGCCAACACCCCCAGCGTTTGGCCGTGTCGGCAGCCCGCAGGCCTAGAACACAGCGCGTACCATTGTAGGCGGGGCTTCTGCGGCTACCAGCGCCAGCCGCACCGCCTGGGCCAGGCTCAGACCCGCGCCTTCGGTCAGCCATGCGTCGGCTCGGGCCGGGTCGGCCTGCACCTGCACCAGCCGGCGCAGCCGCTGCAGGTCGCGCTGGTCGGCGCGGTTCAGCGCGCCGAAACGGTCGACCCAGAAGCGCGCGGCGAAACCCATCAGCCGGCCTGCGGCTTCGGCTTGGCGGCAGCGGGCCAGTGCCACTGCCAGGTTCCACAGGCAGTAGGCCAGCGGCAGCAATTCGAGCGCGTCGTCGGCCACGGTGATGCCTTCGCGGTAGGCGGCTGCGGCTTCGTCCCAGCGGCGCAGCCGCAGCAGCAGTTCGCCATGCTGGTTGCAGGCCGAAGCGAGCTGGCCCCAGTCCTCGGCAGCACGGGTGTCTGCACGGACCTGGGCGATCTCGGCCAAGGCCTGCTCGCGCGTGGCCGGCAGCGCGCCCAGCGCCAGGGCCAGGTTGTAGCGGCCGGTGTTCACGCCATGGCGGTCGCCGGCCGCATGCCAGCCGGCGATGGCCTGTCGCTGCAGCGCAGCCGCAGCGGCCGCGTCCAGTGGGCGGCGGATCGCTCCCTGGATCGACAGCACGCTGGCCTGCAGGGCCAGTGCGCCTTCGGCCCGGGCGATGTCCAGGGCCTCGTCCAGCCCGGCGGCAACCCCGGCGTCGCGTTGCAGGCGCCAGCGGATGTGGGCCACGCGCGCCAGCACGACGGCACGGGCCAGCCCGCGGGGCGGCAGGTCGGCCAGGGCCGCCGCCGCCAGGGCCTGTGCGGCGGCGCCGTCGCCGGCGCGCATGGCTGCACGCGCCAGGCAAGCCTGGGCGGCGGCGCGACGCGGGCCCGCCGGCAGGGCCTGCAGGCAAGTCGCCAGGGCACTGCGTGCTGCAGGGGGCAGCGAGATGTCCGACAGCGCCCGCTGCAGCGCTTCGAACAGCGCCAGGGCGTCGTCGAAAGCCCGGTCGCTGGCGGCGCTGACGAAAGCCGCAGCGATGTTGCGCAGCTCGCTGCGCACCTCGCGCAGCTGCGGGCTGGCGGGCAGGGCCCGGGCCCACTGGATCATCCATTGACGCAGGCCAGATCGCAGCCTGGCGCTCTGGCGCTCGTCGGCCTGCAATGCCGCCGTCTCGCGGATCACTTCATCCATCGCGTACCGGCCCTGCCCAGGGTCGGCACGCAGCATCGAATGCTGGACCACCTCGTCCAGGATCAGCAGGGCGTCGCGGCCGTGCACGGCGCTGCCCGCGGCCAGGCTGAAGCCGCCTTCGAAGACGCTGAGCGAGACCATCAGGGCCTGTGCCTGCGGGCTGAGCAGCGACCAGCTCCAGCGCACCACCTTCAGCATCGACGCGTGGCGCGCGTCGTGGCCGCTGCGCGGGCCGGTGCGCGACAGCAACGCCAGCGCCGGCTCGCCGCGCGCCAGCAGCGCGTCGGCCAGGGCTTGCGGCGCCAGGCTGCGCAGCCGGGTGGCGGCCAGCTCGATGGCCAGCGGCAAGCCGTCCAGCGCCCGCACCAGCGCCACCATGGCATCGGCGTTGTCGGCCTGCAGCCGCAAACCGGGCTGAACCGCCTGGGCGCGGTCCAGCAGCAAGGCCAGGGCAGGGTTGCGCGCCAGCGCGGCCAGGCTGGCGCGGGCGGGCGGCAGCGGCAAGGCCGGCAGGCTGATTTCCTGCTCGCCGTCCAGGCCCAGTACCCGGCGCGAGGTGATCAGCCAGTGCGCATGCGGCAGTTGCGCCACCAGGCTGGCGATCATCGGCGCAGCACTGGCGGCCAGCTGTTCGCAGTTGTCCAGCACCACCAGCATGCGCCGGCCCGCCAGCGCCTGGCGCAAGGACGCCAGCACGTCGCCACTGCCCCGGGGCGCGCCGGGCAGGCCGGCTGCGCCCGGCAGCCCGAACGCCAGCAACAGCGCATCGGCCAGGGCTTCGGCGCTGGCGCAGGCCGCCAGCGGCACGAAGTCGATGCGCTGGAAGGGTTCGGCCGCGTCCTGGAAGGCCTGCGCCGCTTCGATCGCCAGGCGCGTCTTGCCGCTGCCGCCCGGACCCAGCAGCGTCACCAGCCGGTGCGAGCGCACGGCCTCGCACAGCTGCGTCAGCGTGGTTTCGGCGCCCAGAAGGCGGGTCAGGTAACGGGGCAGCGGGGCGCGCGGCACCGGGGCGGCCACCTCGGGCCGCTCGGCCAGGGCCGCCAGCCGCCGGCGCTCGTCCTGGACCCAGTCTTCGTAGTGGCCCGGCAGCAGCTCGCCGGTGTACAGCGTGGCGGCGTCGGGCTGGCGTGTGCGCACGGCGGCTTCGAAATGCGCGACGTCGCTGTCCAGGGTGCCCGGGGCGATGCGCAGCGTCATGCGGTCGGCGTCGATCACGGTCGCGGCATCGGGGTGGCTCAGCAAGGCGCGCAGCACCGACAGCAGCTGCCGCAGCCGGTTGCGCCCGACCTCGATCACAACGCCGGGCCAGAGCAGTTCGACCAGTTCCTCGCGTGAATGGGCCCGCTGCGGTGGCAGGGCCAGGCGGGCCAGCAGCAGGGCAGCGGCGGGCCCCGGCAGGCGCACAGCGACGCCGGCCGGGTCGCGCAACTGCACACCGCCCAGCAGGCACAGATGCCAGCAGGCTGTGGGTGTCGGGGCTGGCGCTGTGACTGCCTTGCGCATCGGGCCGAAGTTTAGGAGCCGGCCCGGCGCTGGCCGGGCCTGGCTGAGCTGATGCCCGGGGCGGACTGCATGAGGCCGGCCCGCCAGGCCGAGATCCAGACCCCCCACAGGCTAGGGGATGCGGTGGCCTTGTGGGTCATCCGTTGGTGGCGCTTGGTCAGGCTTGCCGATCATTCGCTGGTCTTGACCCACCGGAGCTGCCCTTGCAGATCATCCCCAACGCCATCGCTACCGCCACCGCCTTCGCCCTGGTCGGCGCCGTCTCTTGCGCCTCTGCCGCCGCGATCAGCTGGTCGCCGGGCCCGAGTTTCGGCGGCCCGAACGGCCACCAGGGCATCCTGACCAACGGCACGCTGGTCGAGGCCATCGACCTGGGTGCCACCGGCAGTGCCATCGGCACCACCATCACCGTCGACCCGGCCGGGCTGAACCTGAGGTTCACGCGCGTGGACTCGCCGTTCTTCACCACGCCCTTCGCCGACTCGGGCTTCGGCACGCCGAACAACATCGGCGACGCCGGCTGGCGAGCCATCATCGACACCGCCGAATACTCGGTCAGCGATGTCACCGCCCCGACCTTCCTCTCGGGCCTGACGGTGGGCAGCACCTACCAGATCCAGTTCTTCTCCGGCCGGTCCTACCCGGGCCTGGAGGGCCGCCTGCTGCAGTACGGCGACGGGCAGGGCAATTTCTCGCCCACGGTGTCGATGGGTCAGAACGTCTTCACCAGCATGGTCGGCACCTTCGTGGCCAACGCCAGCACCCAGGCCATCGTTTTCGACGAGAACACCAACCTGCCGACGCTGAATGCCTACGTGCTGCGCGAGATCCCGGCGATCCCCGAGCCCGGCAGCGGCTTGCTGATGCTGGCCGGGCTGGCCGCGGCCGGCCTGTTTGTCCAGCGTTGCCGCGTGCGGTCGGCCGAACCGGGCAGGCAGCAGGCCTGAGATCAGGCCTGCATGGTGGCCTGCTGCAGCACCACGGCGGCCTCGGCGCTGCCGGCTTGGGCCACCTGCTCGAAGGCGGCCACGTCGGTCGAGACACGCTGCGGGTGCGGGGACACCCGCCCTTCGGCCACACGCGCGGCGTCGGGGCAGTCCAGCCACTTGCGCAGCCTTGACACGGCCGTTTTCAGTGAAGCGTGCGGGGCCTCCGCTTTCAGTGAAGGCCACGGGGCGTTGATCAGCGTCTCGGCATCCAGCCCTTGCGGGTGGGCGGCCAGCGGCACCAGCAGTTCCAGCGGGCCCGGCTGTCACTGCATGCTGCGCCGATCAGCGCTGTGCTGGCCCAGGGCGGCCTGCCATGCGCCGAACCGTTCTGTGGGCATCGTGTGCGGGCTAGACTTTCTAGCGGCGATGGCTGCCCCCGCATCCTGGACCTTCCCTGTCACCGACCGCACTTCCAGTTTGAAAGCCTCATGGACAAGATCGTCGTCGTCTTCGCGTTGTCCATCCTGCTCGCGTCGACCGCGCTGGCCCAGTTCACCGGGCCCAGCGTGGCGGGACGAGTGGTCTCGGTCGCCCAGGCCAAGGACAGCCTGCCCGGCCGCTATGTCACGGTCTCGGGGCACATTGCCGCGCACCTGCGGGGTGACTACTACAGCTTCCGCGATGGCACCGGCGAAATCCGCGTGGAAATCGAGGACAAGGCCTGGCTCGGCCGGCAGATCGGTCCCGAAACCAAGGTTCGCCTGCTGGCCGAGGTCGACCTCGGACCCACGGGGCGATACCTGTGGGTGAAGTCCATCGACCTGGTCGATTGAATCCGTCGCGCCTGCACCGCCGGTGCGATGCGCTGGCCGGCTCAACGGCTCCAGCGGCGAACCCCGGGCCAGGCTCGAGAACCCGACGCTGCCGTTCGTCTGGCCCGGCGGCGGGTGTGCAGCCGTGCCGGGCTGGCGCGGGTTGGCGAAATCCGGCGCGGCACGGGGGTGCCGGATGAGGAAGAATCCGCCGCTGGTTCCGGGCGCGTCCGCCGTCCCCTTGCCTGCCAAAGCCGCCCTCACCCATGCTGAACCGTCTGCGCCGCCTGATGCCCACGCCCGAAAGCCTGGCCGCCAATCGCTGGCTGCGCTGGCTGGGGCCGTCGCTGCTGCATCCGCGGCTGTGGCACATGAGCCGCCGCGGCATTGCGCTCGGCGTGGCCATTGGCGTGTTCTTCGCATTCATCGTGCCACTGGCGCAGATTCCGTTGTCGGCCGCGGCATCGGTAGCGCTGCGCGCCAACGTGCCGGCCTCGGTGGCGGCCACCTTCGTCAACACCCCGCTGACCTTCGGGCCGGTGTACTACGCCGCCTGGCGCGTGGGCAGTTGGCTGCTGGGGGAAGACGCCGAAGGCAGGCCGCCGCCGCCGCTGCCGGGTGACGACCGCCGGCCAGTCCCTGTCGCTGCGGGTGCCGCCGCAGCGCCCGATGCCGCCCCCGCGGCCGATTCACGTGGCTGGTGGCAGCGCTCGGTCGACGGTGTGGCCAGCGTCGGCAAGCCGGTGCTGCTGGGGGCGGCGGTTTTTGCGGTGGGCTTTGGCTTGCTGGCCTACGGCCTGGTCAACACGATCTGGCACCTGCGGGTGCGGCTGAAGCGGCGGCGGCGCTTGCGTGAAGGCTTGCGCGGCAGCTAGAAGACAAGGCTGGAAGCGCAGAATCTCGTCACCGAGGCGCTGCCCGCCTGCAGGCTGCTGCCGCGCTGCCTTTCGTTGGCAAGCCCGTGTCTGGGCCTGCCTGCCGTGCCGCCGGCGCTGCAGAATCGAGCAGCTTCCTCCGCCCGCTCACCCATTGGCATTCATGCGGTCCTGGCCCGAGACCCTGCCTCCCATCGATCCAGCCCCAGGCACAGCGCCCTTGTTCGAACGCGAGGCAGCGCTGCAATGGCTGCTGGAACGGGCCGGGCGCAGCACCCGGCTGCGCGGCCAGGTCGTGGTGCTGTCGGGCGAGGCGGGGGTGGGCAAGTCCACCCTGGTCGAAGCGCTGCTGGCCCGGCTGCCTTCGGGCGTGGCCGTGGCCTGGGGGCGCTGCGACGCGCTCTTCACGCCACGCCAGCTCGGGCCGCTCTACGACATGGCGCCGGTGCTGGGCAACGCCGTGCAGTCGGCACTGGCCGCTGGCGCGCCCACGGCGGTGTTGTATCCGCTGGTGCTGCAGGCGCTGAGCCGGCTGCCCGCAGGCAGCCCGCTGGTGTTCGAAGACGTGCATTGGGCCGACCACGCCTCGCTGGACCTGCTGAAGTTCATCGCCCGCCGCCTGGCTCCGCTGCGTGTGCTGATCGTGCTGACGCACCGCAGCGACGAGGTCGGCCCGGGCCATGCCCTGACACAGCTGCTGGGCGACCTGCCGGCGCCGCTCACCGGCCGTCTCGAACTGCTGCCCCTGTCGGCCCAGGCAGTGCATGCCATGGCCCGACAACACGGCCGCGACGGCGGCGATCTGCATCGCGTCACGGGCGGCAATCCCTTTTTCGTCTCCGAAGTGCTGGCCCAGCCGGCGCCTGTGGGCGGGGGCCTGCCGGCGTCGGTGCGTGACGCGGTGCTGGCGCGTGTGGCACGGCTGGACGAAGCGCAGCGGGCACTGCTCGAAGTCGTCAGCGTGGCGCCCGACCCGGTCTCGCCCCTGGTCATCGACAGGCTGGGTGGCCCGCCAGCCCTGGCCGCGGCCGGCGAACTTCAGGCGCGCGGCCTGCTGGTGCGCGAAGGCACGCACGGCTTGCGCTTTCGCCACGAACTGGCGCGCCGGGCGCTGCTGGACGGGCTGACGCCCCAGGCCCGGCAGCAGCACCAGCGCCGGCTGCTCGACGTCTACCTGGGACTGGGCGACGCCGTGCCGCCCGACCTGCTCATGCACCACGCGGCCGAGCTTGGCGACGCAACGACGCTGCTGCTGCATGCCCCGCGCGCTGCCGCCCGTGCCGCGGCGCTGGGCGCGCACAAGGAAGCGGCTGCGATGCTGGGCGTGGCACTGCGCCACGTGCAGGCGGCCGCACCCGAGCAGGCCGCGCAGCTGTACGAGGACTGGTCCTATGAAGCGGGCCTGTCCGAGGTCAACGACGCCGTCTTCGACGCACGCCGCCAGGCGGTGGCCCGTTGGCGCGCGCTGGGCCGGCCCGACCGCGTCGGCGAGAACCTGCGCTGGCTCTGGCGGCTGCACTGGTACCGGGGGGAGAGCGCTGCGGCCGAAGCGGCGGCGGCCGAATCGCTGGCAATGCTCGAAGCCGTGGGCCCTTCGGCCGAACTGGCACGCGCCTACGCCCTGCGTGCCCACGTGGCCTTGCTCGGCGCGCGTCGCACCGAAGCCGTGGAATCGGGCAGCCGGGCGATCACCATGGCCGCCCGCTTCGACGACCACGACACCCAGGTCCAGGCCCTGGTGACGGTGGCCACGGCGCAGCTGTTCAGCGCCGACCCGGCTGGACGCCTGCCCATGGACGAGGCGCTGCGGCTGGCGCTGGCACACGGCTTTCACGAACAGGCCGCGCGGGTCTACACGAACTACTCCGAATACGCCATCGTCACCGGCAACTGGCCCCTGGCCGAGCGGCTGGTGCTCGAAGGCCTGGCCTTCGATGTCAAGCACGGCCTGGATTCCTGGACCGGCTACCTGAGCGGCCGCCACGCCCAGCTGCGCCTGGAACAGGGCCGGCTGGAAGAGGCCGAGACCCTGGCTCGCGGTGCACTGGCCGTCGAAGGACGCACCGTGCTGATGCGCCAGCCGGCGCTGGCGGTGCTGGCCCGGCTGCTTTCACGTCGGGGCGCAGAAGACGCGCTGGCGCAGCTGCAGCAGGTGCTGCAGACCGCGCTGAGCCTGGGTGAGCAGCAGCGCATCACGCCCATGCGCCTGGCCAGCATCGAGCACCACTATCTGCGTGGCGAGCTGGACGCGGCGCGCAGCCATCTCACGGCCATGCTGGATTTCGGCACCGGCCTGTTGCGACCCTGGGACGCGGCCGCGCTGCGGCTGTGGGGCCGCCGGCTGGGCGCGGCCGTTCCCGCTGGCGTGGGCACGCAGCCAACCCCGGCGCAGTCACTGGAACTGGCGGGCGAACACGAATCCGCGGCCCGGCTGCTCGGCGATGCAGGCCTGCCTTTCGAAGCCGCGGTCTGCCTGCTCGCGGGTGCCCGCGCCGGCCGGCCGGTTCTGGCAACGGCCGCAGCCGAAGGCTTCGAGCGCCTGGGCTGCGAGCCCGGCGCCGCGGCCGCGCGCAAGCTCGCACAGGGGCCGGCGCCGCTGGCGGCAGGGCGCCGCGGGCCCTATCGCGCGGCACGGCGCCACCCCCTGGGGCTGACCAGCAAGGAAGTGCAGGTGCTGGCGCTGATGGCTGAAGGCGCCAGCAATGCCGACATCGCGGCGCGCGTGTCGCGTTCGCAGCGCACGGTGGAACACCATGTCTCGGCCGTGCTGGCCAAGCTGAGTGCAGCCAACCGGCTCGAAGCCGTGCTGCGCGTGCTGGCCGAGCCCTGGATCGCCCAGGGCTGAGGCCTGGCCCCCAAAAGCGGGGGCATCGGCAAGTGAAAACTGCGTACCCGTACCCATGCGCCCGGGCGTCCTGGCGGGAACCATCGCGTTCATCACCACCGAGGACGCCCCATGACCCCCATCACCGACATCAGAACCTGTTTCCGCGCCGGCATCGGCCAAGCCGGCACCGGCCCGGCACGCAGCCCCCGCGCCCCGCGTCTGGCGCTGGTGCTGGGCAGCGGCGGGGTGCGCGCGGTGGCCGCACTGGGGTTGATGCAGGTGCTGGAAGAAGCCGGCATCCGCCCCGACCTGATCGTGGGCTGCAGTGCCGGCGCCGTGTTCGGGGCGCTGCCGGCCGCGGGTCGCCAGGCCGCCGACAGCCTGCATCTGGCGCAGACTCTGTGGTCGCGCGAGATCACCAGCCAGCGCCGCCGCCGGGCCTGGGTGGAAATGGCCCTGGGGCCCCTGGTCCGTGGCCAGGGCGAGCAGTTCGCCAGCCGCTTTGCCCTGCGCGACGACCGCCTCATCATGGAACGCCTGCGCCAGGCCTTCGGCACGCTGCAGCTGCAGGACCTGCCCATCCCGCTGCGGGTGAATGCCACCGACGCGGTCAGTGGCCAGCCGGTCCTGCTGTCTCAGGGCTCGCTGTGCGATGCGCTGCGCGCCTCGGTGGCCTTGCCCTTCCTGTTCGCGCCGCATCGCGTCGACGGCCGGCTGCTGGTCGACGGCAGCGTCTGCGACCCCTTGCCCCTGGGCGCGGCGGCCGACGCCGACTTGGTGCTGGCACTCGGCTTCGAGGTACCCAGCCCGCGTGCAGTGACCGGCCCCACCCGGCTGGCCACGCGCGTGACGGCAGCCCTGACCAACAACCTGATGCAGGCCAGGATCGCCAGCCATGCCGGCCCGACCCGCATCACCCTGCTGCCGGCGCTGGAACGTCGCGTCGGCCTCTTCGACACCCAGGCCATGCCCTACCTGGTGGAAGTGGGGCGGGCCGCTGCACGCGAGGCCTTGCCGCGGCTGGAACGTCTGCTGGCTGCCCCGATCGTCGTGCCGCGGGCGCTTTCCATCGCCTGAGCCACCGTCCTGGCCCGCAGGCAGCCAGCCGGTGGGCGACGAGAGGTCGAGAAAGGGCCCGTGTGCCCTGAGCTTGTGCCCCGCAGTCCCTGGCACAAGGCTTTGTTCCGGGCGGCGCTGGCCGGGTCTTCCCGCCCGACGAAGCAGCGCAGACAGCCGCGACGCCTGGCGCTACGAACCGTAGCGGGCGACCAGCGCGCCCAGTTGCGCCCGGGTGGCGTTCACATCCAGCGGTTTGGCCCAGAACTGGCTGAAGCCGGCGGCCCGGGCAGCCGCTTCGGTGCCGGACTGCTGGTCAGCCGTGATCATCACCGCCGGCAGGGCCTGCTGCCCGGGGCGGGCGCGCAGCGCCTGCAAAAGCGCTGCGGCTGGCGTGTCGGGCAGCCAGTGGTCGCACAGCAGCAGGGCTGGCGGTCTTTCTTCGGCCATCAGCAGCGCCATCGCGCCACTGGTGGCCACTCGCAACTGCAGTCCGGGCACTTCTGCAGCAATGGCTTCGAACAGCAGCGCATTGACCGGGTCGTCCTCGACGTACAGCACCTCGCACCGCTGCGCTGCTGCGGCGGGTGCCGCGCCCGGGTCGGGGGCGGCAACTGCCGCCGGCGCAGTGCCGGCTGGAAGCCAGACCGTGAAGCAAGATCCCTGGCCAGGCGTACTGACCACGTCGAGGCGCCCGCCCAGGGTCTGCACGATCTGCGCCGTGATCACCAGGCCCAGGCCGGTGCCGTCGACGCCGCTGCGCTCGGCGCCGAGCCGGTTGAAGGGCTGGAAGAGTGCCAGCCGCTGTTCTTCGCTCAGGCCGATGCCGGTGTCGGCAACGTCCAGGGCCACGCCGCCGTCGCGGGCCCATGCGCTGACACGCACCGCACCACCCCGCCGGTTGTATTTGATGGCGTTGCTGAGCAGGTTGTCGATGGCCTGGGTCAGGCGGCTGCTGTCGGCCAAGACCCACAGCGATGCCGCAATCTCGGCCGACAGCGTGACCCCGGCGCGCTGTGCCAGCGGCCCCAGCATCGCCAGCGAGTCTTCGACCAGTGGCGCCAGCGCCAGCGCCACGGGCTGAACGCCGAAGCTCGAGCTGCGCAGGCTCGACAGGCCCAGCACATCGTCCACCAGGCTGAGCAGGCGCTGGCCAGCCGAGCCGACAAGCTGGATATGGCGCCGGTTCAGCGTGCTGTCTGCCTGTTCGGCGGAGGCGGCCAGCAGCTGCGTGAAGCCCAGGATGGCGTTCAGCGGTGTGCGCAGCTCGTGGCTGACCCGGCCGAGGAAGTCGGTCTGTGCCTGGCGGGCGTGTTCCACGGCGCGCAGTTGCAAGGCTTCGCTTTGCAGCGCGCGCTGGGTGCTGACATCGGCCACATGGCCCGCCCAGACGATGCGGCCGTCGCTGAGCAAACGCGATGAAGCCTGCCATTCATGCCAGACCACCGGCTGAGCTTCGGCAGCCGGCTGCAGGGCAGCGGAGAAGTGGTGTTGCGCGTCGGTCTGCCCAGCCGGATGGGCGTGCAGGCGGGCCAGGTCTTCGGGCCGCAACCGGCCCAGCACCTTTTGCGCATCGGCAACGGCCTGCTGCGCGGTACAACCGAAAAGTGCCTTCACTGCCCGGCTGAGATAGGTGAAGGCCAACCTGCCCGAAGGCTCGCGCACCAGCTCGAAGATCATCGCCGGCGACTGGTCTGCCGCGCGCTTGACCTTCAGCAGTTCGTCGTCCACCGCCTTGCGTGTCCGATAAGGTGCCAGGACTGCGTGAGTGCACATGCCCGACTCGCCGTGCCGCAGCGAGGCATACAACAGCACGTCGAGTGTGCTGCCATCGGGCCGGCGCAGCGACAGCGCAAATTCCTCGATCCGCCCGTGCAGGGTCAGCATCGGCAGCACATAGCTCTGGAAGATGGCGCTGGCGGCCGGGGTCAGCAGCGTTTCGACGGGTTGGTCGATCAGCCCTGCCAGAGGCCGGCCGGACATCGTGGCCAGGGCCCGGTTGGCCTGGCTGATGCAGTTCGTGGCGTCGAGCACCAGGGCAGCGCATGGCAGCTGCATGGCCAGCCCGGGTTCAGCGGCCAGGTCGGACATCAGGCCACCAGGTATTCGCGCATGGCGGCGATGGTTTCCCGGGGGTGCGTCAGGTGCGGGCAATGACCGGTGGTGGGCAGCACCACCAGCGTGCTGCCGGCCAGCTGTTCGGCGCAGTACTTGCCGACGGCCAGGGGCGCAATCGCGTCGCGCTCGATCTGCATGACGAGCGAGGGCACCGTGACGAGCGCCAGGTCGGTGCGGTTGTCGGCCAGAAAGGTGGCCGCGGCAAAGCGTTTCAGTATGTCCGGGTCGCTGGCACAGAAGCTGGCCTTCAGCTCCTCGGCCTGCACGCTGTGTTCCTGGCCCCCGGCCACGGCCAGCGACAGGTAGTCGGCCCAGCCGACCATGTTGCGGTCCATCATCTGGGACAGGCCTTCGATGTCCTCGGGTTCGAAGCCGCCATGGTAGGCCGGCGGGTCGTTCAGGTAGCGCGGCGACGGACCGATCAGCACCAGCCGCGCGAAGCGCTCGGGTCGCTGGATCGAGGCCAGCACCCCGATCATGGCGCTGACCGAGTGGCCGACGAAGACCACGTCGCGCAGGTCCAGCGCGTCCATCAGGTCGACCACGTCCTGGGCATAGCCGGTCAGGCTGGCATGGCGCTGTTCGTCGTAGGCGCCCAGGTCTGAGCGTCCGCAGCCCAGGTGGTCGAACAGCACCAGGCGGTGCGAGTGTTCGAACGCGGGTGTGATGAAGCGCCACATCTGCTGGTCGCAGCCGAACCCGTGCGCCAGCACCATGGGCGTGCTGCCCGTGCCGCTGAACTGGATGTGATGCCTGCGCACGGCTTCGTCTTGGGTCATTTGCGTCTCCAGGGGAGCTTCATCCTAAAGGATGGTGGACCGGCTGTCGCTGCTGGTCAATGACAGACATGGCGGCGCTCAACACGGGCATCGGGGCCGCGCGGCTTCGGGCAAACTGCAAGGCCGCCCCACCTGAAGAAGGATCATCGCCATGCCCAAGGCCCGCAGTGCCAATGCCGTGCGTCTGGAATTTGCCCCGGGTTCCCTGGTCCAGTCCAACCTGTCGGGTGCGGCCTTCACCGGCGAATGGCTGTGGGTCGCTGGAGACGAGGCCTGTGGCCTGGACCGTCTGCGTCTTCTCGAACCCCTGGGCCGCGAACAACTGCGCTTTGGCGAAGTGCGTGACTTTCCTTTGGCCGAGCTGCTGAATCTGCCGGGCGAAGCGGACGAAGAGGCCGACCTGGAGGGCATGGCAGTGGCCGAAGGTTATCTGTGGGTGGTGGGCTCGCACGGCCTGAAACGCAAGAATGCCAGGCCCGACCGCAGCCATGCCGACAACGCCAGGCGGCTGGCGAAGCTGGCGCTGGACGGCAACCGGCGCCTGCTGGCCTGCCTGCCCATCGAGCCCGACGCCCAGGGCAAGCCCTGCCTGGTCAGGCAGGCGGCAGACGGCCGGCGGGCGCTGCGGCTGAAAGGCGACGCGCAGCACAACCTGCTCACCCGCGCATTGGCCGACGACCCGCACTTCGGGCCCTACATGACCATCCCGGGCAAGGACAACGGCTTCGACATCGAAGGCCTGGCGGTGTGCGGCAGGCGTCTGCTGCTGGGCCTGCGCGGGCCGGTGCTGCGCGGCTGGTCGGGCGTGCTCGAGATTGCGGTCGAACCCCGTGGTGACGCTTTGCGGCTGGTGCCGCTGGACGACAGCGGCACGCTGGTGCGCAAGCACTTCCTGCAGCTCGACGGACTGGGCGTGCGCGACCTGCATTTCAGTGGTGACGACCTGTACATCCTGGCCGGCCCGACGATGGTGCTGAACGGCGAGATCCGGGTCTTCAAGTGGCCCGCGGCCCGTGCGCAGCTGGCAGCCAATCGAGAGCCGGTGCGTTTCGAGTCGGCGCTGACCGAATCGGTCTCGCTGCCCCATGGCCAGAACACCAACCGCGCCGAGGCGATCTGCGACCTGCCGCCGGCGCTTGCCAACGGCAAAGCGCGCTGGTTGGTGCTGTACGACGCGCCCGGGCCAGACCGCAAGGAAGGCGAGCACGTCGTTTTCGGCGACCTGCTGCAACACGACTGAAGGCCCTGGCCGTCGGCCGAGAGCCGCGGACCTGGACAGTCGGTCAGTCTGTCGCCAGCGGGCAGCGCAGGGGTGCGGGAATCGAAAGGGTGGGGTCGGACCTGCGCCTGAAGCGCACCAGGCGGTCGACCTGTTCACCCAGCGAGCGCGCACCTTCGCTCTTGGGCACGTAGATGTCGTAGGCGTCGAAGCCGGCGCGTACCTCGGATTCGGCCACGCTGCTGTGCATGGCGATGGCCGCAGTGGCCGTGTGCGGTGCTTGGCGCAGTGCCCGGCCCACGGCCATGCCGTCCAGGCCGGGCATTTCCACGTCGAGCACGATGGCGTCGAAGCGGGTGTCCGTGACTGCGTCCAGTGCGGCCCAGCCGCTGTCGACCGCCCGCACGCTGTAACCCAGGCATTCCAGCGAAGCCCGCATGATTTCGCGCATGGCCGGGCAGTCGTCCACAGCGAGCACGCTGCCTGCGAAATCGGGGTCTGCGGGCAGAGGCATTGGGGGAGCTTAGCGGCCCGTCGTGCGCTTGAAAAGCGGCCTGGGGCCCAGTCAATGCGGCTGGCGGACGCCTGCTGAAATATCGGGCACCGCCATCCAGCGCTGCCAGCGTTCGTTCACCCCCACCTTGTCCGCAAGTTACTCACAGACTTGTCAACCGTGAGCCAGCCGAAGGTTTTTTTTGATCCCCGTCGCGGCTGGAATCAGCTGTGCTGCAAAGACGGTAATGCGGCGGCTTCCAGGCAGCCCCAGACCTGATCGGGTGGCTGCGGCCGGCAGAACAGGTAGCCCTGCAATTCGCCGCAATCGATGCCGCTGAAGAACGCCGCCTGGGCTTCGGTTTCCACGCCCTCGGCGACGACGGTGATGTCCAGTGCCTTGGCCATTTCGGTGATGGCGGTGGCCACGGCGCGGTCGCGAGCGTCGTCAGCCACATCGGCGATGAAGCTGCGGTCGATCTTCAGGCAGTCCACCGCCAGGTGGCGCAGGTAGTTCAAGGACGAATAGCCCGTGCCGAAGTCGTCGATCGAGATGCGCACGCCCAGGGCCTTGAGCGAGGCGATCTTGCTCCGGGCCTGCTCCGGCTTGTCGATCAGCAGGGATTCGGTCAGTTCCAGTTCGATCAGGCCTGCTGCGACACCGCTGTCGGCCAGCACGCGCTCGACCATCGGCACGAAGCCGCCGCCCTGGAACTGCATCGCAGACACATTGACCGAGACCCGCAGCACTTCGCGCCCTTGCTGCCGCCAGCGAACCATCTGGGTGCAGGCGCTGCGCAGCACCCATTCACCCACCATCGTCATCATGCCGGTGTCTTCCAGCACACCAACGAAGTCAGCGGGCGGCACCACGCCCCGGGTCGGGCTGATCCAGCGCAGCAGGGCTTCGAAGGCCACGACACGGCGGGTGCCCGCGTCCAGGCGCGGCTGGTAGTACAGCGCAAATTCGCCGTTGCGGAAACCCTTGGCCAGCTCCGCTTCCAGCTGCAGTCGCTGCAGGGCACGCTCGTTCATTTCAGCGCGGTAGAAGGCGTGGGTGTTGCGGCCACTTTTCTTGGCGCTGTACATCGCGGCATCGGCATTCTTCAGCAGCGTTTCGGCGTTGTCGCCGTCGTCCGGGAAGACCGCGATGCCGATCGTTGCGCCAACGACCAGTTCGTGTTCGTGGATCGACACCGGTGCGGCCACGGCTTCGAGCACACGCCGGGCCACGGAAGACACCTCTTCAGGAACAAAGGTCTGCGGCAGGATCACGGTGAATTCGTCACCGCCGATGCGGAACAGCAGTTCGCCACCGCGCAGGCAGCCAGCGATGCGCTGCGACACCGTCTTCAGCAACTGGTCGCCGGCATCGTGCCCCAGGCTGTCGTTCACGAACTTGAAGCGGTCCAGGTCGATGAACATCAGGGTGCAGGCGCGCTGGTGGCGCCGCGACAGTGCCGTGGTCTCGGCCAGGCGTTCGCTGAAGTAGGTGCGGTTCGGCAGGCCGGTCAGCGCGTCGTGGTAGGCCTGATGGTGCACCTGTTGTTCCCGTGTGGCGCGTTCCCGCTCCTGGCGCGCGATGATGCGGTCGGCCCGACGCACCACGAAAAACAGGAACATGTAAAGCGAGCCCAGCATCGCCAGCACCACCCCGGCCACCTGCCATTGCGCCTGTTGCTGCTGCTTCAGCATTTCCGTGACGTCGGAATAGACCTCGAACACACCCTCGGGTTCGGTGTCGATGGCGGTGCCGTGGCGCACGGGCACGTAGCTGGCAATCAGAGCACGGTCGTTGATGACGCCTTCGAAAGCGTCGAACCTGTCGCGGTGCGTGATCTGGGCGGATACCCGGCCGGCCCGTGCCTCGAGGAAGCCGGGGTTGCCGCTCTTGTCTTCGCCGATCTGGGCTGCGTCGGTGGAGAAAACCGTCAGGCCATCGCGGCTGTAGATCTTCACCTTGGCCACCTGCAAGCCAGCCATCTTGCCCAGCACGTCGGCGCGCAGCTGCGCCTGGGCCGGGTTGGCCAGCAGTTCTTCGCGCGAGCGTCCGTCGGCTGCCAGCACGAAGTCCCTGTATTGGTGCCACACGGTGTTGGCGAATGCGCGTGTCAAGTCGGCGGTGGCGCGACTTTCGTGGTCGATCAGATGCTGCAGCGTGAGCTCGCGGTAAGTGCCGATCAGACCTGCTGTGACCAGCAGGATGCCGGCCAGGCTGGTCAGCGAAAAGAACCGGGTCAGTCTGAATGGCCGGGTAGGGCCTGGCTTTTCGGGCGTCGGTGGCGTCGGAAGGTTCCGGGTCGTCATTCTTTTTGTCGTGGGACAGGCTGCGCCGGTTGTTCAGCGGGCGTCCTGAGCCCCGAGGGTGCCGACTGCCAGCAAGCCCGAGTCGGCTTTTGCCCGGGCTACAGTCCTGCATCGGCAGGCTGGCGCCAACCTTGAGCACGAAGCGGGCGAGGCGCCGTGCTTCGGCAGGAAGTTTCCGAGCCCGGGTTCTCAAGGCCGGCGCAGTTCGATCGTGAGCGCGCTGCGATCGCCAGTGACCTGGAACAGCGATTCCTCGAACTTCGGCGGCGACAGCGCCGGCAGGCGGTTGTTCGACGCGCCATAGGGTTCCCTGGGCATGCCCACGAAGTTGTAGTCGATGCGGCCGTTGCCGTTGAGGTCCTGCACCACCATGACGGCGTAGCGGCCGGGTGGCACGTCCCTGAAGGTGGCAATCACCACTTCGCCCTTTGCCGGTACTTTCAGCTGGGGCTGCGAGGGCTGCGGCTGGTCGGGGAAGCCCTGCTCGGTGGCAAAAAGCGCCAGCAGCAAAGTGCCTTGATCGGGCAGCAGCTTGTGGATGGTGACCTGTAACTCGCCAGCATGAGCCGCCGTGCTGGCCGTGCCGGCCGTGCTGAACAGGGCCATGGTCGCAGCCGCGATGGCAGGCCGACGCCAGAAGCGCTGAACGCAGTGAGTCATGGCTATCTTTCCTTTGTCAAGATCTGCGCGCCAGCTTAGGCTTTTATGTTGACATTGTCAAGAATAGAATGCCGGGTGTGAACCGACCAACCTCGCCCATCCGACGCCAGGCTGCGGCGCCGGGCTACCACCACGGCGCGCTGCGCAAGGCCCTGCTGGATGCCGCCGAGGAGATCCTGCTGGAGCAAGGCGTCCAGGGTTTCACGCTGCGTGAATGCGCCCGCCGTGCTGGTGTTTCACACGCCGCGCCGGCGCATCACTTCGGCGACGCGCGTGGGCTCTTGACGGCCTTCGCAGCCATCGGCTTCGTGCGGATGGCGGAGCTGATGCAGTCCCGCAGCGATGCAGCCGCAGACGAGCCGCTGGCCCGCTTGGTGGCCGTGGGTCAGGCCTATGTCGATTTCGCACTGGGCCATCCCGCGCATTTCCAGCTGATGTTCACCCAGGGCCGGCTCGACGCCGAGGACGCATCGCTGCAGGAAGCCGGGCAACGCACCGCGCAGATCCTGAGCGACGCGCTGGGCGAAGTGGCACGCGCCAACGAACTGCCCGTGCACGACTTGCCGGCCCGCATGCTGCTGGCCTGGTCGGCCGTGCACGGCTTCGCCACGCTGGTGATCGAAGGCCAGTGCTCGCAGGCCTTCGGGCTGGACACAGGAGGTCCGGACAACGCCAGCGCGGCAGCAGCGCAGGTTCTGGCATTGCTGGCACCGGCGCTGGCCATGCCGCCAGCGCAGCCGCCCGCGCGCGGACGGGCCCCGCGCTAGCCCGGAGCATTCCCGAGCAGCATACCGGACGGGTTCGCAGCGCCAACTTGCGGCCCCGAACGACGATCTGAGGCATCTTCGTGCCTGCACCCGTGCAGGGGTTTGGGCGAGCACGGCATGTCGGTGACGACGAAACCTGGGTTCATGCCTGGCTCGCCGTGCTCAAGACGCGCGATGGCGCGACTCTCCTTGTCCCAGTTCGCAGCCGTGCACTGGAGGTCTCGCCAAACATCCGCTGCTTGCTCTGCCAGGCAGCGAACTGCTCGGCCGGTGCCACTTCTGCCAGTTCCACTTGCCGCGCCAGCAGGCTGCGCGGGTCGTGCTGGCCGCTGACGATGTCGCTGCCATCGAAGGCGGCATGAACCACAGGCCTTCCAACCCGTCCGAATTCAACGGTCGCATCGGTACACCTTGGCATCAGCAGTCCTCGGTTCCCATAGGGGGTCAGACCCCAAAGGAAGTGCGCTGCGCCTCGCCCTGCGTCGACGGGTCGGCTGTGCGACTTGAGAGCGGCGCAGCAGCCCGGGTTCAGGCCTGTGGTCTTCTGCGCCAACGCACCCACAGCGCACCCGGCAGGCGCATCGCGTAGCCGCCGGGCTCGGCCGCCGCTTCGGCCGGCGTCTGCGCAGCGGGCATCAGCAGGCCGCGCTCCATCAGGGTGCGGGTGGCAATGTCCAGCGCCAGCCGAACGATGGCGGCACCAGCGCAGTGGTGCGGCCCTGCGCCCAGCCCGAAGTGCCCCGTGGCTTCGCGCGTGGCGATCAGCCTGTCGGGGTCTGTGAAACACAGGGGGTCGCGGTTGGCCTGGGCCAGATCGAGGCCGACCGAATCGCCTTGCTGCACCCGCACGCCGGCCATTTCCAGGTCGACGGCGGCTTCGCGGAACACCACCCGTGCCGGGCTGCCCAGCCGCAGCAGTTCGTGCAGGTAGTGGGGCACATCGCCGGGCTGCGCCTGCAGCCTGGCCAGGGCCGCGCTGTCGTGCAGCAGCGCCTTCCAGGCGCCGGCCAGCAGCGCCGGCAGCGTCTGCGACAGGGCCACGAAGGTCTGCACGTCGGCCGTTGCGCCCTGCCGCTGGGGCAGGCTGGCCAGGTGCCGGGCCAGTTCCGACGCGGCTTCCCCCACCTGGGCGCTGGGCCGGCCGTCGCGCGACTCAGCCACGGCCTGGTACAGACTTTCTGCCAGTGACAGGCAGGCCCCGGCCATGGCGGCAGGCAGGGCCGTGACCTGAATCGCCAGGGTCGCCGACCAGGGCCTGGCCAGCGCCTGCACCAGGTCGACCTGGGCGTCGTCGCGCAGCGCGTCCAGCAGGGCATGGGCGTGCGGAACCATGGCCGTGCGCCAATGCGCCAGCTGTTCCGGGCTCAGCCCATCGCGGACCGCGTCGCGAACGCGCTCGTGCACCGCCGGGTCTGCATTGCCCTGGCCCACGGGCACCAGCCGGCGATCGCGCAGCGCCACGGCCACGTCGGCATGTCGGCCGAAGAGCCAGGTGCCCTGGGCATGGCGTCGGGCTGGTGCATTGGCGCTGGTCATGCCGGGGATTCTCGTTCTGGCCGGCGGTCTGGCCGCGCCGCCTTGTCCGCTGCTCGCCGCGGTGACTCGTCACCCTGGTTCTGGTCCGGTCTTGCTGTTCAACACAGAACTTTCACACGCCACTTCTAGCCTCTGGCGCATCGGGTGTCGCGATGTGTGAGTGGCGTCCGAAGCCCTGTCCTCGTTCAGCGAACCCTGCCGGAGGAATCATGACGATCGACCCCACTGCAGTCCCCCTTCGAGTGCCGAGGCCGGCGCTTCGCCTGCCGCTGCTGGCCACCAGCCTGGCCCTGGCCTTGCTGGCGGCTCCGCCGCTGGTGCCCCAAGCAGCCGCACAGCTGGCGGAAATGCCCGCTGGCGCGCCGCGATTGCTGAACCAGCCTTTCCTGCAGCTGCCCGGCGCCGACAGCGTGCGCGTGGTCTGGCACACCAACTTCCCTGGCGTGCGGCATGAGCTGATCTGGGGCGAGGGCCGCAACCGTCAGCGTGCTGCGGCCAGCACGGAACGCATGCAGCGCATGCTGGAGGACGGCAGCTCGCGGTCGCCAGCCACTGCGGGCCTGGGGTTGAACCAGGTGGTGGAGCGTCCGGTGTGGCGACACGAAGCCGTGGCCACCGGGCTTGTGGCGGACCGCCGCGTGCCCTATCGCGTGCGCAGCATCGCCGCCGACGGCAGCGTCCACATCAGCGAGGAATTCAGCCTGCAGCCGCTGCCGCGCCCGGGCCAGCCGCTGAAGATCCTGCTGACTTCCGACCAGCAGAACCGCTACGGCTTCCCGGCTGCGATGCAGAAGGTGCAGGAACTCTTCGGCAGCATCGACGCGGTGTTCTTTGCCGGCGACTACGTCGACAACCCGCGCCAGGCCTCGGAGTGGTTCGACCGCTTCGACCCGGCCTGGCTGAACGTGCCGGGCAACCCCGGCGCCCGCCCGTTCCCGAACACCCGGCCGGCTTTCTTCCCCTCGTTGCAAGGCACCTACCAGGACCTGTTCCCGCAGTTTCCCTGGCGCGGCGGCGCGGTGCTGCAGCACGCGGTGAAGTACGGCGCCATCGGCAATCACGAACAGCCTGGCCGGCATCGGCCGAATGCCCAGGTCGCCGTCAACAACGGTACGTCGGTGGCCAACATCAGCTACATGGACAACGACCCCCAGCCGCGCTGGGTTGCCGAGATGCGCTACGAGTCGGTGAAGGACTCGGTCAATCCCGCTGGCGACCCGGCCGTGCGCGAGCAGTGGATCCGCGACAACTCGCACGACTGGGAGACCTTCCGCCAGATGTGGGCCCACCCGCAGGGCCCGGAAGGCGAGCAGTACTACTGGCAGCGTTATGGCGACGTGGCGGTGGTGGCGCTGAACGTATCGCGGGTGTGGCGCACCTGGACCGTGCGCGAGCAGGACCGCGGCAAGTTCACCGAGTTCTTCAGCGAAAACCGCAACCCCGCCGAATGGGGCTTCGGCGACTTCCACTTCGAACGCTTCGACCGCCAGTCACCGCAGTTCGCCTGGCTGCAGGGCGTGCTGGCCTCGCCCGAGTTCCGCAGCGCCCGCTACCGCGTGGTGCTGGCGCACCATTCGGTGGCCGGCCTGGGCGACAACGCCGCACCGGCCCATGCCGACAATGTGATGTTGATCGACTTCAATGCCGGCGACGGCATCGTGCAGACGAAGACCGTGCGCCTGCCGGCCGACACGCCCGGGCGCATCGCCGTCTTCAAGGCCGAGGTCGAGCCGATGCTCAACCAGATCGTGCGCGTGCGCTACGAATACCCGCTGGGCGAAGACATCTGGAAGCGAGACGTCGAGCCGCTGCTGATCGATGCCGGGGTGCAGCTGGTGCACATCGGTCATTCGCATGTGTACAGCCATGTGCGTTCGCCGCTGGCGCCGACACTGAACTACCTGGAGACCTCGTCGGCCGGCAATTCCTTCGGCGCCTTCTGGACCCAGGCCGACGGCACGGCCTGGCGCAATGCGCGCCGCGGCGGCAACACGGGCTTGTTTGCCGCAGGCTCGCCCTGGAACGTGGCCAACTACCCGCGCACCGACGACCCGCATGGCCGACTGCCGCAATGGCCCACCCTGGCCAACCCGATGCAGCTGTGGGACGGTGAAGCCCTGCCCGTGCCCTTCGTGGCCAGCAACGACATCAGCACCTTCAGCGTGCTCGACACCGGCATTGGCGCCGTTCGCAGCTTTGCCGTGAACCTGCGCAACCCGGCCGCGCCGGCCATCGAGTTCGACCGCATCCCGCTGCTGCCCGCCCCGGTCCCCACCCGGGCCCCCGGGCCGACGCGGCGCTGAACGCCGGCCAGGCCACCGTCACCTGAAAGGACACACCATGCACTTCTTGAACCGCGCTGCCCTGGCCGCCCTGCTGTCGGCCACGCTGGCCGCCCCGGCGCTGGCGCAAGGCACCACGCTGGGCTTTTCGCCTTCGTCGGCCACGGTCGCCGTGGGCGACGCTGTCGTCCTGGACATCGTGCTGCGCGACCGCCCCGGGACCCGCCCGGTGGCCTTCTTCGACTTCGACCTGGTCTTCAACCCGGCGGTGCTCAGCTTCACCGGGCTGAGCCTGGGCGATGCGCTGGGCCGCATCGATCTGGGCCAGGCCGTCGACGCCAGCCTGCCGCCCGACCTGGCCAGCGGCGTGTTGAACATGTCGGTGCTGTCCTTGCTGGCCGACCTGTCAGCCCAGCCGCTGAGCCCGGTGCTGGGCCGGGTCAGCTTCAGCGCCATCGGCCTGGGTGATGCGGGCATCGGCTTCGGCTTCACGGCGATGGAAGACCTGACTGGCAGCCCGATCGGCTTTGCCGCCATCGACGCCAGCGTCGGCGTCGTGCCCGAGCCGGCGGCTTTCTGGATGCTGGGTGCGGGTGTGCTGGCCGTTGCGGCCCGGGCCGCCGTGCGGCGCGGCCTGCCCGCGCGCGTCAAGGCGCAGTGAAGGCGAAGTCCAGCTCCGGCTTCAGGCCGCTGACGATGCGCGCGATGCTCTTGCCCGAACCGCAGGCGTGGGTCCAGCCCAGGGTGCCGTGCCCCGTGTTCAGGAACAGCTTACGCAGCTTCGACGGGCCGATGATGGGCAGGTTGCTGGGCGTGGCCGGGCGCAGGCCGGTCCAGAACTGGGCCTTGTTCGTGTCGCCGGCACCGGGGAAGAGCTGTTCGACGCGCTTGACGATGGCCTCGCAGCGCACGCGGTTCAGGTCGCGGTCATAGCCGTTCAGTTCGGCCGTGCCGGCGATGCGCAGCCGGTCGCCCAGGCGCGAGAACACCAGCTTGAACTCGTCGTCGGTCAGCGAGACCTGGTGCGCCATGCGCTCGTCCTTCACCGGCATCGTCACCGAGTAGCCCTTGGCGGGGTAGATGGGCAAGCGGATGCCCAGCGTCTTCGCATACTGCGGCGAGAGGCTGCCCATCGCCATCACGTAGGCGTCGCCGCGCAGCTGCTGGAAGCGGCCTTCGCCGTCGGTCACCTCGACGTGGTCGATCTCGCCGCCGGCCTCGCGCAGCGCGGTCACGGTGTGGCTCATGCGGAAGACCACGCCATCGGCTTCGCAGCGCCGGGCGAGTTCGCGCACGAACTGGTTCGCGTCGCCCGACTCGTCCTCGGCGGTGTAGGTGGCGCCGGCCAGCTGCTGGCGCGCATGGCGCAGCGCCGGTTCCAGCCGCACGGCTTCGTCGGCCGAGATGACGCGCCTGTCGCAGCCCAGTTCGCGCATCTGCGCGGCCGGGGCCTCGGCGGCGTCGAACTCCTTCTGGCTGGTGTAGAAGTGCAGGATGCCCTGCGTTCGCTGGTCGTAGGCCAGGCCCAGGTCGCGGCGCAGCTGCTGCAGCGTGTCGCGGCTGTAGGTGCCCAGGCGCACGATCTGCGCGATGTTGTGGCGGGTGCGCGCCGGCGTGCATTCACGCAGGAACTGCAGACCCCACAGCCACTGGCGCATGTCGGCGCGCAGGCGGAACAGCAGCGGCGCGTCTTCCTTGCCCAGCCACTTCAGCAGCTTCAGCGGCGCGCCGGGGTTGGCCCAGGGCTCGGCATGGCTCACCGAGATCTGGCCGCCGTTGGCGAAGCTGGTCTCGGCCGCTGCCGAGGCCTGGCGGTCGACGACGGTGACCTCGTGACCCTGCTGGCGGAGGAAGTAGGCGGAAGTGACGCCGAGCAGGCCGGCGCCGAGAACGATCACATGCATGGGGAAAGCTCCAAAGGACAGATGGAACGCACACGGTAGGTGTGCGCTTGCCGCTCCCCCTGTCCTCGGTACCTGAGAGATTCATCCCGACGCCAGCGGCGAGGGACTTGCTCCTTCGGCGCGCCACGCAGCGGTGGCGGCTCTCCAGACGGCTTTGGGTGAATGTGCAGTACGGGACCTGAGCGTGCATGGGAGATTGCGCCTTCGGTGGCTCCGGCCGGGGCCGGAGCGCTCTCCTGCGGGAAACGGGTAGCGTCAGTTCGTGGCGGGCTCCTGCGCCACCAGGAAGCGCTGCGCCAGCAGCACCCAGTAGGCACTGCCGATGGCCAGGTTGGCGTCGTTGAAGTCGTAGCCCGGGTTGTGCACCATGCAGGCGCCGGCGCTGTCGCCGTCGCCGTTGCCGATGAGCAGGTAGCTGCCGGGCACCTGTTCCAGCATGAAGGCGAAGTCCTCGCTGCCGGTCAGCGGCGGGCCCTGCGGCGTGACGCGCTCGGGGCCGACGAGTTCCAGCGCCACCTCGCGCGCGAAGGCTGTTTCGGCCGGGGTGTTCACCAGCACCGAATAGCCCGGCCGCCAGTCGATCTGCGCCTGGGTGCCGAAGCTCTCGGCCTGCGCCAGCACCAGCTCCTTGATGCGGCGTTCGAGCGTGGCCCGCACCTCGCGGTCGAGCGCACGCACGCTGAGCTCCAGCGTCGCCGTGGCCGGGATGACGTTGTTGGCCTGGCCGGCGTGCAGCGCGCCCACCGTGACCACCGCCGCGTGCAGCGGGTCGATGTTGCGCGACACCACGGTCTGCAGCGCCATCACGATGCTGGCCGCGGCAACGACGGGGTCGGCCGCGCGGTGCGGCATGGCGCCATGACCGCCCACGCCCTGCAGCGTGATGCTGGCGTAGTCCGACGAGGCCATGGCCGCGCCCTCGCGCAGCACCAGGTGGCCCTGCGGCACGCCGGGCATGTTGTGCATGGCGAAGACGGCGTCGCAGGGGAAGCGTTCGAACAGGCCGTCGGCCATCATGCGCAAGGCACCGCCGCCGCCTTCTTCGGCCGGCTGGAAGATCAGGTGCAGGCTGCCGTCGAAGCGGCCCTGCTCGGCCAGGTGGCGGGCTGCCGCCAGCAGCATGGCGGTGTGGCCGTCGTGGCCGCAGGCGTGCATCACGCCGCGGCGGGTGCTGGTCCATTCGGCGCCGCTGGCCTCGGCGATGGGCAGCGCGTCCATGTCGGCGCGCAGGCCCAGGCGCTTGCTGCCGCGGCCCCGCACCAGGCTGCCCACCACGCCCGTGCCGCCGATGCCGGTCTCGACCGCGTAGCCCCAGCCGGCCAGCTTGCCGGCCACCAGCGCCGCGGTGCGGTGTTCCTCGAAGGCCAGTTCAGGGTGGCGGTGGATGTCGCGCCGCAGGCTGATGAATTCACCGGCCTGTGCGTGCAGGGCATCCAGCAGATAGGTCATTTCCGGCTCACTGCGGCTGCAGGTTGATCTGCCTGGCGATGGCGCGGTAGCGCGCCGTCTCGGCTTCGAAGAACTTCGCCGACTCGGCCAGGCTCATCGGCGGCGACGGCAGCTGGGTCTGCGCGGCCAGCTGCGCGCGCACGCCGGGGTCCTGCAGGGTCTTGCCGATGGCGGCGTGCAAGCGCGTGACCACCGGCTCAGGCGTGTTGCGCGGCACCATGAAGCCGGTCCAGATCTTGTACGAGAAGTTCTTCAGCGCCTGGCTTTCGCTGGCCGCGGGCACGTTCTTCAGCAGTTCGCTGCGCTGCGCACCGAGCTGGCCGATGACCTTCATCCGGCCCTGCTCGGCCAGCGCGCCCATCGCGGCGCTGTACACCAGCACGGCGAAGTCGACCTGGCCGCCGCCGATGTCCTGCAGCAGCGGCGCATTGCCCTTGTAGGGCACGTGCTGCAGCGCGATGCCGGTGCTGGCCTGCACCTGTTCCAGGATCAGGTGGTAGAGTGAACCGATGCCCACGCTGCCATAGGTCAGCGGCCGGTCGGCCGACTTGCGCGCCAGCGCGATGAGTTCGTCGACGCTGTTCACGCCCAGGTCCTTGCGTCGGCCACCGGGTGCACCAGGCGGAAGTCCTCGGTCTTGAGCTTGACGGCGGCGTTGGCCAGCGGCGAGAGGATCACTTCGTTGGGCGAACCCTGGAAGATGATCTGGCCGTCGGCCGGGGCCGCCAGCACCTTCTGCGCGGCCAGCGCGCCGCTGACGCCGCCCAGGTTTTCCACCAGCACCTGCTGGCCCAGTTCCTTGCCCAGCGCGTTGTTGAAGATGCGGGCGATCGCGTCTGACGGGCCGCCGGCAGGGTAGGGCACCATCAGGGTGACGGGCTTGACAGGGTTCTGGGCCCAGGCGGTGCCGGCGCACAGCCACAGGCCGGCCGCCAGGGCCAGGGTCCGCAGGAAGAAAGGCTTGTTCATCGGAGTTCCTTGTGGCCCGGGCTGCCGGTTCAGGTGGGGCAGACAGGGCGGGTGGATCGGGCCGGGCCAATGTAGGAGCCGGCTGGACTGAAGTCCAATGCATTGTTTTTTGCATTACGATGAGTTTGAAGCTCAATTCTTCCTGGCGCCCCCATGACCCTCGTCCAGCTCCGGCACCTGATCTCGCTGGCCCGCACGGGCTCGTTCAGCAAGTCGGCGGCGGCGCTCTTTCTCACCCAGCCCGCGCTCAGCCGCAGCATCCGTGCGCTGGAAGACGAACTGGGCCAGCCGTTGTTCGACCGCATCGGCCGGCACAGCGAGCTCACGCCCTTCGGCCGCGAAGCGGTGGAGCGCGCACACGAACTGGTGCTGGCCGCCGACGATCTGCGCGAACGCGGCCGCCGGGTGGGCGACGCCCAGGAAGGCCTGCTGCGCCTGGGCATGGGCTCGGGCCCGGGGGCCATGCTGATGACGCCGCTGCTGCTGCACATGGCGCAGGAACGGCCGCGCCTGCGCGTGCAGATCGCGCGCGCCGGAACCGACCTGCTGGTGCAGGCGCTGCGTGAACGACAGCTCGATGCGCTGGTGGTCGACGCGCGTTCGCTGCGCCCGGCCCCTGACCTGGACGCCCTGTTCATGCACGAGATGCGCGGCGCCTTCATGGTGCGGCGCGGCCACCCGCTGACCCGGCGCCGCAAGGCACTGGTGTTCGACGACCTGCTGCACTACCCGCTGGCGTCGACGCCGCTGTCCGACGAAGTGGCGCGCATCCTGGTCGAGCGTTATGGCGCGCAGGCCGACCCTGGCCATTGCGTCACGCTGCGGTGCGAGGAAGTGCCCAGCCTCGTCGACGTGGCCCGGCGCAGCGACGCCGTGCTGCTGGCGGTGCGGGCTGCGGCGCCCGATCTCGTCGAACTGGACCTGCAACCGCCATTGGCGGCCACGGCCCGGTTCGGTCTCGTCACGCTGCGGCGGCGCACCGCCCCGCCCGGCTTGGCGCTCCTGCGCGAGCTCATGTCGCAGCAGTTCAAGGACACTCGGCCGGCTGCGGGTTGAGGGTGCCCGCGTCCTTGCCCCGATGTCCCTGTGCCAGGTTGCAGACACCCGCCCGGCGTCGGGGACCTGAGTGGGCAGGCATGATGCTGACGTGAAACCTCCTCTGTCCGTACTCGACCTCGCGCCCATCGTCGAAGGCAGCAGCGCTGCCACGGCCCTGGCCCACAGCCTGGACCTGGCGCGCCATGCCGAAACCTGGGGCTACCGCCGCTACTGGCTGGCCGAACACCACAACATGGACGGCGTGGCCAGTTCGGCCACGGCCGTGCTGGTGGGCTACATCGCGGCCGGCACGCGGCACATCCGCGTCGGCTCGGGCGGCATCATGCTGCCCAACCATGCGCCGCTGGTCGTGGCCGAACAGTTCGGCACCCTGGCCACGCTGTTTCCGGGCCGCATCGACCTGGGCCTGGGCCGTGCACCGGGCACCGACCGCCAGACGATGCAGGCGCTGCGCCGCCACCTGGCTGGCGACGACGAAGACGGTTTCCCGCAGGACGTGCTCGAACTGCAGGCCTACCTGTCTGACGCCGCCGGCCAGCATCCGGTGCGTGCCATACCCGGCGTCGGCACGCGCGTGCCCATCTGGCTGCTGGGCTCCAGCCTGTACAGCGCACAACTGGCCGCGCACCTGGGGCTGCCGTTTGCGTTTGCCTCGCACTTCGCGCCCGAACTGCTGCTGCAGGCGCTGGACCTGTACCGCCGCGGGTTCAGGCCTTCGGCCGAATGGTCCCAGCCGCACGCCATGGTGGCGGTGAATGTCGTTGCCGCCGACAGCGACGCCCAGGCCGCGCGGCTGTTCACGTCGATGCAGCAGCGTTTCCTGGGCATGCTGCGCGGCCGGCGCGGGCCGCTGCCGCGGCCCATCAGCTCGGCGGAGATGCAGGCCCTGTGGTCGCCGCAGGAAGAAGCCGGGGTGCAGCGCATGCTGGCGGCCAGCGCGGTGGGTTCGCCCGAGGCCGTGCTGCAGCAGCTGGAAGCCATCGTGCAGCGCACCGGGGCGAACGAGCTCATCGTGGCCGGCGCGGTGCACGAGCATGCGGCGCGGCTGCGGTCCTACGAACTATTGGCCGCGCTGTGGCAGCCGCTGCCCGCCGGGGTGGCCAGCGCCGTTCAGTAGTCGGTGCTGACCGTCACCCGGGTGAAGGCCTCGCTATGGCGTGGACGATGGTGAGTTCGAGCAATTCCTGAGCCGGGTCGAAAAGCGCAAGCACCTGTAGACTTTGGCGCCCTGACCACGGTCCCCGACGCGTTCAATCAGTTTGCTGGAGGTAAATCTCCCGTAAATCCCGCACCTGTCCAAGCCTCTGCCCGGGATACTGCCGACCACACGCAAGGAGGCAGCGATGACGCAGACACAGGCTGAACAGCCAAGGACCGACACCGACACCTCGGCGGCACACTGGCTGCTGGGCACGGCCGCCGCAGCGGCGCTGTCGGCCTGCGGTGGCGGCGACGAGTTCGGGCAGGCCGAGAGCGCGGCGCTGCCGGCAGCCTTCGGCCAGCCCGGCAGCGCGCAGCAGATGCGCCACATCCTGGCCGCCACCGACACCAGCGCGGTGCCAACGGCCGCACCGCTGCCCACCACCACGCAGTTGCTGGACTGGGCCGAACTGGCCTACACCGAACTCTTTCCCGGCCCGCAGACGAACCTGTTGTCGGCGCCTTACACCTACCGTTTCTACCCGGCCACCAACCACTACCTGGGGGTGGCCGATGGCCGGGTGTACCTGCTCGGCCCGGCATCGGCGAATGTGCTGGCCGACGTGGGTGCGTTGGCCGACTTTGCCAGCCGGGTCTCGAACCGGCTCTACGCCTTCACCGACGCGCAGGCTTCGCGCTTCCTGGGCCAGGCCACGCTGGGTGTGACCGATGCCGACATCGCTGCCGTGCGCAGCCTGGGCTTCGACGCCTGGCTGACGCAGCAGTTCGCACAGCCACCGTCCAGCGGCAACTGGGACTGGTTGGTGGCCAAGGGCTACGACCTGAACCCCGAGGCGCGCAACACCGCCATCGGCTTCGACATGCAGATCTGGCAGCGTCTGCTGAGCGCGCCCGACAGCCTGCGCCAGCGGGTGGCGCTGGCCCTGTCCGAGATCTTCGTCGTGGGTGTCGATGGCGTCACCGGCGCCTACCGGCAGTTCAAGATGGCGGCGTGGTGGGACCTGCTGGTGGCCAACGCCTTCGGCAACTTCCGCAGCCTGCTCGAGGCCGTGACCCTGAACAACGCCATGGGCGTGTACCTGAACACCTCGGGCAACAGGAAGGAAGACGCGGCCAGTGGCCGCCAGCCCGACGAGAACTACGCCCGCGAGGTGATGCAGCTGTTCACCATCGGACTGGTGGAACTGAACCCCGACGGCACGCCGCGCCGCGACGCGGCCGGCAAGACCATCGACAGCTATGACCAGGCGACGGTGACGAACCTGGCGCGGGTGTTCACCGGCTGGGCCGTGGACACCCTGCGCCAGGGTGACGTGGGCCCGGAACCGGCACGCCGGCCCATGGTGCTGAACGCCAACCAGCATTCCATGCTGGAGGCCAATTTCCTGGGCGCGCGCGTGCCGGCCGGCACCGCGGGCGTGCCGGCCTTGAAGATCGCGCTGGACACCCTGGCTGGGCACCCGAACGTGGGCCCGTTCATCGGGCGCCAGCTGATCCAGCGTCTGGTGACCAGCAACCCCAGCCGCTTTTACGTGGCCCGCGTGGCTGCGGTCTTCGCCGACAACGGCCGCGGCGTGCGCGGCGACCTGCAGGCGGTGATTCGCGCGGTGCTGACCGATGTCGAAGCCCGTGACGAAGCCGTGGCCACCTGGCCGCCCACGGGCAAGCTGCGTGAGCCCATCCTGCGGCTGGTCCAATGTGCGCGCAGCTTCAAGGCCACGTCGCTCAGCGGCAACTGGGACATCGGCAGCACCGCCGACCCCGCCCGGTCACTGGGCCAGAGCCCGCTGCGTTCGCCCTCGGTGTTCAACTTCTTCCGTCCGGGCTATGTGCCGGCCGGCACCGCGGTGGCCGCCGCCGGCATGGTGGCGCCCGAATTCCAGCTGGCCAACGAAAGCAGCGTCGCCGGCTACCTGAACACGATGCAGTCGTTCGTGAGTCGCTTGCAACGCGACGTGCGGCCCGACTACAGCGCCGAACTGGCCCTGGCCAGCAACCCTGGCGCGTTGCTGGCGCGCGTGGAGCTGCTGCTGTGCGCCGGGCAACTGCAAGAGAGCACGCGCGCGACCATCCTGAATGCCGTCAACAGCATCGCGGCCAGCACCGAAGCGGGCCGGGCCAACCGCGTCTACACCGCCGTGATGCTGGTGATGGCCAGCACCGACTACCTTGTGCAGAAGTGAGGCCGCGATGAACCAACACACCACCGACCTGGCCCGCCGGGCCTTCCTGCGCCGCGCGGCCCTGACCGGCGTGGCCGGTGCCGCCGCACCCTGGGCATTGAACCTGTCGCTGATGGGCGAGGCCGCGGCCGCCACCCTGCCGGGCGACTACAAGGCCCTGGTCTGCGTCTTCCTGTATGGCGGCAACGACCAGGGCAACACCCTGGTGCCTGTGGACCCTACGAACCACGCCACTTACGCTGGCATCCGCACCAGCATCGCCATCCCTCGGTCTGACCTCCTGGCCACGGCACTCACGCCCACGTTGGCCCTGCCGGGCAGCCTGCAGTACGCGCTGGCGCCGCAGCTGGCGCCGCTGAAGACCCTGTGGGACGCCGGCAAGCTGGCGGTTCAGCTGAACGTGGGCCCGTTGATCCAGCCCACCACGCTGGAGCAATACCGGGCGGCTTCGGTGCCGCTGCCGCCCAAGCTGTTCTCGCACAACGACCAGCAGTCGGTGTGGCAGAGCGACCTGCCCGAGGGAGCCACCTCGGGCTGGGGTGGCCGCATGGGCGACCTGGTGCTGTCGGGCAATGGCGGCAGCGTCTTCACCTGCGTGTCCGTGACCGGCAACGCGGTCTACCTGGCTGGTCAGACGGCGGTGCAGTACCAGGTCAGCACCTCGGGCGCAGTGGCCATCAACGGCGTCACCCGCTCGCTGTACGGTTCGGCCACGGCCCAGGCGGCGTTGCGCACCCTGGTCACGGCGCCCAGCACGCAGTTGTTGCAGGACGACTACGCGCGCATCGCCCGGCGTTCGATCGACGCCGAAGGGCAGGTGAGTGCCGCGCTGGCGCGCGTGCCCACCCTGGCCACGCCGTTCAATACCGCCAACCCGCTGGCGATGCAACTGCAGATGGTGGCGCGCATGATCGCCGCGCGGGCCGACTTCGGCACGAAGCGGCAGGTGTTCATGGTGTCGCTGGGCGGCTTCGATCTGCACGACCTGCTGCTCGACCGCCATCCGGGTTTGCTGACGAACGTCGCCGAAGCCCTGGGTTCCTTCTACCGTGCCACGGTGGAGCTGGGCGTGGCCGACCAGGTGACGGCCTTCACCGCCAGCGACTTCGGCCGCACCATGGTCGGCAACGGCGACGGTTCAGACCACGGCTGGGGCAGCCACCACTTCGTGCTGGGCGGCGCGGTCAAGGGCCAGCGTTACTACGGCAGTGCGCCGCAGGTGGCGCTGCGCGGGCCGGAAGACGTGGGCCAGGGCCGGCTGCTGCCGAGCACGGCCGTCGACCAGTATGGCGCGACGCTGGCGCGCTGGCTGGGTGTGAGCGAGAGCGACATCCCCGCGGTGGTACCGGGCATCGGCAACTTCAACAGCCGCGACCTGGGCTACTTCTGAGGCTTGGGCCGGGCGACCGGCTGACTTGGCAGACTTGCCGGTGGTGTTCGTCGGCACCTGGTGGCACGCGACCCGGGTGAACCCGGCCTTGCCTTGGCTTGACTCCGGTGCGGCCACGCGAACTCCAGGCCTCGGGGCCGCGCCACTGTCGCCACAAGCCCGAGAATCCAGGTCCTGGGCCGGTGGCTGGGGATGGGGCGGATGAACCGACGGTGGTGGTGCGCAGGTGACGGGTGGTCGACGACGGAGCGGGCTTGGATTCGATAGAAGCCAGCACCGCGCCGCCACCCCGCCCTGAGCCGGCCCCGCCGCGCGAACCCGCCGCGCCCGCCGCCGGATGGCGCCCCGCAGTTGAACGCCGGCGGCTGGCGGTGCCGGTGCTGCTGTCGCTGCTGATGCATGCGCTGCTGCTGAGCCTGAGCTTCGGTGGCCAGGGCGTGGGTCTGCCGGGCCTGAGCCTGCCCTGGCAGGAAAGGCGCGCCGAGGCGGGCGAACTGAGCGTGGTGCTGGCGCCGGTGCCTGCCCCGGCCAGCGCCGCGGCCGGTCTGCCCGGGCCGACCCGGCCACCGCCGCCAGCGTCGGCACGCGCGCCAATGACGCCAGCGTCGGCGGCAGTGGCTGCGGGCACCGTTCTCAGGCTGTCGATGCGGACCGAGCTCGTGCCTGCACCTGCACCTGCGCCTGCGCCGGCGTTGCCGGCGCGAGCCCAGGCGCCGCTGCGGATCCAGCCGGCGCCGACGCCGGCCACTGCCGTGGTGGCCGAACCTGCGGTGGCTGACGAGGCCCTGCCTTCGCCGGCACCGGAACTGCCGACGGCCAGCCTGCCCACGAGCCTGCCGCCCTTGCCGGCCACGGTGACGGGGTCGCTGGGCGGCGTGGCACCCGCGCCGGCCTTGCCAGACCTGGCGCCGCTGGCTGCGCTGCCTTCGGTGGCGCCCCTGGCCACGCTGGCACCGGTGGCGCCGGCGGCCAGGCTGGAGCGTGCGGCGCCGATCGCAGCCCTGGGCCCGATCGCGCCTGTCGCACCGGCCTTGTCTGCCTTGTCCGCCGTGCCTGAAATGACAGCCGCCGCGGCGGCGGCGCCAGACCGGGTCCCGGCCGCCAAGCCTGTTCCTGATCCTGTGCCTGCAAGCGTGGCCGCGCCGGCCCCCGCGCCAGCTGCTGCTGCCCTTGCTGCAGAGGTCGAACAGCGGGCCCGCGCAGCCGAGCAAGAGCGACTGGACCGCGAGGCGCGCGACGCTCGTGAGCGGCTCGTGGCGGCAGAAGCGGCCCGACTCGAAACAGCGAGGCAAGCTGCGGTCGAGCGTGCCGAGCGGCTGCGCCGCGAATCAGAACGCCTGGAGGCGGCGCGCCAGGAGGCTGAGCGTGAAGAGCTTGCCCGGCGCGAAGCCGAACGCCAGCAGTTGCTGCGCGAAGACACCGCACGGCAGCAGGCCGAGCGCCAGGAAGCGGCACGCCAGGAAGCTGCACGCCAGGAGATGGCGCGACAAGACGCCGCGAGACAGGAAGCCGCACGCCAGCAAGCCGCAAGCGCTGCAGTCGCGCTGGACGAGGCCGCCAAGGAAGACGCCGCCCGCCTGGAGCGCCGTCGCGCAATGGGCCGTCAGCTCGACGCCGAGGCCGCTCAGCGCGAGGCTGCAGCCGCCGCCACCGGCCAGCCGCAGCGCCCCAACCCTTCGGCCAGCGGCACACGCCGCGCCCGCCTGTTCGGCCACACCGACGCGAGCGCCGAAGTGGCCCTGTACGCCGAAGCCTGGGCCCGCAAGATCCAGCTGAACATGACCTTCGACCTGGTCCGCGAGGCCGCGAAACGCCCGCACCGAAGCCCGGTGGTCACGGTGGCGGTGCGCAGCGACGGCTCGGTCGAATCGATCAGCTTCGTCGTGTCCAGCGGCGTGCCCGAACTCGATGAAGCCATCCGCCGTGTCGTGCAGAGCCAGGCGCCGTACCCGGCCTTTGCGCCTGCGCTGGCGCGCGAGTACGACGTCGTGGAGATTCGCCGGACCTGGCGGTTCGACATGGCGATCAGGCTGCACTGAGTCCGGCGCTGGGCCACGGAGGCGATCACTCCAGCCAGGCGTCGCGATGGTCCTGCGCGTACTGCAGCAGGCTGCGTGGCGCCCTGCCGGTCAAGGTCTGCACTGCATCGGTGGTGCGCTCGGCATGGCCGGCCTTGAAGTAGCCCAGGATGGTGACGAGGAAGCCCGCGTAGTCGGCCGGCAGGCCGGCTTGCAGCAGTCCGTCGAGCAGGGCCTGCGGCGGGATGTCCTGGTAGGTGATGGTGCGGCCCGTCACGCGCGACAGGACTGCCGCCACCTCGTCGTGGTCCAGTGCCTCGCTGCCGGTCAGGTCGAAGGCGCGGTTGTCGACGTCGTGCCGGGTCAGCAGTTGCGCCGCCACGGCCGCGATGTCGCGCGCGTCGATGAAGCTGCCCTTGGCCTGGCCGGTGGGCAGCATGATCTTGCCCTGGCTCAGGATGCCGTGCAGCCAGAAGGTGTGGAAGTTCTGCATGAACCAGTTCGGCCGAATCACGTTCCACGCGAGACCCGAACGTTCCAGGTGCAGCTCGGCCTGGCGCAGGGGCGCGTTGTCGTCGGCGTCGGCGCCCATCGCGGACATCAGCACCAGCTTCTTCAGGCCCTGATTCCGGGCTTCGTCTACGACGGGGTTGATCAGCAGGTCCTGGCGGACGTGGCCGGGTGGCGCCAGCACGAAGGCGGCGTCGGTTCCGGCCAGTGCCTGGGCCAGGCCCTGGCGGCTGCTCAGGTCCAGCTGCACCTGGTCGGGTGAGCCGGGAGGCCGGCTGGTGGCGCGGCGGACTTCGTGGCCGGCCGACTGCAGCTGCCGTGCAAGTTCCGAACCGACGGTGCCGCTGGCACCGATGACGAGAAGGCGGGACATGGAAGAACCTTGGACTGAAGTGATGGTGTTCGCATCTTGCATCCAGAAGTCTGAACCCGGAATCGCAGATAATCCATCAAACATGTTCAACAGTACAAAGCGGTATGAGTGATCCGGACCTACTGACCGACATCCTGACCCAGGCCGGCCTGTGTCGCAGGGTGCTGGGTCCGCACCGTGTGCCGGCGCATCTGGCCTTGCGCTTCCCCTGCGAGAAGAGCATCGGCCTGCACGTGGTGACGCAAGGGCCGGTGCACCTGCACGCGCCCGGGCTCGACGCTCCGCTGCCGCTGGGCCGGGGCGACATCGCCTTCATGGCCCGAGGCTGCGACCATGCGCTGGCCGTGCCTGCCACGCTGGCGGGGCTGGCGTTGGCCACCATCGGTACGCCCGATGCTTCACCTCCGGCCACGCCCGCTGCCTCGGCCGCGGTTTCGCCGGCAGACTCAGGCAAGGCTGCGCCGGCCGCAGCGGGTGCGCTTGCTGCCAGCGTCGTCAGCGGCGCCTACCAGTTGTGGAATGCGCCGCTGCATCCGCTGCTGCAGGCGCTGCCGCCCTGGTTCGTCCTGTGTGCCGACGAGGTGGCGCCGCTGGGCCCGCTGGGCTTGTCGGTGGGCCTGCTCGCGGCCGAGGCCGGCAGCACCGAGCCGGGTGCGCAGACCATCGTGCATGGCCTGCTCGACGTGGTCTTCACCTACCTGCTGCGCGAGTTGATGGCGCGCCACAGGGGTGTGGGCTGGGCCCAGGCCGTGCGCGACCCGCAGGTGCGCCAGGCCATCACCTGGCTGCACGCCGAGCCCGCACGCGCCTGGACGCTGGACAGCCTGGCGGCGGCTTCGGGCCTGTCGCGCACGGGCCTGGCCGAACGCTTCCGTCAGGCCATGGGCGACACGCCACTGAGTTATCTGCGTACGCTGCGTCTGCAGAAGGCCATGCAGTTGCTGGCCGAAACCAGCCAGCCCCTGGAGCGGGTCGCTCAGGCCGTGGGCTACCAGGACGCGTTCGGCTTTTCGCGCGTGTTCAAGCGCGAACTGGGTCTATCGCCGCGAGAGTTCAGGCGCCGCGACGCGGCCGACCGGGCTTTGCCCTGGCGTTTCAAGTCGGCCTGAGGCCCCGGCAGGCCCTGGCGTTCAAGGCGCCTGCCGGGGGCGGCGATGCCTTCAGCGGCCGACCGGCCCGGCGGCGGTGGGCTGCAGCAGGTTGGACACGCGCACGGTCTCGCGCGTGTTGTCCGAGGCGATGTGCAGCGCAACGGCGCCCGTGCCCGGCCCCTGGTTGGCGGTGAACGAGAAGCGGAACAGCGTGCCCCAGTCCAGCGTGCTGCCGCGGGCCGTTGCGGTGAACATCACGCGACCGTCGAACACGGTCGGCGACCAGTCGTTCGCCGGGACGACATCACCGTCGCTGAACTGCAGGTCGGTGATCGTGGCCGTGCCCACCGGGATGCGGATGAAGTCGAAGCCCAGCGCCGAAAGCACGCGCAGGTTCGGTTCGGCACCTTCGGTGCGCGCCCGCGCGAAGTCGAGGTTCATCACCGCGTAGTGGTAGCGCCAGAGTCCGTTGCCCAGCGGGATGGCCTTGACGGCCACCTTCACGCTGCCCTCGGGCGTGGTCACCATCGAAGAACGCTCGTTCGGGCCCGGGGCCGCAGGGTCGACCCAGCGGTCGATGACCGGGCCCAGGCGGTAGTTGCCGGCCGCGCCCGTCTGGTTGCCCACGCCCCAGGTGGTCGAGTTGCGGGTGAAGGTGGCGTTGGTGCTGGCCATCGAGTTCAGGATGTTGATGTCCTGCCGCGCCAGGTACCAGTTCTCGAAGCGGTAGGTGGCGCCGGCGTTGGCGGCGCCGCTGATCTGCGATTCGCGCACCCGCAGCCGCTGGTCGAAGGTGTTGTAGCCCGACTGGTTCTGCACGCCGTCGCAGTTCGTGTCGTAGACCGAACCGCAGCGGCCCCAGACATTGCTGGCCGGGATGATTTCCGAACGCGGGCCCAGCGAGTTGGCGTTGTCGTTGTTGCCGACGCTGTACAGGTCGGAACAGCCGCGGCCCAGGATGTGGCTGTTGCCCGGGTTCTCGATGCAAGTGGTGTTCAGCGTGAGGAAGGCATGCTTCACGCCCGACCGGCCGATCTGGTCGATCGAGCCGTCGGCATTGAAGCGGTACAGGTTCCAGATGAGGTAGGGGTGCTGGTCGTTGTTGTAGGGCGGGAAGTTGCCGCTGAACTTCTGGTACCAGGGGATGTCGGCGGTGTAGAGCGCGCTGCTGGTGCCCAGCGGGTCGTTGGGAACGGTGGCCACCAGGCTGCCGTTGTTGACGTTGTTGCGCAGCGTCGAGTTCGGTGCGAACACCACCTCGCCGTTGCCACCCACGCCCGTGCAGCCGCTGCAGCGCATGTACTGGGTGTTGAAGGTCTGCATGAACAGGTCGGCCTCGTAGCGGGCGCCCGGCACGCCGGGCACGGGGTTGCCGTGCCATTTCAGGCTGCCGCGGGGGGTTTCGTTCATGTCGCCCTGGCGCACCACGTCGGTGGTCATTTCCATGTCGGCAATGGCCCAGTCGGCCACCTCGGGGTGCCCGATGAACTTGGCCAGCGCCGGCGAGATGCGCAGGTCCATGGTGCGCACGGCGAGCTTGGTGTTGTTGTCGATCAGCTCGTACATCAGGCGGTCGATGTAGAACCAGGCCTGTCCGTCGCTGCTCACGAGGTCGAGGATGGGGGTGTCGCCGGTGCGCGGCACCAGGCGGAAGTCGGTCAGGTCGATGCGGCCGCCCGCGGTGTCGATGAGGTGGCCGCCGCGCGCCTGCAGCGAGCCGGCGATGAACGCCGCCAGGTTGCCGTTGCGAACGTCGAATTCCAGCGTTCCGGCCTGGCGCAGGTCGAACATCTCGCCGTGATTCCAGCTCAGTTCTGGATGCTTGCCGACGGCAGACGCCAGCCGCATGCCGACGTCGCCGGCCAGGTCGCGGTTCCAGCGTATGCCGACCGTTCCGCCCCAGGCTGACCAGTACTGCACCTTCTGGGTGCGGGCATCTGCTGCCAGCACCGGGCTGGTGAAAACACTGCCTGCCGCCAGCGCCAGGGCCATGGCCAGCACCTGGCCAGCACGCTTGCTCGAGATCTTCGACATTCAGGCTCCTTCGGCCGATTGGATTGAACAACATCAATCTGCCCGAACCCTCCTGGCTGAACAGATCAAAACATCGTAAGCGCAGGGCGAGCGCTGCGCCATCCCCTGATGCCTGCCCTGCCGCCCGCGGGGCTGACAATGGCTCGATGAAACCCCCCAAACGCCTGCAGGTGCTGGTCGACGAAGGCCTGGTCGACGAAGTCGTGCGCCAGTTGATGAGCGGCAAGGAAGCGAATGTCTTCGTCGTGCGCTGCGGCGGCGAAGTGCGCTGCGCCAAGATCTACAAGGAAGCCAGCGAACGCAGCTTCCGCCAGGCGGTGGACTACACCGAGAACCGCAAGGTCAAGAACAGCCGTCAGGCCCGCGCCATGGCCAAGGGCAGCCGCTACGGCCGCCAGGCCACCGAAGCCGCCTGGCAGAGCGCCGAGGTCGACGCCCTGTACCGCCTGGCCGGTGCCGGTGTGCGCGTGCCCAGGCCTTACAACTTCTTCGAAGGCGTGCTGCTGATGGAACTCGTCACCGACGCCGAGGGTGCCGCCGCGCCGCGCCTGAACGACTGCCTGTTCAGCCCCGAAGACGCGCAGCGCCACCACGCCACGCTGCTGCGCGAGGTGCTGCGCATGCTGGGCGCGGGCATCGTGCACGGCGACCTGTCGGAATTCAACATCCTGCTGGGCACCGACGCCGAAGGCCGGCCCGGCCCGGTCATCATCGACCTGCCGCAGGCGGTGGACGCCGCCGGCAACAACCACGCCGAACGCATGCTGCTGCGCGACGTGGCCAACCTTCGCGCCTTCTTCGGTCGCTTCGCGCCGGAACTGCTGGCCGCCGACTACGGCCCTGAGATCTGGGCGCTGTACCGGCAGGGCCTGCTCCATGTCGACAGCGTGCTCACCGGCCGCTTCGACGCGCCCACCGGCAAGGTGGACGTGGGCAGCGTGATGGACGAGATCACCGATGCGCGGCTGGAAGAAGCGGCGCGGCGGTTGCGCATGGGACGCATGGGGCCCATGGGGCAATAGCCCCCTGCGGGACAGGCTCAGCCCAGCTTGTCCTGCGTCTTCAGATCGAAGTCGCTGGCGTCGTGGCGTTCGTGCAACTGCTCGGACGGTTCGCCCGAGGTGCGGTTGACCATGCGGCCGCGCTTCACGGCTGGACGCTCGGCAATGGCCCGGGCCCAGCGTACGACGTGGGTGTACTCGTGCACCTGCAGGAATTCGCCGGCGTTGTACTGCTGGCCCAGCGCCAGGTTGCCATACCAGGGCCAGACGGCGATGTCGGCGATGCTGTAGTCGCTGCCGGCCAGGTAGGCGTTGTCGGTCAGGCGGCGGTTCAGCACGTCGAGCTGTCGCTTGACCTCCATCGTGAAGCGGTCGATGGGATATTGCATCTTCGAGGGTGCGTATGCGTAGAAATGGCCGAAGCCGCCGCCCAGGTAGGGCGCGCTGCCCATCTGCCAGAACAGCCACGACAGGGCTTCGGCGCGTGCGGCCGGGTCGGCCGGCAGCAGCGCGTCGAACTTCTGCGCCAGGTACAGCAGGATCGCGCCGCTCTCGAACACGCGCTGCGGTGCCGGGCCGCCATGGGCCGGCCGGTGGTCCATCAGCGCCGGGATCTTCGAGTTCGGGTTGACGTCGACGAAACCACTGCCGAACTGGTCGCCGTTCTGGATGCGGATCAACCAGGCATCGTATTCGGCCCCGGCATGGCCCAGCGCCAGCAGTTCTTCCAGCATCACCGTCACCTTCACGCCGTTCGGCGTGGCCAGTGAGTACAGCTGCAAGGGGTGCCTGCCCACGGGCAGAGTTTTTTCGTGGGTGGCGCCGGCCACCGGCCGATTGATGCTGGCGAACTGGCCACCGTTGGGCTGCTGCCAGGTCCAGATGCGCGGCGGGGTGTAGTCGCCAGGGGGGGGTGTGATTTCGCTCATGCGCATGACTCTACGCCAGCGCCTGCCGTGGCACCATCGCAGGCCCGGTCGCTCAGGAACCCGCGCATGTTCAGACAGAAATACCTCGATCACGCCGAAATCATGGCCCAGTTGCAAGCCTGGGCGACACAGCACCCCGGCATCGCCCACCTGGGCAGCCTGGGGCGCAGCGCCGGCGGTCTGGACATTCCCGTGCTGACCATCGGCCGCGACCCCGAGCGCATCCGCCCGGCGGTCTGGGTCGACGGCAACATGCACGCCAGCGAGGTGTGCGGCTCCAGCGTCGCGCTGGCAATTGCCGAAGACGTGCTGGCCCTGCACGCCGGTGCCGAATCTGCCGGCGGCAAGCCGCTGCCGCCGCACATGGCTGCAGCGCTGCGCGAAACCTTGTTCTACGTGGTGCCGCGCATCTCGCCCGACGGCGCCGAGGAAGTTCTGACCAAAGGCCGCTACGTGCGCAGCAGCCCGGTCGACGGCCGCGTGCAGCGCAGCCACCCGCACTGGCAGGCGGCCGACATCGACGGCGACGGGCTGATCGGCTCGATGCGCGCCGTCGACCCGAATGGCGAACTCGTGGAACTGCGTGGCGACGACGGGCAGCCCCTGGTGCCTTCGGTGTTGGTGGCACGCCAGCCCGAAGACGCCGGTCCGTTCTACCGGCTGTACCCGGAAGGCCTGATCGCCAATTACGACGGACGCAGCATTCCCGACCCCTACTTCCTGGGCGACAACGAATACGACTTCAACCGCAACTTCCCCTACAGCTGGGCACCCGAACCGAAGCAGGCCGGCGCCGGCCCCTACCCGGGCAGCGCGCCGGAAACGCGAGCCGTGCTCGACTTCGCCACGCGCCACCCGAACATCATGGTGTGGCTGAACCTGCACACCTTCGGTGGCGTGCTCATCCGCCCCCTGGGCGACAAGCCCGACAGCAAGATGGACCCGGGCGACCTGGGCATCTTCGAGCAGGTCGAAGCCTGGATGACCGAGCACACCGGCTATGTCACGGTCAGCGGCTTTCATGAATTCCTCTACGAACCCGACAAGCCGCTGCATGGCGACCTGTCCGACTACGCCTACCACCAGCGCGGCGCGCTGGCCTACGTGGTGGAACTGTGGGACGTGTTCAAGCAGCTGGGCATCGAGCGCAAGAAGCCCTTCGTCGACCACTATTCCAAGTTCACGCGCCAGGACATGCGGGCCATGGCGGCCTTCGACCAGGCGCACAACGCCGGGCGTATCTTCGGCCGCTGGCGCAAGGCGCAGCACCCGCAGCTGGGCGAGGTGGAACTTGGTGGCTTCGACCCGCGCGTGGGCATCTGGAACCCGCCCTACGAGCGCCTGGCCGAGACCTGCGCCAGCCAGACCGCCGCCTTCCTGCGTGTGGCCGCGCTCCTGCCCAGCCTGAGGCTGGAGGTGCTGAAGGTCGAGCGCAGCGGCGAGCACACGCGCGTGGACCTGCGCGTCGCCAACAGCGGCTACCTGCCGAGCTACGGCGTGCCTTCGTCGAAGACCTTGCCTCATTGCGAACCGCTGCGGCTGAAGGCTCGTGGCGATGGCGTGACGGTGTTGGCGCCGGCCGAGGCGGTTCTGGAAGTCGGCCACCTGGAGGGCTGGGGTGGCGGCCTGTACGGCGGGCCGAGCGTGTTCGCGCCGTGGACCCGCGGCAACCGCCACGAACGGGTGTTCACCCTGATCGTCGCCGGGCGTGGGCAGATTCAGGTGGACGTGGGCAGCTGCAGGACGGGCTGGCTGGGCCTGGCGGTGGACATCCCCTGAGGGCTGGACGCACCGGGTAAGGCTGCGGGCGGTCAAGCGGTGGCCGGTCTGCCAGTGCAGGCCGGGCTACAGAACTGGCGTGGCCTGCCGATAGGCCTGTGGTGATCCATCCAGCCGCTGCGATGCCGCAGCCCGACAACATGCCCTGGCATCGCCTGCCGGCCGAAGTGACCCGGATGTACCGAGGGGCCGACGCCGAAGCCGCGCACCTGCGCGCCGCCCACCTCAACGCCGTGATTCGGCTGACGCCGCCCACCATGGCGGCCAATCTGGGCTGCGCCTGTTTCATGGCATGGGCTTTCAGCCCCAACGCGCCCGCGGGGCTGTGGTTGTGGCTGACATCGATGGCCGTTTTCTGCGGCTTGACCCTGCTGGGCTGGTGGCGCCGCAGGGGGCCGCCCCGCGCCACGGCTTCGGCGCGTGCGCTGCACCACGCCACCGTGCACGCGGCCGTGCTGTCGGCCTTGTGGGGCGTGATGGCCGTGCTGTGGTTTCCGCAGGCCACGCAAGGCCAGCAGCTGGCCTTGGCGACGCTGATGACGGGCATGCTGGGCGCGGGCAGTTTCGTGTTGAGTCCCTTGCCCTGGGCCAGCCTGGCCTACACCGTCGTCTTTGCCGCTGCTGCGCTGTGGGCCTTGTGGCGGGACGGCAGCGCCATGCTGATCAGCATCGGGGCGATGATGGCCATCTATGCACCGATGGTGGCTTTCGGCTCGCTGGCCAGCTGGCGCAAGGCCACGGCCCTGCTGCGCGCACAAGCACAATCGGCGCGCCAGGAGAAGCTTGTGGCGCTGCTGCTGCACGACTTCGAGCAGCAGGCTGGCGAGGCTTTCTGGGAGATCGGCCACGACGGTCTGCTCAAGCACCAGTCGCCGCGCCTGGCAGAACTGCTGACGCCGGCCTGTGCCGACTGCCTCGGGCAGCCCCTGCTCCTGATCGTGCAGCGTTTCTCGCCCGACGGCGCGCCGCTGCTGCGCGCGGCCTTCGATGCCGGACATTCTTTTCGCGAGCTGGCCTTGCCCTGGGGCGAAGGCACGCCGGTGCGCCATCTGGTGATCAGCGGCAAGCGCCTGCTCGACGAAAACGGCCAGCCCCTGGGCTGGCGCGGCGTGCTGGCCGATGTGACGCAGAAAGTTCGCAGCGAACGCCTTCTGCGACAGCTGGCACACACCGATTCCCTGACCGGGCTGGCCAACCGCTTCGTGCTGCGCGATACCCTGGCCCAGGCGGTGCGCCAGGGCCAGCGCGTGGCCTTGCTGTCGGTCGACCTGGATCACTTCAAGTCCGTCAACGACAGCCATGGCCACAGCGCCGGCGACGAGCTGCTGGTGGCAGTTGCCCAGCGCTTGCAGGCCTGCGTTCGGCCAGGCGACCTGGTGGCGCGACTGGGGGGCGACGAATTTGCGCTGCTGCTGCTGGACCCGGGCGACACACCTGACCCGACCCCCCTGGCCTGCCGCGTCATCGAGCGCCTGTCCGAGCCCATCGACGTGGGCGGACGGCGCTTGCGGGTGGGCGCCAGCGTCGGCGTGGCCTTGTGCACCGACCCGAACCTGAGCGTCGACGAGCTTCTGGTGCAGGCCGACATGGCCTTGTACGCCGCAAAAGCTGCCGGCCGCGGCCGACACCTGGTTTTTTCGCCCGAGCTGGGCGCGCAAAGCCACCGCCGGCTGGCCATCGAAGGGGGGCTGCGTCAAGCCATACGCCAGGGCGAACTGGCCATGCATTGGCAGCCCAAGGTGGACATCCAGAGCTGGCGAGTCATCGGCGCCGAGGCCCTGATGCGCTGGACCCACCACGAACTGGGCCGTGTCAGCCCTAAGGAATTCATCGTCGTGGCCGAGCAGGCCGGCCTGATCGACGAACTCGGGTGCTGGGCGCTGAACGAGGCCTGCCGGGCCGGCGCCAATGAACTGCAAGGCTTGACGGTGTCGGTGAACGTGTCGCCGATGCAGCTGCGCGACGACGGCTTCGTGGCCCAGGTGCGACAGGCCCTGCGCGACAGCGGCATGAAGGCTGCGCAGCTGGAGCTGGAGATCACCGAGTCGGTGTTCATCGACGACGCCGACGGAGCCCTCAACCGCCTGCACAGCCTGCGTGCACTGGGCGTGCGGGTGGCGCTGGACGATTTCGGCACCGGCTATTCGTCCTTGTCCTATCTGCGCCGGTTCCCGTTCGACACGCTGAAGATCGATCGAAGCTTCGTCAGCGAGATCATGCTGCGCCCCGACGCCCGCGCCATCGTGCAGATGATCGCCAACCTGGCCACGACGCTGGGCATGGCCACCGTTTGCGAAGGCGTGGAAACCGCCGAACAGCTGCAGTCCGTGGCCAGTGCCGGTTGCGACCAGGTTCAGGGCTTCCTCATCAGCGAGCCGCGCCCGCTGTCGCAGATGCTGCAGCTTCGGCAGGATTGGCCGCGCTCACCGGCGAGGAATCTGCCGCTGCACTAGAGTCCGGGGCGTGAGTACCGCCACCCCCATCACCCTGGCCCTGGACTGGACGCCGAACACCACCCACATCGGGTTCTTCGTGGCGGAGGCGATCGGGGCTTTTCGTGATGCCGGGCTCGCGGTGCGCTGGCAGACCCCGGAAGACGACGGTTACATGCTGACGCCGGCGGTCAAGGTGGCGCAAGGCCTGGCGCACTTCGGCCTCGCCCCGTCAGAAACCGTGATGAGCTTTTCGCTGCGGCCCGACAAACCCGCCCTGTGCGCGGTGGCCGCCTTGTTGCAGCGGGACACCAGTGCGATTGCCGTGCGCGGCTTGGGGCCGGTGGAACGCCCTGCGCAGCTGGACGGTCGGCGCTATGCCAGCTACAGCGCACGCTACGAAATGGCGGTCGTGCGTGCCCTGGTGCAAGCCGACGGCGGCCGGGGCGATCTCGTCGAGGTACGACCCGACCGCCTGAGTGCGCCGGCCATGCTCGACGCCGGCGAGGCCGACGCGACCTGGATCTTCAGCCACTGGGAAGGTGTGCAGGCATCGCGCCGCAGGCGCCCCTTGCGGCAGTTCCGCCTGGGCGACCATGGTGTCCCCTATGGCTATTCGCCGTTGCTGCTGACGCGGGCCGGGTTCCTGGCCGACGAACCGGCCACGGTACGTGCCTTCGTGCAGGCCAGCGCACGCGGCTGGCTGCTGGCCGCGCACGACCCCGAAGGTGCAGCAGCACTGATGCGGCAGGTGGTTTCTCACCCGACGCTGACCGAAGCCAGCTTCGTGGCTGAAAGCGCCCATGCGCTCGCGCCGTCCATCCTGGACCCGCAGGGCCGCTGGGGCACGATGGAAACCCAGCGCTGGCTGGACTTTGCACAGCTGCTGGTTCGTCTGGGCGAGTTTCCGGCCGATCGGGTGGACCCGGCGCGCTGGTTCAGTTCGCCGCACTGAGCGGCCGCAATTCCTTCAGCGGCGCGGCCGGCGCGACAGACGCCACCAGGTGTGCAGCCCGTTCAGGGCCATCAGCGGCCACAGGAAAGTGCAGATCATCGCCCAGAGCAGGCGGTTGCCTTGTTTGTCTCGGCTGGTGGTGCCTTCGCTGAAGCGATGTTGCTCGCGGCCAGTGGCCACGCCGAACAGCGCGCCGAAGACCAGGAAGGCGATGATGAACAGGTTCATGGTGGGCTCCGTCGAATCCATGGGGATGAAAGGGCCCGACCGCAGCCCGTGTCAGATTTTTGCGCGGCGCGCGGTGTAAGGCAAGAAGAACACTTTCGCAAGGGTTGTAGCGACCCGCCACGGCGGGCGACTTGCGCCTGTCCAGGCCGCCAGGCTGGTGCGGCAGGCCGATCCATGCGAACGCACCATCTCCAAAACCGGACCCGTTCCGATCGATGGCCCGGGCGTTTGCGCTGGTCGGCGCCGCGCTGCGGGACGCAGGGTCGAACTTGAGGTCGGGGCAGAACTGGCGCCTGGCGAACCCGCAGGGCACAGGCCAGGCCAGGCGCGACCGGGGTGCAGACGACGATTCCAGGCCGTCTACCCGGCACCTGCCATGGGGTCCAAGGTTGGCTTGAAGTCGCTTGGTGACAGCAGCAAGGCGCGTTCTTCCTGCTGCAGCACCAGGGCCAGGTCGGTGGCGCGAACATGGGCGTGCACCCCGCGGGCCAGGGCCCAGCGGCCCACGGCCTTGGTGTGTTCGAGCAGGTTGGTCTTGAAGCGCAGACTCATCGTGGCAGAACGCTAGTGCAAGCCTTCGCGCTCCGCCACTGAGGATCGATCCCAGGGTGTTCAAGGCCAGGTGCAACGCCACCCTAGGCACGATCCGAGGGTCACAGAAGTCGTGTCGGCGCATAGCCTCCCGGGAACATCACAAGTCTGCCGGGGGCACTGCCATGGCCATCGAGTTCTCGCATTTTCAGCGTCGGCACGCTCTCGAATACTCCGAACCGGCAGAGCCGCCCGAGCCACGCGCCGTGTTCCAGGCCGAGCCGCACGCCGAGCCGCCAGGCCCCGATCCGGCCGCGGCGCAGCCAGAACCGGCCAGCCTGCTGTTGCGCCTGCCCGCGGCCCCGCTGGCCCCCGACTACGTGGCCGTCGGCGAGCCGGTCGGCCCCAGCGTGCTGAACGAGCTGGAGCCCACGCACTTCGAGCTGACGGCCACGGCCACGGTCGCCGCCAACGACCCCGCGCACGTGGCTACCTCGACCGCTGCCGTCGCAGCACCTACCACCGCCTACGTCGGCGAACCCCCTGTCACCGCCGACTGGCTGGCCGCCCGCGAGACCGCCTTCAGCGCCATCCGCAGCGACTACGAAGCCCAGCGCGCCCAAGCCCAGGCCCAGGCCGGCAACGGCCCCGGCTGGGTCGAAGCGCAGATGGTCACCGACGAAAGCGGCCGCATGGTCAGCGCCAGCGGCGCCGCCACCGTCTTCATCGCCGACCCCGGCGCCGCCCCGCAAGTCATCGGC